>ERZ1066136.441-NODE-441-length-32594-cov-14.206982_pt1 | contig 32594 bp, 23 predicted proteins | sample MGYA00382783_ERZ1066136 | MGnify/ENA primary metagenome ERZ1066136 (study PRJEB33369, sample SAMEA5778366) | biofilm metagenome | biome: Industrial cooling water; feature: Water cooling tower basin; material: Biofilm | place: United Arab Emirates | collected... | reverse complement strand
GCTCGCGGCCGCGGGTGCGCCGCTCGCGCCTGCAGCCGCGGCCGGCGCCGGGCCCGCGGGCGCGGCGGCCTGAGCGCTGCTCGCCTTGCGCGTCGTTTCGCCAGCGCCGACGCCGCGCGCAGCGCCGGCCTTGTCCCCGGCGCCGCTTTCGCCCTTGCCGGACTTCCTCGCGCTGCGCTTGAGCGCCTGCTCCGCGTCCACCGGCGCACCCACAAGCACGGCCCCCTGGCAGATCCGGCAGCTCGCCCAGGAGCCCTCGAAGCTGAGCGGCAGTTGGTAGGTGGCTTCACAGACCTGGCAGGTGCCGACGCGGACCAGCATGACGATTCGGGGTGCGGGGGGCCGGGCCCGCGCCGAGCAGGCCGCGGTCTCCGGGAAGAGGCGCTGGATGGGGGGGCTGCGGGCAGCCTTCCCTGGCAGAATACGGGGCTGCCGAGGCCTCCGCAAGGCAGCCCGGAAGCCCCGCGATGAGCAGCGCCCCTGGATCCTTCCGCCTGCGATGCCCCTTCGGTCCGCAGGGGGATCAGCCCCAGGCCATCGAGCGACTGGTGGAGTGGGCCCGCGCTGGAGAGCGGCACCAGACCCTGCTGGGGATCACGGGTTCGGGCAAGACCTTCACCATGGCCGCCGCGATCGAGCGCCTCGACCGCCCGACCCTGGTCCTGTCCCCGAACAAGACCCTGGCGGCCCAGCTGTATTCCGAGTTCAAGGAGCTGTTCCCCGACAACGCGGTCGAATACTTCGTCTCCTACTACGACTACTACCAGCCCGAGGCCTACGTTCCTTCGTCCGACACCTACATCGAGAAGGACGCCAACATCAACGAGAGCATCGAGCGCCTGCGCAACAGCGCCACGCGCTCGCTGCTGGATCGCCGCGACGTGATCATCGTGGCCTCGGTCTCCTGCATTTACGGCTTGGGCAGCCCCAGCAACTATTCCGAGATGGCCCTGCCGCTCAAGGTCGGCGACAGCCTGCGGCGCGACGACCTGCTGCGGCGCCTGACCCAGATGCAGTACAGCCGCAACAACCTCGACTTCCGCCGCGGGACCTTCCGCGCCCGCGGCGACGTGATCGAGGTCTTCCCGGCGTACGAAGAGGACAAGGTGATCCGCTTCGAGCTTTTCGGGGACGAGATCGAGGCGATCCTCGAGGTCGATCCGCTGCGCGGCGAGATCCTGGCCGAACAGGCGGGCGTGACCCTGTATCCATCGGGGCACTACGTCACGCCCATGGAGCGCATCCTGGGGGCCTGCGAGGGCATCGCCCAGGAGCTCGAAGAGCGCCTGGCCGAGCTGCGCTCGAAGGGCAAGCTGCTGGAGGCCCAGCGGCTCGAGACGCGCACCCGCCAGGACCTGGAGCTGCTGCGCGAGGTCGGCACCTGCAACGGCATCGAGAACTACAGCCGCTGGATGGATGGGCGGGCGCCCGGACAGGCGCCCTTCACGCTGCTCAACTACTTCCCCGAGGACTGGATCGTCTTCATCGACGAAAGCCACGTCAGCGTGCCCCAGATCGGGGCCATGTTCAAGGGCGACCGCTCGCGCAAGGAGACCCTGGTCGAGCACGGCTTCCGCCTGCCCAGCGCGCTCGACAACCGCCCGCTGCGGTTCGAGGAGTGGGAACGCCTGGTCAAGCAGTCGATCTACGTCTCGGCCACGCCTTCGGCCTACGAGCTGCGCCACAGCGCCGAGCGCGTGGTCGAGCAGATCGTCAGGCCCACGGGCCTGATCGATCCACCGATCGAAGTGCGCCCGGCCCGCACCCAGGTGGACGACGTGCTGCACGAGATCCGCCGCACGACCGCCGCCGGCTGGCGCACGCTGGTCACGACCCTGACCAAGCGCTCGGCCGAGGAGCTGACCACCTACCTGTCCGAACTGGGCGTCAAGGTGCGCTACATGCACAGCGACATCGATGCGATCGAGCGCATGCAGATCCTGCGCGACCTGCGCCTGGGCACCTTCGACGTGCTGATCGGCATCAACCTGCTGCGCGAGGGCCTGGATCTGCCCGAGGTCGCGCTGGTGGCCGTGCTCGACGCCGACAAGGAGGGCTTTTTGCGCTCCACGACCAGCCTGATCCAGACCTGCGGCCGCGCGGCCCGCAACGCGGAAGGCCGCGTGATCCTGTACGCCGACCAGCGCACCGGTTCGATCGACACGACCATCGCCGTGGTCGAGCGGCGCCGCGCTTTGCAGCAGGAGTACAACCGGCGCGAGGGCATCACCCCCAAGACGATCCTCAAGCCGATCCGCGATTCGATCGAGAAGCTCTACGACATGGACTATTCCGACGTGCCCCTGCCCGAGCAGAAGCCGGCCAAGGGGCGCGCCTCGAAGGGCGCGTCGGGGCGGCCAGCGGGCAAGCCGGCGGCCGCGGCCGTCGCCGAGGGACCCGACCCGGCATCCCTGTCGGCCAAGGAGCTGCGCACCGCGATCGAGCGCCTCAAGGGCGAGATGCTCAAGGCCGCGGCGGAGCTGCGCTTCGAGGATGCTGCCCGCCTGCGCGACCAGGTGCGGCGCTACGAACAGGCCGAGTTGCGGGGCTGAGCGGCCGCGGGCCAAGCCTGGCCCGCGGCGGTCGGGCGGCCCCGGCGGCGGTCGGAGCCGGGCCCCTCGGCGCCGGCGGCCGGTCCGCTCCCGCGCGCGGCGCTCCAGGCCCGCGGGCGGCTCTGCGGGCCCCTGTGCGCGCCACCCGTGCGCGCCACCTGTGCGCGCCACCTGTGCGTCTGCCCCCCCTTCCGGGGCGGCTCGGGCGCAGCGCCCGCGGCCGAGCTCCGGCGTGGAGCCGGCCCCGGCCCTCGCTTATCTTCCCGGCGATGCCCGAGCCCCGTTGGTCGATCGCCGAGGTGCCCACCCGGCCCGGGGTCTATATCTTCCGGGACGGTCAGGGAACCGTGCTCTACGTGGGCAAGGCCCGCAACCTCAAGGCCCGGCTGGCGAGCTATCGGCGACCGGGCGGGGATGGGCGCCTGGGGGTCTGGTTCCTCGAACGCGAGGCCGAGAGCGTCGAGACGATCGTCACCCGCACCGAGGCCGAGGCGCTGTTGCTCGAGGACAGCCTGATCAAGACGCACAAACCGCCCCACAACGTGCGCCTCAAGGACGACAAGTCCTTCCTGATGATCCGTCTGGACCCGGGGCGGGCCTTTCCGAGGCTCGAGTTCGTGCGCGCCCACAGCCCCAAGGTGGCGCGCGGTTCGCTGCCGGAACCCGGCGGGCGGACGCGTTACTTCGGGCCCTTTGCCAGCGCCCGCAGCCTCAGGCGCACGCTCTCCGACCTGCACCGGGTGGTGCCGCTGCGCGATTGCAGCGATGCGGTGCTGAACAACCGCACCCGCCCCTGCCTCAAGCACCAGATCGGGCTGTGCAGCGCGCCCTGCGTGGGCTTGATCGATGCGCCGGCCTACCGGCTGCTGGTCGAGCGCGCCGCGGCGGTGCTCGCCGGCGAGACCGCGGAGCTGGAGGCCGAATTGCGCCAGCGCATGGAGGCGGCCTCGGCGGAGCTCGAGTTCGAGCGTGCCGCCGTCTGGCGCGATCGCCTGGCCGCGGTCCGGCGCACGGTGGAAGGCCAAGGCGTGCGCCCCAAGGATCAGGTCGATCGCGACGTGCTCGGCTTGGCCAGGCGCGGCGAGCAGGCGGTCGTCCATCGGCTCGCCTACCGGGAAGGGCGCCTGGCGGAGAGCCGCAGCCACACCTTCCGTTCGAGCTTGCCCGACGAGGAACTGCTGCACTCGGTGGCCACAGCTTTGTACGCGCCGGGGCGGCGCCAGGCGCCGACCGAGATCCTGGTGCCCTGTTATCCCGCCGAGCCAGAGCTCTTGGAGACGGTCCTCGGGGGCGGCAGCCGTTGGGTCGTGCCCCACAGCGGCGAGCGCCAGCGCATGCTCGAGGTGGCGGGCGAAAACGCGCGCGCAACCCTGGAGAGCGCCGACCGCGAAACCGGTCAGGAACGCCAGGGTCTCGTGAAGCTCGCCAAGCTGATCGACCTCGACCCCGAAAACCCTCCGGAGGTGATCGATTGCTTCGACATCTCGAACACCCAGGGCAGCGAGGTGGTCGCCAGCCGGGTGCGCTTCCGCGGCGGGCTGCCCGACCGGGCCGGCTATCGGCACTATCGGGTGCGGGCGGTCGAGGGGCAGGACGATTTCGCCGCGATGAAGGAGGTGGTCGGCCGGGCCCTGGCCCGCGGGCTGGCGGAAGGCGATCTGCCCGACCTGGTGGTGGTCGACGGCGGCGCGGCCCAGCTGCAGAAGGCCTTCGAGGCCCGCGACGAAGCGGGCGCCTTCGAACTGCCCGTGGTCGGACTGGCCAAGGCGCGCGCGGAGCGTCGGGTGGGGGGGCAGCGCCGGGCGGCCAGCGAGGAGCGCCTGTTCCTGGCGCCGGACCTGGCGCCGATCGAACTGCCGCGGCACGACGCGGCCCGGCACCTCCTGGAGCGCCTGCGGGATGAGGCCCACCGCTTCGCGATCACCTTCCACCGCAAGCGCCGCGGGAAGCTGCAGAGCCAGTTGGACGCCATCCCGGGCGTGGGGGATGCCAAACGCAAGGCCCTGCTGCGCGCTTTCGGGTCGGTCCTCGGGGTCAAGGCCGCCTCCGTGGAGCAAATCGCGGCCCTGCCTTCGATCGGCCCGGAGCTGGCCCGGGTGATCGTCGATCACCTGCACGGCCGCGCCCGGGAGTGAAGCTCCGGGGTCCCCGCGGGGGATGCCGGCGGGTCCGGGGCCGGCGCCGGACCTGGGACCGCCCCTGCCGCGCCGCTTGGCACGGCGCTTGCCAAGATTCTGGGAGCCCTGCCCCGCGGGGGCCGGCCCGGCTCCGGCCCACTCCCCAGAGGACAGACCCCGTTCCCTAACCGGAACAGCACCGATCCATCCACCCCATCCCTCGCCATGTTGTCCACCTCGGTATCCCTGCTGCTCCTGGCCCTCTCCAGCGGGTCCCACGGCGCTGTGCCCCTGGGCCCGGAGACGGCCCCGTTGCTGGTGCGCCTGGAGCAGGACCCGGCCCAGCAAGCAGCCTTCCTCGAGGAACTCGCCGGGCTGCGCTCCGGGCCCGAGCGCTCGGCCATCGCGCAGCGCTTCGCCCAGCGGGCCGAGGGCCTGCGCGGCGCGAGCTCCGAGCTCGAGGCGCGCATCCTGGCCGCCGGCGGCCAGATCCTGGCTCGGCAGGTGCTCGACCCGGGCCTCGTGGTCCGCGGGCTGCCCCAGGACTTCCTGCGCGGCCTGCCCGGCGTGCGCGAGGTCGAGGCAAACCACTACCACCGCTGCGCCAGCCTCCAGGTGGCGCTCAACGTGCAGCACCACGACACCCAGGGGGCCAATCTGCTGCTCGACTCCCAAAACCAGCCGATCGAGGGCACCGGCGTGGTCATCGGGCTGATCGACACGGGCATCGACGCCCAGATGGGGAGCCTCAATCGGCCCCACCGGGCCTTCTACCGGGACGCGAATCCGAACCTGTCGGTGCCCGGCGGCATCGCCGGCAGCCGGATCCTGAGCGCGGTCCACGAGGACCAATTCTGTTTCTCCGCCTGCGCGGACCCGGAGGACCTGCACGGCCACGGCACCCGCATGGCGTCGATCGCCATGGGCTTCCGCTACAACTTCAACCCGGGGGTGGCCAACGGCGCGGCGCCGGACGCCCTGCTGCGGAGCTATCGCGTCGACAACGACAATCTGTCCGGGATCGCTTCGTTCCTGTCGATGAACCAGGCCTTGGACCGGGCGGTCGCCGATGGGGTCGACGTGATCCTGATGCCCTGGGACGGCACCCTCCATCCGACCTTCGGCAGCAACCCGAGCATCGACGCCGCCGTGCTGGCCGGGGTGCCCGTGGTGCTCTCGGGCAGCAACGCGGACAACCCGGCCGTGTTCCACGGCTGCTACAACGGGATCGTCGTCGGCGCCAGCGACCTGCAGAGCTTCGAGCCCTTCACCGATGGCTCGTTTTTCGTCAGCCCCAGCGGCCCGCTCAACGACGGGCGGCGTTACCCCGAGCTGCTGGCGGTCGGGGAAAAGCTGACCTCGGCGGTGCCCGACAACGAACAGGCCTCCGTGGACTCCTACGGCACCTCGGGGGCGGCGGCGATCACCGCGGGCACGATCGCGCTGATGCTGCAGGCCAACCCCAGCCTGACCCCGCGGCAGATCCGGGCGCTGCTCCTGGACAGCTCGGCCGAGATCGTGCTCGGGGATCCCCAGGCCCGGGGCCTCGGTTACCTGCGCGCCAAGCGCGCCGTGCAGCAGGCCCAGGTGGGCCTGGCGACCGAAGGCAGCATCTCGGGCTTGGTCAGCTACCGCTGGGACGTGCCCCTGACGGCCGGCCAGAACTTCCGCAGTGCCCTGGCCTGGGAGCAGACCGGCCTGTTCCCGGGCAACGACCTGGATCTGACGCTGCGCGATCCGAGCGGGGCCATCGTCGCCGCCGGGCAGGGAAACTTCGCTCCCATGGAGCTCCTGCGCTACAAGGCTTCGTCCGCGGGGATCTACACCCTGACCCTGGAGCACATCTCCTCCGCCAGCGCGGGCCAGGGCGTCGCCTTTGCGATCACCGGGCTGCCGGGGACGGCCGCGACGGTGCTTGCGAACCCGTGCGCGGGCCAGTTGCCCGTGACCTTCACGTTCCAGCAGGGCGGTGAGTGGGTCTCTCCGGTGGCCCCCGAATACACGCTGGTCAAAGGCTGCGGGCTGGACAAGGTCTCGGCGGTGCGCATCGGCACGACCCCGATTTCGTTCAACAGCCTCAGCACCAAGGCCCTGCTGCTGAACCTCCCTGGCGATCTGCCCTGGGGCTTCTCCGTGGTGACCCTGGACTTCGTCGGCGGCGGAATCCTGCAGGGCATCCTCTCCATCGGGGACGATGCGGTCTTGAGCGCGCCCTACAACCTCGGGACGTCCGACGCGGGCTCCGTGGTGCTCAACTACAAGCCCCAGGCGCCCTTCGTGATCCTGGGCAGCCTGAGCCTGCAGCCCACCAGCCTGCCGGGCTTCGTGGAGCTGGCCTTGGGCGCGGGTGGTCAGCAGCTTTTCAGCCTGGCCACGGGCACGCTCAGCGCCGCCGGGTCGTTCGCCCAAGCGCTTCCGCCGCTGCCCGGCACTCCGGCCTTGATCGGCAGCTCGGTGCACCTGCAGGCCGCGCTCATCGATCCGGTGCTGCCTGCGATTCCCCTCGAGACCTCGAACGTGACCTCGACGCTGCTGATCTTCTGATCTTCTGACCCGCGACCCTGAGGCCGGGAGTTCGTCGGGAAAAGAGACGCCCCCCGCTGCACCCTGAGGTGCAGCGGGGGGCGCTTTTGTCGTCCTGGCGCGGGCCTCAGGCTCCCGCGGCGGCTCGGTTCACTGCAGCACCAGCGGCACCGCGTTCGACGCGAAGTCGATCGAGATGATCGGGAACACGCTCAGGGTCAGGAAGGCGTGGTGCACGGTCAGCGGCAGCAGGGCGCCCGGCAGCGCGGGCAGGGTCAGGGTCGAGGAGGCACGGCCGCCGGCGTTCAGGAAGCCGTTGGCGGGGGTCAGCACCGCAGAGCCGCTGGAGAGCGTGAAGTTGGTGTAGCTGTCGAGGTTGAGCGGCAGGGTCACGGCGCCCAGCGGGGTGCCCGGCACGGTCCCGGACACGCTGCCGAGGATCAGGAAGAACTTGCCGCCCTCGGCGCCGCCCGCCGCCAGGGTCAGACCTTGGCTGCCGCCCGCAGCGGCCAGCAGGGCGTTTTGGCCCAGCCCGCCGACGAAGGAGCGGCGCGCGTTCTGCACGCCCAGGGACAGGTCCAGGGCGGTGAAATCGGCTTCCAGCAGACCGGCGATGCGGTTGGCCAGGAAGTCGAAGTTGTAGGGACCGCCCGGGTTGGTCCCGAAGGTCACGCCGCCGGCCCAGCTCAGCGGATTGCCGTCGACGTCGAGGACCCGGTAGAGGGCCGAGGCGCTGTGGCCGGCGGGGCCGAAGGTGCTGGCCAGGAACTGGCCGTAGGTCGGCAGGCCCAGGTCATCGGCGTAGCCGAAGTTGTTGACGCCGTCGTTCTCGAGCACGGCGATGCCGTCGACCACGGTGAAGCCGCTCAGGGCGCCGGCGTTGAGGGTGCCCAGGTTGGGGGTATCGAGGTCGGTGCCCACCGCGGGGGCCGTGCCGAAGCCCAGCAGGTAGGTGTTCGAGCCGTTCTCGATGTCCGGGGTGAAGTTGTTCACCCAGATGTTGGTGTTGGCGTCCGGCCCGGGCAGGGTCACGTTGTTCGAGGCGCGGATCAGCAGCAGTCCGTTGCTGCCCAGGGTCTGGCCGGTCAGGGAGATCGATTGGTCGACGACGCCCGTGGCGGTGCCGTCGCCTTCGATGACCACGATCGACCAGCCGCTCAGGTCGAAGTTGGCCGGGCCTTGCAGCTCGATCGCCTCCTCGAGGTCGTCGGTGCCGGGGGGATTGAAGTGGATCTCGGTGATCGAGACTTGGGCCTGGGCGGCGCCGGCCAGGAGGGCCGCGGCGGCCAGGGAGGTCGGGAAGCGCTTCATCGGTGGGGAGTGGGTCTGGCCGGGCCGTACCCGGCGGCTTGGATGCAGCTTCCTAATGTAAAGGGCTGCCAAGGATTTCGATCGCTCACCCCGGGGGGACCCGACCCCCAGGGCGGCGGTCGGGGGCGGCCTGTGCCCCGGGCTCCCCCAGCCCGCGGGCAGCCCGGCCGGGCCGGCCGGCCCGCTGCGCAGTCGCCCCATCGGCCCGGCACCCAAAGCAGCGGGCCCGCCCCCCCCGGGAGGGGGGCGGGCCCGCGCTGGACACCCGCTCGGCTGTCTCGGGAACCCGAGCGGCTGCAGCGCCTGGGGGCCCAGGCCTCGGCCGAAGGGCAGCTCCCTTGGCTCCGGATCGCCAGGCAGGCCCGAGCGCGCCCTGCCGATCGCGCCGTCAGCGATGGGGGGACGCGATCGGCGCCGGGCTGGGGGCCCCGGCGGGCTCGCTCGGCGGGCCTGCGGTCACTGCAGGACCAGGGCGACCGGGTTCGAGGCGAAGTCGATCGTGATCGCCGGGAAGACGCTCAGCGCCAGGAAGGCATGGTGGGCGGTCACCGGCCCGACGACGCTCGGCAGGGCGGGGATGGTCAGCGTGGTGGTGGCGCGCCCATCCAGGCCGAGGAAGCCGCTGGCCGGAGCGAACACCAAGCTGCCGTTGGCGAGCACGAAGTTGGTGTAGGCGTCGGCGTTGAGCGGCAGGGTCACAGCCCCCAGGGGCAGTCCCGGGGTGGTGCCGGAGAAGGAGCCGAGCAGCAGGAAGAACTTGCCCGCCTGCGCGGCGCCGGCGGCCAGGGTCAGGTTTTGGATCCCGCCGCTGGCGGCGCTGAGCGCCGATTGGGTCAGGCCAGCCGCGAAGGAGCGCGTCAGGTTCGGCTGGCCGAGGCTCAGCCCGCCCAGCGGATCCACGTCCGCCTCCAGCAGGCCCACGATCTCTCCGAAGGCCGAATCGAAGCTGTAGGGGCCGCCCGGGTTGGTGCCGAGCACGTCGCCGCCGGCCCAGCTCAGGCCCTTGCCGTCCGCGTCCAGAACGCGGTAGGCGAAGTCGGGGGTGTGGGCGGCCGGCAGCGGGCCGTTGTAGGGGCCGAGCACGGCCTGGGCGAAGCCCAGGTCGTCGGCGTAAGCGAAGTTGCTCGCACCGTCGTTCTCGACGATCGAGACCGCGTCGACCACGGTGAAGCCGGCCAGGGCGCCCACGTTGAGGGTGCCGTCGTTGTCGCTGTCCAGGTCGGCGTTGACGGCCGGGGCGGTACCGAAGCCCAGCACGTAGGTGTTCGAGCCATTTTCCAGGTCCGGGGTGAAGTTGAAGACCTGGACGGCGGTGCCCGCATCGGGGCCCGGCAGGATCACGCTGTTGGCCGAGCGGATCAGCAGCAGACCGTTGTTGCCGATGGTGTAGGCGCTGAGGTCGATCGATTGGTCGACCACGCCGGCGCCGGTGCCATCGCCTTCGATGGCCAGCAGCCGCCAGCCGGTCAGGGCGAAGCCGGCCGGGCCCTGCAGCTCGACGGCCTCTTCGGTGTCGTCGGTGCCCGGAGGATTGATCAGCAGTTCGGTGAAGATCACCTGGGCCTGGGCAGCGCCCGCGAACAGGCTGGCGGCGAGCAGGCCGGGGAGGAAGGACTTCATGGGGGAGTCTCGAAGTTTCGGTTGGGAGGGCATCGAAGCCCGGTCCCAGGAGGCCGCCCCTCTGCTCAGGGTCGATAAAGCGCGCGCAAAACCTCGGCGCGCTCGACTTTCTCCGACGCTCGCGGGGAGCTCTGCCCCGCGGTTGATGAACCTTGCCAGAGACCTTCTCCGGGCCGGGCCGCCCAGCCCGCCAAGCGCTGGGCGGCTCGGCTTGCCCAGGCCCGGTCGCGCTGCCCGGAGCCGGCGCCCCGACGCCGCGCGGGACGCGGCGGTCAGCGTCCGCCGGCTCGGCCCGCCGCCCGACCCCAGGCCAGGGGCAGCCCAGCGGCCCGGGCCAGATCCGGCTCGCGCGCTCGGCTTGCGGCGCGCGTTAAAGGAGCCGGCGACCTCCACCTTCCCGCCCGCGGACTCCTCGATCGCGGGCAGGGGGCTTCGGTCGCCGGCAGCGGACGGTGTTAGGGCTGCGACTGGTCGGCGTGATCAGCTCAGCGGGGATGTGCCGGGCTGAATCTTCCGCTTGCGTCAGATCGCGTTTATGCGCTTGAGGGGGGGGATATGCAGGTTGTGGGGGTACGCGGCAGGGGCGTCAGGCGTTGCCCCGCAGGGATTCGAGCAGATCGGCCACCCGATCGGCGGCGCCTGGATCGGCGCACACGGCCAGCACCGTGTCGTCGCCGGCCACGGTGCCGATCAGGCCCTCGGGCGGGCTGTTGTCCAGGGCCACCCCGAGGGGCTGGGCGCCGCCCGGAGGCGTCTTCAGCACGAGGATCTGCTGGGCGCGGCGAATCTCCGCGAGCCAGGTCACCACGGCGCGAGCCAGGGGATGGCGCAGATCGAGTTTTCCCCCGGAGCCCTCGGGAGTTTCGTAACCCTGCGGGCCCTTGCGCAGCCCGAGCTGTCGCAGGTCCCGGGAGAGGGTGGCCTGGTTGACCTCGAAGCCCAGGCCGGCCAACAGCTGACCCAACTCCGCTTGGCTGCGGGGTCGATGCTGCGCGACGAGCTCGAGGATCGCGCGCTGGCGGCGTTCGCGGGCTGAAAGGATCACCTGCACGGGTATGCTCCCACAGGGCATAGTTATGCGCTAGGGGGGAGGCGTCAAGCCCCGCTGTCCAGATTCCCAACCGATTGGGCCCCCCAGCCGGGTCCTGGGGGTCCGCTGCGGGACGGCCCGGTCCCGGCCCTGCCCAGGCCTGCCCGGCCCCGGTCCCGGCCCCGGGGGGCCTGGCGGGGCAGCGCCCCCTGATCCAGCCTGGGCCCGGGGCAGGGCCCGCGGGCGCTGGGGGGGCGCCGGCGGGGCCCCGGAGGGCCCGCAGCGGTCTCGAGCGGGCCTGCCCTCGGGCGTCGGCTGCGGGAGCGTCGGGGCCCGGGGTGGGTGCGGAGCCGTTCGGCCGGCGGGGCCGGGCGGGGGTCGGCCGCAGCGCCGGCCCCGGGGGTCAACCGCGGGGGTGATACAGGCGGTGCAGAGCCCGCAGGCGCTCCCCGTCCACGTGGGTGTAGACCTCGGTGGTCTGGATCGAGGCGTGGCCGAGCAACTCCTGCACGCTGCGCAGGTCGGCGCCGGCCTCGACCAGGTGGCTGGCGAAGCTGTGGCGCAACACGTGGGGCGAGACCGGGCGGCGGATGCCCCGGGCCTGCGCGTGGTCGCGGACCGCGCGCCAGGCCCCCTGGCGGTCCCAGGGCGCTCCGCTGCGATCGACGAAGATCTGCGCGCAGAGCAAGGCTGCGCCGACCTGGGAGCGGCCCCGCTCGAGCCAGCGTTCGAGCGCTTCGCCGGCCCGACGCCCGAGTGGCACGAGGCGCGCCTTGGCGCCTTTTCCCAGCAGCCGCACCTGGCGTCGATCCGGGGCCAGGTCCGCGTGCTCGAGGCGCAGGGCCTCGCTGATCCGCGCGCCGCTTGCGTACAAGAACTCGAGCAGGGCCCAGCTGCGCAGAGCCTCGAACCCGTCGTCCGGCGGGGGCGCGAGCAGGCGTTCGACCTCCGGCACCGAGAGCAGTTTGGGGAGCCGTTTGGGGCGCTTCGGCGCGGTCAGATCGCGGGCCGGGTCCCGCTCGAGCTTGCCCGCGGAGAGCCAGGCGGCGAGCAGGCCGCGCAGGGCCGCCAAGCGGCGCGCTCGCGTGGCCTGCCCGAGCCCGCGCGCCAACAGGTCGCCCAGATAGGCGTCCAGAGCGGCGGGGGTCAAGGCGAGGGGCGAGTCCAACCCCCGGGCGCTGGCCCAGCGGGCCAGGTCGACGAGGTCCTGTCGATAGGCGCTCAGGCTGGCCGCAGCCAGGCCCGACTCGGCGCGCAGCAGGAGCAGGTGCTCCTCCAGCGCCTCCCGCCAGGCTGCGCCCAGGGCGCCGCCCGGGCCTCCGCTGGGGCGCTTGTGCGGCTCGTTCTTCACGCTCCGCGAGGCTACCCTTCCCCGGCGCCGAACCCGGGCCCCTGCGGCCCCCGGCGACCAAGCTGGCCCAGCCGCGGGCACCCGAAAGCCATGCCCGACGCTCCCCTGAATCCGGCTCCGCAGCCCGCGCGCGGCGCGCTCGGGCGCTTTTTGGCCGCCGGCCTGCTGGTGCTGGCCGACCTGGCCTCCAAGGCCTACCTGTTCGAGTACCTGGAGCGCCGCCCGGGCGCGAGTCCGCCGGGCGGGGCCGAGGTGTGGTTCAACGGGCATTGGCGCGTGCCGCTGCTCGGCGACTTCCTGGGGCTGATGCTGAGCGAGAACCGCGGCGCGGCCTGGGGCATCGGCGATCAGTTCCCCTGGCTGCTGGTCGGCGGGCGGTGCGTGGCGGTGCTGGTCCTGGCCGCGATGGTGCTGCGGGCCGCCGTGCAGCCGCCCGTGATGCGCGCCGCCCTGGTGCTGATCCTGGCGGGGGCGGTCGGCAACCTGTACGACAACCTGTTCCGCACCCCGCCGGAGGGGCACCCCTTCGGCGCCGTGCGCGACTTCATCCACGTCTACTTCGAGCGCTGGGACTACCACTTCCCGACCTTCAACGTGGCCGACAGCTGCATCACGGTCGGAGCTGCGTGTCTGCTGCTGGCCGGGTTCCTGCCGCAGCGCCGGCCCGCGGCCCCCTGAGGGACCCTCAGCCTCGAGCTCGCCGAGCCCCCGCCGCCCCCGGGCCCGTGGGGGGCGCGGCGACTCCCCCGGCGGTCTCGGCCGCCGGCCGAGGGGCCCCCTTGCGAACCCGCTGCGGCATCGCCCTGGCGGCGGGCTCGGCGGCGGGCTCGGCCCCGCGAGCGCCGCCCCCGGGGGATCCCGGATCCCGCCTGCCCGCGGGTCCCGGGTCGCCTGCCGCCCGGCCCCCTCGGGGCGGGACCGGCGCTGCGGGCGCCCCGGCCGGCCCCGGAGCCGCCGCCCGCGGGCAGGACCCCGATCAGCCGCCGGCGGCGGGCCCGGGCCGGACCCCGGGGTCCACGCGGCTCCGGGGCCGAACTCCGGCCTTCGCGGGGCACGGCTGGCGGCTCGTCGCCCCCGGCCCTCGGCTGCGCGCGGGCTGGCGCGGTGGCGCGCGCGCGTGGGCGGTCGCTCGGGGATCGGCGCGAGCGGGGCCGGCCCTTGCGCGCCGCTCGCGGGGGGCGCGGACTCCGTTCCCGGACCGAACTCGTCGCGCCCTCGGCCCGGCGTCGGAGCAAGGCCCCGGCCCCTGCTATCTTGCGCCCATGGCGAATCTGGCCGTGCGCCTCGGGCCGCTGCTCGCGCGCTCTCCGATCTTCTCCGCCTCCGGCACCTTCGGGCACGGCCGCGAGATGGAGCCCTTCGTCGATTTCGGCAGCCTGGGTGGGCTGGTCTCGAAGACCGTCACGCTGCGGCCCCGCGGCGGCAATCCCGCTCCGCGCCTGTGCGAGACCGAGCTGGGCCTGATCAACTCGATCGGGCTCGAGAACCGGGGTCTGGACGCCTATCTGAGCGAGACCCTGCCGGGCATGGCCGGGCTGGATTGCCTGGTGGTGACCAACGTCGGCGGGCATGCCGACCGCGAATTCGTGGAGCTGGCCGAGCGCCTCTCGGAGCGGCCCGAGATCGATGCCCTCGAACTGAACCTGTCCTGTCCCAACGTGGACGACGGCAAGCTGCCGCTGGCGACGGATCCGCGCCGGGCCGAAGCCGTCGTCTCCGCCGTGCGGGCGCGCTGCTCGAAACCCCTGTGGGCCAAGCTGTCGCCGAACGTGACGCGCATCGGCGAGATGGCCAAGGCCGTGGAAGCCGGGGGCGCGGATGCGGTCACGGCGGTCAACACGGTCCTCGGCCTGGCCCTCGACTGGCGCACGCGCCGCCCCGGGGTCAACACGGTCCAGGGCGGCTACAGCGGGCCGGCGATCAAGCCGATCGCGCTGCGCTGCGCCTGGGAATGCGCCCAGGCCGTGGCCATTCCGGTGATCGGCTGCGGCGGCATCGTGCGGGCCAGCGATGCGCTCGAGTTCCTGGTCGCCGGGTGCAGCGCGGTGCAGTTCGGCACGGCCTCGTTCTCCGATCCCGCCCGCATCGGGCGCCTGGCGGCGGAGATGGAGGCCTTGCTGGACGAAGCCGGCATCGCCGATGTGAACGACCTGGTGGGCAGCCTGCAGGACGGCCGGCAGCGCCTGCCGCGCCCCCGGCCCGGCGGCCCCCTGACCCCGCCCGCGGAGGCGGCGCGAGGGGGAGCTTGCGTCTAGAGCACCTGACCGCGGAGCGCCTGGCGGAGGCGTTGCGGCTGTACCTGGCGCGCGCCTACGGCAGCGGCGCCGGTCTGCCGCAGGTCCCGGCGCTGGAGCGCTCCGCCGCCCCGCGCTTCGACATCGCTCCGCTGTTGGGCTCGACCGACCTGGCCGCCAGCCTGGCGCTGTTCCAGCGCGGCGATCCCGGGGACGATCCGGACTCCCGGCGCTTCACGCTGCGCCTGGGGAACTCCTGCTACCCGTTCATGAAGTTCGTGCTGCAGGAGCACCTGATCCAGGGCGAGTTCTTCTTCTCCGTCGACACGCACGACAACATGGCGGTGTCCGCCCAGGATCCCGATCGCGAGCGCTGGCAGGCCCTCAAGCTCTACAACCGGGCCCTGGCGGCGGCGATCGAGGCCGACTGGGAGCGGGTCGGGCTGCCGACCCATGCGGCCCTCGCCCGGATGCTGGCCGGCGTGGCGGAGCGCGAGGTCGAGGGCAGCAAGCGCCGCCGGCTGCTGCTGGTCGACGACGATCGGTTGGTCTGCCTCGGCCTGGGTTTGTTGCTCCGCGCCCGGGGCTACGAGGTCGAGGAGCTGCACGACGGGGTGGCGGCCATGGAGCGCCTGCGCCGGGACCCGCTGCCGGACCTGATGCTGCTCGACTACGAGATGCCCGAGATGGATGGCCAGGAGGTGCTGCGCCAGCTGCGCCGCGACCCGCGCCTGGCCAACCTGCCGGTCCTGCTGGCGACCGCCAGCCGGATCGACCTGGAGCGCATCGAACGGGTCTCGGGTCTGTTGCACAAGCCGTACCCACGGCAGGTGCTGTTCGAGATGATCGCCCACCTCTTGGGCCGGTCGGAGGCCGGTCCGGGCCCGGGCTGAAGGCCAGCGGCCGGGGGGGCGCGCGCTCGGCGGGCGGCCTTCCGGGGGCCCGGCCCGCGGGCCCTGCGGGCCGCTGGGCGAGGTCGCGTAGGCCAGTCCGGCCGAGGCTGCGTGGCGCCGAGGGCCCGGCGCGATCCGCAGCGCGCGGTCGGCCCCAGGGACCGGCCCGGTGCGCACGGGGCCCGCGGCTCGGCGGCGAGCGATCGCTCGGCCTGCGCTCCACAAGCCGAAGTCCCCCGCGCAGCCCGGGCGTCGACACGCGGGGCGGCCGAGGCCGGCGCGCTAGCTCCGAGGGCTGCGGTCCCCGCGCCGGCCCCGTCGCAGCGGCTCCCCGGGCCGGCCTGGTCGCGGGATTCCAGGGGGGCAGGTGCAGCCTGCCCCCCCGGCTTGGTGTAATGGGCGGTTCCAACGGAGGCGCCGCCGCGCCCCCACGCCCCGCCCCACGCCATGGATTGGGAAAAACTGAGCGACCGCTGGTCGAAGTTCACCGAGGACATCGGCCAGGGGCTTCTGCGCCTGTTCGGTTCGAAGACCAGACGGGAGGTCCAGAAGCTGGCCGGCACGATCGCCAAGATCAACCAGCTCGAAGCCTGGGCCAGCGGGCTGACCGCGGCGCAGTTCGTGGAACAGACCCGCGCCTGGCGCGGCGCCGTGCAGGCCGGCCAGCTGACCCTGGACGAGATCCTCCCGGAGGCCTTCGCCCTGGTGCGCGAGGCCTCGCGCCGGACCCTGGGCCTGCGCCACTACGACGTGCAGCTCGTGGGCGGAATCGTGCTGCACCAGGGCAAAGTTGCCGAGATGGCCACCGGGGAGGGCAAGACCCTGATGGCCACGCTGGCCCTGTACCTCAACGCGCTCTCCGGCCAGCCCTGCTTCCTGGTCACGGTCAACGATTATCTGGCGCGGCGCGACGCGGCCTGGATGGCGCCCATCTACGAGTATTGCGGCTTGACCGTGGCGGCCATCCAATCGCCCATGCACCCCAGCGAGCGCCTGCCGGTGTATGGCTGCGACATCGTCTACGGCACGAACAACGAGTTCGGTTTCGACTACCTGCGCGACAACATGAAGTCGCGGGTCGAGGAGCAGGTTCAGCGCAACCTCAACTTCGCCATCGTCGATGAGGTCGACTCGATCCTGATCGACGAAGCGCGCACCCCGCTGATCATCTCGGGCCTGGCGGAGCTGACCCCGGACAAGTACGCGCAGGCCGACCAGGTCGCCCGGCAGCTCGAGCGCGACACCCATTTCGAGGTCAAAGAGAAGGAGCGCGCGGCGCACCTCAAGGAGGAGGGCATCGAGAAGGCCCAGCAGATCCTCGGGGTGGCTTCGTTCTACGAGCCGGGCCAGATGGACTGGCCCCACTACATCGAGAATGCCCTGCGTGCCCATCACCTGTACGCCAAGGATCGCGAGTACGTGGTCGAGAATGGCGAGGTCGTGATCGTCGACGAATTCACCGGGCGCAAGATGACCGGCCGGCGTTGGTCGGACGGTCTGCACCAGGCGGTCGAGGCCAAGGAGGGCCTGTCGGTGCGCCAGGAGAACCAAACCCTGGCCACGATCACCTTCCAGAACTACTTCCGCCTGTACAAGAAGCTCGCCGGCATGACCGGCACGGCGATCACCGAGGCCGGGGAGTTCCACAAGATCTACGGGCTCGCGGTGATCCAGGTGCCGACCAACCTGCCGATCGCGCGGCGCGACGATCAGGACATCGTCTACCGGACCGAGCGCGAGAAGTGGAACGCCATCGTCGCCGAGCTGCGCGAGGTCCACGAGCGCGGCCAGCCGGTGCTGGTGGGCACGACCTCGGTGGAGAACTCGGAGAAGCTCTCCAAACTGCTCACGGAAGTCGGGCTCCCCCATGAGGTCCTGAACGCCAAGAACCACGAGCGCGAAGCGCAGATCGTCGCCCGGGCCGGCGAGAAGGGCGCCATCACCGTCTCGACCAACATGGCGGGGCGGGGCACGGACATCAAGCTCGGGGGCAACTTCGAGTTCCGTCTGCAGCGGGCCCTGGCGGAAGCGGGCCTCGAGCAGGGCGATCGCGATCGCCTGGGCGAGATCGACGCCATCCGCGAGCGCGTGCGCGCCGAATGCAAGCGCGACGAGGCCGAGGTCCTGGCGCTCGGCGGCCTGTACGTGCTCGGCAGCGAGCGCCATGAGTCGCGCCGTATCGACAACCAGCTGCGCGGCCGTTCGGGCCGCCAAGGCGACGTGGGCGCCTCGCGCTTCTTCCTCTCCCTGGAGGACCCGCTGATGAAGCGGTTCTACCGCGATTGGGTGTCCGGCTTCATGGAAAAGCTGGGCATGACCGAGGGCGTGCCGATCGAAAGCGGCATGGTCACGCGAGCGATCCAGCGCGCGCAGCGCAAGGTCGAGGAGTACAACTTCGAGATCCGCAAGAACCTGCTCGAGTACGACGAAGTCATGGATCAGCAGCGCAAGGCGATTTACGCCGCGCGGCAGGACGTGCTCGAGGGCGTTGGGCTGCGCGAGCGCGTGCTGGAGATGCTCGAACGCGCCACCGCGCGGGCGATCGAGATCTATCGGGACGATGGCAAGGGGCTGGGCGAGTGGCTCAAGCGCAACTTCGGGCTCGAGCTGGAGCCTGACTTGCTGGCGGTCACCGCCGAGCAAAATGGCGAGGCCGGCGCCTTGATCGAGCGGGTGGTCGAGGCCTACGAAGCGCGCGAGCGGCAGCTCGGCCCGCAGGCCATGCGCCAGGTCGACCGCTACCTGTTGCTCAAGGTGATCGACGACAAGTGGAAGGACCACCTGCACGCGATCGATGCCCTCAAGGCCGGCATCGGGCTGCGCGGGTACGCGCAGAAGGACCCCAAGAACGAGTACAAGGCCGAGGCCTTCACCCTGTTCGAGAAGCTGTTCGCCTCGATCGAGGACGAGGTCGCCAGCCTGGCCGTGCAGGTCCGCATCGGCGGCGAGGGGGAGCGTCCCGCCGCCCGGACGCGGTCGCTGTCACCCCAGCAGGGGGACGGCGAGGCGCCGTCCGAGGAGCCCGTGGAGGCCGCCTTCGATGGTCCCGCCCCGAGCCCCAAGCCGGCTGGGGCCAACCCGCCCCTGCGTCCGGCGGGCCTGCCGGCCTCGCTGGCCTTCGATGCGGCGCGCCGGCGTCAGGCTCTCTCGGGCGGCGAGCAGCGCGGGGCCGAGCCGGGCGAGGGCAAACCCTCCAAGAAGCGCGGCAAGTAGCCCGGATCAGGCCGCGCGCCAGCCCCGGCGCGGGGCGTCGACCCGTGCCCATGCGCATCGATCCCCAACCGCCCGCGACCGCGCTGCGCTCGATTCGGCTCGACCCCTTGGGAGGTCCGAGGGCGGCCCTGCTGCACGGCCTCTACGATGGCGCTTGGCTGGCGGCGGGGCTGCTGAGCGCCCCCTGGTGGTTGTGGCGGTCGGCGCGCGAGCCCGCCTTCTCGAACCTGCTGCGGGAGCGCGGCGGGAGGTGCCCGCTGCCCGCGGCGGGAGCGCGGCCGCGGGTGCTGATCCACGGGGTTTCGGTGGGGGAGATCCGCGCCGCCGCCTCCCTGGTCGGTCGCTTGAGCGCGGAACGACCGGACCTCGACCCGGTGCTCTCGGCGATCACCGACACCGGCTTGTCCATGGCCCGGCAGCAGTACCCGGGACTGCGGGCCGTGCGTTTCCCCTTCGATCAATCGGGGCTCGTGCGCAGATTCCTGAGCGCGCTCCAGCCGGCCGCGATCGTGCTGATCGAATTGGAGGTCTGGCCGAATGTGCTGCGCGAAGCCAATCGAATGGGCATTCCCGTGGCGGTCGTCAACGGCCGCATCACCGAACGCAGCTTCGCCCGCTATCGGCTGCTGGAACGCCTGTGCCCGCAGTTCCGCCGCATCTCGCTGTTTTGTGCCCAAACCGAGGCCTACGCCGAGCGCTTCGCCGGCCTGGGGGTGCCGCGGGAACGCATCCGCGTGACCGGCAACGTCAAGGTCGATGGCCTGCGCGTCGGGCGGGCCGAACCCGGCCCTGAGCTGCGGCGCCTGCTGGGGGGGCGGCCGGGCCAGCCGGTGTGGGTCGCGGGCAGCACCCATGCCCCCGAGGAACGCTGGGTGGTCGAGGCCTGGCTCGAGGGCGCTCGCACGGCGCGGCTGGTCCTGGTGCCACGCCACCCCAGGCGCGCGGCGGAGATCGCGACAGAGCTCTCCGTCCTAGGCTGGCCGCCGCAGCGCTTGAGCGAGCTGAGGGCGGGTTCGACCGCACCCGATCCCAGCCGGCCGGTGCTGGTCGACACGATCGGCGAGCTCGAGCGCGTCTACGGGTTGGCGGACCTGGTCTTCGTGGGCGGGAGCCTGATCCCGCACGGAGGTCAGAACCTGCTCGAGCCCGCCGCCCAGGGCGTGCCGGTCCTGCATGGCCCGGCGATGCAGAACTTCCTGCAGGAGACCCAACTGCTGCGCGAGGCGGGCGCCAGCCTGGAGGTGGCCTCCAAGGCCGAGTTGGCCCGGGCGGCGGCGGGACTGCTGGCCGAGCCCGAGCGCGGGCAGGCCATGGGCCAGGCGGGCAGGGCCGCCGTCGAGCGTCAGCAGGGGGCCACCGAGGCCACCTGGCGGGCCCTGTGCGCATTCGGGGTCCTGCCGGAAGCGCCCCTGACCCCGGGCGGCGCCGCTGCGGGTATCATCTCGCCCTCCTGACGTCCCCGCGGACGCTCCAGCGCCCCCCCCTCGGCCTCCGGGACCGCTCCCGCAGGCCTCGACCCCCGCCACACCTCCCGCGGCCCAGCTCCGCCCGAATCCATGGCTCGACAGCTCTTCACCTCCGAATCCGTGTCGATGGGCCACCCCGACAAGGTCGCCGACCAGATCTCGGACTCGATCCTGGACGCCCTGCTCAAGGAAGACCCGAAGAGCCGCGTGGCCTGTGAGACCCTGGTCACCACCGGCATGGCGGTGATCGCCGGCGAGATCACCACCAACGCGCGCATCGACTACGCCCAGGTGGTCCGCAACACCATCAAGCGCATCGGCTACACCAACGACGCCTTCGGCATCAACGGCGACACCTGCGCGGTGCTGGTGAGCCTCGATCGGCAGTCCCCCGACATCAGCCAGGGGGTCGACCGCGACGGCGCCGGCGACCAGGGCTTGATGTTCGGCTACGCCTGCGACGAGACCCCGGAGCTGATGCCCTTCCCGATCCACTACAGCCACCGGCTGGTGGAGAAGCTGGCCGAGTACCGCCAGAAGGGTCGCTTCAACTGGTTGCGTCCCGACGCCAAGAGCCAGCTCACGGTCGAGTACGAGAACGACAAGCCGGTGCGCGTGCACACGGTCGTGATCTCGACCCAGCATGCCCCCGAGATCAACGGCAAGACCGACGAGAAGGCGGTCCATGCCGAGATCACCAAGATGGTCAAGGAGGTGCTGGTCCCCGAGGTGCTGCCCAAGCACCTGGTCGATGCCAACACGATCTACCACGTCAACCCGACCGGCAAGTTCGTGATCGGCGGGCCCCACGGCGACTGCGGCTTGACCGGGCGCAAGATCATCGTCGACACCTACGGCGGCATGGGCCGCCACGGCGGCGGCGCTTTCTCCGGCAAGGACCCGAGCAAGGTCGACCGCTCGGCCGCCTATGCGGCCCGCTGGGTGGCCAAGAACGTGGTGGCCGCCGGCCTGGCCCGGCGCTGCGAAGTCCAGCTGTCCTACGCCATCGGCGTGGCCGAGCCGCTTTCGATCCGCGTCGAGAGCTTCGGCACCGGCAAGGTCGGGGATGTGGCCCTGACCCAGGCGGTCGAGAAGGTCTTCAAGCCGCTCCTGACCCCGCGCGCGATCATCAAGACCCTCGACCTGCTCAAGCCGCGCTACGAGTCGACCGCCTACCACGGCCACTTCGGGCGGTCCGAGTTCCCCTGGGAGCAGACCAACAAGACCGCCGACCTGACCGCTGCGGTCGGCGCCGCGGTGCGCTGATCCCCGAGCACGGACGGGTCCCCAGCGGGCCCGCTTTGCAGACCGGCGGCCCGGGCAGGTCCCGGGCCGCTGCCGTCGGGGGCCTCTCCGAGCCGCGCCTGCGGCGAGGGCCCGGCCCGCCAGGGCCGGCCGCGCGTCTGTGGCGGCGGGACGGCTCGGCGCTCGCGGCCCGGATCGCGGGCCCCAGATCGCGCGGCCGGATCCCGCGGCCGGATCCCGCGGCCGGTCGACGGCCCGGCAGACCGCGCCCGCAGGGGCCGCGGAGCAGCGCCTGGTGCGGTCGCCCCCGGCGCTTCGGCCTGCGCCCACCGCCTCTCGCCCGGATAAGGGGCCTCGGGGTCGGCCAGGGGCCCGGGGGGGATGCGCAGGCCGCGCCTTCGAGCCTCGCGGCGGAGCGACCTGGGCGGCCGGCGGTACCGGGCCCGGCCCGCGGCCGCGCTCGGGACTCGATGCCGGGCGGCGGTGACCTGGGGGCCCGGCTGAGGTAGGTTACGCCTATGCGTCGACCGCGCCGACTCCGCTCCCTGTCCGCCCATAGCTCCGGCTTCACCCTGATCGAGCTGCTGATCGCCATGATGATCCTCGGGATCCTGATGGCCTACCTGGTGCCCAAGATCCCCGAGGCGATCGAAGAAGCCAAGATCACCGCTTCGCGCAAGAATCTCTCGGACATCTACCAGGGCCTGACCACCTACCAGGCCAAGTTCGGACGGCTGCCCAGCGAGTCCGGGGTCAAGTTCTTCGCGGTGCTGATCTCGAAGGGCGTCTGGGAGAACACCAAGGCCTCGGCCAAGAAGCTGACCTGCCCGGGCGTGGACATCGGCGCACTGGCGATCCGCGACCTGCCGCCCGAGGAGTGGTACAAGGATCTCGACGCGGTCAATGGGGATTATTCCGCCTATGCCGGGCGCAACTGCAAGGAGTATCCCCTGCGCAACGCCAGCGGCAAGGACTGCTGGATCGCCACCGACAACGATCCGGAGATGAACTTCCGCACGACCACGCTCGTGCTGATGGGCGACGGCACCACGGACCGGCTGGAGATCGCCGACCTGCAGGAGCAAGGGGTCCTGGCCAAGGACGAGGAGTACCTCCAGGTCGGCCCCGACTCGCCCTACGAGATGCTCCAGAAGCTGTCCCTCGACTGAGCGCTGGTGGAAGGATCCGCGCTGCGCCCCGATCCTGCGCCGCAACCGATCCGGGCCCGGCCGCGCAACCAGCTCCCGGCCCGCCCTGTGCCTGCCCCTGCCTGTCCGGGGATCCGCTCCCTTGCCCGCCCATGAGTTTCCTGGCCCACCTGCGGGCGCTGCGACCCCAGCAGTGGTCCAAGAACGTGTTCGTGCTTGCGGCGATCCCCTTCGCCTGGGGCGACCGCACGCTGGTGGCTGCCGGGCGCGATTGGAGCCAGGTGGCTGGCAGCGTGCTGGCGATCGCGTTGGCCTTCTGCCTGGGTTCTTCGGCGATCTACCTGCTGAACGACATCCTCGACGTGGACAGTGATCGCCGCCATCCGGAGAAGCGCCGGCGTCCGATCGCCGCCGGCCAGGTTTCGATCCCGGTCGCCTGGAGCCTCTCGATCCTATGCGCCGCCGCGGCCCTCTGCACCGCGGCGCTGTTGGCCGCCGCGGCGCTGCCGCTCTTGGCCACCTACATGGGGCTCAATCTGGCCTACAGCCTGTGGCTCAAGCGCGTGGTGCTGGTGGACGCCTTCTGCATCGCCGCCGGGTTCCTGCTGCGCGTCCTGGCGGGCGGCAGTGCGGCGAACATCGACATTTCCCGCTGGCTGCTGCTGTGCACCCTGTTCCTGGCCCTGTTCCTGGCCCTCAACAAGCGCCGCAGCGAGATATCGCTGCTGGGCGGTGACAGCGCCGGGCACCGCGCCATCCTGGCCGAGTACAGCTTGCCCTTGCTCGACCGACTGGTGACGATCCTGGCCGCCTGCGCGATCCTGTCCTACGCGCTCTATACGATCGATGCCGCCACCGCCGAAAAGTACGGCCGGGACAACGGCCTGGTATGGAGCGTGCCCTGCGTGGTCTTCGGCATCTCCCGCTATCTGCTGCTGGTCGAGAAGGGGCACCAGGGCGGCAACCCCACGCGCGTGTTCCTGGGCGGCGACCGCGCCTTCCTGATCAACACCCTGGCTTGGCTGGCGCTGGTGCTCGCGGCCATCCGGGGCTGGATCTGACGTCAGGGCGCTGGCCGGTCCCTCGAGGGGGGCGGCCGGCGCTGCTCGCCCCCGGGAGCAGGCGCATCGGGGGCCACCCGGCCGCGGCGCGGGCGATCGGCCCCGCGAGGAGCCGCTGGATCGCGCCGCTCGCGCTCCATCCCGGGGCTGGGCCCGAGGGGAGCGCCGTGGGAGCCGGTCGCTGGCCCGAGGGGCGGCCCCGGCGATGGGCGCTCGGTCAACCGCCGATCAACCAGCCGCGGATCAGGGGCTGCCGTCGAGCCAGACGCTCGGCTTCGGGCAGGCCCTCCGCCGCTTTCCAGGACTCGAAACGCTCCAGCGCCAGCGCATCCCCAGCGGCGGACCGCTGGCCCAGGGCGTAGCCCAGGGCCGCTTCGATCGGCCGCTGTTCGTAAGCCGCATCGCCCCAGGCCGCCCAGAGGACCTCGAGCGCGCCGCGATCGTCCTGCACGTAGACCAGCGCTTCGGCCAGCGCCAGGCGTAGCTCGGGCGGCAGCGCGGGGGTCTCGAAACGCCGCCGCAGGGCCGGCTGTGACTCCGCCAGGGCCAGGCGCCCCAGGCCCCGGGCCGCGGCCACCTGCAGCTCGAGGGCCTGCTCCGCCCCGAGCCGCTCCTCCAGGGCCGTTCGGCCCTGCTCGGCGCCGAGCTGGCCCAGGGCTTCCGCAGCCACGGCGGCGGTGTCCGGTCGGCGCAGCGCCTCGATCAGGGCCCCGGCGCCGAGCGTGCCCCGGCGCCCCATGCGGCCCAGGGACTGGGCGGAATGGTAGCGCACGTGCACATCCTGGTCGTGCAGGGCCTGCGCCAACAGCGGGGCTGCGCGCGCATCGCTGCGCTCGAAAATGAAGCGCGAATCGTCGACGCCGCGCAGCTGATACTGGGAGAAGACCTCGATCCGGCGCCAGTAGTCGCGCTGCAAGGCTGGGCTCGCGGGCGGAAGCGGGATGCGCCCCTCGGGGTCGCCGCGGCTCCAGGTCCAGCCCAGCAGGCCACCGGAGCCGAGCCCCGCAGACTCCGCCAGGGACTGCAGCATTCCCGCCGCCGCCGAGGACTGCGGATCGGCGGGGTTGGCGGCGACCACCTCGAGCCCGGTCAGGCCAGCATAGTTGTGGAAGCGCGCCAGGGCCCAGGCGAGCCACAACACGGTCTCCGAGTCGGTTTCGTACTTGAGCCGCAGGCACAGGCTCGGCAGGGCCTGATCGAGCCCGAGGCGCCCGAGGTGCCAGGCGGCGCGCGCGCGCTGAGGTGCGGAGCGGCAATGCACCAGCACCCGTCCCAGGGTCTCGACCACCAGCCGGCGCACGGCGCGCGCTTGCGGGTCGGCGTCCGCCGCCGGCGGACGCTCCTCGAAACCGCCGTTGCCGATCACCCACAGGGCGTCGCTGGCGGCGAACAGACCCGGCTCGGAGGTTTCCGGGCTGCGCAGCACTTCCTCCAGCAGGGGCACCGCGGCGGGACCGATGCGGGCCAGGTCTTCGAGCCCCGTGCGCCGCAGCGGATCGCGGGAGCCAGCCACCAAATCGAGCAGCCCGATCACCTGGCGCTGAGTGGCCGCGTCCGCCGGCTGGCTCCAGGCCTCGATCTGCTGATCCTCCGCGGCCAGGGCCGCGTCCAACTCGGCCAGATTGCGCGCCACCACCGCCTCCAGCGGGCGGGGCGCCGGTGGCGCGGCGGGCTCAGGCCCGCAGGCGCTGGCCAGCAGCGCGGTCAGCAGCGCGGCCAAAAGCGCGCCCGATCGCAGCAGCAGCGCCAGGGTCGCCGCAGGCGGCTTCAAGGGCCCAGCTCCAGGCGCTCGAGCACGGTGGCGTCGGGGTCGGCCTCGGGCGCGGACAGGCCGCCCGGGTAGTACGGCGAGCGCTTGTAGACCAAGAGGACCTCGATCGCGCCAGAGACCGGCTGGCCGGGTGCGTTGTTGAGCAGCAGCCGCTCGCGGGCCTCGGGTCCCCGGTCGAGCACGGGGATGCGGCGTGCTTCGTGCACGAGCAGCAGGGTGTCGGGCAGGTCGACCTCGTGCCGGTAAGGCGAGCGCATGCGGTGCAGGTGTTGCCAGGGCTGCGGGGCGCCCCCAGCCGGCGCCAGCGGACGCCAGAACAGATCCGCCGCCCGGCTGCGCTCGTCGGTGGGAAAGGAGTGGCCCGCCCCCGTGTTTTCGAGCACCAGCACCCAGCCCTCGGGACCGCGCTCGGCGGTCAGCTTGACCGCCTGCGCCAGCAGCTGCGGATCGTCGCCGCCGGGCATGGCGTGGCTGCGCTTGCCGTCCGGCCCCGCGGGCATGTGGCAGTCGATGCAGCTCACGCGCTGTTCGGCCCAGCGCGAATTTTTCCATTGCGTCACGGTGCCGTGCAGGTTGTGGCACGAGCCGCAATAATCGGCGCTGAGCAGCTCCTTGCGCTCCACCGGCCGGCAGGCCGCCTGGGCATCGTTGAACCCCGCGGCGACTCCGCCCTCGGGCAGGCTGTGGCAGGCGATACAATCCACGCCCTCCGGCCGGCGGGTGGCGCGCCCGAGCACCCGCTCGCCCAGGGCGAAGGAGAACACCGGCTGGGGAGCGTGGCAATCGATGCAGTCCTGATTGGCGAAGTCGTTCGATTGGGCGCGCACGGCGTGGCCCGTCCAGGCGTTCGCATGCTCGCTCTCCCGCCAGCTTTCGAAGGCGTCGGGATGACAGCTGGCGCACTGTTCCGAGCTGGTCCAGACCGTGGCCTGGGCCGCGGCGGGCTCGCCGCGAAAAAGGGCGAACAACAGCCAGCCCGTGGCGCACAAGACGAGCAGTCCGAGGATCGGTCGCAGGGGATGCATGCGGGGTCAGGGCTCCTGTATCACTTTATGGGGCCGGTTCGGCCCCAGGGGAAGGCCCCGCCCAGGGCAGCAGCCGGCCCCGCTCCAGCCGCAGGGCCCGGCTGCCGTCCGCGGCCGCCTCGGTCGGATCGTGGGTCACGTGCAGGCTGGCGAAGCGATGCACCCGGCGCAGGTCAGCCAAGCGCTCCACCAGAGCGCGGCGCAGCTCGGCATCGAGCGGGCCCAGGGGCTCATCCAGCAGCAGCAGCCGGGGCCGGGCCACGAGTGCCCGGGCCAGCGCCAGTCGCTGGGCCTCCCCGCCCGACAGCGTGCGCGGCAGGCGCTTTTCGAAGCCGCGCAACTCGACCTCCCCGAGCACCTCCTGGATCCTCGCTCGGCGCGCCGTCCGGTCGAGTCCCCGGCCGGAGAGCACGAAATCGAGGCTGGCCTCGACGCTGAGGTGGGGCCACAGGGCCCCGCCCTGGAACAGGTAGCCGATCGGGCGATGCTGGGGAGCGATCAGCAGCCGCGGGCCGTCGCTGGCCAGCTCGCCCAGCAGGCGGATGCGCCCGCGCACCGGTGCCAGAAGCCCGGCGATGGCCCGCAGCAGGCTCGATTTTCCGGACCCCGAGCGTCCCACCAGCAGCACCTGCTCGCCGGCTTCGAGGCGCAGGGAGGCCTGCTCGAGCAGGGTCTGGCCGCCGCGCTCGAGGCACAGGTCTTCGATTTCGAGCACCGCGCTCATGGCAGCACCTCGAGCCGCCGGCGCGCGAACAGGGCCCACAGCAGCCCGGGCGCCAGGATGGTGAAGATCAGGATCAGGGACAGGCCGGCCACGTAGCTGTCGCGGGAAAAGTGCACGCCGTTGTAGACGCGCAGGATCGCGGTGCGATTCGCCGCCGGCACGAGGATCGAGGTGTCGAGCTCCCGCAGGGCGAAGGCGAACACCAGGAAGCCGCTGGCCAGCAGCGTCGGCCACAGGGGCGGGGCCACCAGGGCCAGCAGACGCCGCAGGGGACCGGCGCCGGAAAGGGCGCCGGCGGCCTCGAGGTCCGGGTCGAGGGAAGCCACGGCGCCCGACAGGATCAGCACCGCGAAGGCCATCAAGCGCCCGCCATAGACCATCACCGGCATGGCGTCCGAATGGTAGACCTCGGCCAGACCGGGACGGGACCAGAGCACGATGACTCCGATCGCGAACAGGGTCGCGGGGGCCAGCACCGGCAGGGCGCAGAGCAGCTCGAAGGCGCGGCCGAGACGCCGCGGCGCGCGCTCGATCGCGTGCCCGAGCACCAAGCCGGTCGGCACCGCTAAGGCTGCTGCGCCGGCGGCGTAACCGAGGCTGCGCAGCAGGTCGGGGCGCGCGCGCTCGAGCGCGGTGCGCAGGGAGTCGGCCAGCTGGCCCAGGCTGAAGGCCTGCTTGCCGCCGGCCTCGTAGACCAGCCGCCCAAGGGGCAGACCGGTCGACAGGCCGACCACCAGCAACACGAACACCAGGGCCGGCCAGCGCCAGGGCCCGAGCGAGAGGCGCCGAGGTGCTTCGAAGGCCGAGCCGAGGGAAGCCAGGGCGCCCTGGCGCCGCAGCTTGAGCACCGGCCAAAGCACCGCCAGGGACAGCAGCACCAGGGGCAGCGCGCTGACCACGGCCAGGCCCGGGCGCTTGACCTGGTTCCAATTGGCGAAGATCTCGTCGGCGTAGACGTTGAACTTGCGGCCGACCGAGGACACGTAATCGGGCACTCCGAAGTCGTTGATCGCGAAAGCGAAGGCCAGGCAGGCGCCCGCGGCCACCGCCGGCCAGACCAGCCCCAGATCGGCCCGCAGCAGGCCGCGCGGTCCGCGCGCCAGCAGGGCCGCCTCTTCGAGCCGGCGATCGATGCGCTCGAAGGCCCGCGCCGCGAACAGCGAGACCAGCGGGAAGTAGCTCAGGCCCAGGATCCAGGCCGTGGCCGGGGCCCCGCGCCAGTCCACGAACACGACCCAGGTCATGGCCTGGATCAGGGTCGGGATCAAGAGCGGCGCCAGCGAGAGCGTGCGCCAAAGCCCGGCTCCAGGCAGGTCGGTGCGCGCCACGAGGAAGCCGAAGGGCAAGCCGATGGCGCTGGCGAGCAGCGCCACGGCCAGCCCCAGGCCGGCGGTGCGTCCGAGCAGCGAGAGCACGCGGCCTTCGACCAGCTGCGCCCAGTCCGCCGCTTCGATGCGCGGCAGCATCGCCAGCAGGGGACCGAGGCCCAGCACGGCGAACAACGCCAGGGCCAGGCACAGCAGGACGGGGCTGGCCTTCACTCGAGGAAGCGCTGCTTGAGCTTTTGGTGGATGTCGGGCAGTCGACGGCCGACCTCGGCCCAATCGACCGGCATCAGCTTGAGACCGGCGAGGTCCAACACATGCGCCGGCCGCGGCACGGCTGCGCGCACCGGGATCTGGGCGGAATCCCCGGCGGCCAGTTCCGCTTCGACCGCCTCGGAGAGCAGGAAGTCCACCAGCCGCCGGGCGTTCTCCGGATGGGGGGCCCCGGCCAGGATCATGACCGTGTTGGGGATCAGCAGCAGACCGGGGTCCTCGGGACCCTGGTCCGGCACGATGCGCTCGACCGGATAGCCCTGGACCTCGGCCACGCGCAGGTCGTCGGTGTCGGTGTAGCCCCAGACCAGTTCGCCGCGCCCCACGTTGGTCATCAACGGCCCGTTGCCGCTCGGCAGCGAGAGCTGGCCCGCGCGGTTGAGCTCGACCAAACGCGCGGAGAACTGGGCGCTGCGTTCAGGGCCCCAGAGCACCTCCAGGGCCGCCAGGTGGGTCAGGGTCGTGCCGGTCAGGGGCCGGGCGATGGACCCGCCCGGAAAGCCCTCCGGGTCGAGCAGGTCCGCGAGGCCCCGGGGGCGCTGGCGGGAGCCGAGCTTCTCCCGGTTGACGATCAGGATGCGCCCGCGGGCGGCGAAACCGGTCCAGCGCCGCTCGGGATCTCGGAACGCTTCCGGGATCCCCGCGGCGGCGGGCGAGTCGTAGGGCGCCAGCAGGCCTTCGTTGGCCAGGGCCACCGTGTTGGCGACCTCGTTGTTCCAGAACACATCGCAGCGCGGCGCACGGGCCTCCTCGCGCAGGCGCGCCACCAGCCCCACGGTCTTCGAGGCTTCGGTGTCGAACTCGAGCCGGACTTCGAGGCCGGTCTCGCGGGCAAAACGCTGCAGCAGGGCCTCGGAATGCACCTGGTCGACCGAGGTGTAGACGACCAGATCCGGGGTAGGTCCGCAGGCGCACAGGCCCAGCGCCAGCAGCAGCGGCAGGAGTCCGAGGGCGCGGGACAGGGCGATCGGGAGGCGGTTGGTCGGCATGGCGGGGGGGCGGTGCGGTGCGGAGCGCTCGGACGGCCCGCGCTCGCTAGGCAAGGGCCGTGCCACGCCGCAGACCCTACCAGGCAGGGGGGCTGCGGGAGCCCGCGCTGGTTATCCTGCTGGGGCAGCGGGGACCTCCGTGTTCCCGAACCCACCCAGTTTTTGACTCGGTCCCCAGCCGCCCCGCCCCTCCGACGATGTCCGTGCCCCTGACCAGCCGCATGTCCCAGCTCGGGACCGAGTCCGCCTTCGACGTCCTGGCCCGCGCGCGCCGCCTGGCGGCCCAGGGCAAGGACATCATCAACCTGGGGATCGGAGCCCCCGATTTCCGGACACCCGAGAACATCGTCGAGGCCGGGGTGCGCGCCCTGCGCGACGGCTACCACTTTTACACCCCCGCCAAAGGCCTGCCCGAGCTGCGCCAGGCGGTGGCCGACGACATCCAGCGCTGGCGCGGAGTCCAGGTGGATCCCGAGAACATCGTGATCGTCCCGGGCGGCAAGCCCACGATGACCTTCGCCATGCTGATGTTCGGGGAGCCGGGCACGGAGATCCTCTACCCGAACCCGGGCTTCCCGATCTACGAGTCGATGATCCGCTTCAGCGGCGCCACCGCGGTGCCGATTCCGCTGCTCGAGTCCAAGGGCTTCAGCTTCGATGCCGAGCAGGTGTTGAGCCTGATCACCCCGCGCACGCGGCTGCTGATCGTCAATACGCCGGCCAACCCGACCGGCGGGATCGTGCGCCGCGAAGAGCTGGCCAAGCTGGTGGCAGGCCTCGAAAAGCACCCGCAGGTGGCGGTGCTGTCCGACGAGATCTACGCCCGCCTGATCTACGACGGCGAACGCCATGCCAGCTTGCTCGAATTCGAGTCCATCCGCGACCGCCTGATCGTGCTGGATGGCTGGAGCAAGACCTTCTCGATGACCGGCTGGCGCCTGGGCTGGGGCCTGTGGCCCAAGCAGTGGGCCGCGGCCGCCGAACGCCTGCAGATCAACAGCACCTCCTGTCCCTCGGCGCCGGTCCAGGTGGCGGCCATCGAGGCCCTGCGCGGCCCGCAGGATTCGGTCGAGCGCATGTGCCGGGCCTTCGACGAGCGGCGCAAGCTGATCGTGCGCGAGCTGAACTCGATCCCGGGCTTCTCCTGCGTGATGCCCAAGGGCGCGTTCTATGCTTTCCCCAACATCAGCGCCACCGGCATGAGCTCGGCCCAGATGCAGGATCACCTGCTGAACGAAGCCGGCGTCGCGGTGATCTCGGGAACCAGCTTCGGGCGCTTCGGCGAGGGCTTCATCCGCTTCAGCTACGCCGCCAGCAGCGAGCAGATCAGCGCCGCCTTGGCCCGCATCCGCAACCTGATGGCGCCGGCGCGGGCCTGAGCGGCGCGCCCCTGGCGCGGGCCGACCGCTACCGGCCCGAGCCGCCCCCGCCCGAGCGGCCCCGCGACCAACCGGGGCGCCGCTGCCCTCTCCCGGGGGCCGCGGCGGGCCGGTTGCGCGCAGGCCGGCGCTCTCCAGTTCCCGGCCCCGTCTCCCCATGACCCAGCCGACCCCGCAGCGCAGCGATTTCCGCAGCGACACGGTCACCCGCCCCTGCGCGCGCATGCGCGCCGCCATGGCCGAGGCCGAGGTCGGGGACGACGTGCTCGACGGCGATCCGACCGTGCGCCGACTCGAAGCCCGGGCGGCCCAGCTCCTGGGCCAGGAGGGCGCCCTGTTCGTGCCCTCCGGCACGATGGCGAACCAGGTCGCGGTGGGGGTCTGGACCCGCCCCGGGGACGAGCTGATCTGCGAAGCCCATGCCCACGTGCTCGACTACGAGGGCGGGGCCCTGGGTTTCCTGCACGGCGTTCAGGTGCGCGCGGTCGAGGGGCGGCGGGGCGTCTTGACCCCCGAACAGATCCAGGCCGCCGTGCGCCCCGATTCGATCCACTGCGCTCCGAGCACCCTGCTCTGCCTGGAGCAGACCCACATGGGCTCCGGCGGTTCGGTCTGGCCCCTGGCGGACCTGGAGGCCGCCATCGCCGCCGCGCGCCCCCTGGGTCTCAAGGTGCACCTGGACGGCGCGCGCCTGATGAACGCCGCGGTGGCCAGCGGGCTGCCCGCCGCACGCTTCAGCCGCGGCGTCGATTCGGTTTCCCTGTGCCTGTCGAAGGGTCTCGGGGCGCCGGTCGGCTCCCTGGTCGCCGGATCGGCCCCTTTCGTGGCCCGGGCCCGCACGGTGCGCAAGCGCCTGGGCGGCTGGATGCGCCAGGCCGGGCACCTGGCCGCCGCCGGCCTGGTCGCCCTGGAGCACAACGTGGCGCGCCTGGCCGAGGACCATGCCCTGGCGCGGGTCCTGGCCCAGGGCCTGCACGGGTTCGGCGGTCTGGTCTGCCCGCCGGAATCGGTCGAGACCAATCTGGTCTTCGTGGAGCTGCCCCCGGGCGGGCCGCCCGCCGCCCTGGTCGCCCAGCGCCTGGCTGAAGCCGGGGTCCTGGCCATGCCGCTCGGGCCGCGCCGGCTGCGCTTCGTGACCCATCTGGACGTGGGGCCCAGCGACGTGGAGCGCGCCCTGGCGGCGATGCGCCGCGCGCTGGCCTGAGCCCCGGCGCCAAGTTGCCGGGGCGGCCGCGCCGTTCCCCGGGGCTCGCCTGCGCGGCGCCGCGCGGGCCGTGCCGTCCCGGCGACCGGCGCCGCAGGGGCTGGGCGGGGGCAGAGGGCCCGACTGGTAACATCGACGCC
>ERZ1066136.440-NODE-440-length-32659-cov-14.118850_pt1 | contig 32659 bp, 28 predicted proteins | sample MGYA00382783_ERZ1066136 | MGnify/ENA primary metagenome ERZ1066136 (study PRJEB33369, sample SAMEA5778366) | biofilm metagenome | biome: Industrial cooling water; feature: Water cooling tower basin; material: Biofilm | place: United Arab Emirates | collected... | reverse complement strand
AGGGGTCGCTTCCATTTGCAGTTCCGCGAAACGCCGATGCCCCACGGTCGCAGGGGTCGCGTCCATGTGCCGTTCCGCGAAACGTCGATGCCGACTTCGTGGGCAGATTCACGGACCGGAGTAGATTCACGCGCATGAAGCTCCTGATCGTCGGCGGCGGTGGCCGCGAACATGCGCTGGCGTGGCGGGTGCGGCGCGAGGTGCCGGATGCGGTGCTGGTGGCGGCGCCGGGGAATCCGGGGATCGCGGCGCTCGGGGCGGCATGTCATGCGATCAGGGCGGACGACGTGCCGGCGCTCGTGTCGCTGGCGGCGATGGAGCGCGTGGATCTCGTGATCGTGGGGCCGGAGATCCCGCTCGCGTTGGGGTTGGTCGACGCGTGCCGGCAGCGCGGCATCGCGGCGTTCGGACCGACGGCGGCGGCGGCGCAGCTCGAGACGAGCAAGGCGTTCGCCAAGCAGCTCATGCACGCGGCGAACGTGCCCACCGCGCGGGCGACGATGCACACCGATGTCGTATCGGCGATGGCGGCGGTGCGTGCACTCGGCGCACCGGTCGTCGTCAAAGCGAGCGGGCTGGCGGCGGGCAAGGGTGTCGTCGTCGCGACGACGCTCGAGGAGGCCGAGCATGCGGTGCGCGACATGCTGGACGGCGACGCGTTCGGCGATGCCGGACACGAGGTGCTCGTCGAGGAGTGCATGACGGGCGAGGAGCTTTCGCTCTTCGTGCTCACCGACGGCACGCGCGTCGTCGCACTGCCCGCCGCGCAGGACCACAAGCGCATCGGCGAAGGCGACACGGGGCCGAACACCGGCGGCATGGGCGCGTACTGCCCGGCCGACGGCGGTGATCCCGCGTTCACGCCGCGCGCCGATGGCTCCATGGCGCCGGGGATCGCGCACGTCATGACGACGATCGTCGAACCCGTGCTCGCGGCGATGCGCGCGCGCGGCACGCCGTTCACGGGGCTCCTCTACTGCGGGCTGATGCTCACGCCGACCGGTCCCAGGGTCGTCGAGTTCAACTGCCGCTTCGGCGATCCCGAGACGCAGGCGGTGCTGCCGGCGCTCGGTGACGACGTGCGCCTGCTCGACGCGATGCTCGCGATCGGTCGCGGCGACGCACTCCCCGAGATGCACATCACGGCGACGCGCGCCACCGTCACCACCGTCGTCGCGGCGGCGGGCTATCCGACCGGTGTGCGCACCGGCGATGCCATCACGCTGCCGACGGTGGGCGACGACACGATCGTCTTCCACGCCGGCACACGCCTCGCCGACGACGGGACGCTCGTCACCGCGGGCGGGCGCGTGCTCGCCGTCACCGCCATCGGCGACACGCTCGACGACGCGCAACGCGTCTCCCGCGAGGTGGCGGCCGCGGTGCGCTTCGACGGCGCGCAGCATCGCCGCGACATCGGCTGGCGCGCGCTGGCGCGGGATGCCCGAGCTTCCTGAGACCGAGACGATCGCGCGCGACCTCGACGTCGCGCTGCGCGATGCGGTCATCGTCGGAGTGAACGTTGCCCGGCCCGACGTGCTGCGCGTCGTCGACGCCACGGCGATGCAGCGGATCACCGCCAAAGCCACCATCGTGCGCGCGCATCGGCGCGCGAAGCTCGTCGTGCTCGACCTGCGCACGATCGACGGTGACGCCGCGCATCTCGTCGTCCAGCCGCGCTTCACCGGTGCCCTGCTGGTGGAGCGCGACGGTCTCGCCACGCGCGACGCGACCTTCGCCTGCGTCACCTGGACGCTCGCCGACGGCCGACGGCTCCACTATCGCGACATCCGTCGCCTCGGCACCGTCGCGCTCATGGACGCCGCCCGCTACGCCGCCCATACCGCACCGCTCGGCCCCGAACCGCTTGACCCGACGCTCACTGCGGCCGCATTTTCGGGCTCTCTTCGGAGATCGAGACAGGCCCTCAAGAAGGTGCTGATGGACCAGCGGATGCTCGCGGGCGTGGGGAACATCTATGCGACCGAGGCGTGCTGGCACGCGGGCCTCGATCCGTCGCGTCCCGCCGATTCCCTCTCCGGGGGCGAGTCGGCCACGCTGCTCGAGGCGCTCCGCGCCGTGCTCACCGCGAGCATCGCCGCACGCGGCACGAGCTTCCGCGACTACGTGGACGCCTCGGGTGCGCGCGGCGGCTTCGTGCCGCAGCTCCGCGCGTACGGGCGTGGCGGCCTCCCCTGCACCCGCTGCGGCACGCGACTCGCCGACACCATGGCCATCGACGGGCGCACCACCGTCTTCTGCTGGCGTTGCCAGCGCTGACGCCGTGCCACGCGCCAGCACCACCCCGGCTGCACAGCGCGACCTCTTCGCGCTCTTCGGGCTCCAGACGCCCGCTCCGCTCGACGGCGGCAAGCTCAGTGTCGAACGCGCGGTGACCCTCGCCGAACTCGTGGCCGCGCGCGCCGGGGCGGGACGCGAGGTCACACCGCACGACGTCACGCGTGACGGCGCCGCCACCGGTGTCGCCAGCGCCACGTCACCGACGGGCATGGCGACGATGCCCGCGAGCGCCATCGACGTCGCCGACGCCGAGCCCACGCCGTCGCTGCCGCCGGCGGACATGTCGGTGGCGCAGCTGCCGACGGGGCGCCGTACGGGGGCCCGTCGTCCCGTGGGCGATCTCGTCGCGCTCCGTGCACAGGTCAAGGCCGGCGCCACCGATCGCCCGGGGACGTATCGCTTCCTCGGCGAGGGCGGCGAGGTGCTCTACGTCGGCAAGTCGAAGCAGTTGCGCACGCGGCTCCTGAGCTATTTCCGCGCGGCATGGCCGCACGACAAGGGGGCACGCATCCTCTGGCGCGCCTCTCGCATCGAGTGGCACGAGGAGCCGAGCGAGTTCGCCGCGCTGCTGCGCGAACTCCGCCTCATCAAGGCGCTCCGTCCTCGATACAACGCCATGATGAAGCGCGACGCACGCCACTACTGCTTCGTTCGCCTGACACCGGGTCCCGCACCACGGCTCGTCGTCGTGCGCAGCGCGGCCGGTGACGAGCGCGGTGTCCTGTACGGTCCGTACACGGGTGCCGCGCGTGTCGCCGGCGCGATCCGGGAGCTGTCGGATCTCCTCGGCCTGCGCGATTGCGCCGCCGACGTCCCGATGCACTTCACCGACCAGGTCGAGCTCCCGCTCCTCGACGTGCCGCGCACACCGCGCTGCCTGCGCCACGAGATCGGGCGCTGCCTCGGCCCCTGCGTCGGCGCGACCGACGCGGGAACGTACGCGGCACGCCTCGCGACGGCGCGCGCCTTCCTCGACGGGACGCACGACGGTCCGCTCGCCGATCTCGAAGCGCGCATGACGGCGCACGCCGATGCGCTCGAGTACGAACGCGCGGCCGCGTTGCGCGACAAGCTCGGACGACTCGAGGGGCTGCGCGCGCAGTTCGCGCGGCTGCGCTTCGCGGTCGAGTCGCTGACGTTCGCGTATCCCGTCGCGGGCGAAGGCGGGCTCGCCGATCGCGTCTATCTCGTGCGACGCGGGACGGTCCGCGCGGAGCTGCCGGTGCCGCGCACCGCGGCCGAACGCGACGACTGGCGCGCGCGCTGCACACAGGTCTTCGGCACGCCGGAGCCCGACGTGCGTACGGTGCGCGCACACGAGGTGGACGAGCTGCTGCTGCTCTCGAGCTGGTTCTCGAACCGCCCCGAGGAACTCGAGCGGACCGTCGCACCGGATCACGTCCTCACGCAGTTCGACCGGATCGGGCCGTGACGTTCGTGCTCCCGATCGGTGGGGGCTGGTTGTTCTGGCTCTACCTCGTGTGGATCGTCGTCATGTCCGGGTGGATCCTGCTCGAGCGACGCTCGCCGCTGGCGACGTTGTCGTGGATCCTCGCGATGATCTTCCTCCCGGTCGTCGGCATCCCGGTCTACTACTTCCTCGGCCCGCGCAAGCTCAAGCGACGCCAGTTGCGTCGGCGTCTCGCGCGCACCGCCGTCGCGCGTGCGCGGCCGGCGGCGCTCGAGGATCTGCGCGCCAACGAGGCGACGCTGCGCGAGGAGCTCGGCGACGTGGGCGCCGCCATCGCGACCGTCGGCATGGCCGCCAAGCAGGGGCCGCCGATGCGCGCCGCGGCGCTCGAGCTCTACTCGCGCGGCAGCGCGGCGTACGACGCGATCAACGCCGCGATCGCCGCCGCGTCGCACCACGTGCACCTCGAGTACTACACGCTCGAACGCGGCACCGTCGCCGACACGCTCCGCGACTCGCTGATCGCGGCCCGCGCGCGCGACGTGCGCGTGCGGCTGCTCCTCGACGGACTCGGCACCGCGCTGATCGACGGGTGGCTCGAGCCGCTCCGGCGTGCGGGCGTGGAAGTGGCGCGCTTCAATCCGCGCACGCGTCCGGGCATCCTCAACTTCCGCACGCACCGCAAGATCGTCGTCTGCGACGGCACGGTCGCGTTCACCGGCGGCATGAACGTCGCCGACGACCACGACGAACGCGTCGTCGGTGACGCACGCGCCTGGCGCGACACGCAGGTCAAGCTCGTGGGTGACGCGGCGATCCCGCTGCAGCTCGCGTTCCTGGAAGACTGGCACTACGCCACCGGCCAGTGGGTCGAGGGCGAGCGCTACCTCCCGGGCTTCACCGGCAAGGGGACGATCCCCGTGCAGATCCTCGTGTCGGGCCCCGACACGCCCGAGCAGGCGATCCGCAGCGCCTACATGACCGCCCTGGGCTCGGCGAAGGAGCGCGTCTGGATCACGACGCCGTACTTCGTTCCCGACGAACCGCTCGAACTCGCGCTGCGCACCGCCGCGATGCGCGGCATCGACGTACGCGTCCTCGTGCCGTTCGATTCGGACCACAAGTTCCTCGACGCCGCGGCGGGGTCGTACTTCCCGGAGCTGCTCGAAGTGGGCGTGCGCGTCTACCGGTACGGACCGCCCGCCTTGCACGCGAAGACGATGGTCGTCGACTCGTGCGTGGCGATCGTGGGCAGCGCCAACTTCGACACGCGCAGCCTGCGGCTCAACTTCGAAGTCGCGGCCGCGATCTTCGACGAGGCCGTGGTCGCCGACCTCGCGCGCCTGTATCAGGCGGACCTCGAGAAGTCGCGGCGGCTCACGCAGGACCAGCTCGAGCGGAAGGCGGTGCCGGAGCGCCTCGTCGAGGGCGTCGCGCGGCTCCTCTCGCCGCTGTTGTGACGCGCGCGCGGCGACGGCTACCATATATGGCATGACGTTCGCCGGTCGGATGGTCCGTCGCGTGGTGCGTGCGGTCGCGTCGTGCATGGTCGCTGCCGGTGCGGGTGCCGTGCTCGTGCTCACGCCGCACGTGGCCATCGCGCAGCCCGCGGTGCGCTTTCAGGGGAGCGTCGTGGACGCGGCCACCGGCCGGCCGGTGTCGAGCGCGATCGTCGAGGCACTCGATGCCGCACGCGCCTCCGTCGCGACCTTCCTCACCCGCAGCGATGGCTCGTTCACCGTCACGCTCGCGCCCGCGGTCACCATGCTGCGTGCACGTCGTCTGGGCTACCAGCCGGGCGAGGTCGCGGTCGCCGCAGGCACGCCGCTCCGCATCACGTTGCGCGCGCTGCCACAGCGGTTGCGCGCCACGCGCGTCACCGCCGAATCGCCGCGACGCTGCCGCACGAACGCGCACACCGCCGACGGGTGGGCGCTGGCGACCACCGTGGCCGAACAGTTCCTGCGCTCGTCGCTCGTGCTCGACGCGGTGCGCGACAGCATCGTGCTCGTGGACGTCAACAGCGACATCGACAACACGGGTGCGCTCGTGCCCGGCGATACCGTGCGCCTCGGGCTCGACTCGATGTTCGTCGCGTACCGACCGGGAAGCGTGGTGCAGTACGCAGACTCGGCGACGCTCGCCGCGCTCGTCGGGCCCGGCGTCGCGGTGCCGCGCAATCGACGCCTGCTGCGCCTCCCGACCGTCGCCGACCTCGCGAGCGACGCGTTCATGGACACCCACTGCTTCCGCCTCGGTGCACCGATCGTCGAGGACGCCGACACGCTCGACGTACTCGAGTTCGTGCCCGACGGCCGCCTCGTCGAGGCGGACGTGCGCGGCACGATCGCCGTCGCGCGCACTACCGCGTTGCCGCGATGGATGGATCTCGAGGTCGTGCACCTGCAGCCCCAGCGCGACGGCTACCGCGAAGCGCGCAGCTCGGTGACCTACGAGCCGATCGGCCCCTTCGTCGCCGTGCCGCAGCTCGCCACGACGAACTTCGTCGTCTGGTACTCGCGCGTGCGGCAATCGACGGTCGAGCGCCGATTCGTCTATCCGCGATCGCTGCGCGCGCTCGACGCGGCACCACCGCCGTCGCCCGCGCCCTGATGGACGAGTCGACGATGCGCATCCCGCGCCGGCTCGAGCGGATGGCGAAGGACGGGACCGCGCCGCCACCGCGCGCGCCGTTCCCGTATCTGCGGCCGATCGTGGTCACGGCGCTCCTCGCGATCGGCACGGCTGTCGTCGAGCAGGTGCGTCGCGTGCGGGCCGAGCGCGCGCAGCGTGTCGGCGTGGCGGCCTTCGATGCGGTGACGAGCGAAGCGGGACGCGCCGCCTTCCTGCGCGCACGCGTCGCACGCGGGACACCCGTCGAGCGCGCCGACGACTCGCTCGCCGTGCTCGGCTTCGATTGCGCGCGCGAAGCCGTCACGACGCGCCCCGGTGCGACCGGCGCGGCCCTCGCCTGCATGCGTCCCGTGCACTTTCCGACGACACCCATCCTGCGCATCTGGGCCACCGACTCGTCCGGCGTCGTCACGCACCTCGCCTACGTCGAAGCGACGACCGTCGGCGCCGGACGCGACACCGTGCTCATTCGCGACGTGCCGCTGCGTTGAGCGCGGATCTCGTGCATGGCGACACTGCCATGACACGGAGGCACGGAGAACACCGGACCACGGAGGGTGCGTGTGGGAAGCCGTGCGCGGGGGTGAGGTGACGCTGTTCGGCTGGGCGCCGTGCGAGCGGGACCGTCCGAGCGCTCGGTGCCCATCCGAAGACCCACGGCTCGCGATGCACGACCGCCCGCTCGACGCAACCTCCGTGCTCCGGTCGTCTCCGTGTCTCCGTGTCATGGCTGTTCCGCGATGCACCGCGACCGATCGCCGTTCCGCCATGCACCGCGACCGATTGCCGTTCGGCCATGCACATCGACCGAATGGCAGTCCAGCGATGCCCGTCAGCCGAGCGGAATCAGCTCCACGTCGGCGCGCCCGCCCTCGATGACGAGCTTCGCGACGCAGGGCTGCAGGTCGAAGCGACGCGCGCCGGCGGCGCCGGGGTTGACGACCAGTCGCCCGTCCACGCGCGCGACGTGCTGGCGGTGCGTGTGGCCGTACACCAGCACGTCGTGCGGGTAGGCCGCCACGAGACGCGCGGGGTTCGGCGACCCGACTTCGTGGCCGTGGCTGACGTGGATCGTCACGCCGCCGATCTCGGTGACGATCTCACCGGCGAGCCAGGGCTGTCCGGGCGCGTCGGTGTTGCCGTACACCGCCTCGACGGGGGCGATGGCCGACAGTTCGTACAGCACGTCACGCGGCCCGACGTCGCCGGCGTGGAGGATCCGCTCGACACCGGCCAGCGCATCGAACAGCTCCGGACGCACGAGGCCGTGCGTGTCGCTCACCAGCCCGATGACGTGCCGACTCACGCGTCGTCCTCGTGCGTCGCGTCACCCCAGCGCGGCGCGAGTGCGACGTCCACGCCGAGGTGATCGACAATGCGCTGCACCACGAAGTCCACGAGATCGGCGATGCGTTCCGGCCGATGATAGAAGCCCGGCGCCGCGGGGAGCACCGTCGCACCGGCATCGGACACGGCGAGCAGGTTCTGCAGATGGATGCGAGAGAGTGGCGTCTCGCGCGGCACGAGCACGAGCCGGCGTCGCTCCTTGAGCGTCACGTCGGCCGCGCGTTCCACCAGCGACCGGCTCGTCCCGTGCGCAACCGCCGCCACCGTCCCCATGCTGCAGGGACAGATCACCATCCCCGCCGTCCGCGCGCTCCCGCTCGCCGGCCGCGCCCCGCGATCGCCGTCGTCGAACACCGTCACGTGCGCATCCCACACCGCCGCGCCCACGTGTGCCCGCAACGCCGCGAGATCCGCGAGGTCGCTCTCCGTCCGCAGCAACCGCCATCCGTGCGCACTCACGATCAACCACACCGGCTGCCCCGCCCCCACCAGCGCCTCGAGCATCCGCACCGCATACGGCGCCCCGCTCGCTCCCGTCAGCGCGACCACCACCGGCAGCGTCGCGTTCATCGGCGTGTCCTCTCCATTGTCGGTGCGTGCTTCGAGACGGCCGAACAGCCATGGTACGGCATGCAACGACAGGAACCACAGGAACAACAGGAACGACCAACACGTCTTCCGCCCCGCACGAACGCCTCACGCGCCGTACGCATCGTCGATGGAACCCTCATGGCATGTCGCCGCACACATTTTCTCGAACACCGGACATTGAGCACACTCAGCAGGATGCAGGTGTCGTCATCCCCTCGTCACCTGCAGTTCCTGCAGTTCCTGCAGTTCCTGTAGTTGCCTGTCGGTCCTGTCGTTGCCTGCAGTACCGGGCAGTTCACGCGATGCTCACCCGGCGAACAAGGCCGCCAGCGAGCGCAGGCCGAGCACCCGCTCCGCGAGCACGAAGGCGAAGAAGCTCACGCTGATGATCCCGTTCATGAGGAAGAACGCGGCATCGAGCTTCGAGAGATCGTCCGGCTTGACCAGCGAGTGCTCGTAGGTGAGCAGCAGCGCCGCCACCGCGACGCCGGCGGCGTAGAGGACGCCACCGCCCGTGGCCCAGCCGACGAGCGCGAGCAGCAGCACCGTCCCCACGTGAAGCAGCCGCGCCACCGACAATGCACGCGGCACACCGAGCGAGACGGGGAGCGAGTGCAGGCCGTTGGCGCGATCGAAGGCCTCGTCCTGCAGCGCGTAGAGGATGTCGAAGCCGGCCGACCACGTCATCACCGCCGTGGCGAGTACCGGGAGCAGCCACCACGGGTCGCTCCATGCCCCCGTCACCGCGAGGTAGCCGCCGACGGGGGCGATGCCGAGCCCCAGGCCGAGCACCAGGTGGCTCCAGCGCGTGAACCGCTTGCAGTAGCTGTAGAAGAGCACCCACCCGAGCGCGACCGGCGACAGCATGCCGCAGATCGGGTTGAGCATCCAGCTCGCGACGACGAACAGCGCGCTCGCGACCACGATGCTCGTGCGCACCGACGCCGGCGACAGCGCGCCGCGCGGGATCTCGCGCATCCGCGTGCGCGGGTTGATCGCATCCACGTCGCGATCGACCAGCCGGTTGAACGCCATCGCCGCGAAGCGTGCCGACGTGAACGCGAGCACGACCCATCCCACCTCACCCACCGTCGGTACGCGCGTGCGGCTCGCGATCACCACGCCGACGAGTGCGAACGGCAGTGCGAAGACCGTGTGCGGCAGTTTGACGAAGCTCGCCCAGCGCGCGAGCCACCCCTCGCCGCCGAAGGTCTGCCCCTCGCGCGCCGGCGTCTCGGGCGACGCGGCGGCGACCTTGCCCTCGGGGCGACGGTGGCGCGCGCTCATCGGCCGGCCCACGCCTGCGCGATGCCGAGCGCATCGAAGTAGCCGTCCACCTCGCGCTGCACCGCCGGATCCATGGTGATGATCGTCGGCCAGTCGCGCGTGAACCCTTCTTCGGGCAGCTTGCGCGTCGCGTCGAGCCCCATCTTGCTCCCGTAGCTCCACGCGCGGCTCGCGTGATCGAGCACGTCCACGGGGCCCATCGTGAAGCGCGCGTCGCGCTCGGGATCGATGTTGTTGAGCGCGTACCACCACGTCTCGCTCACGTTGCGCACGTCGATGTCGTGGTCCACCACCACGATCACCTTGGCGAGCGACATCAACCCCGCACCCCACAGCGCGTTCATCACCTTGTGCGCCTGGCCGGGATACGTCTTGCGGATGCTCACGAAGACGAGGTTGTGGAACACACCCTCGGCCGGCATGTGGTAGTCGACGATCTCGGGCGTCGTCAGCTTGAGCAGCGGGAGGAAGATCCGCTCCGTGGCGTGGCCGAGGTAGTAGTCCTCCATCGGCGGGCGCCCGACGATCGTCGTGCAGTAGGTCATGTTCCGACGCATCGTCACGGCGGTGACGTGCACCTTCGGGTAGAGATCCGCCTCGGAGTAGTAGCCCGTGTGATCGCCGAACGGCCCCTCGACGACGAGCTCCTCGCGCGGATCGATGTACCCCTCGATGACCAGCTCCGCATCCGCCGGCACTTCCAGGTCGCAGCTCACGGCCTTCGTCAGCCGCACCGGTTCGCGGCGCAGGAAGCCCGCGAACAGGAACTCGTCCACCGCCGGCGGCAACGGCGCGCTCGCGCTGTAGACGCTCGCCGGATCGGCGCCGACGACGATGCACACCGGCATCTTCTCGCCACGTTCGGCCATCTGCGCGAAGTGCTCGGCCCCCGTCTTGTGGCGCTGCCAGTGCATCGCCACTTCGCGGGGCCCGAGCTTCTGCACGCGGTACATGCCGACGTTGCGGATGCCGCGCGCGTAGTCCTTGCTGACCACCGCGGTGAGCGTCACGTACGGCCCGCCGTCCTGCGGCCAGCAGGTGATGATCGGGATCCGGTCGAGATCGACCTCGTCGCCTCGCCAGACGATCTCCTGGCACGCCGGCGACCCGCTCTTCACGCGCGGCGGGAACTTGGCGACCTCCATCAGCCGCGAGAGCATCCCCAGCTTCGCCACGAAGCCGTCGGGGACCTTGGTGTTCATCAGCGTCGTGATCCGCTCGCCGTGCTCGTCGAGCGAGTCGACACCCAGCGCGAGCGCCATGCGCCGCATCGAGCCGTAGAGATTGATCGCGACCGGATAGGCCGAGCGCGTCCCGTCGTCGAGGAGGACGTGCTCGAAGAGGAGCGCCGGCCCGCCGCCGGGGAGCTTGCTCGCGCGATCGGCGATCTCGCAGAGCTCGAGCTTCGCGCGGACCGGACGGGTGATCGTCACCAGCTCGCCGATGCCCTTGATGGCGGCGAGGAAGTCGGGGATGGAGTCGAGTGCCACGGTAGGCGGAACGGGCGGTGCGGGGCGCGCGTGCCCGTCAGGCGGTGCCGACGTGCAGCGCGGCGATGCCGAAGGTCAGCGGGCGGAAGGTCACGTCGCGGAAGCCGGCGGCCGTCATGCGCGCCGCGAGCACTTCGAGCTCCGGGAAGTGCGCGACGCTGCGCGGCAGGTACGTGTAGGCCGTGCGGTGGCCGCTCACGAGCCGCCCCACGAGCGGCAGGACGTTGTGGAAGTAGAACTGGTAGCCCGCACGCACGAGGGCGCTGCGCGGCGTCGAGAACTCGAGGATCACGAACCGGGCGCCGGGCACGAGCACGCGCCGCACCTCGGCCAGCGCGACGTCGAGCGCCGCGACGTTGCGGATGCCGAAGGCGACGATCGCACCGTCCATGACACCGTCGGCGATCGGCAGCCGGAGCGCGTCGGCGGTCACCGGGACGAGCCGATCGCGCGGCGCCTTGCCGGTGCCGGCGCGGAGCATCGGCTCCGCGAAGTCGGCCGCCAGCACGCGCCCCGTGAACCCCGTCTGCCGCACGAGCGTCGCCCCGACGTCGAGCGTCCCCGCACACAGATCGAGATAGCGGCCGGCCGGCCGCTGCCGCCAGCCGAGCGCCTCGAGCGCCTGTCGGCGCCATGCCTTGTCGATGTTGAGCGACAGGACGTGGTTCAGCAGGTCGTAGCGCGGCGCGATCTCCGAGAAGATCTGCTGGACGTAGTCGCGCTTCCCCTCGCCGCCGGCGGCGGCCGCGTCGGCGCGCCGGAGGTCGGCGTCGAGAGTGCTCGGCATCGCTGAAAGGTCGCCGCGACGGGCCGTCCGGGGCACCCCTCGCGCCTCGCGAAAGCGCGCTGCGATGCATGCCATGCACCTGTCCCCGCCGCCCGCGCGCGCCTACAATGGCAGGATTCGCCCGACGTGTCACGGCCGTCCGCCGCGGCGCGGGTGCCGCTCGCGCGCATGAGTCGCCTGCTCGACCTCGCCAACCTTCCCGACGCCGACCTGGTCGCGCGTGCCCTCGAGGGGCACGAGGACGCGTATCGGGAACTCGTCCGGCGATACGAGCGGCCCGTGTTCTCGCTGGTCTACCGCATGGTGCGGGACCGCGAACAGGCCGAGGACCTGGCGCAGGAGACCTTCATCAAGGTCCTCAACAACATCGAGAAGTACTCCCCCGAGTTCAAGTTCTCGAGCTGGATCCTCAAGATCGCCAACAACCTGGCGATCGACGCGCTCCGCCGGCGCCGCCTCGACACGATCTCCATCGACGGCGCCGCCAACGCGTCCTCGGCCGCCGAAGTCGAGGCGACGAGCATCCAGCTCGCCGACGACGGGGAGAACGCGCTCGACGAGATGGCGAACAAGGAGTTGGGCTCGGCGATCGAGGTGGCGATCGGTCGCCTGCGCCCGATGTACCGCAGCTGCATCCTGATGCGTCACGTGGATGGCCGCTCGTACGAGGAGATCGCGCAGCTCCTCGACCTGCCACTCGGCACGGTCAAGACCTACATCCACCGGGCGCGGCACGAGTTGCGTACGGCGCTGGAGCACCTGCGATGAGACGACGCGTGCCGTGCCGCCGTCCGGTGGATGCGACCACGACGGCACGCGAACCGCATCGTCGCCATGCCATGGCCACCCCTCCCCGCATCCTGAAACCCGTTCCACCGTTCGGTCGTAGTTCGCGACAGGAGCCTTCATGCTGACCCGCCACCTGCTTCCCGACGAATTCGATCTCCTCCTCGACGGGGAGTCGGGCTTCGGCGTGTCGCAGCTGCAGGGACATCTCCGCGACTGTGCGACCTGCCGCGAGGAACTGGCGCTCATGCGCACCTTCGTCGATGCCATCGAGGAGCTGCCGGAACTCGCGCCATCGCGATCGCTCGCCGATCGCGTGATGGCGAACGTGCACGTCTTCGTGCCGTGGCACGTGGCGGCGCGCGACTGGGCCCTCGGCTGGTTGCCCGAGCAGCGCGGGCTGCGGGTGGCGGCGGCGAGCGCGGCGACCCTCGTCGCGGGGGCGAGCACGGCGGGGCTCGCGTGGGGGTGGAGCGAGCGCGAACGATGGATCGCGCACGGCTGGCTCGCGGGCGGACAGCTGCGCGCGCTCGCGCTCGAGGCGGCGAGGGGGGCCGCCGACGCGGTGCTCGGCCCGCTGGCGACGCAGGTACCGGGCGGCACGCTGCCGCTCGCCCTCGCGACCGTCGTGGGGCTCGGCGCGGCGATCGGCACGGGCGTCGTCGGGTTGCGCGCCGTCGCCGCCCGCGCCCGTCGGCAGGGGGCCTGAGGTGACGCTCCCCGTGGCACCACCGTTCGTCGACGCGGGCGGTATCGGCAGCTACGTGGACGCGGTGACGCACGCCGCGGCGCTGGTGGCGCTGCTCGTCATCCTCGCGATCGCGGTGCTCATCAACGCAGGGCCGCAACTGCGCACGGTGCGCAGTGCGCTCGCGCAGGACGTGCCGCGCGCACTCACCGTCGGCGTGGCGGTGCAGCTCGCGTGGCTGCCGGCGCTGCTGCTGGTCGCGGTGCTGCTCTCGCTGACCATCCTCGGCATCGTGCTGGTGCCGTTCGTCGCGGTGGCGTGGGTCGCGTTGACGATCGGGCTCGCGGTGCTCGGCATCGCCGGCGTGGCCGAGATGATCGGCGCGGCGACGATGCGCGATACGCGACGCGGCCTGAGCGAACGCGGCGTGCGGCTGCAGGCGCTCGTGATCGGCCTCGTCATCCTCGCCGCCCCCGCACTCGCGTCGGCCTTCCTGCACGCGTGGCCGCTCGGCGCCGGGATCCTCCGCGCGCTCGCCGTCGGCCTGCTCTGGGTCGCGCTCACCGCCGGCCTCGGCGCCGTCGCCCGCACCAAGGCGGGCACACGCCAGCCCGACGAACCCTGGGGCTTCAAGCGCCCTGCGCCCGGCGGCGAGGTCTACGTCCCCCCCGCCTCGCCCTCCGACTGGGTCACCCCGACCCCCATCACCGGCGTCGTCGCCGCCAAGCGGCCGGTCGCTGCGGTGCGCGATCGCTGACGTTCGTCGCGCGAGCGTTCGTCTTTTGCGACGTTCTTCGAACTGCCGGGAACTGCAGGCAACGACAGGGACGACAGGCAACGACAGGACTGCGTCGGCGTCGGATGACGAAATCGTGCTCGGGGCTCGTCGGATCGGCCGACGTCACATGCCGTGAATTCGAGCGCGGGATGGCTCGCGTCGACATCCCGCACTTCCAACTGTTGTGTCGGTGACGTTCCTACGGCAGTCCTGTCGTTGCCTGTCCTACAACTGTCGTTGCCTGCAGTCCCCAGCAGTTCCACCAACTTCGCGCAACAGCGAAGAACGTCAGTACTCGCGCCGAACGTGCCCGTTGGCGCGCGGGGTGCCGTAGCCGCGCGGATCGACGGGGCCGAGGACGGGCGCGTCGCCGTGGGCTTCGGGGGCGGCGACGAAGGTGAAGGTGCCGTGGCCGTCGGGGGAGGGGCCCTGCGCCCACGGGCCGGTCGCGGAGGCGGCGTCGCCGCTGAAGTTCATGAACTGGTACGCCACCGACGACAGCTCGCGCTCGCGCGGGAAGGCGCTCGGGCAGGGCGTGCGCTCGAGGCCGGACGCTTCGAGTTCGGCGATCGCGGCGATCCACTGGTTCTGGTGCATCGTGTCGCGCGCGATGAGGAACGACAGCATGTCGCGCACGCCGCGATCCTCGGTCATCTCGTACAGCCGGCAGACCTGCAGCCGCCCCTGCGATTCGGCGGTGAGGTTGTGGCGGAAGTCGGCGAGCAGGTTGCCGCTCGCGATGATGTAGCGGCTCGTCCACGGGAAGCCGACCGAGTCGGAGGCGGTCGCGCCAAGACCCGAGACGATCATGTGCTGCGGATTCATCGCCGCGGCCATGATCGCGTCCTGCACGCCACCGCCGCCCATGACGGCGCCGATCACCGAGTCGGCCGCGGCCGCCTGCTGTGCATCGGGTGACGCCTTCTCGAGCAGCCGCGCGATCATCGTGGCGAGCATCTCGACGTGACCGATCTCCTCGGTGCCGATGTCGAGCAGCATGTCGCGCCACTTCGCGTCACCGCGGCAGTTCCATCCCTGGAAGAGGTACTGCATCATCACGCTGATCTCGCCGAACTGCCCGCCGAGGACTTCCTGCAGCAGCTTGGCGAAGACCGGATCGGGCTTGTCGGGCCGGGCCTCGTACTGCAGGCGCGGGACGTGATGGAACATCGGACCTCCGAGCAGGTGCGTGGACGGCTGGCGATCACGGGCGCACGCACGACCCCGCGCATCGCGGACCGCGCGTCGCACGCGATCCGCGCCCGCGGCGTGCACGCGCGGTGCCACGGGCTCGTGCCGACTTCGGTTCGCTTGTGCGTCTGGCCGGCTACGCTGCGAACAGCCATGAACCACGGCGAACGGCGCACGGCTGAACAGCCCACGGCGGGACTGCCCACGGCACGTTGCAAACAATCACATCATTTCCTACGTGTCCTACGTGTCCTACGTGCTTCAGTCCGTTCGGCGAACTTCACGGACAGCCGGAAGCACGTAGGACACGTAGGACACGTAGGACACGTAGGACACGGATGATCAGCAGGCGTACACGCGGATCGACGTCGGCGATGCGTACGTGACGACGATGTCGCCCGCCGGCACGGGGCGGAGCGGCGTGCCGACCGGCGGTGGCGGATTGCGCGGCGGGAACGACGCCACACGCAGGTAGACCGACCCGCGCTCGGCGTCGTACAACCGATAGCCCTCGTTGTCGGCGGCGAGATAGCGCGTGCCGCACGTGCCGACCGGGATGAAACCCACCACCTGCCAGCGGATCGCACCGCTCGCGAGATCGAACGCGGTGCCGGTCGGCGTCTGGCCGCCGCGATTGGCGGTGACGATCGTGCGCCCCATCGCCATCGGCGACGGCTCGCCGACGAGCGGCGTGGGGACGCCGTTCGCCGGCAGCCGGAGCCCCGCGCGCAAGCGCACCGTGCCGGTCGTGCCGCGCGTCACGAACAGCGAATCGTTGATCTGGTCCATCACCACGAGATCGAGCGTGTCGCCCGTCGCCGCGATGTTCACCGCGTACGGCACGCGCGGTGTGAAGCCGGTCGTGACCGCCTCACCGGTCGTGACGCGATGCGCCGTCAGGAACGAGCCCATGCCGTCGAGCAGCCGCCCACTCAGCACGACCACGTCGGGGCGGAGGATCACCGCGCGCAACGTGCCGCAGCCGAGGACGTTGCAGCGCGCCGGTATGCGCCACAGTTCGCGCCCAGTGCGCGCCACGATCGCGCGCGCCGCACCGTCCGAGCGCAGCAGGATCGCGATCGAGTCGCGGATCGCCGTCGCGACGGTCGCGAACGTGCCGGGCGCATCGCTCGTGTCGCGCGTGAGCACCGCCCCGTCGGCGCGCGCGTACACCACTGCACCGCGTCGGGTCGGCGCGACGACGAAGCGCGCATCCATCGCACCCCCGGCGAGCGTGTCGCGCCACGCCGCGCTCCAGAGCGGCGCACCGGTCGCATTGTCGAGCACGCGCAGCGAGTCACCCGTGGCGATCGCCACGCCGCCCGGACCACCGGCGACGACCGTCGCGCGCGCGGCCGGCGCGAAATCGCGTCGCCAGATCGCGTTCGCCTGCTGGCCGATGGGGCTCGCGCTGTCGGCGCATGCAGCGAGCGCGGGCACGATCGCGGCCGACAGCGCCGCGTGACGGAAGCGGGGTCGATGGATCACGATCGCAATATTGCGCGCGGGGCACGCGCCCGGACCACCCCCGTCACCGCGTCGACGCCCTTGTCCGTCGCGTCGTGACGCGCGTCAGACCTTCGCGCGCTGCCAGCGTCCACCGGCCCAGATCGCCGTCATCGCCACCGCGCGGCCGATCGCCGTGAGGCTGATCACCCACCAGATCCCGCTCGGCCCCCAGCGCGACGCGGCCCACCCCGCGAGCGGAATGCGGAGCGCGGTCATCGCCGTGCTCGTGATCATCGGCGGCAGCGTGTACCCCGCCCCGCCGAGCGCCCCTTCGAGCACCGTCTCGCCACTCACGACGAGCTGCGCGACGGCGACGATGCGCAGGTAGTTCGCCGCTTCGGCGACGACCGCGGGATCGTCGGCGAAGAGCGATGCGATCGGCACCGGGACGAGCAGCAGCGCGATGCAGCCGAGCAGCCCCGGCACGCCGCTGATCGCGAGCGTCAGCCACCCCGCGCGACGGGCGCGATCGGGGCGACCCGCGCCGAGGTTCTGCCCCACCAGCGCCGCCGCCGCCGCACCGAAGCCCACGCCGACCATGTACATCCAGCTCTCGACGCGATGCCCGAGCCCGAGTGCCGCCAGTGCCGGTGTGCCGAAGCGCGTCGTCGTGCGCGTGAGCACGACGTAGATGAGCGAGAAGACGACGCCCGTGGTCGCGGTCGGGAGCCCGATGCGCGCGATCGTCGCCATCGTGCGCCGGTCCGGCCGCGCGAACCGCACGAGTCGCATGCGCACCAGCAGCCACACACCGACGACGCCGAGCGTCCCGCGCACGACGAGCGTCGCGATCGCCGCGCCGCGGATGCCGAGCGGTGCGATCGGCCCGATGCCCATGATCAGCAGCGGATCGAGCAGCGCCGCGATCGCGGTGCTGAGGAGCAGCATACGGAACGGCAGCGCGGTGTTCCCCGCTGCGCGGAACGCCGCATCGACGACGAAGAACGCGAAGATGAGCGGCGCACCGAGCAGGTAGGTGCCGAGGTACTGCATGCCGAGCGCCGTCACGTCGGGGGGCGTCTCCATCACCGCGAACAGGCGCGGGAGGAGGAGTGTCCCGCCGACGGCGATCGTCAGGCCGATGAGTCCTGCGAGCACGAAGGCATCGCCGGTGGCGCGTGCGGCGGCCTCGTGATCGCCCTCGCCGTGACGACGCGCGGCCACCGCCGTGAGGCCGATGCTCACCATCTCGGCGACGCTCACGAGGAGCCAGATCCAGAAGACCGACGTGCTCACCGCCGCGAGCCCGGCGCCGCCGATCAGGTGCCCGACCCACGCCGCATCGAGCGAGTTGAACGCGGTGATCAGCAGCGCGCTCGCGACCGCCGGCACACCGATGCGGAGCACCAGTCGCGGCAACGCCTCGGTGTCGAGACGTGCCGCGACGGTCGGTGCGGCGGTCGTCAGCGCGCCGCCGCCGGCCGTGCGACGATCGCGTCCATCGCCGCGGTGACCGTCTGCGCGAGCTGACGGAAGCCCTGCGAGATCCGCGCGGTCGGTTCGACGGCGACGATCGGGCGTCCCGTGTCGCCGCCCTCGGCGACACGCGGATCGATCGGGAGCTGGCCCAGCAGCGGCAGCCCGACCTCGTCGGCGAGCTGCTGCCCGCCACCGCTGCCGAAGAGCGCGATCGGCTGGCCGGTCGCGGGATTCTCGAACCAGCTCATGTTCTCGACGATGCCGAGCACCGGCACGCTCACCCGCTCGAACATCTTGACGCCACGGAGTGCGTCACCCGTCGCGACGCGCTGCGGCGTGGTGACGATCAACGCGCCCGTCACGTGCGTCGACTGCACGAGCGAGAGCTGCGCGTCCCCGGTGCCCGGCGGCATGTCGACGATGAAGTAGTCGAGCTGTCCCCACTCGACGTCCTTGAGGAACTGGTTGATCAGCTTCATCACGATCGGGCCGCGCCAGATCGCGGGCTGGTCCTTCTCGATCAGGAAGCCGAGCGAGATCAGCTTCACGCCGTTGGATTCGAGCGGGACGATCTTGGTGCGTTCGTTGACCTCGGGCGCGCGATCGATCCCCATCATGCGCGGGATGTTCGGCCCGTAGATGTCGGCGTCCATCAGCCCGACGCGGTGCCCCGCGGCCGCGAGCGCGACGGCGAGGTTGACGCTGACCGTGCTCTTGCCGACGCCGCCCTTGCCGGAGCTGACGGCGATGATGCGCCCGAGGTTCGGGATCGCGACCGGCTGCGGCGCGGCGACGCGCGGCGCCTGCTGCGCGGGCTGCGCATCCATCACCGGGAGCGCACGCGGGGCCGACGGCGCCTTGGCCGGCGGCTGCGGTGCCGCCTGCTGGCGCGGATCGCGGAGCTGCACCTTCACGTCGGTCACGCCCGAAATGTCGGCGACCGCCCCGCGGATGTCGCGCACGAGCGTCGCGTCGTCCTTGGGGTCGAGGAGGACGGTGAGGTGCACCTTGCCGTCCACCGTCGTGCCGATGTCGCGGACCATCTCGGCCGTGAGGACGTCGGTGCCGAGCCGGGGGTTCTGCACGCCCGCGAGGGCGCGCTCGATCTTCTGCTGGAGCGTGTCGGCCATGTCCGGAAATCGGGCGGCGCGCCTGCGGGCGCGGCGACGCCGTGAGCCAGGGAGAACGAGTCGCGGCGCGCCCGGCGGCCGGACGGCGGCGACGCACCGGCGCGCTGGGCCGGCGATGGGGAGCAATGTATTCGGCGATGCCAGCACCCGGCCCGCATTCCTGCGATGCGCGACACGGTCGTGATGCTGTGGCGCAGGCGCCACGCCCGCGGGGTGTGTCGCCACAATCCGACGCCATCGAACGATCGCGGTCGGTCACGCGAGACCTTCGCGTACGGGCAATCGTCATGCGGGCGCGACCGGAACGTCGCTTGCACTCCGCCGGACGGTCCGGCGAGGTTTCCCCCCTCGCTCGCCGTCGATCTCGGGGCCGCGCCGCTTCCGGTCACGCCCCCGAACGCCATACGAGGCCCCCGCATGAATCTCTCGAGCTCCCAGCAGCGGATGCTGCTTTCCGTCGCGACCTTCGCGGCCGCCGTGATGCTGGTCAGTGTCGTGGCGGAGTTCGCGATCCAGATCTGGCCCCTCAAGTTCGGGGAGCTGAACTGGCGTGTCGGCGCCGCCGGTCTGCTCCTCGATGCGTTCGTGAAGACGATCCCGGCGCAGATCGTCCTCTACTTCGCCGCCGCGGCGACCGACTCGCGCAAGCTGCTCAAGACCTACGCGATCATCGCCTTCGTGCTCGGCGTCGTCTCCGTCGGTGTGCTCGGCTTCTTCGCGCTCGACGCGGTCCAGCTCCGCGCGACGCTGCCGCAGAACGTGAAGCAGCAGTTCCTCAAGGTCGCGCTCCGCGCGTCGCTGGTCGGGATCCTCGGCGCGATCCTCTTCTTCATCGCCGGCGTGCGCACGCTCAAGGTGCTCAAGAGCGGCGGCGCCGTCCGGACCTCGGGTGGCAGCGCCCGCGCCGCCGAACCGGCCGACGAGAGCATGCTCATGATCTCGCGCCCCGCCGCGCCCGCACGCCCGAGCCTCACCGCGATCAAGGGCGACGAGCCGGTCAAGGTCGTCGAGGCCTGAGCCGTCCCCGTCGCATCGCATCGAGGGCCCGGTCGCACGTTCCGCGACCGGGCCCTCGTCGTCTTGGACTCCGCTCTTCGCATCGATCGTTGAACTGACGGGGGACGGCAGGCAACCACAGGCAACCACAGGCAACCACAGGGAACGACAGAACTGCCCCGGATTTCGAGTCACGGATCGGGCGCCCGCACTGCACGGAGCCCACGAAGGATCTGTGGATGGCCCCGTGCGAGCGACGCCCGCCGAGCGCGTGGCTGTCAGGCAGTCCTGTCGTTGCCTGTCGTTGCCTGTCGTTGCCTGTCGTTGCCTGTCGTTGCCTGTCGTTGCCTGCCGTTCCCCGTCGGTTCAGCGATCCGGAACCCGCTAGAGAGCACGTGTCACGCGTCCCGAGTCACGACACCCGCCTCGAGCGCGAGCGCGGTGAGGCCGGCGACGGTGGAGACGCCGAGTTTGCGCATGAGCCGTTCGCGGTGCGTCTCGACGGTGCGCGGGGAGATGCCGAGTTCCGTGCCCATCTCCTTGTTGGTGCGACCGCTGGCGATGCCGCGGAGCACGTCGCATTCGCGGGGGGTGAGGAGCGCGATCTGCTCCTGCGCGGTCGCGCGCGGGGCGTCGTCGCTGCGGAGGGCGCGGCCGCGGGCGCCGACGGCGAGCCAGAGCTGCGAGGCGAGCATCGTCGCGGCGCTGTCCTTGACCACGTACGCCGCGGCACCGGCCGCACGCGCTTCGCGCGCGTACTCGGCGTCGTCGTACATGCTCAGCACGAGCACCACCGGCGCGTCGTCCATCGCCTTGAGGCGGCGCACCACGTCGAGGCCACTCATGTCGGGCAGGCCGACGTCCACCACCGTCACGTCGGGCTTGAGCCGCTCGGCCAGCGCGATCGCGCTCGCGCCGTCGTTCGCCTCGCCGACGACCTGCAGCCCCTTCTGCGCCTCGAGGATCCGACGCACGCCTTCGCGCACGATCGGATGATCGTCCACCACCAGCACGCGCAACGTCGCCACCGCCCTACCCCTCCACGGCGACGGCCACCGGGGCCGCCACCGGCATCGCGACCGCGAGCCGCGTACCGCCCAGCGGGCCGCGCTCGAGTCGCACCGTTCCGCCGAGCGCCCCGATGCGCTCGCGCATGCCCACCAGCCCCACGTGGCCCGCGCGTTCGCGCGCCGCGAGCAGCGTCGCGTCCGGCGGCCCCGTGCCATCGTCGTCGAGCGCGAGCTGCACCGTGCCGTCGTCCACCGACACGCGCAGCACGAGCCGCGTCGCACCGGCGTGACGCCGCACGTTGGTGATCCCTTCCTGCGCAGCACGAAACAGCGCGAGTTCGCGTGCGCGTTCCAACGGCGGCAACGTGGCCGGCGACTCGAGCCGCGCCTCGAGGTCGCCTTCGCGGTCCACCTGCGTCACCAGCGATCGGAGCGCGCTCGCGAGCCCCAGATCGTCGAGCAGCGTCGGACGGAGCGCCGTCGTGACGCGGCGCAGCGACGCGAGACTCTGCTGCACGAGCTGATCGAGCCGCTCGACGCTCTCCGGTGCGGCCGGCGTGCCACGCAACGCGCCAAGCTCGATGCGCATCGCGCCGAAGAGCTGCCCCGTCTCGTCGTGCAGTTCGCGCGAGAGTCGCTTGCGCTCCTCCTCGTGCTGTTCGACGAGCCGCGTGCTGAGTCGCGCCAGGTCGCCGCTCCGCTGTTCGAGCTGCGCGGTGAGTTCGGCCTGGCTGAGCGCCGCGCCGACCTGTCGGCCGAGCGTGCGCAGGAACTCCGCATCGAGCGCACTGAACGGATCGCGCACGTCGCCCACGAGCACGAGCACGTGACTCACCGCCCCGTCGCGATAGATCGGGAGCGCGGCCGCGAAGCGCGGATCGTCACCGCCGCCCTTGAGCGCACCGCTGGCCGAGCGTGCGGTGCGGAGCGCCTCGTCCACCACCGGCTGCACCGCGACGGGGAGGGTGCCGTCGCGCCACGATTGCGCACGACCCGCCGCGTCCTGCACCATGCGTGCATCGGCGCGCCAGAGCGCGGTGCCGTTGACGCCGCGCAACCGCAGCGGGCGTTCGAGCAGCGCGGCCACCACCGCGTCACCACGGCCCGCGGCCTGCACGTCGGCGGCGAGGAGCGAGAGCGCCTCGAGGCCGCGTCGCAGGTCGTCGATCACGAGCAGTGCGATCCCGCCGACGACGGTGAGGATGAAGACGATGTCGAGATAGTAGCCCCACGGCACCCACGCACCGCGTGCCCTCAGCAGCGGATAGTCGAGGTGATGCACCGCCCACAGGCAGAACGCACCGCCGAGCAGCCATGCGCCCGGTGAGCCGGTGCGTCGCGCGTGCTGCACGAGGCCGACGCCGGTGACGAGCGTCGCACCGCTCAGGAAGGCGATCGCGGGGACGACCGCCCAGACGAAGTGATCGAGCTGATAGATCGCGATCGCGCTCCACACCACCGGGAACGCCGCCAGCACGAGCACGCGTCGCGACCACGACACGCCGCGCGAGAACGACAGCGCCGCGAGCAGGAGCGCGATCGCCGTCCACCCGGTGAGCACCTGGTGCCAGTAGAGCCACGCGCTGTCCTGCGTGCGCAGGAAGGTGAGGATCACGCCGACGCGCAGCGCGTAGAGCAGCCATCCCGCGCTCCACCACGCGTAGTACGGCTTGCGGAAGCGGCGCGACAGCCAGGCGCAGTACGCGGCGCCGCCGAGCGCGACGACGGCGAGGAGGAGCGCGGCGGCGAACTCGGTCATCGCGTTCCGGCGGCGGGCACGCGTGACGCGCTCACGTCACCCGACCGTCGCCGGCACCGGCTCGCTCGCGAGCGGCGTGTCGCGCGGCGTCTGCGCGAGGAGTTCGCGTGACGCGGCGAGCACCGTCGCCTGCACCGACTCGAGCGTCCCCGTGACCAGCGCCCCGCTGGCGCGCGCGTGCCCGCCACCGCCGAATCGCCGCGCGAACGCGTTCACGTCCACGTTGCCCGCGCTGCGGAACGAGATCTTGACCTTGCCGTGCCCGAGATCGCGGAAGAAGAGCGCGAGCCGCGTCCCCGCGATCGAGCGCGGATGCTCGACGATCCCCTCGAGCTCCTCGCTCGTCACCTTGTGCCGCTCCGCCGCCCCCGCGGGCAGCGCGACCCACGACAGCCCGATGGTCTCGTCGGTGCCGAGCGTCTGCAGCGCCTCGGCCAGCAAGCGTACGCGGCCCGGCGAGACGGACGCGTAGACGCGACGGTACATCGTCTCCGGATCGACACCGCGCGCGAGGAGCTGTGCGGCGATCGCGTGCACGCGCGGCGTCGTGTTGCTGAAGCGGAAGCCGCCCGTGTCGGTGAGCAGCGCGACGTAGAGCGCAGTCGCCGTCGGGCCGTCGATCTCGAGCCCGAGCACGGTGGCGAGGTCGAAGACGAGCTCCCCGGTCGCCGACGCGCTCGTTTCGGCGACGAGACGCGGTGCCTGCGCGGGCGGTTCGTCGCTCGGCAGGTGATGATCGATGCAGAAGCGCGGCACGGGGAGCGCACGCACCGTGTCGGCGAGCTGACCGAGGCGCTTCATGTCGGAGATGTCGACGACCATCAGGCCATCCGCATGCGCGAGCGCCGCGACGCCCTCGTCCGAGCGATCCTGCACGGGGCCACCGAGCAGGAAGCGGAACATCTGCGGCCACGGCGTCGGGTTGACGATGCGGCAGGCGATGTCGCGCTGGGCGAGCAGGCGCGAGAGCGCGGCCTCGGAGCCGCAGCCGTCGCCGTCGGCGTTGATGTGCGTGGAGAGCGCCAGCGTCGTGCCGGGCCGGAGATCGGCGGCGAGAGCGCGGATGGCGTCGGCGCGGGCGGCCGGGACGGCGAGAAGGTCGACGAACATATGCACCGAACCTATGCGAAGACCGCGCACGCGGCGCCGGGAGGCACCGCGTGCGCGGTCGGGTGCGGCAGGGCCGCGGTCAGTCGGCGGCGACGGCGCCGCGGGCTTCGCGCCGGCCGATCGTCGAGTTCCGCAGGCCGTACAGGAAGTACGTGGTCATGCCGATCGCCGTCCAGGCGACGAGGAGGATCCACGTGAGCGCCGGCAGCTGGATCATCATGTAGATCGTCGCGCCGGCCCCGAGGATCGGGACGAGCGGCACCAGCGGCGTGCGGAACGGGCGCGCGAGCTCCGGGCTCCGGACGCGCAGCAGCCAGACGCCGAGGCACACGGTCGCGAAGGCCGCCAGCGTGCCACCCGAGACGAGCTCGCCGAGGAGCCCGAGCGGGAAGAAGCCCGCGATCACCACCGCGATGAGCCCCACGATCCACGTGGAGGTCGCCGGCGTCTGGTACTTCGGGTGGACGCGGCTGAAGATCTTCGGAAGGAGCCCGTCGCGGCTCATGGTGAAGAAGATGCGCGGCTGCCCCATGAGCATCACGAGCACGACCGACGAGAGACCGGCGACCGCGCCGATGTTCACGAGGTATTCGAGCCAGCGGAGCTGCGGCACCGCGGCGAGCGCGGCCGACACCGGGTGCGCGACGCCGAGCGCGGTGTACGGGGCGAGCCCCGTCATCACGAGCGACATCAGAATGTAGAGCACGGTGCAGATCAGCAGCGAGGCGATCATGCCGATCGGCAGATCACGCTGCGGATTCTTGGCTTCCTGCGCGGCGGTCGAGACGGCGTCGAAGCCGATGTAGCTGAAGAAGACGACCGGCGCCGCGCGCAGCACGCCGGCGACACCGTACTTGGTGCTGCCGTCCGGATTGGTGACCATGTCGGGGATGAAGGGCGTCCAGTTCGCCTTGTCCACGTACATGAACCCGAAGCCGATCACGAGGAGCACGATCGTCATCTTGATGGCGACGACGATGTTGTTGAAGGTCGCCGATTCCTGCACGCCGCGGACGAGGAGCACCGTGAGCGCGAGGATGAGGAGCACCGCCGGGAGGTTGATGATCCCGTTGACCACCTCGCCGCCGGCCGCCGTGCAGGCGTCGCGGAGCACGTAGGCCGCGCTGGTGGCCGGGTCGATCATCGGCGCGCCACCGGCCGGGTTGACGCACGTGAACGCCTGCACGACCTGGTGCCCGTTCACGACCGTCAGCGGCGCCGACGCGAAGGCCGCCGGGATGCGGAGCCCCGCTTCGGCCAGCATCGCACTGAAGTATCCCGACCAGCCGACGCTCACCGTGGCGGCGGCGAAGAGGTACTCGAGGATCAGGTTCCAGCCGATGAACCAGGCCACCGCCTCGCCCATCGTGGCGTAGGCGTAGGTGTACGCCGATCCGGCGATCGGAATCATGCTCGCGAACTCGGCGTAGCACAGCCCTGCGAAGAGACAGGCCAGCCCGGCGAGCACGAAGGACAGCGAGACGCCCGGCCCGGCGAAGTTGGCCGCCGCGGTGCCCGTCAGCACGAAGATGCCGGCGCCGATGATCGCACCGATGCCGAGCATCGTGAGGTTGAGCGCGCCGAGGGAGCGCTTCAACCCGTTGGATTCACCGCTGGCCTCGGCCTGCAGGGCGGTGATGCTCTTCTTGGACCAGAGTCCCATGGGGGTCGCGGTGAGGCCCGGGAACGAGGGGCGACCCGACTCGACGCCGGGCCGGCCGGACCGCGTGGGCGGCCCCGGCAGGAATCGGCGGAAGGTGGGCAGCGGGTGCGCCTGACGCAATCGTGACGGGGGCCGGCGTAAGCTTCGGGCGCATTCGGGGACGGGCGCGACGGGGGCGACGGGCGCGACGAAAGGCAACTGCGATCAAACGCGACGAGCGCGACGACGCGACGGGGCGCGCGCCTCCGGTGCCGTCCGTTCTTGCCTCGTGACGGCGAACTGCCCCGTCGCGTCGTCGCGCTCGTCGCGTTTGATCGCAGTTGCCCTTCGTCGCGTCCGTCGCGTCGTCGCGCACGTCACGTCGATGGCGGTTGCCCTTCGTCGCGCCCGTCGCGTCGTCGCGCTCGTCGCGTTTAAATGGCAGTTGCCCTTCGTCGCGCCCGTCACGTCCGACACATCCGTCGCGTCGTCGCGATCACGCCACCAGCTTCACCCGTGGTAGTTCGGCGCCTCGCGCGTGATCGTCACGTCGTGCGGATGCGACTCGCGCAGCCCGGCGGCGGTGATGCGGGTGAACTCGGCTTCGGTACGGAGCTCGGTGATGTCGCCGCAGCCGACGTAGCCCATGCCGCTGCGCAGGCCGCCGACCATCTGGTAGAGCACGTCGGCGACGGGACCCTTGTAGGGGACGCGCCCTTCGATGCCTTCGGGGACGAATTTCTTCGCGGCCATCTCGCCGTCCTGGAAGTAGCGGTCGGCCGAGCCGTCCTGCATCGCGGCGAGCGAGCCCATGCCGCGGATCGTCTTGAAGCGGCGCCCTTCGAGCAGGATGCTCTCGCCGGGGCTCTCCTCGGTGCCGGCGAGCATGCTCCCCATCATCACGCAGCTCGCGCCGGCGGCGAGCGCCTTGACGATGTCGCCCGAGTACTTGATGCCGCCGTCGGCGATCACGGGAACGTCGCCCGCCCCCTCGACCGCGTCCATCACGGCGGTGAGCTGCGGCACACCGACGCCGGTCACGACGCGCGTCGTGCAGATCGACCCCGGCCCGACGCCGACCTTGACCGCATCGACACCCCGTTCGACGAGCGCGATCGCGCCCTCGCGCGTCGCCACGTTGCCGGCCACGAGCTGCACCTCGGGCAACGCGTCACGCACCTTCGCGACCGCCTGCAGCACGCCGTCGCTGTGGCCGTGTGCGGTGTCGATGCAGAGCACGTCCACTCCGGCCTCGACCAGCGCCTTCGCCCGCGCGATGTAATCGCCGCCCGCACCGACCGCCGCCGCGACGCGCAGGCGGCCGCCGTCGTCCTTGTTGGCCGTGGGATACTGGCGGCGCTTGGTGATGTCCTTGACGGTGATCAGCCCGCGCAGCTTCCCCTCGTCATCGACGACGGGGAGCTTCTCGACGCGTCGCTCGCCCATGATGCGTTCGGCCTCGTCGAGCGTGGTGCCCAGGGGCGCGGTGACGAGGTTGCGCGTCATCGACTCGGCCACCGGGCGATCGAGCGCGCGCTCGAACTGCAGGTCGCGATTGGTGAGGATCCCGACCAGCACGCCCGCCGCATCGACGATCGGCACGCCGCTGATCGCGAAGCGCTGCATGAGCGCCCGGGCCTCGCGCAGCTGCGCCTCGGGGGTGAGCGTGATCGGGTTGCGGATCATCCCGCTTTCCGAGCGCTTGACCCGATCCACCTCGGCCGCCTGCCGGTCGATCGACATGTTCTTGTGGATCACCCCGATCCCGCCGGCCCGCGCCATGGCGATCGCCATCTCGCTCTCGGTGACCGTGTCCATCGCCGCCGAGACGAGTGGCACCTCGAGCGTGATCCCGCGCGTGAAGCGGCTGGCGGTACGCACGTCCTTCGGGTGGACGAGCGAGTGGCGCGGGACGAGCAGGACGTCGTCGAACGTCAGCCCGGCGTCGGGGCGGATGCGGGCGTGGCCGGCCGGGGCAGACGAACGCCCGTCGCGGACGATCGAGCCGGCGACGGGCGAGGGCTGGGGGCGAGTCGTGGTTGCCATGAAGGAAGATATGCTCCGCCGAGATCCGATGGGAGCCGGGGCGTCGAGGCGCGACGTCCCATCCGACGTGAATCAGCGCGCCGGCTTCCGCCCGAACCGCAACTTCCCCAGCAACCGCCGCTTGATCCCGCCCGGCAGGAAGAACGCCGCCGCCGAGACCGTCGCCGTGAGATCGAGATCGGCCAGCGCGGCGCGATCGCCGGGCCAGTGATCCTCGACCACCTCGCGCCCGGCGCGCGAGATCATCCGCTGCACCGCGAGCACGATCAGGAAGACGTCGTCCACCTGCCCCATGAAGGGGACGATGTCGGGGATGAAGTCGATCGGGTTGAGGACGTAGAGCACCGCGCCGGCGACGAGGAGCTTGTCGGCCTTGCTCACGCGCCCGTCGCGCAGCAGCCCCCATGCGAGCTTGAGGTAGTTCGGGATCTCGCGGATCGCACCGAGCACGGTGCGGCGACGTGTCGTGGTGCCGCGCGACGCGGTCGCGCGTGGGCGGCGCGCATCGCCGGGCCGATCGGTGGCACGCGCCGCGGCGGTCGCGTCGAGCTCCGCATCGAAGTCGGCGAACGCCTCGTCCATGTCCGCGTCGTCGTCCCACGCCGACGCGTGGCCGCCTTCATCGTGCCCGCGCGCATCACGCCCTCGTACATCACGACCACGCGCGTCGCGATCCAGTTCGCGCGCCGTCGCCTGCCGCGCCTCTCGTCCGAACGGTGCCATCAGCGTTCCCACCAGTTGCGGGGTCCGGTCGGCGGCGGCGGCCCTTCGACCGGGGCGGCCGTCGCCGTGGTCGGGCCCGCCTCGGTGGGGGCCGCGCCGGCGACTGACGGTGCACCGCCCGTGCCGCCGGACGCCCCACCGGACGACGCCGGCGCACCGGGCGCCCCCGCCGTCCCCCAGGCGGCATCGGCCACCGGCGCCGACGCCGGCGCACCCGGCGCACCAGCCGCACCACCCGGCCGCGGTGCCCCGCTCGCCGCCTTCGACACTTCCTGCGCCGCGCGGCTCGCCACGCCGGCGATGTCGCTCGCCACGCTCTGCCCCGCCGCCGCGACGCCGCTGACGACGTTCACCGCCTTCTGCATGAATCCGAGCGTCTCGGCCACCGTGCTGGCCGACACCTTGCCGGCGCGCAGCCCGTCCTCGACCGTCTCCTGCAGCTTGTACAGCAACCCCGCCGCCCCCGTCGGCGGCTCGCGCCGCGCGTACTTGGAGTCGAGGAACTCGACGTAATCGAGCACCTGGAAGGCCCGCTCGTCGGTCATCGTGTCGATCGAAGCGAGCAGGCGGTCGCGCAGATAGGGCGAGAGCGGCACGGTCGGATCCCGGTGCGGCGCCGCCTCCATCCCCGCATTCGCGAAGTGGTCGGCGCCTGAGGTTCATGTGCAAGGTACACATGCCGATCGGTGGCGTTCACGCGATCGGTCGCTCGGTCCTACGCGTGTCGGGGGTGTCGGTGTCAGGTGAGCCGACTGCAGACCGCGGAGATGCGGGGGGACGCGAGGGGACGCGGAGGAATGCCTTGGAAACAGCAGTCTCCGTCCTCCGGTCCCCTCCGTTTCTCCGAAGTTCCTTGTCAGTTCAAAATCTTGAACAAACTCGGAAGATCTGAGGAACGGAGACGACCGGAGGACGGAGACTGCTGTTTCCAAGGCATTCCTCCGCGCACCCTCGCGCACCCCCGCTTCTCCGCGGTCATCAGTCGCCGTTCCGCCCACGCACCAACGGCGCCCGACCGCTCACCCCCAGCGCGCGCGTCGCCCGCGGGTGTCGATGTGGACGAACGGGCCGTGCGACGACGTGGCGGGATAGCGGCCGACGCCACCGACGAGCGACGGATTGCGCGCTTCGACACGCTCGGCGGCGCGCACCATCACGTCGGCGTCCGCGATGTTCACGCGACCGTCGCCGTTCAGGTCGTCCATGCGACCATCGCGATCGTTGTCGACGAAGACGTCGGCGGCGTCGCCGTACTGGTGACGGCTGTCCTCGGCGCGGCCGCTGCCGAGTCCCTGCGCGTTGTAGGCGGGCGTGCGGAAGCCGCTCATCACGTGCATGTGCGTGACGGGCACACCCATCGCCTGCAGCTCGGCGATCACGAGTTCGAGCTTGTCGACCAGCGACTCGCGCAGCACCATCGCCTTGGGCCAGACGCCGAACTGGTTCTTGGTGACGAAGTCGCCGAGGCGGAAGTGCGTCGACACCTGCAGTGCGCGATTGGCCTCGGTGACCTGCAGGAAGCCGGCGGGCACCGCATCGACATCGCCACGACGCCATGCGCGTTCGTGCGGCCACGTGCCGAGCACGTAGGGCCCGACACGGCCGCGCACCTTGGCGGAGAACGGAAGCATCGGCACGATCGAGAGCTCGCTCGCGCGCGGCACGATCTCACCATCCGCGCGTGCGTCGCGTGCGACGTCGAGCACACGGTGGAGGCGATCGGCGTCCGCGGCGAGCAGGAAGCGCGCGCGCAGCTTGCCGCTCAGGCCGAGCAGCGAGTCGTCGAGCACCGCCGCCATCTCGGCGCGCGCGGCGGCGATCGCGACGTCGGCCGCGCTCGGAGCGGCGCTGGTGGCGGGAGCGATGCGGTCGAGCGCGGTGCGGAGCGGCCCCGGCGCGGCGAGCGCGGGACGGCTCGTCGACGCGAGGGCGACGGCGGCGGCGATCGTGAGCACGGCGCCGACGGCGCCGAGGGTCGTGCGGGAAGCGGATTGCATCGAGCGGGGGGTCCTCGTCGAAGGTGGCGACAGGCACCCGCGTGGCGCTGCGGGACGGATCGGAATGAGGCGCGCGGTCGGAAGGCGCGCACGCTCCACTAGAGAACCGGTGTCGGATCCTCTGGTTCGCGGCGTCGCGTATCGGATTCGGGGCGCGCCTGACCGGCCGACCAAGGGCGCCCCGCATGCGCGAGATGCGCGATGGAACCTGTCGCGATCCGCGGAGACGCGTTCGCGAATCTTCGGCATGCCTTCGGGGCGCACGTCAGGCGCGATCGTCGTGCCGCGCTGGGCGCTCGACCTCGAGCCGGCGCTGCTCGCCCTGCTGCTGCAGCACGAACGCGAGCATCTCCGCGCGCGCGATCCGGCGGCATTGATCATCGCGCTCGCCATCGTCGCGCTCGTCCCGTGGTCGCCCGCGGCGTGGTGGCTGTGCCGCCGTCATCGCCTCGCGATCGAGACGGACTGCGACCGTCGCACCATCGGCGACGATCCGCACCAGCGTGCGCGCTACGCGTCGCTCCTGCTCCTCGCGGCCGCGCGGCCGCGCCACCCCCGCCCCGTCGGCGCGCTCGTCGTGCCGGCGATGGCGAGTCACCTCGCACGGAGGATCACCATGCCGACGCCCCCCACGCCCGCCATCCGTCGCCGCGCGATCGTCACCGCCACGGCCTCGCTGCTCGTCGCCGCCATGCTCGGCCTCGCGCTCCCGCATCCCCCCGTGATCGCGGCACCACCCGCCGAACTCGCGGGCATCTATCTCTTCTCGGCACCGAGCGTCCCGCGCGAACGGATGCTCGCCCCCGACCGCGAATTCACCTACCTGCGCCTCGCGACGGACGGCCGCTCGCGCTACGAGAACGTGATGGTCGAGGTGGACGGACCGCAGGTCGCGCCACGCGTCGACGTCACGCGCTGGAGCGGAACGCCCTGGCGCGTCGAGCCGGCCACGAGCAGCACACCGGCGCGGCTGTGCTGGGAGTCGCCGATGCGCGAGGTCAACTGCTTCGCGTACCGTCGCGACGGCGCGACCGGCGACCTGACGCTCGTGGAACAGATGGGCAAGACGTTCTTCCTGCGACGAGTCGTGCGCTGATCATCAGCGGATCGACCGATCCGATCGCGCCACCGACGCCTCCGTCCTCCGGCTCGTCTCCGTTTCTCCGATCTTCACCGTCTGTTCTGGATCGTCGACGAACAGTGAAAGTCCGAGGAACGGAGAAGGGCCGGAGGACGGAGCGTTCGTGGCTGCACGGAATCAGTAGATGTAGACCGGCGTGCCGACAGGGATCATGCGGTAGAGCGTCTCGATGTCCTCGTTGCGGAGGCGCACGCAGCCGTGGCTGACGCTGCGGCCGATGCTGCTCGGGGCGTTCGTGCCGTGGAGCGCGTAGCCGTCGCCGAGGTTGAGGCGATGCGTGCCGAGGACCTCGGGATAGCGGCGCTGGTTGTAGCCGCCGGGCGGGATGAGGACCTTGTTGCCGACGACGATCTCGCGGCCGTCGCTCGCGGTGAGCGGGACGATGGTGCCGTCGGCCATGCGCCGCACGACGTCGCGACCGCGCGTCGTGATCACGCCGCCCCTCACCGGAATCACCTGTCCCGGTTGCAGCCGCAGCAGGCCGAGCCCCTTCTTGCCGGCCTTCTCGACGAAGTGCCAGTCGGGCGGCGCCCAGCGCGGCGACGTCTCCTTGCTGAGCACCGTGAGCTTGCCGCGCGGCGTGTCGAACTTGTAGCGCTTCGCACCGCCGGCGGCGACGAGCGTGCGGCCGCTCCCGCTCGCGATGCGCGTCGAGTAGACCACCTCGCCTTCCTGTCGCACCCAGAGCCGGTTGTCGGCGAGACTGACGACGATCACCGGTGCACCGGCGACCGGGGTGCCAGTCGCGAGCAGCGCGCGAAGCGTGTCGTCCACGGCGCCACGCGCACGGCGGGCGTCGTCCACGGCGCGCATGTCGGCGGCGAGTGCGGCGCGGGCGGCGGCGCGCGCCTCGTGCGCCGCGCGGGCGCGCAGGCCGGCCCACACG
>ERZ1066136.439-NODE-439-length-32684-cov-7.396120_pt1 | contig 32684 bp, 16 predicted proteins | sample MGYA00382783_ERZ1066136 | MGnify/ENA primary metagenome ERZ1066136 (study PRJEB33369, sample SAMEA5778366) | biofilm metagenome | biome: Industrial cooling water; feature: Water cooling tower basin; material: Biofilm | place: United Arab Emirates | collected... | reverse complement strand
GCTGCACCTTCACGATCGGGGTGAAGCGCGGCATCACGATGGTGGCCGGGATGCCCAGCCGCCGGGCGTGGTAGGCCAGCCCCTGCGCATGGTTGCCGGCCGAAGCCGCGATCACGCCGCGCTGCCGTTCCTCTGGCGTGAGCGACAGCAACTTGTTGAGCGCGCCGCGTTCCTTGTAGGCAGCGGTGAACTGGAGATTTTCAAACTTCAGCCACACCTCCGCGCCGGTAAGCGCCGAAAGCGTTTCCGATTTCAGGCAGGGCGTGGCGATCACCGCGCCGGAAATGGCGCCAGCGGCGGCCTCCACATCGGCAAGGCAGATCGGCAGCGCGGGTGCGGCGGTGGCGGCAGAAACGGTCATCCCCGCCTGTTACAGTCCGAAGCAACTTGAGGCAACGCGCGCGCTTCTGTAGGCCGGCTGCATGAAGATCGCCTATCTTGGCCTTGGCGTGATGGGTGCGCCCATGGCCCGCCACCTCGCCGCCGCCGGCCACAGCCTGGTGGTCTACAACCGCACGCCGGCCAGGGCCGAAGCCTGGTTGGCCCTGCATGGCGGCAGCGCCGCCGCCACCCCGGCCGATGCCGCCGCCGGTGCCGACGTGGTGATCGCCTGCGTGGGCGCCGATGCCGATCTGCGCGCCGTCACGCTGGGCCCTGAGGGCAGCTTTGCCGCGATGGCACCGGGCAGCCTGTTCATCGATCACACCACCGTATCGGCCAGCATCGCCCGCGAACTGGCCGAAGCCGGCAGCGCGCGCGGCCTCCATGTGGTGGATGCGCCGGTTTCGGGCGGGCAGGCCGGGGCCGAAAATGGCAAGCTCACCATCATGGTGGGCGGCACCCCGCAAGCCTTTGCCGCCGCCCAGCCCATCATGCAGGCCTATGCGCAGCGCATCGGCCACATGGGCCCGGCCGGCGCCGGCCAGCTCACCAAGATGGTCAACCAGCTGTGCATCGCCGGCATCCTGCAGGGCCTTTCGGAAGGCCTGGCGCTGGGCATGAAGGCGGGGCTGGACATCGAAGCCGTGGTGGACGTGATTTCCAAGGGCGCCGCCCAAAGCTGGCAGATGGACAACCGCGCCCGCACCATGGCCGCCGGCCAGTTCGATTTCGGCTTTGCGGTGGATTGGATGCGCAAGGACTTGTCGCTGGCGCTGGACGAAGCCCGCCGGCTGGGCGTGCCGCTGCCCGTGGCGGCGCTGGTGGACCAATTCTACGCCGATGTGCAAGCCATGGGCGGCGCGCGCAACGACACGTCCAGCCTGATCCGCCGCCTGGTGAAATAGGGCAGGGGCGGCGCTGTCCTAAAGCGCTGTCCTGCAACGCTGTCCTACAGGGCGGCGCCTGCGCTATGATCGGGCCGATGCCCATCCGTCGCCCGCATCTTGGGGCCAGTGCCCCCGCCCAAACCCCCTGCCCAAAACCCCCGCGCCGCGCCGCGCGCACATGCGTACAAATGTGTAAACAGTGTAACCTACAGCCGTGCCGGCGTCGCCTTGCGCGTGGGCCGGCAGATGCTAACGTCCCGCCCATGATCCGCACCCTCACCCTCTCCGTATCGCTGCTGCTGGCTGGGCCGGCACTGGCGGATACATTTTACACCAACGCCAATGGCTACACGCTGGACGGGCAGGGGCGTTTGCAGCGTTTTGCCACCCTGCAGGTGGGCGATGATGGCAAGGTGGTGGCCACGCACCCGGCCGGGGCGCCGCTGCCGCGCGGCAAGAAGATCAACGTGAAGGGGGCCACGCTGCTGCCCGGCCTGATCGATGCGCACGGCCACGTGATGGGCCTTGGCGAATTGAAGCTGGCGATCGATCTCAACGGCACCACCAGCGTTGCCGAGGCACAGGCCCGCATCCGGAAGGGCCTGCCGAAAACCGGCTGGATCAAGGGCAGCGGCTGGAACCAGGAGCGCTGGAGCGAGGGCGGCAAGCCCCTGGGTCGCTTCCCCACCGCCGCCGAACTGGACGCAGCCACCGGCAACCGCCCGGCCTTCCTTGAGCGTGTGGACGGCCACGCCGCCTGGGTGAACACGGCCGCGATTCGGGCTGCCGGCATCACCCGGGATACGCCGGATCCTGCTGGCGGCCGCATCGAAAAGGATGCTGCCGGCAATCCATCGGGCGTGCTGGTGGATGCCGCGATGAAGCTGGTGACGGCGGTGATGCCGCCGCCCACGGTGGCCGAAGGCGACGCGGCGCTCGACAAGGCGCTGGCCACCATGGCGAGCGTCGGCCTCACCAGCGTCCACGATGCCGGCATCGATCGCGGCACCTGGGATCGTTATGTGCGCTATGCCACCGCCGGCCGGCTGACCACCCGCATCTATGCCATGGCCTATGGCCCCGACAATCGCCAGCAGATCGCGCCGGGTGGCCCCATCGATTGGGGCTGGAACGATCGGCTGGCCATGCGCGCCATGAAGCTGCAGGCCGATGGTGCGCTGGGCAGCCGCGGTGCCTGGATGATGCAGCCCTACACCGATCGCCCCGATACGCGCGGTCTGCCCTTCTTCCCGGAAACGCAGCTGCGGCGCATGATCCTCGATGGCTCGGCGGCGGGTTTCCAGGTCAATGTCCACGCCATCGGTGATGCCGCCAATGGCGCCGTGCTGGCCGCCTTTGCCGTCACGCCCGAAGCGCAGCGGCAGGCGCTGCGGCACCGCAACGAACATGCGCAGATCGTGGCCGTGGATGATCTGCCGCGCTTTGCCCGGCTGGGCATCATCGCCAGCGTGCAGCCCACCCACGCCACGTCAGACAAGGGTATGGCTGAGGCCCGCGTGGGCGAGGCGCGGCTGGCCGGCGGCTACGCCTGGCGCACCCTGATGAACAGCGGCGCCCGTATCGCCGGCGGCAGCGATTTCCCGGTGGAGCCGCCCGAGCCCTTCTTTGGCCTGCACGCCGCCGTGACGCGCCAATCGCGCGACGGCCAGCCGCCCGAAGGCTGGCGCATGGCCGAAGCGATGAACCTCACGGAAGCCTTCGCGGCCTTCACCACCGGCGCTGCCTTCGCCGGCCACGCCGAAAACAAGGTGGGCACGCTGGAACCCGGCAAATGGGCCGATTTCATCATCGTGGAGCGCGACCCCTTCACCGCCCCGCCCGGCGAACTCTGGCAGATCGGCGTGAAGGAAACCTGGCTCGCCGGCCAGCGCGTCTATCGCAAGCGGAAATAGGCGGCCAGTGACAGCTTCGCGCCGCCTGCTGCCGGCCCTGCTGTGCCTGGCCAGTGTGCCGGCCGGCGCCGCGACCATGTTCAGCTTTCCCGGCCGTGCCGTGCAGGCATCCGTGGCCGAAGGCACGCTGGAGGTGCAGCGCCAGCCTGCCGAAGAGCCGGGCTACGAGACATGGCTGGCCACCCGCCGTGCCGCCGGCCGCGCCGAACGCTGCATCATCGATTTCGGCAGCACGCCGCTGCCGGTGGCACGGGCGGAGCGCGTGGTGGACGGCGTTTTCGAAGGCGGCCGCAGCCGCAACCGCCGGCTGATCGCGCAAGGGCTGGATTACCGCGTGTTCGAAGGCACCACCGCCACCGGCCGTAACCTGCGCGCCGTGATCTATCGGGATGCGGCCGGCACCACGCGGACCATCACCCGGCTGTGCGATGGCGCCACAACCGGCATCGCCATCACCTTCACGCCGCAATCGCAGGCCGGTGCGCGCCCGGCGGCGCCGCCAGCAAGGCCCACCCCGCCGCCGCCAAAACCCGCCCCACCGCCGGCGCCCAAGCCTGTTCCGCCACCGCGGGTCGCCGGCGGCCTGCCCCTGTCGGCTGCCGAGCAGCGCATCATGCGCTGCCACAGCGGCTACACGCTGGCCGGGCTGGTGCAGGATGCCGGCATCCGGCTCCCCATCGATCCGGCCCGCTACCGGCAGCGCCGTGCCTTCTGGGGCGGGCAGCTCGAAAAGATGATCATGGATCGCATGCAGCGCCTGCGGGGCGGCGCGGATGCCACCTATGATCAGGCGGTGGCGGTTTACAACCGCCGGCTCGAAGCCATTGTTGCCCAGGACCATCTCTCCGTCACCGAGCGCTATCGCCAGGCCGGCGATCTGGCGCTGCAGGAGATGCGGGCCTGCGAATAGCCCATCATCACAAGCAGCATACACGCCGAAGGAGGCAGAGCCATGATGCCCGAAGCCATGCTGACCCGCCGCCACCTGCTCGCCGCCGCTGCCGCACTGGCAGTGCCGTTGCCCGCGCTGGCGGCAGGGGAGGCGGCAGGCACGGCGGCAGACGCCATCGCCACCGCGGCCCGCATCCGCAGCGGCGCCAGCAGCGCGCGGGCCGAGGTGGAGGGCGCGCTGGCCCGGCTGGAGGCGGCGCAGGGCAAGCTCAATCTGGCGACCGTGATCGATGTGGCCGGGGCGCGGGCGCGGCTGCCGGCCGATCCCAAGGCGGTGGCGGTGCCCACGCTGATCAAGGACCTCAACGATCTGAAGGGCCTGCCCACCCGCAACGGCAGCCGGGCCTTCGGCGCGGTGCCGCCGGCCGCGCAGAATGATCCATTCGTGGAAGGCCTGCTCGGCACCAATCTCCTGCCCATCGGCAAGAGCGCCACGCCCGAATTCGGCCTGATGTGCACCACCGAGCCGCTGGCCGGGGGCCCTACGCGCAATCCGTGGAACCCGGATCTTTCGCCCGGCGGTTCGTCTGGGGGCAGCGCGGCGGCGGTGGCATCCGGCGTGGTGCCGCTGGCCCATGCCAATGATGGCGGCGGCTCCATCCGCATCCCGGCCTCGCTGTGCGGCCTGTTCGGCTTCAAGCCCAGCCGGGGGCGGGTGGCCGGGCAGAAAAAGGCCGACGACCCGGCTGAAATCGCCATCGACAATGTGGTCAGCCGCAGCGTGCGGGACAGCGCGCTGATCGTGGCCAGCCTTTCGGGCACCGGTGCCGAAGGGCTGGGGCCGATGCCGCACGTGCAGGCGCCGCTGGCCGAAAGGCTCACCATCGGCGTGCTCACCGGCACCGCCAACGGCACCCGGCCCGATGCCGAAGTGGCCGCCGCCATCGCCGGTGCGCGCGCCCTGCTCGAACGACTCGGGCACCGGGTGGTGGACGTGGCATGGCCGTTCGATCCGGCCGCCTTTGCACGAGACTTCACCGATTTCTGGGCACTGGGCGCGGCGCAGGCGGCTGCTGGCGTGCAGCGCCAGCTGGGCGCCGAGGCCGCGGCCCGGCTGGAGCCGCTCACCCTGCACCTCGCCGCCCGCGGCGCCGCCATCCCCCAGACCGATGCCAGGGCGCTGATCGGCCGGCTGGCCGCCTGTCGCACGGCCTATGATGCCAGCTTCAAGGGCCATGATGTGCTGATGACGCCGGTGCTCACCCGCCACGCCATCCCTCTGGGCCTGCTCAATCCGGGCGGCGATCCGGTGCGGGTGATGGCCGAAATGATGGACATCGTCGCTTACACACCGGTGCAGAATGTCTGCGGCGCCCCGGCGATGAGCGTGCCGCTGCACTGGACGGCCAGCGGCCTGCCGGTGGGCGTCCATTTCGCCGGCCGCCGCGGCGATGATGCCCGGCTGCTGGCCCTCGCGCTGGAACTGGAAGCCGCCCAGCCCTGGGCCCAACGCCGCCCACCGCTCTGGTTCGGCAATTGACTGCCCGTGAGGCCTGACCATCCCCGGCCATCCTGCGGCCTGTCCGCCAACGGGCAGCGTGTGCCGCTGCGCGGCCTTCAGCCCATCGGCACCGGGGCAAGTCCAAGATCGGCAAGCAACTCCGTGCGCTGGTCGGCGGGCACCGCCGTCGGGCGGCCGAGATCCAGCGCGGGAAAATGCGCTTCCACCCAATTGTCGTCGTACACGGCGGACAGATACCGCTCGCCCGAATCGGCCACCACGGCAACGACCACGTCGCCGGGCTGGAATCGTGCCTCGCAGCGGCGCACGGCGGCCAGCACACTGCCCGAAGACGCGCCGATCAACCATCCGCTCGCCGCCACCACCGCGCGGCAGGCCAGGATGGCCTCGTCTTCGGGCACCAGCAGGGCGTCGTGCAGATTGACCATGTCGAGGAAGGGCGAGCGCTGCGTGGCGCCGATGCCCGGCAGCAGTCGCGGCGTTGCCGATGGCGGCGATTCAAAATGGGCAGAGCCAACCGCGTCCACCGCCACCACCTTCACGCTCGGGCGCTGCTCGGCAAACGCGCGCGCACAGCCGCTGGCCGTGCCGCCGGTGCCAGTCCCCGCAAAGACATAATCCACCCGGCCAAGCTGCTCCAATATCTCACGCGCAGTCGTGCGAGCATGAATTTCAGGATTCATGTGATCAGTGAACTGACGGGTCCAGACCAGATTGGGCGATTCGCCAAGACGTGACCTGATATAGTCGCAGCGCTGCTTGTAATTTGAGTTTGGCATCACCACAACGTCGCCACGATAGGCCTCAATGAGAGCACGATTGTGAGATGTAATCTTTTCATCCGTAACGCAGGAAAATGAATAGCCCCGCGCGCAACATGCCATTGCCAGCGCAACGCCCATGTTGCCGGAACTCGTATCGATGACAGATGATCCACATTGAAGCGCGCCGCGCTCCTCGAGAGACTTGATCAGGCCGATTGCAGGCTTGAACTTGATCGAACCGCCAGGGTTGAACATCTCCAGCTTGAGGAGAAGTGTGACGTCGGCACGAATGAAGTCACGAAGTCGGGAAAACACGGTAAAGTGCTGAAAATCAAATACACCGTCGACAATCATGCGCTGCCCCCGTGCCCTGCTCGCCAACTAACAGCACATTCCCTATCGTCGCGAGGGACAATATTCGAGTAGAGCTGCCGCACCGCCGCCATCGCGAAAGGCTGGAAGACCCACCAATCCCGTGCTATTGGATGAAGCGTAATCCTCACGAACCGGCCCGTCAATCAATCAATAAATTGTCATCAACAGTTGCCGATGTAAAACCTCAGGCTTGCGCTCGAGACTTCGTCGTTCTTTAATGATGTGGGGGTGCGTTCGAAGGCCTTGCGCACGCATGGGGGAAAGGAAAAGGCGACGTGATTGGAGAATTTGCCACACGCCTGGTAGACGAACGTCGGCTTGCCTACCTCAGTGCCGCTGCTGTCATGCGCAGTGGCGTCGATTGTTTCGGCCCCCTGATCGCGGCCGTGGAGCAAGCCTACATGGCACATGCCCGCGGCGACGTGCTGCTCCCGAAATCTGATTATCTCCGCTATCCGGAGCGCCCCAGCTATGATCGAATCATTCCGCTGCTGGGGTATCTGGGACACCCGTTCGCGGTGAGCGGACTGAAGCAGATCTGCAGCGGCACGGGCAATGTTGCCCTGGGCTTTCCGCGCGCATCCGGCCTGATCATCCTCAACGATCCCGCCACGAATCGCCCCTTCGGCCTGCTGGAAGCATCGCTGATCAGTGCGGCGCGCACTGCTGCGGTTTCCGGGCTGGCGCTGCGCGAATTCAGCGGGCCGGCAATGGGTGTGGTCGCAATTGTCGGCTGCGGACAGCTTGGCCTTACCCACATCCAGATGATCATCCAGGAACATGGCGCGGATCGGTTCGAATTCCTGATCCATGATGTCATGGCCGAGCGCGCGGCTGCAGCGGTTGATCTTGCCCGCGCCCTCGGCGCGGCTGCGCAGGCCACGGCGACGGCCCGTGCGGCCATCGAGGCGGCCGATATCATCATCCCCGCCACGACGGCAGAACAGGCCCATATCAAGGCGGAATGGCTGCGGGCGGATCACCTCTATTGCGCCGTGTCGCTGCTGGATGCCGAGCTTGATGTGTTCAGGCGCGCCGACCACATCGTGGTCGATGACCTGAAGCAGTGCCTCCACGAGAATCGCCCGCTTGATCAGCTCGACCGGCTTGGCGAACTGCGCGAAGGCCAGGCCATCGAAATCGGCACCCTCATTGGCCGTGACCGCACATGGGGACGAGGCCAGGGCAGGCTGGTGTTCAATCCGATGGGAACGGTGATCACCGATCTGGCGGTTGCCAAGACCCTCTTCGATCGCGCGGCAGAGGCCGGCGACTTTGTGCTGCTCGAGATATGAGCCTGCTGGTGGCGGATCGCCAGGAAGCCTTCTTCGGCGCCCCTCTCGCGGCGGACGCTGTCCGTTTCCTCGCCTGCCAGTCATCGCCGCTGCCGGACGCGACGGTGCGTGATTTCGTGCTCGCGCAGGTGCGGCGTCGGCCGGACGCGCTGGCCGTCAGCGACGACAGCGGAAGCCTCACCTATGCCGAACTGCGGCAGGCGGCCGATCAGGTTGCTGCGCGCCTGCGGGATGCTGGGGTTGAAGCGGGGGATATGGTCGGCGTTTCGGCCAGCCGCGGCCGGGCCTGGGTCGCGGCCATTCTTGGTGTGTGGCTGATCGGTGCCGTCTACCTGCCGATCGAGCCGGGTGCATCGCCGCCGGCAAAGCGCGCCATGCTGAAGCGTGCGCGCCCCGCTTGTGTGCTGGTGGACGCGGGCAGCGCGGAATCAATGGCTGCCCTTCTGGCAGAGGCGGGGCAAGTGCCCATGATCCTTGGCCCTGCAGCACCAGTGCATGATGCCCCGGCTCCGCCGCCGGCGCCGATGGGGCCCGATCATGTCGCCTATGTGATCTTCACGTCGGGTTCCACCGGCGAACCGAAGGGCGCCGTGGTCACGCACCGCGGCCTGCTGAACCATCTCCTCGCCAAGATCGAAGACTTGCGCATTTCGAATCGCGATCGGATCGCCGCCACTGCGCCCATCGGGTTCGATATCTCCATCTGGCAAGTGTGGGCTGTGCTGGCGGCCGGGGGGCAATGCCATCTGGCCAGCGACGCCGACACGCATGATCCCACGCGGCTGGGCAACTTTCTGCGCAGCCGGGGCGTGACGATCGCGCAGCTCGTGCCCTCGATGGTGCGTGCCGTTCTGGCGTCGGGCGCCGATTTCCGGGACGAACGCCGCGATCCCCTGAGCCTTCGCCTGCTCAGCCTGACGGGCGAAGCGGCGCCGGCCGGCCTGTGCCGGGAATGGCTGCGGCGCTATCCGTCGACATCTTTGCTGAATGCCTATGGACCGACGGAATGCTCCGATGATGTCACCCATCATCTCTTCGATGGCATCGACGGTTTGTGGGAGAGCTCCACGCCCATCGGTCGCCCGGTCCGCAACGCGCAGCTGTTCCTGCTGAAGAGCGTGGACGGGCAATGGCAATCGGTGCCCGATGGCGAGGCCGGGGAGCTGTTTGTGGCCGGGCCCTGCGTTGGCCTCGGCTATCTGGATGATCCGGCGCGCACTGCGGAGAATTTCGGCACGGTCGAAACGGGCAGCGGGCAGCTCCGATGCTACCGCACCGGGGACATTGTCCGCATGCTGCCCAACGGATTGCTCGACTTCATCGGCCGGGCGGACCGCCAGATCAAGATTCGCGGCCAGCGACTCGAGCTTGGCGGCATCGAGGCTGCGGTTGAGGCGACCGGCCTCGCTTCCCAGGCCGTGGCGGATTACCGGGCGCCAGCCCCGGGCAGCGAGGCCCAGCTTTGTTTCTACCTGCTGTTGTCGCCGGCTGGGGCCGAACTTGGCCCGGCCGGGCTGGGTGAGGCACTGCGGCGCGCGTTGCCCACGTCAATGTGGCCGGACCGGTGCCTGCCCATCGATCGGATGCCGCTGACGCCGAATGGCAAGATCGACATCAAGCAATTGAGAAGCCTGGGCGCGATCGCCGGATGATGCAGAGGGGGGATATCGATGTTCGACGATTCCGACCGTGAATTCATTGTCGTCAGAAATCACGAGGACCAATATTCCATCTGGCCTGGCGACCGCGACCTGCCGGCCGGCTGGACCGCGATCGGCACACGTGGATCCAAGGCGGATTGCCTCGCCGCCATCGAAGCGGAATGGACCGACATGCGGCCACTCAGCCTTCGTCAGGAGATGGACCCGTCATGACCGCCAGCGGCGCGCCGAGCCCCGCGAGGAACAGGGCGACCCTGGCAGCGAACCCTGCCGGATTGTCGGCCATCAGCCCGTGCCCCGCCATTGGCACGGTGGCCATTTGACCCCGCGGCGCGGTGCGCGCCATCATTTCGGCCGTTGCTGCGGACAGAATTGCGGAAAAGGCGCCGCGAAGGATCAGCACGGGACAGCCGATGGCCGCCAGCAGTTCCAGGTGGTCCGGCCCGGCTGCCGGCCCGGCAGGCCGGAGCATCGCCGGATCGCGCCGCAGTTCGAAGCCGCCAGCCTCACGACAACGCAGCGCGTGCTCGGCAAACATCGCAAGGCGCTCGGGTTTCACCAGCGGCCGTGTCTCGGCGAGCAGCGCACGATATTCCTCCCGAGTCGCGAAGACGCGGTTGCCGCGCTGAAAGTCCTGACGCAGTTGCGCTACACCATGGGGTGTTGGCGTTGGCCCATAATCGGCCAGAACCAGCCCCGCCAGGCCAGCCGGTGCGCGGGCGGCAATGCGCAGGCCGATGGCGCCGCCCATGGAATGCCCGACGATGACAAGATTCCCGGGCTTCCAGCGCTTCAGCAGATCAACCACGTGGCCGGCGTGCCGATCCACCGAATATTGCCCATCCGCATGCCAGGCGCTCTGGCCGTGGCCGGGCAAATCGACAATGATCACGCGGCCATTCGGCAAGCAATCAAGAGAAATATCACGCCAAACATGGCTGCCTTCACCGAATCCATGAATGAAGACAGCAGTTAAGTCACCGGAGCCAATCGACCACGCCGCAATTTCGGCCGTACCTACAAATTGCCAGCCCAGCTGGCGATCGCCGTGAAGATTGGCTGAAGTCTGGCATGGCTGCCGATGATTCATCGATTCTTTCCGGCATTGATGATGTCCACGGCGAAAAAAACTTTCTCAAGATACGTATCACCTTCTTCCGTTTGCTGGAAATCGTGATACGCTCCTTCAAATGAATAGCGGAACCCGATTATCGGGTCCAGCCTTGGGGGAGGTCGGTTATGAAGTTCGGCCTGTTTTTTCCGATGCAGATGGCGCGACCTTGGTCTGAAGAACAAGAGTTGCAACTTTTTCAGGATTCACTGGATCAGGCCGAACTTGGTGATCAGATCGGTATCGATTATTGCTGGGCGCAAGAGCATCATTTCTTGGAAGAATATTGCCATTCAACGGCACCAGAAGTGTTCCTGGCAGCCGTAAGCCAGCGTACCAAACGTATGCGACTCGGCCATGGGATCACCTTGATGCCGCCCGCCTATAATCATCCTGCGCGTGTTGCGGAAAGAATCGCTGCCCTCGACTTGGTCAGTGGCGGTCGCTGTGATTGGGGCACGGGCGAATCGAGTTCTCGCATCGAGCTGGAAGGATTTGGCGTCAATTTCGTGGAAAAGCGCAGCATGTGGGCAGAGGCTGTCCGCCAAACAGCGCTGATGATGTCGATGACACCTTATCCCGGATATGAGGGCGAATATTTCAGCATGCCGTGCCGGAATATTGTGCCCAAGCCAGTGCAGAAGCCGCATCCGCCCTTGTGGGTGGCCTGCACCAATCGCGACACAATGAAACTCGCGGCGCGGCTCGGTATCGGGGCGCTCACCTTTGCCTTCATGGACAATCGTGAAGCGCGCTTCTGGGTCGAGGAATATTACGAGATTTTTTGCAACGAGGCGGTGCCGATCGGTCGGGCCGTCAATCCCAATGTGGCCATGCTGGGTGGCCTCATGTGCTGCCGGGATGGCAATGAAGCCAAGAAAAAGGGCATGACTGGGCAGGAGTTCTTCAAATACGGGCTGGCCCATTACTATCGCTTTGGCCAGCACGTGCCGGGCTCTACCAACATCTGGGAGAATTTCCTGCAAAGCCCGCGTGAAATCATGGCCGGAGTGGCCGGCGTTGGCAGCCTGGCGGAGGTGCAGGACGGTTTCGAGCTGATGGAAGAGGCCGGGATCGACCAATCGATCCTGCTGCATCAGGCGGCCAATTATCAGCACCGCGACATCATGGATTCGCTGGAACTCTTTGGCGCCGAAATCCTGCCGGCGTTTCGTGCCCGTGCCGTCGAAAAGGAACGGCAGAAGGCGGAGCGCCTGGCGCCCTACATCAAGGCTGCGCTGGAGCGGCGTGATCCCTTGCCCGAACTCGATCCGATCCCGGTCGTGGACGCCTATCCCTTGCTTTGGGAAGGCAAGGGCGTGGATTCCACAAAGCTCACCCCGCGGCGTTCGGTCGAGGGGCAGGCGCTGTGGAAGCTCCATGTCAGCGGCGTGGCGGCCAGTTAGTCGGCACGATGCAGCGTGTCATTTCCGATTGGCTCCTGCTTGGCGCCGAGCGCCAGCCAGATGCCCTCGCCTATCGCTATCTGCTTGATGGCGATGATGAAACAGTCGAAATCTCCTACGCAGAGCTGTTGCGGCGGTCTGCCGGCCTGGCCCGCTTGCTGGCCCGGCATGGCCGTCCGGGCAGCCGTGTCGTGCTGTTGTTCTCGGCCGGGCTGGACAGCGTCATCGCCTTGTACGCCTGTTTCCTTGCCAGAATGGTCGCGGTGCCGACCCCGGCGCCGCATCTCATGCGGATCGAGGCCCAGAGCAAGCGCCTCGTCGGGGTGGTGGAGGACTGCGATCCCGCCTTCGTGCTGACGACCTCGGATTTGCTGGCGGCCCACCAGAGCTTTGCGGCGGTATCCTGGCGCCTGGCGTTGCCGCGCTGGATCGCAGTCGACGATTGCGACCTCACGGCCGACACGCCGTTGGGCCGGCCGGACCTCGATGATCTGGCGATCCTGCAATATACCTCCGGCACGACCTCGTCGCCGCGCGGTGTGATGCTCCCGCACGGCGCCATCATGGCCAACCAGCTTGTCATCGGTGAAGTGACCGGACCGACCAACCAGCAGCATTTCCTGAGCTGGCTGCCCTTCTATCACGACATGGGGCTCAGTTTTTACCTGCAGCCGGTTTTTCGCGGCGATTCCTGCACGCTGATGTCGCCGGCGCATTTCCTGCAGCGGCCGCTGCGCTGGCTGAAGGCCATCTCGCGCCATGGTGCCACCGGCACGGCCGTGCCGAACTTCGCGCTGGACCGTGTGGCCGATCAACTCGCAGGCGCATCAGCGCCATCTTTTGATCTGTCCAGCATGCGCATGGTCGTGGTTGGTGCGGAACCTGTCCGTGCCCGCACGCTCGACCGCTTCTGCGCGGCGACGGCCGGCATGGGATTCCGGCGGGAAGCGCTGTTTCCCTGCTATGGCATGGCCGAAACCACGGTCATGTTTTCAACCGGCCCTGTCGGCGCGCCCACGGTGCATCATTATGATCTGGCAACCCTCACGCCAGACAAGGACGTCCGTGCCGCACGGCCCGACGAACGCGGGGCCACTTCGCTTGTCGGCAATGGCTGCCCGGCGCGCGGGCACCAGGCCATTGTCGTCTCGTCGGCGGGTCTCGTCGTCGAAGAGGGGCATGTTGGCGAGATCTGGCTCAAGGGGCCCAGCCTTGGCCTTGGCTATTGGAACCGGCCGGAGGCCAGCGCCGCGTCCTTCGGGGCCAGCACCGTTGACGGACGTGCCGAGGATTGCCTGCGCACGGGGGATCTGGGCTTCCTGCGCGACGGCGAGCTGTTCATCTGTGGCCGCGCGAAGGACATGCTGATCGTGCTGGGCCGCAACCTGTATGTGGCCGACATCGCCGAGCAGGTCCGCCAGGCGTCTGCGCATGTCGGTGAGGGCGTTGTTGCCTTCGAGGACGAGACCGGCGCCGCGATCGTGATCCTTGCGGAAGCGCGGCATCGCCATCTGGATGATGGGGGCGCCGCCCGGGACGCCATCCGCGAACAGGTCGCACGAAGCTTTGAGGTTGGCGTTTCGGACGTGGTCCTGCTGACGCCACTGGGCCTCCCGCGCACCAGCAGTGGCAAGATCCAGCGCGAGCAGGCGCGGCAGTCGTGGCTTGCAGGCACGCTTCCGGCGCTGGGCGCGCGCAAGCGCAAACAGGTCTCCGAGACGCTGGAGGTTGCCGATGGACAGTGAGACCTTGCGTGCCTGGCTCATCCAGGAGGTCGCGCAGCGGCTGAAGATCAAGGCGGCCGATCTCGATCCCCGCCGGCCGCTGTCCGAACTCGGCCTGAGCTCGGAACAGACCATCGAGATCGCCGCGGCGCTGGAAAACCGGCTTGGCCAGCGGGTCGGTCCCGAAATCCTGTACGATCATCCCACTCTGGACGCGCTGCTGACCGCCCTGGAGGCAGGCAGCCGGGCATCGCCGGCCGGCGCTGCCCCGGTGGCGGCCGCCGAGGCGATTGCGATTGTCGGCATCGGATGCCGCTTTCCGGGGGCCGGCGTGGGCCCGCAGGCACTGTGGCGTTTCCTGAATGCTGCCGGCGATGCGGTTTCCGTCGTGCCCGCCAATCGCTGGCGCGTGGCCGGGGCAGGGGACTCAGGGCCTTCCGGTGAGACCGCCTCTGCCGCGCAATGGGGCGCCTTTCTCCCGGAGGTTGACCGCTTTGATGCCGGCGCTTTCGTGATCTCCCCGCAGGAAGCGGCGCAGATGGATCCACAGCAGCGCCTGTTGCTGGAGGCCGCCTGGCATGCCATCGAAGATACGGGGCGGGCGCCGGCGTCCCTGGCGGGCAGCCGCACAGGCGTGTTTGTCGGCATTTCGCAAAGCGAATATCTGCGGGACCGCTTCCTGCGCAGCGAGGAGCTTACGCCCAACACGCCGTCCGGCAACGCGCTCAGCATCGCTGCGAACCGGATTTCCTACACATTCGATCTGCGGGGCCCGAGCCTTGCTGTGGATACGGCCTGCTCGTCTTCCCTGATGGCCGTGCACCTCGCCTGCCAGAGCCTGCGCCGCGGCGAGACGGATTTTGCCCTGGCGGGCGGTGTCAACGTGCTGATGCGGCCCGATGTGTCTGTCGCATTTGCGCAGGCCGGCCTGATGGCCGCAGATGGCCGCTGCAAGGCCTTTGACGATTCTGCCGATGGCTATGTGCGCGGCGAGGGCGTGGGGCTGATCGCGCTGAAGCGTCTGGCCGATGCGCTGGCCGATGGCGATGAAATCTATGCGCAGATCCTGGGCATTGCGACCATCCAGGATGGCCACAGCAACGGGCTGATGGCGCCGCGCGGTTCGGCGCAGGAAGCCGCAATCGAAGCGGCCTGCGCCGACGCCGGCGTATCGCCGGCCGACATCGGTTATTTCGAGGCGCATGGCACCGGGACCGCGCTTGGCGACGTGATCGAGGCGACCGCGCTCGGACGGGTGCTGGCGCGGGCGGACGGACCGGCGGCCGCGCACTGGCTCGGGTCCATCAAGACCAACATCGGCCATCTCGAATCCGCAGCTGGGATCGCCGGCCTGATCAAGGCCGCGCTGTGCCTGCACAACCGCGCCCTGGTGCCATCGCTGCATTTCAACACACCCAATCGCGCCATTGATTTTCCCGCGCTGGGCCTGTCTGTCAGTGTCGACCAGCGTCCGTGGGCGCCGCCGTCGGGGGCGCGCCTTGCCGGCGTGAGTTCGTTTGGCTTTGGCGGCACCAATGTGCATGCGGTGCTGGCAGAGCCGCCAAAGGCGTCTGCGGCACCGCGCGACGACAACGGACTCGATCCCGTTGTCATGCTGTCGGCGCATGACACCGCGTCGATTGCCGAACTTGCCAACGCCTGTGCCGACCAGCTGGAAGGCTCGTCCGATGCCGATGGGCGCCGCCTGGCCGCTGCCCTCGGCCGGCGCGCGATCCTGTCCACGCGCCTCGCCGTGAGTGCGCCCACATCGGCGGAACTTGCCGCCGAACTCCGGCGCGCGGCCGAGGCGCTGCCGTTCCGCGGCACGCCGTCGGCAGGAACCACGGGGCGGACCGCCTTCATCTTCACCGGACAGGGCGCGCTCGCGCCCGGCGCCGGTGCCGATCTTTTCAAGCGCAACCGCGTGTTCCGGCAAAGCATGCTGCAAACGGACGCCGTGTTGCGGGATCACCTCGGCGCTTCGGTTCTCCCAGCGCTGTTCTCGCCGGAATCGGCCCAGCTGCTGCAGCGCACGGCGTGGGCCCAGCCAGCCCTGTTCGCGCTGCAGATGGCGCTGGTCGATATGCTCGCCGATTGGGGCGTGGTGCCGGCGGCGGTGGTTGGCCACAGTGTTGGCGAGATCGCCGCGGCGTGTGCGGCCGGGCAACTGCGTCTTGAGGAGGCTGCCCGGCTTGTCGCCCTGCGCGGCCGCGCAATGGACGGGCGCTTTGGTCAGGGCCGCATGGCCGTTCTCGCCGCGTCCGCGCAGCGGGTTGCCGAGTTGCTGGCGATGGGTGAGGGCGGTCTGGAAATCGCCGCCACCAATGCACCGGAAGCGACCGTTGTCGCCGGCCCGCCAGACCGCGTGGAGTGGCTGCTGGGCATCTGCCAGGCGCGGCAGATCGGCGTGCATATGTTGCCGGTCGAATATGCCTTCCACACGGCGGACATGGCCGACGCGGCCGCGCGCCTCGCGGGGTCGCTCGGGACGTTGGCAGCAGGATCGCCGGGCCCGCATTTCTACTCATCGGTCACCGGGGCATTGATGGCCGATGGCACGCTCGATGCCGCCTATTGGGCGCGCAACGTCCGCGATGCTGTCCGTTTCGACCGGTCGGTCGCGCAGATTCTTGCCGATGGCTACGACAATTTTGTGGAGATCGGCCCGCATCCGGCCCTGTCCAATGATGTGCTGGCAATTGCGGCGGAGCAGGACCGGGTGGTGCGCACGATGGCCACGCTGCGCCGCCGGGAACTGGAAGCTGCCGCGATGGGCCGGGCCGCCGCCGCGCTGTTCGAGGCCGGCGCAATCCGCTCGCCTGAGGCGATCCTTGGCGGCACGCAGGGCCAGTTGGCCCTGCCGCCCTTGCCGTGGGCGGGGCGCACGCGGCACTGGATCGAGCCAAGCGCGCCGCGGGAAGCGGAGCGCCGCCATGCGTTCCTCGATCCGGCGGTCGAGCTGGCGTTCGAGCCGGGGCGCCAGCTGGCGCGGGGCGCGCTGAACGCCGCCGATTCAACACTGCTGACCGACCACCGGGTCCTTGGGGAAACCGTGGTGCCGGGCGCAGCCTATATCGACATGATGCTGCACATGGCCCGGCAGGTGCTTGGCGACGGGCCGCTGGCACTTGAGGACATCATGTTCCCCCACCTGCTGATCCTGCAGCCGGGCGAGGCCACCGAGGTGCAGATCGCCGCTGCTCCGCCGCACGATGGCAGGATCGCGCTTGAAATCTTTGCCCGGCGCGCCGGGCAAAGCTGGAAAAAGGTGGCCGCCGCGAGTGCCTGCCTTGCCCCGCCCGAGGAAGGCGCGCCGCCGGTCGTCGCGCCGGATGCGATCTCCGCGCGCTGCTTCGATCGCTATCCCGGACAACTGTTTTATTCGCTGCTGGCGCAGAAGGGCCTGGAATACGGCCCGTCGCTGGTCCTGCTGGATGATGTGCAGGGCCGGAAGGGCGAAAGCCTGGGCCGCTTCGCTCCCAAGGGCCGCCGGCCTTTGCATACAAAGCGCCATGCCGTGGACCCGGCCCTTCTGGACGGTGCCTTTCATGCCATGGCGGCCGCTTTCGGGGCCAAGCAGCTGTCTGCCGCGGAAGGCGCGCTGTTCCTGCCGCAATCCATCGAGCGCATGATCGTGCATCGTGGTGCGGGCACCTGCCTGTGGGCGCATTGCCGCCTGCTGGGTCAGGGCGAGAAGGACGCCAGGGCCGATCTGGTGATCGCCGACGAGGCCGGCCGTCCGCTGGTGAGCCTGCGCGGCTTCACGGTGCGGGGCGCGCGCACCGATGTCTTGCGCGAACGCTCGCTTGGGGCTGCACGGGAAGGCTGGCTGTATGACATCGGCTGGCAGGAAGCGCTGCTGCCCCCCGCCGCGCCGTCTGCACCATCGCTTGGCGCCGTGCTCCTGCTGCGCAGCGCTGGCTGTGTCGGCGACGCGCTGGGATCGGCCTGCCGCGGCGCCGCCAGCCACCTGTTCGAGGTGGTGCATGGCGGCGATCTGCAGCGCTGCGGGATCGATCCGGGATCGGTTGATGAACTGCGCGACATCGTGCGCAAGGCCCCCGATGGCGGCTGGACCGAGATCATCCACGCCCTGAACTGTTCGGATGCACCAATGGGGCCGCCAGAGGATCTGCAGGCGCTTGGCGGCCTGCCCGCCTCCCTGGCGTGGCTGGTGCAGGCGATCGAAACCAGCGGGGTGCCGGGGCGCCCCCGATTGACCCTGCTGACGCGCGGCGCGGTTGCCACCCGGCCCGGTGAGCCGCTCGATCCGGTGCAGGCGACAGCCTGGGGCCTGGCACGCGCCATCGTGCTGGAGCACCCCACGCTCGAGGTGCGCCGCATCGATATCGATGCGGACGATGACCGCCTTGATGCGGACTGGCAGGCACGGGTTGCGCACGAGCTGGCGCGCCCGGACATCGAGGATCAGGTCGCCCTGCGGCAGGATTCGCGCTGGGTGGCGCGGTTGCGGACGCAGCGCTCGGGCCTCGCCCGGCCGATCGCGGTTGATGCGGATGGCACCTATCTCATCACGGGTGGCGGCGGCGCCCTCGGCAGCCATGTTGCACGCGCCCTTGCGGAGCGCGGCGCGCGCACCTTGGTCCTCACGTCACGGCGCGTGCAGCCCGAAGACGCCGCAAACGATGCCCGGACCCTGCCCGGTGTCAATGTCGTCCGGATCGCCTGCGATGTGGCCGATCCGGCGGCGGTGGATGCGCTCTTCACGCGCATGGCCGAATTGCCGGCATTGCGCGGCGTGGTGCATGCCGCCGGTGTCATCAGCGATTCGGCGCTGCTTCGCATCGATCGGTCTTCCATGACGGCGGTGCTGGCGCCCAAGATCCTGGGCATCGAGAATATCGCCCGGGCCACTGCGGGCCTGCCGCTCGATTTCTTCGTGACCTACTCATCGGCGGCATCGGTCCTCGGGTCACCCGGGCAGGCCAATTATTGCGCCGCCAATGCCTACATGGATGCCTTTGCCCAGCGGGAGACGGCCAATGGCCGCCGCACGCTCTCCATCTCCTGGGGGGCGTGGGCGGGTGACGGCATGGCCGATCTTGGCGGTGACCGGCGACACAGCATGACCAAGTCCGGGCTCATCAACATGGTGCCGCCGGTAGTGGGCACGGATCTGCTGTTCCACCTTCTCGCCAGCGATGTCTCCCATGTCGCCGTGCTGCCGTTCAGCGTCCGTGCGCTGGTGCAATTCTATCCCTCCAACAGCGGGCTGAATTTCTTCGCAGACGTGATGACCGACGTGGCGGCCATCCGCAGCGACGGCGGCCGGGAAGAAACCAAGCAGCGGCCCAACCTGGGCAATCCCCATGTGGCGGCACGCAACGACATCGAGACGGCGATCGTGGGCATGTGGGAACGTGCCCTCGGCATGGTCGGTGTCGGGGTGCAGGATGAGCTGTTCGCACTTGGCGGTGATTCGGTGTTCGCCAGCCGGATCCTGTCCCAGGTCAGCCAGACCTTTGCCATCCGGATCGATCCGCAGAACGCATTCGATTCCTTCACGGTCGAACGCCTGGCGGAACTGGTGGATCTGGAGCTGACACGCCTGGTGGATTCGCTGGACGATGCCAGCATCGAGGAAGCGCTGGCCGAGGCGGAGCGCGCGCGTGACACCGAGCCGACGATCTAGCCGCCATGGACCTCGCTGAGAAAAAGAGACTGCTGCTCGAACGCTTGAAATCAGGCGCGATACAGCTGTCCCGGCCCGAGGCCGTGATCCCCCGCCTGCCGGCGGGCACGGACATTCCGCTGTCTTCGGCGCAAAAGCGCATTGCCTTCGTGCAGCAGCTCTATCCGGATGGCTGCTTCAACGGTTCGCTGGTGATCGAGCATGCCGGCGATCTTGATCTGGAGCGGCTGCGCCTGTGCCTCGGGCTTGTTGTTGCGCGCCACGATGTCTTGCGGACGGTGGCGGTCGATCTGGGCTCGGGCATGGCGGGGCGGGTGCAGCCCCCTGGGCCCATCGAATGCGCCTATGTCGATCTTTCGGATGCCCCGGCCGAAACACGGCAGCAGCAGGCCGTGGCACTTGGCCGTGCCATGGTGGGCCGCCCCTTCGACATCTTTCGCGAATCCCCGCTGATCCGCGCGATGGTGATCCGGCTCGATCCCACGAACAGCCTTGTCGTGCTGGCCATGCACATGTTCAGCTTTGACGCGCCGTCAGGCATCCTGTTCGTGGCCGAACTCGCAGCGCTCTATGCGCAGCCGGGCGACCCTGTGCAGCTGCCGCCGCTGGACTATCAATATGCGGACTATGCGGCATGGGCGGCCGACAGGCAGCCCGCCACTGGCAACGGCACGGACGAATGGCTGCGCCGTCTGGCGGGCGTTGCCGCCGATCAGCAGCTGCCAACCGAGGCGGCGCGCAGCTACCCGCCAACCTTTGACGCCCGCCGCATTCCATTTGCCATCCCCGCCCCGCTGGAAAGGGCGCTGAAAGCGCTCGGCCGCAAACATGGGGCGACCTTCTACATCGTTGTCCTGACGGCCCTGAAGATCCTCCTCCACCGCCACGCCGCCGCAGACAGCATCGCGGTTGGCGCATGGACCACCCGGCGCAATCCACAGAACGCGCATCTTGTCGGGCCGCTCGTCAACACGCTGGTCTACCGCACCGCCCTGGCGCCGGAAGACACGGTCGCAGCCGCCCTGCTCAAGGTGAAGCGCGAGGCGCTCAGCGCCTACAGCCATGGTGATCTGCCCTTTGAGCGGATTGTCCAGGCGCTCAATCCTGAGCGGGACCCGGATGCCAACCCCTTGTTCCAGGTGCATTTCATCCTGCAGGAAACCAGCGACCGGCAGCAGATCGGCCAATTCCGCCTCAGCCCGCTCGATGCCTTGATCGGCGCGTCGGGTGGGTATGATATCGAGCTGATCGTCCGCGACCTGGCCAGCGGCGTCGAAGGCCACTTCGAGGCCAACGCGCAATTGTTTGACACGGCGCAGGCGCAGCGGCTGGCAGACCGGTTCCTGATGGTGCTCCAGGCGATGGTGGCGGACGAGCAGCAGCTGGTCGCGGCCCTGCCGCTTGATCAAGGGCCGGCGCCCGTGGCCATGCTGCCGCACGAGGTGCAGCCGCTGGAACAGGTGCTGGACAGGATCCTGAAGGCCGACATGGGCGCCATTGCCATTTGCGACAGCGCTGGCGCCACAACCTATGCCGAATTGTTGCAGCTGGTCGCGCAACTGGAAGGGTGGATTGCCGCGCAGCCAGATGCTGCCCTGATCGTGCTGGCGGGGCCGCCATCGGCGCTGCTCGCCGCCGGGATGCTGGCCGCCCTGCGGTGCGGCCGAACCTTCATCAGCGTTGGCCGGGCACCCGATCCGGCAATCGATGTCGTGCTTGCCCACAGAGGTGGTGCCGCGGTGATTGCGCCCGCAGCGCCGGCGGGATGGCTGGCCGATTACCCGTGCTGGCGGCCCGATGCAGAACCCGTGCAGCCGGCCAGTGCCGCCACGCCCGCGCCGGCGTCACCCGCGGTGTGGCAGGCCGCCTATCTCGCCCGGTCCTCGGGATCCACGGGCGCCGGCGTGCATGCCGCCATCCCGCGCGCGGGCCTCGCAAATCTGCTGCAGGCCTTGCCGGCGGCTTATGGGCTGGACCAGCAGACCAGGCTCTTGCAGACCTACCGTGCCCATTTCGATGTCGCGATCGAGGAATTCCTGCCGGTGCTGTGCGCAGGCGGGCAGATTGTTGTGTCCGCCTGCCATGATCGGGGCGTTCACCTGCTTTCGGAGGAGATTGCCGCGCACGGCATAACCCACCTCAACATGAGCACGTCCCTGTGGGAGGCGTGGCGGGATGATCTGTGCCGGACGGGCACCCGCCTGCCCGAAAGCCTGCGGGTGGTCGTGATCGGCAGCGAACCGGTCTCGCTGGCTTCGATCAAGGCGTGGCGCGCCCGATTTGGCACGGCGGCCACGCTCATAAACGCCTATGGCTGTGCCGAAGCCGGCATCACGTCATCGCTGTTCCGGGTCGACGCGGCGACCGAACTTGACGAATTGTCGCGTCTGCCGATCGGCACGCCGCTGCCTGGCGTGCAGCTGGATGTGGTGGACGCTGCCCTTGCCTCCCTGCCCGCCGCTGCCGTTGGCGAGATCGCGATTTCAGGGCCCGGTGTCGCCCTGCACCTGGAATCGGCGGATGACGCGCTGATGGGGCGCATTGTCGACAGGAATGGCCAACGCTGGCTGCTGACAGGTGACCTTGGCCGCCGCCGCAGCGACGGGCTGTTTGAATGGATGGCGCGGAAGAACCAGCGGGCCAAGGTGCGGGGTGTGTTCGTTGCCCTGGATGAGATCGAGGCGCGGCTGGCCTCCCACCCGCTGGTGGCGGCCGCTGCGGTTTCGCTTGAGGGGGTGCCGCCGCGCCAGCAGGTGGTGGCCCGTATCTGGTGGAAGCGTGCAGCCGATCCGGAGACGCTGACCGCCGGGCAGGTGAGCGCCCAAATGGCCGATTGGCTGGCCAATCATCCGCCCACGGCGGCGGGTGTCGATCGTATCGATGTGGTTGGCGCAACACCAGCGGCGGTTGCCGATCTGTCGCTCGTGGCCCTCGGCCCTCAGGCCGAGGCGCTGGCCGCGCTCTGGCGGACCCTGGCCAATGTCGAGATCTGCGATCCCGACGCTGACCTGTTCACACTGGGTGCGACTTCGCTGGGCTGCCTGGACGTTGCATCGGCGGCGCGCGTCGCGGGGTTGCCGCTCACGGTTGCCGATCTGTATCGGCATCGCTCGCTGCGCGCACAGGCGGCCCTTCTCCGCGCGGCTCAGGGCGGCTGATCCGGTAAGCCATCGCACGCGTCAGCCATGGCCGGTGCGACAACCGCATGGACGAAGCCCCCGGTTGCGCCGTGGCGGCCAAAGATGCGCCTTTGGCCAAGCAGGGCTGGCTTGGCCGCGTTGACAATCCGCGCTTCGAAGGCGCCTTCCGTTTCTGTCGGCACAACCTCGACATCGGGGAAGTCCAGGAACACACCCGTGGCCGGCCGGTAGCCCTTGTAGACGGCCTCCTTGATCGAGAAGATGCGCTTGGCGGCTGCCGCCAGCGCCAGGCCATGACACTCGGCGAAGCGCGCCAGTTCCCGCCGCTGCACGATCAGGTCGATGGCGTCGTCTGCCATCGGCGTGTCGGTTTCCACGTCGATCCCCACGAACGGTATCTCCGCAGCCCGGGCGACAGCCGCAATGCAGACATGCTGCGTGTGTGAAATGCTGCCCACGATCCCGGCGGGCCATGCCGGCGATCGATCCGGCAGGACCGGCAGGGATTCGATCCTCATGCCCAGCGCGTGCATCGCGCAGCGTGCATAATGCCGGCCGGCATGAAATTCGATCCGGCGCCGGGGCGCAGCGCGGGCGACGGCATGCTCTTCCGGAAAATGGCCGTGATCCGCCGTGCCGATCAGGCCGCCGGCCAGCATGAGGCCGGGCGGCGCCCCGGCCCGCATGGCCGCAAGCAGCAGGGCGGACACATCTGCAGCCACCCGGCGCCCGCCTTCGTGTCAGACGCGCTGGCGCGTGGGACGCAACCGGACATCGTCCACATGGACATGCGGCGGTTGTTCGACGACGAAGGCGATCACATCGGCAACATTCTCGGGCGTGAGGAACGGGCCCGATTCAGCCTCGATGGCATCGAACCAGGCGGCATCGTAGCCAGCCGCCGCCTGAAAGCCGGAGCGCACGAACCCGGGTTCGATCAGGGTGACGCGAATGCCATCCCGGCAGACCTCCTGGCGCAGGCTTTCCACCAGGGAATGGATGGCAAACTTGGTCGATCCATAAACCGGGTTGGCTGCCGAAATCTGGCGGCCCACAGTGGAGCCGATCACCACCAGATCCTGAACCGGAAAGGCCTCCCGGTTTGCCAGCATGTGCTGCGCCGTGGTGCGCATCTGGTCCATCAGCGCGAGATAGTTGATCTCCAACAGCGTGCGCCACGCATCGGGTGAGGACGTGAGCAGCGTGCCTGGCAGGCCCTTCCCCGCCGAAAGCACCACGATCGATGTCTTGCCGGGAAACCGGGCCTGTGTGGCGGCGAGCAGTTCCGCCATCGCGCCCGGCGCGGCAAGATCGACGGCCGACCAGGCCAGTTCCCCCGGCAGGGGCGTGGGCACGGGGCCCCATGCGGGATGCCGCGCGCGCGATGCGCCCATCACGCTGTGCCCCCGGCGTGCCAACGCGATGGCCGCGGCGCGCCCGATCCCGGAACTGGCGCCGGTGACGATCGCCCCGCGCCCGCTCATGAGTGCACCGCTTCTGCTGTTTCGGCAGGGCGGACGGCGGGCGCACCCAAGGCGCCTGCCCTGTCCAGGCCGGCGACAAAGCTGGCCAGCCACGCATCCGATGGCACTGGAAACACGATCTCTGCCTCCTTCAGCAAGGCCGCCGTCTTGTGATGTTCAAACGAGACTGCGGGTGCGGGCCGTCCCGCCCAGAATGCGGCGGTGGCCAGTTCATGATCCGCGTGCAGGCTGGGGGAGGCGAGGACGTCGCGCAGGGTGGCCCCGGGCTGCGGGACGAGCGGCCGCACATGGCCTGTGAGCTGTCTCAGCAATTGCAGCAGGCTGATCTGGTGCGGGCTTTCAACATGGAACGTGCCGGAAAGATTGGCCCGCAGCGAAAGCGCGGCGATGCCGCCCGCCACAACATCAACCGGTGAAAGCGCCAGCGACTGATGTTCGCCTTCCGGCATGATCCCAAGGCGCACCACGGCGCGCAGGATCTGCACCAGCTGGTTGTCGGCCGCATTGCGCTGGAACTGGCCGGTGATCGAATGGGCCGCCACATTCCCCATGCGATAGATGGCGGCGCGGGCGTTCAGCCGCCCATAGTCCCGCACCAGGCGCTCGGCGGCAAACTTGCTGGCCTCGTAGGGGTTGCGGAAGGATTGGCCGATGTCGAGCGATTCCTCGTCGAACAGGCGCCACGCGTTGCCCGCCCCCGCGACAGACAGCGTCGAGACATGGTGGAAATCGATCTGCCCGGCATCCTGCGCAAAGCCGAGCAGGTGACGCGTGCCCTCCACATTCACCGGAAAGATGGCGGCGGCGGGCGCGAGCAGGCGGACATCTGCGGCACAATGATAGACCGCATCGACGCCCCGGCAGAGCCGGGCATAGGCGCTGCGGTCGAGCCGCAGATCAGGCGCGCCGATATCGCCGGCGATCACCGCCAGCCGCGCCTGCGCGCGATGCCAGGCCGATCCAAGGCCATGGCTTTCGAACGCGTCCCGCAGGCGGTGGCGCGCCTCCGCGGCATCGGCGGCGCGGACAAGGCATTGAAACTGGGCGCTTGTCCGGTCCAGGAGCGCACAAAGCAAGTGGACACCAAGGAAGCCCGTCGCGCCCGTTATCAAGATCATCCGGTAATCACAGTCAGGCGCGGCGGTCTCTGCCGGTGGCACCAGCGGGGCGGGCACATAGGCCAGCTGCCCGGATGCGTTGGGACCGTGCAGGACATGGGCAGGCTCGATCGGTGCGCCGATCAGCTTCAGCAGCGCGCCGTGGCACGCGATGGCGAGCGCTTCCGCCTTTTCGGCATGGGCGCGCGGATGGGCGATGTCGACAGCCAGCCGGCCATCGGTGATGCGGCCGGTCATCGTGAACTGGTGCGCCCGCAGATTGCCCGGCCCCCGGGCCCGGCCGGCATGGACGGCGGCAAAGCGCGGTTCCCAGCGTGCGCTGTGCGGCGCCCGCCACTCGCCGAGATAATTGTAGGCCAGCATCGGTGCGGCAAGGCCCGCCGCCCGCAGATCCGCCGGTGCGATGCCGATCTCCTGCACATGGGCCGGCACCCGGGCCAGCGCCTCCCGCACGGCTTCGGTCGCGGACCAATCGGGAACCGTGCGGCTATCAATCGCGACCGGGGTGACCGTGGTGAACCAGCCCAGGCTGTTTGAAACATCCACGGCCGAACCGGACCGCACGCGCCCATGGCCTTCGATATCGATCCACAGCGTGTTGCCGCCATCAACCGTGCGCCAGGCCGACGCGAGGGCTGCCAGCAGGAATGCGCCGGCATGGAGGCCGGATTGTGCCACGGCATCGCGGAAGCGTTCGGTCTGTTTGTGGGGCAGCGCGAACCAGGCCGCGCGCATCTCCTGTTCCCGCACATCATCGCCCGGCGAATGGCCGTGCGCCGGTACCAGGGGCCGAAGCGCGTCAAGATAATGCGCGATTTCAGGGCGCCGTTCGGACCGGAACGTCCGCTCCTCCTGCACCCAGGCATCGAGCGTGGCCAGATCGCAGGCACCGGAGGGCGTGGCCGGCCGATCCAGCTGCAGGAACAGTTCAGCGATGAAGATGCGCCACGACACCGCGTCAAAGGCGGCATGATGGCCAACCAGCAGCAGCAGATCCCGCTCGCGCGCGCAGATCAGCCGCACGGCGAGCAGGCGCCCGGCCGCCAGATCAAGCGACTGCTGTGCTGCCTCGCAAAGGCGCTCGATGGACTTGTCTTCATCGATCTGATCGATGCAGGGCAGCACGATCTTCGCCGCAATTGGGTGGCCATCGGATGAACCCAGCGCCCAGGCCTGGCCCGCCAGATCGAGGCGGGACCGCAGCAGCGGGTGCGCCGCCGCGATGGCGCCCAGGGCGCGCTCCAGCGCGTCGAGGGACAGGCCCTGGGCGATGCTGAACATCACGGCCTGATTGTGCCAATCGGGCGTCACGATCGCAGACGGGGCGTGCCAATGCCGCAAGGCGCTGGTCAGGCCCGCGCGTACCACCGGCTGGTCGTTGCCCTGGCCGTGGGTCTCCGGGCGCGCCGTCGCCTCGACCAGAACCGCGAGCGTGGGCTTGGCCAGGAACCGGGCGGCATCAACCCGATAGCCCGATGTCTGCATCCTGCCCAGCACGGCGATTGCATCAAGGCTGTCCCCGCCAAGTGTGAAGAAATCGGCGTCCGGCGCGATATCGTCGAGGCCAAGCTGTTCCCGCCAGATCGCACGTGCGACGGCAAAGGCGGGGTTTGGGGCCGGCATCGCGACCTGTTTCTGCGCGCTGGCAGCGTGGAACAGTTGCAACAGCCGCGATTGGTCGGTCTTGCCATTGGCCGTGAGCGGCCAGTCGCTGATCGTGCGGGCCATGGGCGCTGCGATGTTGACGCCGTGGTGCAGTTTTGCCTGCGAGCAGAAGCGATCGATGTCGATGGTGTCAGGCGTGCCATGGATGGCCACGGCCAATCGGCGCCGCCCTTCCGGATCCACCAGCCAGCAGGCCAGCTGCCGGCCATCCAGCAATGCGGACAGGGCCGATTCCACCACGCCAAGATCGACCCGCCGGCCATCCAGCTTCACCTGGCGATCATTGCGCCCCAGATATTCGACCACGCCGTCCGCCCGGATGGCCACCTGGTCGCCGGTGCAATAGGCGCGCCCGCGATCATCGCCGAGCGTGACAAATGTGCCCGATGTCGCCGCCGGGCCCAGATAGCCCGCGCTGACCGTTGGTCCAAACACCACGAGCTCGCCGCGGCCGGGCCCTTCCCGAAAGGCGCCCTGTTCGTCCCTGAGCAGGAACCCGGCGCGCCCCAGCGCGCGGCCGATGGGCACGCTGGCATGGCCTTCGGCCTTCACCGCCTGCAGGTCCTTCACAGGAAAGGCCGCGACGCCGATCGTGGTTTCCGTGGGGCCATAATGGTTCCACAGCGCCCCGATCCGGCCTGTCGAGAGCGTTTGTTCGGCCAGATCGATCGACAATGTCTCGCCGCCAAGCAGCAGATGCGGTAATGGCGCCCGATCCCTCCCAAGCAGAGCAAAGGCCGGCATGACCGCGCGCCAGTGCGACGGTGTGAGCTTCAGCAGTGAAAGCCCGGCGGCCCCGACCCATCGGGCCAGGGCTTCGGGATCGCGCCGTTCCAGATCGGTCGCCAGCGCCGCCGCGCCGCCGGTCCACCACGCCAGAAACAGGCTGGTATTGCCAAGATCGGCTTCCAGGCTGCTGACATGCCCGCAGGTCAGCGGGCCCGATGTGCCAAGCCGGTCCAGCAGGCCAAGGCAGTAATGGGCGATATTGCCTGATGTGACAGCCACCGCCTTGCGATCGCCAGTTGTGCCGGATGTGAGCAGCAGATAGGCCGCCGGACCCAGCTGCGCGCGCATGGCCTGCCCCGCGGCGTCCAGAGCCGGCCTGTGCCGGCATTCGATCAGGATCTGGCCGTCTTCCCCAAGGCTGAGCTCTGCCGCAACATGCTGCGCAAGCGCCGCCGGCAGGGACGGCCCCGGCACCTCCGTGATTTCGCTCACCACATAGGCGGCGCCGGCCCGCCAGACCGAAACCAGCGCCAGCAGCAGGGGTGCGCCGCGCGGCATCCTGACATGCACGATGTCGCCGGGGCCAACGCTGCCGGCCAATCGGGCCGCGATCGCATCGGCGCGGGCCACAAGCTGCGCGTAGGTGATGACCTGATCCCCGCATAGCACTGCGGGTGCATCGGGGGTCAACCGGGCGTGCCCTGCAATGCGCTGGCTCAGCGTTTCCATCAGCTGCGCACCTCCGCCGGGGCCAGCGCCGCGCGGTCGAGCGCCGTGCCCAGCGCGCGGGCAACCGGCGTGACCATCTGGCCGGAGAACAGCTCGGCATGATTGGTGGGGATGCCCACAATCTCGATCTCGCCGCCGACATGGGCGTTCCACCGATCGGCGCGATCCTGCCAGCCTCCCGGTTCCTCGGTGGCCGCCAGGTACAGGACGTCACAATCGACAACGCCCGGCGTGAAGCCGCTGGCAATCCGGTTGATCCCGCGGATCATCTGCACCAGCCCCGGCACCTGATCGGCGCTGATCACGTCGGGCAGCTTGCGCAGGTGCACGAGCAGGGCCACCACCGCTTCGAAATCCACCGCCTCGCGGGCGGTGAGATGCGGGGCATCGACGCCCATGAACGCCAGAAGGTCGAGCGTCAGCTCCAGATCGGACAGCACCCGGCGATCCGGGCAGGGATCGGAATCGGCGATGCACAGCAGCGCGACCGTTTCCCCGGCGGCTTCCAGCTGGCGCGCCATCTCGTGGGCGAGCAGGCCGCCGAAGGAATAACCCATCAGGTGATAGGGGCCATGCGGCTGCACCGTGCGGATCAGCCGGAGATGGTCTGCGGCCATCGCTTCAACCGATGCGTAAAACCCGCCATCGCCGGCAAACGCGGTGGCTTGCAGGCCCTGCACCGGATTCCGGCGGCCGAGGGCCTGGGCAAACTGGGCATAGCACCAGCTGAAGCCGAGTGAGGGTGGTGCGCAGAACAGCGTTGGCCCCGACCCCTGTTCCTGGAGCGGCAACAGCGGCGCCATCGCATCTGCCCCGGACACCGTATCGAAGCCGGCATCGAGGACGCGGCCGGAGAGCTCTGCAATCGTTGGCGTCTGGAACATCGCGGCAAGGCTGAGCCGCAATCCCGCGCGCTTGGCGTTGGCGACGATCTGGACGGCCTTGATCGAATCCCCGCCAAGCTCGAACAGATTGTCGTGGATGCCGACCTTGTCGATGCCCAGCACATCAGCCCAGATCGTTGCCAGTGTCTGCTCGCGTTCGTCCCGGGGCAGGGCATAGGCGCTGGTGGCCGCCATGCGGGGCGGATCGGGCAGCGCCGCCGCATCCAGCTTGCCATTCGGCGTGAGCGGCAGCGACACCAGCGGCACGAATTGCTGCGGGATCATGAAGGCCGGCAGCAGGCGGCCGAGCGCGGCGCGCAGGGTTGCCGGTGGCGGCGCTTCCGTGCCCGGGCCCGCAATAACATAGGCAACCAGGCGGGGCTCGTCCTCGCCGGTCCACAGCCGCACCGCGCACTGCGCAATGCCGTCAAGCGTCATCAGCGCAGTCTCGATCTCGCTTGGTTCGATGCGATGCCCGCGCAGCTTCACCTGCGCGTCCGCGCGGCCCGCATATTCGAGCGTGCCATCGTTCCGCCACCGGCCAAGATCGCCGGTGCGGTACATGCGCTCACCGGGCATCCCATGGGGATCCGGCACGAATTTCTCGGCCGTCAGGCCCGGCTGGCCGAGGTAACCGCGGCCCAGCCCGTGCCCGGCAATGCAGATCTCGCCAATGCTGCCTGTGGGCAGCAGCCGGAACTGATCATCCAGCACGTAAACGCGTGTATTGTCGATGGGGCGGCCAATGGGAATGGACGGGCCCGGGCCGGGCGTGGTCGCTCGGTGGACGACCGACTGGATGCACGTCTCGGTAGGCCCGTAGAGATTGTGTATGCCCAGGCCCAGGCGGGACCGCAGCGCGTTGTCGAGCCCGGCGTCCAGCAGGCCGCCGCCGCAGAACATGTCCCGCAGCGCGCCGCCCAGTGCCACCTCGCTGGCCAGCAATGCGCCAAGCGAAGCCGGCACGAATTGTGCCCGCGTGATGCCGGTGCCGCATATGGCCCCGGCCAGGATTTCGGGATCGGCCTGCGCCCCGTCTGGCGCCATCACCAGCGTTGCCCCTTCGCACAGCGGCGCAAACACTTCCCACACGCTGGCATCGAAGCTGATCGATGTCTTCTGCAGCACCCTGTCGTCTGGCGCGAGCGGGAAGGCGCCTGCCATCCACAGCATGTGATTGACCAGGGCCGTATGCCGCATCATCACGCCCTTGGGCTGCCCGGTGGACCCGGATGTGTACAGGACATAGGCCAGATCGTCCGGCCGGGCCGGGCATGGCGGTGCCGAAACCGGCTCCTGCGCAACCGATGGCCAGTCGGCATCCATCATCAGCACGCGCAGCCATTGTGCCGGGAGATCGTCTGCCAGCGCCTCATGCGTCAGCACGATCGGCGACCGCGAATCCTCCAGCATCTGGAACACGCGTTCCGGTGGATAGGTCGGGTCCAGCGGCAGATAGGCGCCGCCCGCCTTCAGCACACCGAGCATGGCGATCACGGTGTCGATCGATCGCCTGAGATAGAGCGCCACGACCACCTCGGGCCCAACCCCCATGGCCTGGAGCCGCCGGGCCAGCTGGTTGGCGCGCCGATCGAGTGTTTGGAAATCAATGGCTTCGGCCCCGGATATCAGGGCCGTTTGCATGGGCGTGCGGGCGCACTGCGCGGCCACCAGATCATGCAGGCACAAATCGGGCCGCGCCACCGCCGTTGCATTCCAATCGACGAGCAGGCGCTGCCGCTCGGCGGCCGTGACAACGGCGAGGTCGCCCACGCGCGTGGTTGGCGCCGCGGCCGCCAGTTGCTCGAAGACCAGGCCGAGCTGCGCCCCGAACCGTTCGATCGTTTCCTGCTCGAACAGCTCTGCCGCGTACTGGATGGTGCCGCCGATCCCGCCTTCGGCTTCCGTGACCACGACCAGCAGATCGAATTTCGCCTTCGCCTCGGGGAGGGGCTCCAGGGCCACGCGGACATCACCAAGGTTGACCACCGTGTCCGGCACATTCTGCAACGTCAGCATCACCTGGAACAGCGGGTGGCGGCTGGCATCGCGATCCGGCTTGATCTCTGCGACCAGCCTTTCGAACGGCACGTCCTGATTGTCATAGGCAAACAGCGCCGCTTCCCGTGCCCGGTCCAGCAACTCGCCGATGTCGGGGTCGCCGGAGAGATCGGCCCGCAGCACCAGCGTGTTGATGAAGCAGCCGAGCAGAGCTTCCAGTCGCCGATCCTGCCGGCCGGCCACCGGCGTTCCGATCAGGAAATTGCTCTGCCCGCTCCAGCGCGACAGCACGATCTGCAGCCCGGCCAGCAGCACCATGAACAGCGTGACGCGCTGGCTGCGGGCGAGGGCGTTCAGGCCGTCGGCCACCTTGGGAGGCAGCGTGAAGGGAAGGGCGGCGGCATTGAAGCCCCCAGCGGCCGGCCGCATACCATCGGTGGGTAGCGCGAGCACGGTGGCTGCGCCGGCCAGATGTTCCGTCCAGCGCCGGACCCGTTCCGGCAGCAAGGCTGCAGCCGCGTCCGATCGTTGCCACATGGCATAATCGGCATATTGCAGTTGCAGGTCGCCCAAGGGGTGCGCAGGGGCATCTGGCTGACGATAGGCCGCATAGAGTGCTGAAAACTCGCGCGCCATCACGCTGAGCGACCATTCGTCGGTGGCGCTGTGATGGAAGGTCAGCAGCACGCGGTGGTCATCGTCCGCCAGCTTCACGACGATCACGCGCAGCGGCGGTTCGGCGGCCAGATCGAACGGGTGTTCAACCGCCTGCCGCAGAAGATCCGCGAATGCAGACGCGCGCGATCCGGGATCATGGCTGCTGCCAAGGTCGATCAGGGACGGGTGGAGCGGGCGCGGCGGATCGATGATCTGCACCAGCTGCTCGCCGCTGCGCACCAGGCGCGTGCGCAGGATCTCGTGCCGGCGCACGATCTCGGACAGGCTGGCGGCCAGCGCATCAAGATCGACCGCACCGGACAGCGCAATCGCGGCCGGCACGTTGAAGGCGCCCCGTTGCTGCGCGAGTTCATCAAGCAGGTAGAATTGCTGCTGCGCGAACGACAGCGGAATGTCGCCTGTCCACGGCAAGGCGGCCAGCCCGGATGCGGGCAGCGGGCGTGCGTCCGCCAGCCGGCCTTCCACGGCCCGCGCAAAGTCGCTGACGGTTGGCGCATCGAAGATCAGCCGCAGCGGAAGATCGCTCGACCAGCGTTCGCGGGCCAGCCCGATCAGTTGCGTGGCAAGCAGCGAATGCCCACCAAGATCGAAGAAACTGTCGGCGCGGTTGATCGCGGCGGCACGGCCGAGGACTCGGCCAAACAGGGCAGCGACCGCGCGTTCCGTGTCCGTC
>ERZ1066136.436-NODE-436-length-32782-cov-14.083692_pt1 | contig 32782 bp, 26 predicted proteins | sample MGYA00382783_ERZ1066136 | MGnify/ENA primary metagenome ERZ1066136 (study PRJEB33369, sample SAMEA5778366) | biofilm metagenome | biome: Industrial cooling water; feature: Water cooling tower basin; material: Biofilm | place: United Arab Emirates | collected... | reverse complement strand
CAGATCGTCGGCGCGATCGCCAACGAGGGCGGGCTCGGGCGCGACGACTTCGGCGCGATCCAGATTCTCGCCGATTTCTCGATCGTCGAGCTTCCCGCTGACCTCTCGCCCGCTGTGCTGAAGAAGCTCGCCGGCACGCGCATCAGCGGCAAGCTCATCGAGATTCAGCCCGACCGCGGTCGACCGGGTCGCCGTCCGCGCGAGCGCAGCTGAGACCAGGCCCGCCCTGTAGTACCCCCGGGGGGTTCGCTACACTGGGGGCATGGAGAACACGAACAGACTCGACCTGCTCACCGGCACCCCTCTCGGCGCTTCCGACGCGACGGGTGGCTGCTGCGGTGGCGGAGGCTGCATGTGCGGCGGCGGCGCGAGCACCGAGCGCGTGCCGAGCGACCGCGTCGTGAGCGACCCGATCGGCACGCCCAGCACCGTCGGAGCCGCGGCGACGGATACGGGCACCGAGTTCCTCGTTACCGGCATGACGTGCGGCCACTGCGTCGCGAGTGTCACGGAGGAGGTCGGCGCGATCGCCGGGGTGCAGAGCGTTGACGTCGTGCTCAAGAAGGGCGGCGCCTCGCGCGTCACGGTGCACGCCGACGGCCCCCTCGATGCCGATGCCGTGCGCGCCGCCGTCGAGGAGGCCGGCTACCAGCTGGCCTGAGACCCGGTTCGACTCGACGCACGGCGCGCTCCTGTCCAGGACTTGAGTACCCCAGGGGGGTATGTCTAGACTGAGGGTATGACGACCACCGCGCCCGCGCCCGACCTGCAGCTCGAGCTCACGGGCATGACCTGCGCCTCGTGCGCGAACCGCATCGAGCGCAGCCTCAACAAGGTCGAGGGCATCCAGGCCACGGTCAATTACGCCACCGAGAAGGCGACCGTGCGCGCTCTCGAAGGCGGGCCGCTCGATGTCGAGGCGCTCATCGCCGCCGTCGAGAGGGCTGGATACGGGGCCGCCGTCGCCGCGCCGCCCCGTGCGACGCCGACGACGGCCGACGGTGCGGCGACGGATGCGGCGCCGCAACCCACCGACGACCTCGCCCCGCTACGCCAGCGCCTGATCATCTCTGCCGCGCTCACGCTGCCGGTGCTCGTGCTGTCGATGGTGCCGCCGCTGCAGTTCACCAACTGGCAGTGGCTCGCCCTGACCCTGGCATCACCCGTCGCCGTGTGGGGTGCATGGCCGTTCCACCGCGCGGCCCTCCGCGGCGCGCGTCACCTGACCGCGACGATGGACACGCTCATCTCGGTCGGCGTCACTGCCGCGTACGTCTGGAGCCTCTACGCGCTCTTCTTCGGCGAGGCCGGCATGCCCGGCATGACCATGACGCTGCAGTTGCTCGGCCGGCCGGAGGAGGGCGCGCACGAGATCTACCTCGAGGTGGCCGCCGCCGTGACGGTGTTCATCCTGCTCGGTCGATACCTCGAGGCGCGGGCCAAGCGCTCGTCGCGCGAGGCGCTCGACGCCCTGCTCACCCTCGCCGCGAAAGACGCGGCTGTGCTGCGCGACGGCGTCGAGGTGCGCGTGCCGGTCTCGGCGCTGCAGCCGAACGACCGCTTCGTCGTGCGACCCGGCGAGACGATCGCGACCGACGGCGTCGTCGTCGAGGGCGCGTCGAGCGTCGACGCCTCGCTGCTCACCGGCGAGAGCGTGCCGGTCGACGTCGAGCTCGACAGTCGCGTCGTGGGCGGCACCATCAATGTCTCCGGCCGCATCGTCGTCGAGGCCTCCCGCGTCGGGGCCGACACCGAGCTCGCCCGCATGGCTCGGCTCGTCGAAGAGGCCCAGACCGGCAAGGCTGAGGTGCAGCGCCTGGCCGACCGCGTCTCGGGCGTCTTCGTGCCCATCGTGTTCGTGCTGTCCCTGCTGACCCTCGTCGGCTGGCTGCTGCTCGACGGCTCGATCGAGATCGCCTTCACCGCGGCGGTCGCGACGCTCATCATCGCCTGCCCCTGCGCGCTCGGGCTCGCGACCCCCACCGCGCTGCTCGTCGGCACGGGGCGCGGCTCGCAGCTGGGCATCCTCATCCGCGGCCCGCAGGTGCTCGAGAGCACGCGCCGCATCGACACCATCGTGCTCGACAAGACCGGCACGGTCACGACCGGGCAGCTGACCGTGACTGCCGTCGAGGCGGTCGGGCCGGTCTCGCTCGAGCGGATGCTGGCCCTCGCCGCGGCCGCGGAGCACGGGTCGGAGCATCCGCTCGCCCGTGCGATCGTCGACCACGCCCGCGCGACCGGCCTCGCCTCGCTGCCCACGGCCGAGGAGTTCCGCGCCCACGCGGGCGCCGGTGTCACCGCGGTCGTCGAGGGCCACGCGCTGGCGATCGGCCGCGCGAGCTGGCTGCGCGACGAGTGGGCGATCGACGTGGCCGCGACGCCCGCCGGCGAGCTCGTCGCCGACCACGAGGCCGAGGGCGGCACCGCCGTGGTGGTCGCGATCGACGGCACCGTCGCTGGCATCGTGGTGCTCGCCGACACGCTCAAGCCCTCCTCGGCGCTCGCCATCGAGCGGTTCCGCGCGCTGGGCCTCGAGCCGGTGCTGCTCACGGGCGACAACGAGGGCGCGGCGGCGGCCGTCGCCGCGCAGCTCGGCATCGACGAGGTCTACGCGGCGGTCACGCCCGCCGGCAAGCTCGCGGTGATCCGCGAGCTGCAGGCCGCGGGGCACGTGGTCGCGATGGTCGGCGACGGCGTCAACGACGCGGCGGCCCTCGCCGCGGCCGACCTCGGCATCGCGATGGGTGGCGGCACCGACGCCGCGATGGCGGCGAGCGACCTCACCGTCGTCAGCGGCGACCTGCTCGTCGTCGCCGATGCGATCCGGCTGGCGCGCCGCACCCTGCGCACGATCATCGGCAACCTGTTCTGGGCGTTCGGGTACAACGTCGCCGCGATCCCGGTCGCGATGATGGGGCTGCTCAACCCGCTGCTCGCGGGGCTCGCGATGGCCTTCTCGAGCGTGTTCGTCGTGACGAACTCGCTGCGGCTGCGCGGGTTCCGGCCGGACGCACACTAGTCGGAGGAACCACTGTCCCTTCCTCTAGCTCCGGAAGGTCACGTCCTTCATGCCGGGCAACTCTATTCCGCGTAGCCAGTTCGATTTTGAGAATGCCTCCGCGTCCGACATGCTGCAGATATAGTCACTTACCCCCCTCAGTACGGCTTCTGGCAACTTGTCGCCCTTAGCTTTAGCTACGTCGGCGCCGTCTGCTCTCTCGATATACAGCCTGAGTAGACGCGGAAGCGTGTTAGGGCTTGGCTTCTCACTCAACCAATCGCAAAGGCCGTCGAACAACTCCGAAAGAACTCTTGATTGCGACCGTTGGATATAGCCAAGCCTAGAACGTCGAACGAAGTACTCCCTGGTGATGCACTTAAGCACCTGCATTTTGTGCCACTGCGGGGCCTCCAGAGAGACGAGCGGCTCACCCTTAGCTAGGTCACCGATCTTTAGGTTCTCGAAGAATCCGCCGACTTCTTGATTCAGTTTGTCAACAAGCGCTCGCTCGCCGATCGCACCCAGCAGGTCAGGTGTCCGGGAGAGAAGGCTTTTGGTCCACCTCAACGCCCCGATGAACTCGGACTTGTCGAACTGAGAAGGATTGAACCGCTCAAGTTGTGCTGATAATGCGGTGAAAGGGGTAGTGGCTCCCGCTTGTCCCTCATCCAAGGCACGGAGGGAGGAGGCAAGGTTAGCCCGAACCAAGTCCATGTCGAACACTCCATGCGGGATGAAGTCTTCGAGATCGTGCAGCGAGTACGCGATGTCGTCGGCAAGATCCATGATCGAAGCTTCGAGTGATTGCGTGCCGGCCAGTAGGCCGGCGGCAAAGTCTAGCTGCGAAGTTGAAACGCCCAGACGTGCCCTCTCTAGCTCGTCGACTTCTGATCGGTATGCACCGAACTTCGGCAGACGATCGTCGATTGTGAGATCTCGAAGGACCGGATACTTCAGTATCGAAGCAAGCACGACATTGGTCAGGTTCAGGCCCTGAATGTCGTGTTTGTGGGATGCCAGGACAGTGACGATTCGAAAAGATTGAGCATTGCCTTCGAATCCCTCGGCAACACCGTTCTTGCGAAGTTCGCGGTCTAGCACCCTCTCGCCCTCGTGACCGAAAGGCGGGTGACCCAAGTCATGCGCCAGGCCTGCAGCCTCAGCAGCCGCAATGTCCAACCCGCCGCATTTCGAGACGAGCTCGGTCCAGGGACCCGTCCCTCTCTCGTCGTCAACTCTGCGACAGATGTCCTCTGCAAGCTCGCGCGCAAGTAGCGCAACCTTATGAGTGTGGGAAGCCCGAGTGTGCATACCCGTTGCCCCCAAGTCTGGCGAGACTACTTGGGTGACGCCGGCAAGTCTCCGTAGAGCGGGGGAGTACGCAATTCGGTCTCGGTCCTGCTCTGCCGGAGTGCGTCTATCTGAGAGAAGATAGGGCTTGCCGCTACCCTTTGCTCGTCGCTCGTATCGAGCCGCATTCACTGAGGGATCAACCCAGGATCCATCTGGGAGACGAGTGAGACCGGGAGTTACGCGGGGATTGCTCACGGAGCGAATCTAGCTCGCGAGCGCGACACCCGCCAAGCCCACGGTTTCGCTGTAATCATCGACCAGCAGCAGTCGGTTGTTCTCAGCAACGAGCAAGGCCACGCGCACTGAGTCGGGGGCAACACTCATTCGGTTGGCTACCGTGTTTACAAGTTCATCCACCGATCGCGACCCGCTGCTCGCTACCTCAGAGACCAAACAATCTACGACTAGTCGGAGGTCGGCCAAGGCGTCGCGTTCAGATGTGTACGATTCGTCTCCCACAGAGCGCCTCTTTCTTCGAAGGGAACACCACCATAACAGCGTGGTGCGGCGTGTCGACAATTGTTTTGGCAACCGCTGTGCTACTCGACCCACGAACCACTACTCTCATTAAAACGGCAACCGCAGACGTTTTAAAGGAGGCCGGGCGGTGAGTCATGAATGAGTCCAAGTCAGTAGTTCTCGCGCTCACAACTCCGCGATTGTGCTCCTTGACCGGAGTGGCTCCATCGACCTTGCGCGACTGGGTGAGAACGAACCTGGTGTCGCCTTCCTATGGAGGAGGCGATGTGCAACGCGTTCCCCAGGTGTGGTCGGTGAGGGATGTCATGGTTGTCCGAGCAATCAAGGTTCTTAGGCAATCAGGCGTCGCAATGTCGAAGGTCAGAGGAGCGGTGAGGTTGCTCTCCAGGCTCTCGGTGGATGGTCAGAACATTGCGAACGCTGTGCTCTTCTACGATGGACGGAACCTCTACGTTGTAGACGGACGATCCTTGTCGATCACGGTAGCTCCGACCGGTCAAGCTGCATTCGCAGAGGTGGTCTTGACCATTGCTCTTCCTGTCGGGATGTGGGCTCAGGAGGCCCTTGGTGTACTTCAGCCCATCGACATCACATCGGTAGAACTCAGCAGACAACGAGCTATCGAGAAGAAGGCTGCGAGACTCGAAGCACTCTCGGCCGTCAAGGTGGCCTAACCCCCGATACGCGACTATGAGGGGCGCACCCGGGGCATCCCCAGTGCGACGGGCAGGCGCAGCTCGGCGGGCGCGCCGGTGGGCACCACGGGCGACCGCGGCGGCACGGGGGCGACCGGGGTGTAGGCGGCGCCGAGCGCGGGGCGGGCATCCGCCTCGCCGCGATTCGGCCAGAGCGCGAAGGCGCGCTCCGCCTGCGCGGTGATGGTGAGCGAGGGGTTGACGCCGAGGTTGGCCGAGATCGCCGCACCGTCGACGACGTGCAGGCCGTCGTGCCCGAACACGCGGTGGTACGGGTCGACGACGCCGGTCTCGGGGGCGTCGCCGATGGGGCAGCCGCCGAGGAAGTGCGCCGTCATCGGGATGTCGAAGACCTCGCTGATGCCCGACTGCGCGAAGCCGTTCATGTGCTCGGCCATGCTCGCGTAGGCCTCGTTGGCCTGCGGGATGAACGTCGGATTCGGCTCGCCGTGCCCCTGGCTCGACTTCAGCCGGATGCGCCCGAACGCGCCGCGATGCGCGCGCACCGTCAGCGCGTTGTCGCGGTTCTGCATGACCAGGCCGACGATCGTGCGACGGCTCCAGCTGCCGAGGCCGAACATCATCGAGGCCACGCGCGCGGGGTGGCGCAGCAGCTGGCCGATCCACAGCAGCCAGCGCGGCGTGCGGCCGCCTCCCGGCACCGCGAGGGTCGCCAGCAGCGCGAGGGCGTTCGAGCCGTGGCCGTAGCGGCACGGCTCGACGTGCGTGTGCTCGTCGGGGTGGATCGACGACGTGATGGCCACGCCGCGCGTGAAGTCGACCCCGCGCGCGTGGCGCAGGGCGGTGGATGCTCCGCCCAACGACTCGGAGTTCGTGCGGGTCAGCTCGCCCAGCCGGTCGGAGAGCCCGGGCAGGGCACCCTCGGCCTTCATGCGGTGCAGCAGCTGCTGGGTACCCCACGCGCCCGCGGCCAGCACGACCTGATCGGCCGTCCAGGTCGCCTCGGTGCGACGGCCCTTGCCCGTGGCGCGGGTGGTGATCGTGTAGCCGCCGCTGCCGTCGTCGCTGCCGCGCGGCTCGAGACGCGTCACGGTCGTCAGTGCGTGCACCTCAGCACCGGCGCGCTCGGCGAGGTGCAGGTAGTTCTTGACGAGCGTGTTCTTCGCGTTGTGCCGGCAGCCCGTCATGCACTCGCCGCACTCGAGGCACCCGCGGCGGGCCGGGCCCATGCCCCCGAAGTACGGGTCGGGGCTCTCGACACCCGCGCCCTCGCCGAAGTGCACACCGACCGGCGTGAGGTGGAAGCTGTCGGGCACGCCCAGGTCGGCGGCGACCTTCTGCATGATCTCGTCGGCGGGCGTGATCGAGGGGTTGAGCGTGACGCCGAGCATGCGCGAGGCCTGGTCATAGTAGGCGTCGAGCTCGGCCTTCCAGTCGGTGATGTGCCCCCACTGGCGGTCGCGGAAGAAGGCATCCGACGCTGGCCGGTAGAGCGTGTTCGCGTAGACGAGCGAGCCGCCGCCGACCCCCGCGCCGGCGAGGATCATCACGTCGCTCAGCAGGTGGATGCGCTGGATGCCGAACAGCCCGAGCGCGGGCGCCCAGAAGAATCTGCGGAGGTTCCACGAGGTGCGGGCGAACTCGTCGTCCGCGAAGCGGCGACCCGCCTCGAGCACCGCGACGCGGTAGCCCTTCTCGACGAGGCGCAGCGCGGCTACCGACCCGCCGAAGCCCGAGCCGATCACGATCACGTCGTAGTGATCGTGACCATCAGCACGGTCGACGTCGTCGTGGCGGTCACCGTCGACCGCGGCCGCACCCGGCATCATCATCCCTTTCGGTAGCTGTCGATGGCGGCGGCGCCGATCGGGGCGGCGATCACCCAGGAGTCGATGCCGGCGAAGCGGGTGAGGCGGCGCGCGGTCACGTGCGCCGTGCGGTTGTCGACGAACCACAGCGGGGTCGGCGACGGCTTCCACACTCCCGTGCCGACGGTTCGCTCGATGTGCTCGGGGGCGAGCAGGAGGGCGTTGTGCACGACACCGATGCCGCTGCCGACGTCGTCGAGCGTGTGGCCGGGGAAGGCTCCCCACGACCCTCCGGGCATGCCGAACACGGTGCCCGTCCAGGCGTTGATGCCGATGGTGCCGTAGCGCAGCTCGGCGACGGCGCGGTCGAAGTGCTCGCCGAGCGCCTCGCGCGTGCGGGGGTGGATGTGGATGCCCGCGCCGAGGGTTCCGGCGAGACGCTCGTTCGCGAACCGCACGGCGGCGTCGAGGAAGGCCTGCGGCTCGCGCGAACCCGGCAGCCGCACGACGCCGAGCACAGGCCCGAACGCCTCGACGGTGAACAGGTGCTCGTCGGCCTTCTCGGGGTCGAGGTGGTCGACCAGGGTGCGCGGCGCCTCCGGGTCGCCGCCCAGCACGCCGGCATCCGGGTGCACGGTGACGACGGCGAGCTGGCGGCTGGATGCTCCCGGGTAGTAGGCCGGACGCTCGGGTGCTCCGGCCAGGTGCCGGCGCAGAGCGGCGACGAACTCGTCGGCCCGCTGCCAGGCCTCGGGAATCACCACCACCTGCGTCGCGACGCAGTTGAAGCCGCTGTTGTGCAGACGCTCGGTGGCGATCGCTCGGGCGATGTCGTCGACGTTCTCGCTCGACCAGCCGTCCTCCGGCACGACGATCGACGGCCCCACGCCGCCGAGCTCGCTCGAGATCGGCTTGGTCAGCAGGGGCGTGCCGGCCTTCTTGCGCTTCGCGGCCTCGGGGCCCGAGCCCCAGACGATCGCGTCGTGCGTGTGCTTGCTGCCGGTGATGTGCACCGCATCCACCGCCTCGTGGGCGATGAGAGCGGCACCCAGCTCGTGGTCGCCGTCGACGATGTGCACGACCCCCAGCTCGATGAGCGGCGCAAAAGTCGCGCGCAGGGCGTCGCCGATCGCCGCATTGACCGGGTTGAGCTTGACGATCACCGCCGAGGCCTCGCCGTAGAGCGCCGTCAGCACATCGAGGGCCGGGATGCCCGTGATGTTGCCGGCGCCGAGCACGAGCGTCACGCGCGCGGGCCGATTGGGGTCGCGCAGGGCGCGTGCGATGCCGCGGCGCGCCTGGTCGAGCGAGACCCCGGGCCGCAGCCACAGGCGGGCCTCGTAGCCCTGGAGTACCAGGTCTTTGGGAAGGTACGGGAAGACCTTCAGGGTGGTTCGCCCACCCGGCGCCGTGCCGAGCTCGACCTCGTCGAGGGGCGAGCGCCCCTTCTCGAGCAGCCCGAGCGTCTTCTCGATCGCGCTCGTCGCCGTGATGAGCGCATACGGACCGCTCGACCACTCCTCACCAGCGGCGGGGGTGCGCGGGTCGATGCCCTTGAGAGCGCACGCGGCCTCGACCCACGCCGGTGCCGTTTCGAGCGCGGCGGCGCGCACGGCCCGCAGCAGCGCGCGCCGCTCGGGAAGCGTCATGCGCACCCACCGCTCGGCGCCGGCCCGCAGAGAGCGCAGCGCGGGGTCGAGCTGCTCGATCGTGGTCGTCACGTGCGGTTCCTCCCGTGGTGCTGGGCGCGGCCGCTCGACGATACGTCGGCGGCGCTTCGACCCTACTCGCGCCGGGCGGATGCTCCTGTCGGGTTTGTGGCTCGGCTACAGGCCGAGCAGCGCGCGCAGCTCGGTGGTGTCGCGCGCCACTGCGGCGGCGTGGGCCCGCTCGGCGTCATCGCCGTAGCCCCACGCGACCGCGATGGTCGGGATGCCGTGGGCGGCCGCACCCTCGATGTCGTGCACGCGGTCACCGACCATGACGGGGCGAGTGAGGTCCGCATCCAGCGCCCGGAGGCGGCTGAGGGCCTCCGCCACGACGTCGGCCTTGGCGCTGCGGGTCTCATCGGCCGAGGCACCCGTGATGATCGTGAAGTGCTGGGCGATCGTGAAGTGCTCGAGCATGAGTGTGGCGGGCAGCTCGGGCTTCGAGGTCGCGAGGCTGAGCGGGATGCCCGCCGCGGCGATGTCGCGCACGAGCTCGCCCATGCCGGGGTAGAGAACGGCGTCGTACGCGCCGCGGTCGAGGTAGCGCTCGCGGTAGACCTCGAGGGCGCGCATCCGCTCATCGAGGCCCATGCCGGCACGGTCGCGGAACGAGTCGAGAATCGGCGGGCCGACGTAGCGCAGCAGCTCGTCGGCGTCGGGAACCTCGCGGCCCAGGGCCGCGAAGGTGTGCGCGAGGGTGTCGGTGATGCCGGGTGCCGAGTCGGTGATCGTGCCGTCGAGGTCGAGCAGGATCGCGGTGTAGGGGCGCACGGTGTCGAGCCTAGGTGGGTCGCCCAGGCGTCGGGTTCAGAACAGGCGCGGAACCCCGTCGTCCATGCCGCGCATGGCGTCGTAGTCGAGCAGCAGGCAGCGGATGCCGCGGTCTTCGGCGAGGGTGCGCGCCTGCGGCGTGATCTCCTGCGCGGCGAACACGCCGGCGACCGGGGCGAGCAGCGGGTCGCGATTCATGAGCTCGAGGTAGCGCGTCAGTTGCTCGACGCCGTCGATGCCGCCGCGGCGCTTGATCTCGACGGCCACGGATGCTCCGCTCGCGTCGCGCGCCAGAATGTCGACCGGGCCGATGGCCGTCATGTATTCGCGGCGCACGAGCGTGAAGCCCTCGCCGAGCAGCTCGATGTGCTCGGCCAGCAGCTTCTGCAGGTGCGCCTCGACTCCGTCTTTCTGCAGCCCGGGGTCGACCCCGAGCTCGTGCGCCGAGTCGTGCAGCACCTCGTGGATGCTCACCACGAGCAGGTCGGCCGTCTTCGCGTGCGAGACGCGCCACAGCTCGACCACGCCGGCCGCGCGCTGGTCGTCGTCGGGCTCATCGACGACGAGCGTGCAGGGCGGGCTCATCCAGTTGAGCGGCTTGTAGCTGAGGGAATCGGCGTGCACGAGCAGGCTGCCGTCGCTCTTGTGGATGAGCAGGCGCGTCGCGAGCGGCAGGTGCGCGCTGAGCCGGCCGGCGTAGTCGACCGAGCAGCGGGCAATGACGAGACGCACCCGCCCAGCCTACGGCGCGGCGGTCACGCCCAGAGGCCGGGGCGGCGCTCCTCCGCGGTCGCGTTGCCGCCGTCGACGACGAGCAGCTGGCCCGTGATGTACGAGGCGCCGGGGGAGGCGAGCCACGCGATCGCGCTGGCGATCTCGTCGGGCCGGCCGCTGCGCCCGAGCGGCACGAGCTCGCCCTCCTCGGCCTCCTGCGGCAGTTGCGAGGCGGTGGCGATCCATCCGGGAGCGACGGCGTTGACGGTGATGCCGCGTCGCGCCTCGTCGACGGCGAGCCCGCGCGTGAAGCCGAGCACTCCTGCCTTCGCCGTGGCATAGCCGAGGTCGTCGCGCGCGGCCTGCACCGCGCCCGTCGTCGAGGCGACGGTCACGATGCGGCCCCAGCCCTGCGCCCGCATGCCCGCGATGACCGCGCGCGTCACGAGGAAGACGCTCGTGAGATTCACGTCGACGGCGCTGCGCCACTCGTCGACGCTCATCTCGATGTCGCCGCGCGGAAACTCCTCGCCCGTGGCGATCATTCCGGCGTTGTTGACCAGGATGCTGAGCGCGCCCACCGCCGCGACCGCGGCCGCGACTGCGCGGGTCGCGCCCTGCTCGGTCTCGAGCCGCGCCACGACCCCGTGCGCCTCGAACCCCGCGTCGCGCAGCTCGGCCACGCGCTGCTCGATGCGGTCGGTCGTGGCGGTCATGACGACGCGAGCCCCGCGCTCGGCGAGCGCGCGGGCCGTGGCGAAGCCGATGCCCGTTGGGGATCCGCACCCCGTGACGAGGGCCGCGCGGCCCGAGAGATCGAGGTCGGAGGGCAGGGCGGGGCGTGCGCCGGCGGGGCTCGTCATGGGGCGAGCCTAGAGGCGGGGCATCCGCCGCCGGGATGCCCCGCGCTCACCTCAGTCGCGGGAGGCGCCGGCGGCCGAACCGCTCTCGCGCGCCGCGGGGGTGGCGACGAACGCCAGCGCGATGAGCGCGAGCACGACCCAGAAGGCGGTGAGCAGACCGAACTGCTCGCCGAGGAAGCCGAGGATGGGCGGGCCGACGAGGAAGGCGAAGTAGCCGACCGTCGCGACCGCGGCGACGCGCGCGGCCGCCTTCGCCGGGTCGTCGGCCGCGGCCGACATGCCGACCGGAAACCCGAGCGACGCCCCGAGCCCCCACGCGATGATGCCGACGGCCGCGGCGATGGGGTGGGGCACGAGGATCAGCACGGCGATGCCGGCCATCGCCAGCAGTGCCGAGGCGCGCAGCACCGGCACGCGTCCGAAGCGGTCGAGCACCCACACGCCGCCGATGCGGCCGGCCGTCATGGCGGTGCCGAACAGGGCGAAGTAGAGGGCCCCGGCCGCTTCGTCGACGCCGCGACCGTCGACCATCGCGAGCGCGAGCCAGTCGTTGGCCGATCCCTCGGCGAAGGCCATGCCGAGCACGATCAGTCCGATCACGAGCGTTCGAGGCTCGCGCCAGATCGCCATCCGCTCGGCGAAGGTCGAGCGCTCGCGCCCGCTCTCGTCGTCGCCGTCGAGGCCGGGCAGGGCGCGCTGCGAAGGCAGGAACCGCACCGCGACGAGCAGGCCGACGGCCAGCAGCCCGGCGGTGCCGAGCAGGTGCAGATCGAGCGGCACCCCGAGCGCGGTGATGCCCGCGGCGACGCCCGCGCCGACGATGGTGCCGATGCTCCAGGCGGCGTGGAACCACGGCATGATGCTGCGGCCCTGCGCCTGCTCGACGCCGGCCCCCTCGACGTTCATGGCGACGTCGGTGATGCCGGTTCCGGCCCCGAACAGCACGAGCGCGATGAACGCGACGGCGTACGAGCCGAGCGTCGCCGATCCGACGCCGAGCAGGCCGAGCGCGCCGAGGCAGGTGAGCAGGGCGACGAGGATCGTCGCGCGCGACCCGATGCGCGCGATGATGTGCGACGACGCGAGCAGCCCCGCGATCGACCCGGCCGCCATGCCCATGATGAGCACACCGAACTGGTCGGTGCGCACCTCGAGGGCGTCGCGGATCGCCGGGGTGCGGGCGAACCAGCTCGCCATGGCGAAGCCGTTGATGGCGAACACGGCGAAGACGGCGAGCCGCCAGGCGGCGAGCGGCGGACGGGTGCCGGTGGAGGTGGTCACGGCGGCCTTTCGATGGTGGTGGATGCTCGCGCACGGTTGCTCAGCGCGTCGAGCCGTTGCAACCCTAACGAACGCCACGCGGGGGCCGACTTGCGTTCCGGCGCCGCAGGACTAGAGTCTGCGGGTGCCTCGTCGTATCGGGGCGCGACGTGTTCACCTGGAGGACTCTCATGGGCTCGAACCTCACCGGCTGGCATGGACTGATTCTGCTCGTCGTCGTGCTGCTGCTCTTCGCCGCGCCGAAGCTGCCGGTGCTGGCGCGCAGCCTCGCGCAGTCGATCACGATCTTCCGCGGCGAGGTGCGCACGAAGGATGACGCGGCCGAGAGTACGACCACCGACGACGTATCGTCGCGCTCCGGCGCCTGACGCTCTCCGTCACCCCGACCGTGCCCGTCATCGACAGCGCCGTCTACGTCGACGGCGTGCGGCGCCCCGACGTCGTCGGTCTCGACGAGACCTACGACGTCACCCGCGCGACGGGAGGCGTCGCGTGGATCGGGCTCTACCGGCCGACCCGCGACGAGCTGCAGTCGGTCGCCGACGAGTTCGGCCTGCACCGGCTCGCTGTCGAGGACGCCCTCAAGGGTCACCAGCGCTCGAAGCTCGAGCGCTACGGGGAGACCCTCTTCGTGGCGCTGCGCACGGCGCGCTACATCGACGAGACCGAGACAGTCGAGTTCGGTGAGCTGCACGTCTTCATCGGCCCGCAGTTCGTGGTGACCGTTCGGCACGCTGAGTCGCCCGATCTGGGTCTCGTGCGCGAGCGGCTTGAGAACGATCCGGCCCTGCTGGCGAAGGGCCCGGAGGCGATCCTCTACGCCGTGCTCGACGAGGTCGTCGACGAGTACGAGCCGGTCATCGCGGGGCTCGAGAACGACATCGACGAGATCGAAGACCAGCTGTTCGGCGAGACCGAGCACGAGGCGCTCACCCGGCGCATCTACGACCTCTCGGGCGAGGTCATCGGGTTCCAGCGTGCCGTGCAGCCGCTCGTGACGATCATCGGCGCCCTGCAGAGGGGAGGGGAGAAGGACGGCGTCGACCTCGACCTCAGCCATCACTTGGGTGATGTGCTCGACCACGTCACGCGGGCCGGCGAGCGCGCCGACGCCTTCCGCTCGCTGCTCGACAAGGCCCTGCAGGCGCAGTCGACGCTCATCACCCGGCGCATGACCGAGGTGAGCGTCGCGCAGAACGAGCAGATCAAGCGCATCACCTCGTGGGCGGCCATCCTGTTCGCCCCGACGCTCGTCGGCACCGTCTACGGAATGAACTTCCGCTTCATGCCCGAGCTGCAGTGGGTGTGGGGCTACCCCTTCGCCCTCGTGCTCATGCTACTGCTCGGGCTCGGACTGTACGTCGCGTTCAAGCGCCGCGACTGGCTGTAGCGGCCGAGTGTTCGGGGTTCTGCTCAATCGCCGTTTCGCGGCGCTCTTCGCGTCGCAGGTGTCGTCGCTCGTCGCGACGGGGTTGCTCACTGTTGCCCTCGCCCTCGTCGCGGTACGGCTCGATCCGGGCGCCGCGGCGGGCATCATCGGTACGGCGCTCACGATCCGCATCGCCGTCTACGTCATCGTCTCGCCGCTCGCGAGCGCGCTGCTCGCCGGGCGCTCGAGCCGGGCGGTGCTCGTCGGCGCCGACCTCGTGCGGCTCATCGTCGCCGCCGCGCTGGTCTTCGCGACGGCGCCGTGGCAGCTGTATGTCGGCATCGTGCTGCTGCAGACCGCCTCCGCCGTGTTCACGCCCACCTATCAGGCGGTGATCCCGCGTGTGCTGCCCGACGAGCGCGATTACACCGCGGCCCAGTCGCTGTCGCGGCTCGCTTACGACCTCGAGTCTCTGCTGAGCCCGCCGCTCGCCGCGCTCCTCGTGCTGGTGCTGCCCCCGCAGGCGCTGTTCGGTATCGTCGCTCTCGGCTTTCTCGGCTCGGCACTCGCGGTGCTGCTCGCGCGCCTGCACGATCAGGTCGGGTCGACGGTGGAGCCCGTGCGGCGGCGCCTGCTGCGGGGGCTCGGGGTGCTGGGCCGCACTCCCGGCCCGCGGTTCGCCGCCGTGCTCGACGCCGCGACCGCCACGATCTATGCGACCGTTCTCGTGTCGAGCGTCGTGCTGCTCATCGACGGGGGTGCCGACGCGGCCGACCCCTCGGCGGCGCTCGCCGCGGTGCTCGTCGCGTTCGGCCTCGGCTCGATCGGGGTCGCGGTCGCGCTGCCCGCACTGCTGCGGCGCCTGCGCGACACGACCGTCATGCTGCTCGGCGCGGGCCTGGCCGTGCTCGTGCTCGCGGCGACCGCCGCGGCGGCGCTGCTCGGCGACCTGAGCGTGCTCGGCATCGGTGTTCTCTGGGCTCTGCTGGGAGCATCCAGCAGCGCCATCAGCACCCCGAGTGCCCGCTTGATCCGCCGCGAGGTCGCGCCCGACCAGCACGCCGCAGTGTTTGCCGCCCGGTTCTCGACCTCGCACGCCTGGTACGCCGTGACGTATCCGGTCGCGGGCCTGCTCGGCACCATCGCCCCCTCCGGGGTGGCGACCGGCGCGCTCGCGGCTCTCGCGGCGGCTGCCCTCATCGCAGGCCTCGCCATGGTTCCTCCGCGGTCGCCCGACTAGGCTTCCCCGCGTGACTCAGGCCCTCGCGAGCGGCATCGACCGCGACGAACTCGACCCCGGCATCCGACCGCAGGACGACCTCTACCGGCACGTCAACGGCCGCTGGGTCGCCCGCACGCCCATCCCGGCCGACAAGGCGCGCTACGGCTCGTTCATGATCCTCGCCGAGGAGGCCGAGAAGGCGGTCAAGGAGATCATCGAGCAGGCGCAGGCGGCCGAACCCGGCACGCCCGAGCGCAAGGTCGGCGACCTCTACGCGAGCTTCATGGACGAGGAGCGCATCGAGGCGCTCGGGGCAGCCCCGCTGGAGCCGCTGCTGGCCGAGGTCGCCGCGATCGATTCGGTGGATGCTCTGCTCACGACCGTCGGCCGCCTCGAGCGCCGCGGGGTCGCGGGCTTCGTGCAGCTGTTCGTCGACAACGACCCCGGCGACCCCGAGCGCTACCTCGTGTTCGTCGAGCAGGGCGGAATCGGCCTGCCCGACGAGTCGTACTACCGGGAGGACGCGCACGCCGACACCCGCGCCGCCTACCGGGCGCACATCGAGCGGATGCTGACCCTCGCCGGCCTCGACGATGCGGCCGCCCGTGCTGACCGCGTGGTGTCGCTCGAGACCGCGATCGCCGCCCACCACTGGGACAAGGTGCGCAACCGCGACGCCCAGGCCACCTACAACCTCGCGACGTGGGACGAGTGGGCGGGCCGCGCCGCTGGTGCCGACGGCGCCGGCGTCGACCTCGCGCTGTGGCGCGACGGCTACGGCATTCCCGCGGCGGCGCTCGCCGAGGTCGTGCTGCGGCAGCCCGAGGTGACCGACGGCCTCGCCGCCGAGCTGACCGGGCGCGCGCTGGACGACTGGCGCGACTGGCTGCGGTTCGCGATCATCCGGTCGATGGCGCCCTACCTGTCGAGCGCGTTCGTCGACGAGAACTTCGCGTTCTACGGCCGCACCCTCACGGGCGCCCCCGAGCTGCGCGCCCGCTGGAAGCGCGGCGTCGCGCTCGTCGAGCGGGCCATGGGCGAGGCGGTCGGCCAGGCTTACGTCGAGCGCCACTTCCGCCCCGAGGCGAAGACGGCCATGGACGACCTCGTCGCCAACCTCATCGAGGCCTACCGCCAGAGCATCGAGACGCTCGAGTGGATGACCCCCGCCACCCGCGAGCGGGCCCTCGACAAGCTTTCGACGTTCACCCCGAAGATCGGCTACCCGGTGCGCTGGCGCGACTACAGCGTGCTCGAGATCAGCGCCGACGACCTGCTCGCGAATGTGCAGGCGGCCGGCGAGTTCGAGTTCCAGCGCGAGCTGCGCAAGATCGGGGCGCCCATCGACCGCGACGAGTGGTTCATGACGCCCCAGACGGTCAACGCGTACTACAACCCGGGCTTCAACGAGATCGTCTTCCCGGCGGCGATCCTGCAGTACCCCTTCTTCGATGCGGGGAGGGATGCGGCGGCCAACTACGGCGCGATCGGCGCGGTCATCGGCCACGAGATCGGCCACGGGTTCGACGACCAGGGTTCGCGCTTCGACGGCGACGGGCGGCTGCACGACTGGTGGACGGAGGAGGATCGCGCCGCGTTCGAGGCGCGCACCGCATCCCTCATCGCCCAGTACGACGCGCTCGAGCCGGCCGAGACGCCGGGCCACCACGTGAACGGCGCGCTCACGATCGGCGAGAACATCGGCGACCTCGGCGGGCTCGGCATCGCGTGGAAGGCCTACCTGCTCTCGCTCGACGGCGCCGAGCCGCCGGTGATCGACGGGCTCACGGCCGCCCAGCGGTTCTTCCTCTCGTGGGCGCAGGCCTGGCAGATCGCGATCCGGCCGGAGGAGGCGCTGCGCCTGCTCTCGATCGACCCGCACTCGCCCAACGAGTTCCGGTGCAACCAGATCGTGCGCAACATCGACGCCTTCTACGACGCCTTCGAGGTGGGCCCCGACGATGCGCTCTGGCTGGCCCCCGACGAGCGGGTCACCATTTGGTAGATGTGCCGCTCCTCCGCGATCGGGGCGCTCGCGCGGGCGGCCCGCGTCGAGCGCGCCATCTCGCGGAGGTGCGGCAGCCGAGCTTCCGGCCCGCCTACCGCGCCCTCGGCGCGGTGGCCTACGAGGGCGCGCGGGTCTCGGTCGCGGTGGTCGACATCGCCACCGGCGAGAGCGTCTTCGCCGTCGACGAGCGCATCGTGCTGCCGACGGCGAGCATCGGCAAGATCCTGCTGCTCATCGAGGTGAGCGCTCGCCTGACCGAGCGCACGGTGAGCGACTACTCCATCGCCGACCGCACCGCCCACGACGCGGTCGCCGACAGCGGGCTCTGGCAGCACCTGCAGGCGCCGGCCTTCCCGATCGCCGACCTCGCGGCCCTCGTCGGGGCGACCAGTGACAACCTCGCGACGAACGTGCTGCTGCGGCAGGTCGGGCTCGATGCCGTCCGTTCGCGCACCGAGAAGCTCGGGCTCGTGCGCACGGCGCTGCTCGATCGCGTGCGCGATGTGCGCGGCCCCGATGACGCTCCGCAGCTGTCGGTCGGCTCGACCGCCGAGCTCGCCTGGCTCTTCCAGGCGCTCGCGAACGGGCACATCATCGATCCGACGACGAGCCAGCGGGTGCTGAGCTGGCTCTCGCTCAACGCCGACCTCTCGATGGTGGCCAGCGCGTTCGGTCGCGACCCCCTCGCGCACCGCGGCGTCGAGCACAACACCTGGATGGTCAACAAGACCGGAACCGACGCCGGCGTGCGCAGCGAGGCCGGCATCCTGCGCGGCCCCCGTGCCGGTCTGGCCTACGCCGTGTCGGTGCATTTCGACGACACCGATCTCCCGCGCCGCCTCAGAGTGCTGGATGCCCTCCGCGCCTTCGGCCTCGACCTCTTGGAGTTCGTTCACTAGGTGCTGCGCTCCCCTTTAGGGGGTAGACCGTTCTGTCTGTCGTGACGGCGGAGAGGGAGCGGAGTAAAGTTCGGGCGAAGCAGACCCGGCACACCCGACGTTCGCCGGGGGCTGCGCACCCGCACCACCCACAGCAGCACCATCCGAACACCCGAAAACCCGAAACCTTCTGCCGCTGAACCCCGGCGCAGACCTTTTTGGGCTCCGACCCCCCAGGAGCACCCCATGTTGCGTACGCGCATCCTCGCGGCGGCCACTGCCGCCCTCCTCACCCTCGGCATGAGCCTCGGCGGCGCCGGCGCCGCGTTCGCTCACCACCAGGACGGCCACACACAGGGAGGCGGTGGCGGCGGTGGCGGCGGGACGGCCGACAGCCCGTGCAACTTCGAGCCCGGCTTCGAGAGCGGCACCAAGTACAACATCCCCGAGGATGTTGCGGTCGAGGGCTCGATGAGCTTCGACTGGGGCACGCTCACGTGGAGCGAGTATCAGCTCGTCTTCACGGCGAACCCCGGTTGGACGGTCGACCTCTGCGTCAAGGGCGGCTCCCAGGAGTCGAACTCGATCGTGCTCGACACGGGCAGCGTCACGATCAACCGCGTGCAGGAGATCTCGCACTTCATGTGGGCCAACCCGAGCTTCACCGCTCCGGTGGCGGCTGCGGCCATCTCGACCACTCCGCGCGACTGTGACACGGCTACGACGTGGAACCTGGCGGGCGCCAGCATCTCGAACGCCACGTGGGGATCGCCCGTGATCTCCGGGTCGACGATCTCCATCACCGCGACAGCGACGGGCGCGGCGCTCTTCGCGGCCGGTGATGGCGTATCGGGCGACCGGAAGTCGAAGACCTTCACCGCCGCGTACGAGGAGGCTGGTGGCGAGAACTGCGTACAGCCGACCGTTGCGACAGCGAGCGTCTCGGTCGAGCCTCGCAACTGCTACGTCGCCACGTCGATCGTGATCAATGAGGGCGCCAGCTCGAACGTCACCTGGGGCGACCCGGTGATCAGCGGCGGCACCATCTCGATCACCGCGACGGCGACGGGCGACGCCCTCTTCGAGGAGGGACTGTCGGGCGTGTCGGACGACCGCACGCAGCGCACGTTCTCGGCGACCTACGAGGAAGCGGGCGGCGATGACTGCGTGCTGCCCTCGATCGACGTCACTGCGGCGATGACCCCGCTGACCTGCGAGCCGAACACCGGCTCGTTCACCGCCGGGCTCTTCGACCCCAGTGACCCGAACGCGGACAAGCTGACCTGGACGACCTCCCAGGGCACGGTGCCCAGCGCCTCGGCGAACGCGGTGAGCGGCCCGGGAACCGTGACGGTCACCGTGCGCGTCGCTGACGCCTACTTGGGCGACTACGCCGTCAACGACACCTCCGGCCTCGGCGTGGTGAGCACGATCATGGTCGGAGATGTCGAGACGGCCCTCATCACCTTCACGTTCACGTTCACCGAGGCGCAGGACTGCGAGCTCGACGCCGTCGTTGTTCCGGCCGTGACGTACTCCGACGAGTGCGTCGGCGAGGGTCGCGACGCGGTGCAGGTCGCGGAGTTCACCGTCACCCGTGCCGACAACGTCAGCTACTCGTACACCGTCAACGGGGGAGACCCGGTCGACGTCGTGTTCCCCGACGGCGAGGAGACGGTGACGGTCGCGGTGGCGCCGCTCGATGAGGTCGTCGTCACGGCCGTCGCGGCTGACGGGTTCCGGCTGCCCGACGACTACGAGCCGTGGAGCCACTCGTTCATCGGTGCGGCATTCTGCCTCGACACCTTCCCGACGACCGAGGCCGCAGCGGAGATCATCCAGCCCGACTGCCTCGGCAACCCCGGTCGCATCTCGCTGACGAACGGTCTCGGAGTCATCTGGACCCTCAACGGCAACGTCGTCGCAGGCAACACGACCCACACCGTGCCGGCCGGCACGGCGGTGACCCTGGTGGCGAGCCTCGAGGGGCCCTCCGACGAGTTCCCGGGCGGTTTCGGCTGGAACGACGAGGATCAGCAGACGGAGTGGAACGCGGTCATGGAGGTCGACCCGCAGTCCGGAGGCGAGGAGTGCCTGCTCGATGAGGACGAGCTGCCGACCCTCGCGTTCACCGGTGCGAACGGTCTCACCACCGGTCTCGGTGTGTTCGCCGTGATCGCCATGCTCGTGGGCATGGGCTTCGTCGCCCGCCGGCACCAGGTGACCGTGTAACCACCCGCACAACGACGCGCCCCCCAAAGAGCGGCTAGACAGACCGTTCTATGGGGGGCGCGTTCGCGTGCTGCCGCTATGCTTGTGGAGCAAGTCTCGAATCAGGCACACCCGACGTTCGCCTGAGGTCGCGACGCACCCCACCCGAATACCCGAACACCTGTACTCGGCGCACCCGCACTCACGGGCGCACCGGGCCCGGGCTCCCTCCCCCAGGAGCACCCATGCTGCGCAAAGAAGTGCGTCGACGCCTGCGTCGCCGTGAGATCCGCACCCGGCTCGTCGCCGGCGTCACGGCCATCGCGATCGGCCTCGGTCTCGCCGTCGGCGGCACGGCCGCCGCCACGGCCAACCCGAACGCGACGCTGAGCACCCCCGTCGTCAACAGCGGCGGCGTGGTCACGTACGACCAGAACGGTCTCACCTGCAACTCGTCGCTCATCAACTTCCAGAAGCCCAGCGCGCTCGACTCGCTCGGTAGCGCCGACGGTTCGTACACCGCGGCCTGGGGCTCGATCAGCTGGGACGCCAGCGAGCGCACCGTCACGTGGTCGATCACGCCCGGGTGGGACGTCGACGTCTGCGTGAAGGGCGGCACCTACCTGTCGACGATCGACACGAGCACGGCGAGCGGCTCGAGCTATACGCACACCTACGCGGGTCTCTCGCACCTGGGCTTCCGCATCAACGCCGCGCAGCCCACCAACGACCTCACCTGCGACGTCGCCACGAACTACACCGGTCGCGCCCTGACCAACGGCGACCACATCAACATGGACATCGTCCAGAACGGCCAGAAGTTCCAGGTCAACGCGCAGATCGACATCCGTCAGGCGCAAGACCCGGTGAGCGAGTCGGGCCTTGTGGTGCGCGTGAACGCCCCCGGTGGTCCGTACACCTTGCCGCTCACCAACGCCCAGCGCGACTCCGGTGTCTTCGCGTTCACGTACTCGACATACCTATCGGATGCGTTCACGGTCGAGTGGGTGCAGTTCAACAGCACGTACTTCAACCAGAACCGCGACCAGACGCGATTCCTCGTCTGCGGTGACCTCCCCACGGAGGAGCTCGTCACGCCGACGGCGCGCATGGTTGACCTCACCTGCGATGCGGCGGGCAGCTACACCCTCGACGCGGTCGAGGGCATTCGCTGGTTCATCGGCAGCACCGAAGTGCAGCCCGGCACCTACGCCGTCGGAACCGCCGGCACCGTCGTGGTCCGCGCCGAAGCCATCTCCCCGGACTACGGCCTCGAGTCCGGCGCGCAGTCGGAGTTCACCTTCGTCTTCACCGAGCCGGATGCGGGGTGCGCGGCGGTCGATGTGAACCTCACGCTGACCTACATGGAGGAGTGCGCGCCCGACAGCACGTACACCTTCCGCGTGCGCAACGCGCAGACCTTCTCGGTGCCGTACACCTTCACCGTGGCCGGCAACCCGGCGCTCAACGGCTCGGGTATCGCGGCGCCGGGTGACAGCTTCTTCGACCTCGACCTGCCGCGCACCAACCCCGCGCAGTCGTACACCGTCACGCTGAAGTGGGGCGACGGCACGACGATCCTCGCCGAGCAGACCACGAAGGCCAGCGGTCGCGACAAGGTCTGCGAGCTGACCGTCGAGCCGGTCGTCGACATCGCCTGCGCCACCCCGGGCTCCTACACCGTGCCTTCGGTGCTCGGCGTCTCGTGGAGCATCGCCGGCCAGCCGGTCGCCCCGGGCACCTACACGGTCGACGACCCCAGCACGCTGACGCTGCGGGCGACGGCGACGAGCGGGCACGTTCTCTACCTCAACGGCCAGCTGTCGACGACCCGCGACTTCACGCTGTCATTCACGAGTCCGGAGCCATGCGACCTGCCCGAGCTGCCCGTGACGAACGCGTCGATCGCCTTCCTCGAGCCGACGTGCGACCTCGGTCAGCAGCTCGACCCGGCTAACTTCGTCGTCGAGGATGCGGAGCTCGCGCGCTACGCCCCCGAGCTCTCCGACCTCGAGGGGCCGAGCTACTCGGTCGTGTTCGTCATCACCGATGACGACGCGGTGTTCTTTGACTCGTCGGAGCCCACCCCCGGGCGCACGGTGTCGGACGGCGGCAAGACGTTGACCTTCACCGGCACCCTGCTCGGCCCCGACCGCAGCGAGGAGTGCGTCACGGTCATCGAGCTGCGCGACCCGGTGAGCTACGTCGACACCTGCTTCGAGCAGAGCTTCACGATCACCCGCGTCGTCGGCATCGTCTACACCGTCCTCATCAACGACGAGACGCCGTTCGTGGTCGAGTGGGTCGGCGACGAGACCACCCGCACCTACGCGGTCGACGAGGGTGACAGCGTTCGCGTCGTGCCCTCGCCGGCGAGCGACCGGTACACGATCTCGCCCGAGCCTGCTCCCTTCGAGCGCACGTTCGCCGTGTACCCGTTCGAGTGCCTCGAGACCTCGCCGCTCACCACCGCGAGCGCGTCGTTCACCCCGGCGAGCTGCGACGACATGACCAACTGGCTCACGCTCGAAGACGCTGAGGGCGTGCAGTGGTGGGTCAACGGTCAGCGGGCCGAGCCGGGCACCTGGCCGATGTCGACGGGCGAGACCGTCGTGACGGCGACGCCGCTGCAGGGCTTCGGGTTCCCCGTCGAGCAGCCCACGCGCTGGGAGTTCGCGGGCGTCGACCCGTCGGGCGAGTGCCTCGAGCTGGCGTCGACCGGTGTGGGCCAGGGCGCGCTCACCGCCGGGATCGCCGGACTCGTCATGCTGCTGCTCGGTGCGGGCATCCTCGGCTACCGCCGTCAGCGCGCCTAGTCGCCGATCGCACCGACCGGTGCACCGGGCCGACCCGATCACGGCCCGGTGCACTGTCGCGCCCAGGCGGTGCCCGGGTGCGCGTGCGACCATGGCGCCATGATCTCGACCGGGCTGGCGCGCCGTCTGCGCGATGCCGGCCTGCGCTGGACGCCCGCGTCCGGCGACCGCTTCCAGATCGACCGGGCCGAGCTCGATGCCGAGATCTTCACGATCAGCGAGCTGACCATCGAGGCGCATCAGTACCCGACCGGGACGGTGCTCGGGTTCAACGGCACCACCGAGTGGGCGCTCGACTCGGTCGAGGTCGACGACACGCTGTGGCTGCCGCGCGAGGACCAGCTACGCGATCTGCTGCGCACGGCGTTCCGGCGGCTCGACCGCACGTCAGACGGCTATCGGGTCACCTACCTGCTCGACGGGCAGGAGCGTGTCGCGGTGAGCGTCTCGGCACCGGAGGCCTACGGTTTCGCCCTGCTCGCGCTGCTCGAGCGGGCCTCCGACTGAGCAGAGGACTCGGCCGCGCTGTCGGTGGGCTCGCGCGCCGACAGCTCGAGACCGTAGAGGGTCTGGACGGCAGCCACGACCTGGTCGGCCCGGCCGGCGGCGGCGTGGCGGCGCGCCAGGGTCGACGGTGTGTGGAGGAGCACGCTCGTCAGGCGCCGCAACGCTTCCTCGATCCGACCGTCGTCGTCGCGCGCTCTCGCCCGAGTGATCTCGGCCTCGACGAGACCGAGCACATGCTCGCGCAACGCGACGATCGCGGGCTCTACCGCGTTCGCGGTGGCGTAGGCGTGGGCTGCCGAGTCGACGATGGCGCGCGCATCCTCCTCGGCCGACCAGTGTACGAGAGGCGCGTTCAGGCGGATCGTTTCGAGGTCGAGTAAGGCGATTCCGTCGAGGGCCCCGACAGCGGGATCGACGTTGCGGGGCAGACCGAGGTCGACGATCAGGGCACGAGTCTCAGGCGGAACGTCGTCGACGCCGACGGAGAGGCGTGTGGTGCAGGTGATCACGACGTCGCTCGCGGCGAGCGCCTCGGGCAGGTCGTTGGTCGGGGCCAGGTGCATCCGTGCGGCGAAGTGCTGCGCCCGCCCGGTGGGCGAGTACACGGTGATGTCGCGAGCTCCGCGCTCGCGCAACGAAGCGACGGTCGTCGCGGCATAGCGGCCGGTGCCGACGAGCAGCACACGCGTAGAGCCCCAGTCGGCCAACCGGGTGCCCACCAGGTCGAGCGCCAGGCGGGCGAGCGAGCGGCCAGTGCGACTGGCATCGCCGTGCGCGCGCGCCCGGCGCGCGGTGCGGATCGCTTCCTGAACCACATGGTCAAGGCGGCCCGAGCTCGTTCCGTTCTCGCGTGCGGCGATCGCGGCGCGGCGCACTTGTCCGACGATCTCCTCCTCGCCGACGACCACCGACTCGAGGCCGGCGCACACCGAGAAGAGGTGGTGCACAGCGGCGGCGTCATCGAGAAGTTCTGCTTGGTGGGTGGCGGTGGCGGCCTCGACACCCGCCAGGCCTGTGAAAGCACGGCGGAAGCTCTCGCGAGCGATCGCGTGCGCTCTGATCGGCGGCGCGTCGATCTCGAGGTAGAGCTCGACGCGATTGCAGGTCGCGACCGCGACCGCTCCACGCACATCATCTGCGTCTTCGCGCACACGCTGCGCGAGTGCCACCGCGTCGACAGCCAGCCGTTCGAGAGCTTCGAACGGCGTGTTGCGGTGATTGGCGGTGACGCAGAGCAGCACGAGAGACCAGTGTAGGCGGGCCGTGCGCGGGCAATCTGCATAACCCCCGAGGGGTATTCGTGAGCAGGGCTCGACCTGAGTCTTCGCCGGGAGGTCTCCGACCGGCGCCCGCCTATTCTGGGGGGGTGACCTTGACTGCCGAGCATCCGATCATGGATGGCCGTACCGCGAGCTCGGTGCTCGTGCGCGCTCTCCGCGGCGAGCGCGGAGAACGGCTACCCGTTTGGTTTATGCGGCAGGCAGGACGTTCGCTGCCCGAGTATCGCGCTCTGCGCGCTGGCGGCGACATGTTGCAGGCCTGCGTGACGCCAGAGCTCGCGAGCGAGATCACGCTGCAGCCGGTGCGTCGGCATGGTGTCGACGCGGCGATCTTCTTCAGCGACATCGTCGTTCCTGTGTTGCTGGCCGGGCTTCCGATCCGCATCGAGCCCGGGCGCGGACCCGTGCTCGACGATCCGATCCGTGCACGCTCCGACCTCGTCCGGCTGCGGCCACTCGATTCGGACGCACTCGCACCTATCCGCGAGGCGGTGTCGCGCGCTGTCGTCGAGCTCGGCACGACCCCGCTCATCGGCTTCGGCGGTGCCCCCTTCACCGTCGCCGCTTATCTGGTTGAAGGTGGTCCGTCGAAAGATCAGGCGCGAGCCCGCGCGATGATGCACGCCGACCCGGAAGCGTGGGCGGCACTGCTCGACTGGTGCGCCGACATCACCGGCCAGTTCATCCGCGCTCAGGTCGAGGCGGGTGCCTCCGCGGCGCAGCTGTTCGACTCGTGGGTCGGTTCTCTCTCGGCCGACGACTACGCGCAGAAGGTGGCACCGCACAGCGCGCGCGCGCTGGCCCATCTCGACGGACTCGCCGTTCCGCGTATCCACTTCGGGCTCGGCACCGACCGCATCCTGCCCCAGATCCCTGGGCTCGGCGTTGACGCCGTCGGCGTCGACTGGCGCATCCCCCTCGACGAGGCGAGCCGACTCCTCGGTGATGAGTTGCCGTTGCAGGGCAACATCGACTCTGCGCTGCTCGCGGCTCCGTGGCCGGTGCTGCGCGCCCATGTCGACGACGTGTTGCGCCGCGGCCGCCGCGCGCCGGCTCATGTCGTCAACCTCGGGCACGGAGTGCCGCCCGAGACCGACCCCGAGGTGCTGACTCGGCTGGTTCAGTACGTGCATGAGCAGGCACTCGAGCCCGTGCAGGCTGAGCTGTGACCGAGACGATCGTCGTCGGTGCGGGCATCGCCGGCCTTGTGGTGGCGCGCGAGCTCGTTTTGCTCGGGCACACGGTGCGCATCGTCGAGTTAGCCGAGCGCGCGGGCGGTCAGGTCGCCGGGGTCTCGCAGGTCGGACTGCCTCTCGATCTCGGCGCTGAGGCCTTCGCGACGCGTGGCGGCGTCGTGCGCTCCTATCTCGAGCGGTTGGGGATCGGTCCCCGCATCGTCACACCTGCCGACGCACCCGCGTGGTTGTGCACGGCCAATGACGACCTTGTGCCGCTCCCCGCGGCGAGCCTGCTCGGCATCCCGTCGGCCCCGCTGGCCGCCGACGTTGCGCGCGTGGTTGGGCGCCGCGGGGCATGGCGCGGTCTGCTCGACTCTCTGCTCCCCGGCCCTGTGGGATCGCGCCTCCCGACCGTCGGCGCTCTCGTGCGGCGTCGCATGGGCGATGCTGTGCTCGAGCGGCTCGTGGCCCCAGTCGTCGAGGGAATCCACTCCACGCACCCTGACCGGCTGCCGGTGAGCGCGGTGCCAGAGCTGGTGCACAACCTGCTGCGTGAGAACTCTCTGGCTCGGGCGGTGTCGCGAATGCGGATCGACGCTCCGGCCGGGACGTTGGTTGCGAGTCTTGACACGGGAATGGTGACGCTCGTCGACACTCTGCTGCGGGATCTCGACCGTTTCGGGGTCAGGATCGAACACGGCGTTCACGTCGTCGAGGCTCATGCCGATCGTATTGTGATCGCGAGCGACGAAGACGGAGCTTCCGAGGTGCGGGAGGGGCGCATCGTCGTCGCCGCACCTGGCCTGGTCGCCGACGAGCACGGCGAGATCGGCGCCATCGTCGAGACCCATCTGGTTCTGCTTGTCCTCGCGGCCACCGGGGCACACCATTCGGCTCTCGCTGGCGCTCCGCGCGGCACCGGAGTGCTGGTCGCTCGAGGCAGTTCGGTGCGAGCGCGAGCGTTGACCCACGTGACAGCGAAGTGGCCGCATCTGCGCGCGGCGGCGGCGGGTCGGGAGGTTGTGCGTTTGAGCTATGACCACCCCGTCGATGTTGATCAGGCCCGCCATGACGCGTCCCGGCTTCTCGGGGTTGAGATCGCGACCGACGCCGTCGAGCACGTCGAGACCGTGACGTGGAGGCGGGCTCAGCGGTTCACGCCGGGTGCCGGAGCCGTGGTCGTGGGCGAGCAGGTCGCCGGTACCGGGCTCGCGGCGGTGATCGGCCATGCATTGGAAACTGCACGGCAGATCGGACCGCCCGATGACGCGCGCGCCGGTCACGCGAACGAGCACATGAAGGGGAGCGCAGCATGACCGAGACCCTCGCGTACACCCTGTACGCGGTTCTGAGACGGGACCCGCACCGACCTTCGGCGGGCGGCGGGGTGGCCGACGCGATCGACGAGGTGACCGCGAGCGGGGTTACCGTGCGCGGCATCTACGACGTCAGTGGCATGCGGGCCGACGCCGACCTGATGATCTGGTTGCACGGCGAGACGCCGGAGGGACTGCAGGCGGGCCTCCGAACTCTGCGTCGCGCACCGCTCCTTCTCGAGCTCCTGCCCACCTGGAACGCAATGGGGGTGCACGTGCAGGCGGAGTTCAGCCGCAGCCACGCTCCCGCCTTCATGCTCGGAAAGTCGCCCAAGACCTGGCTCTGCGTCTACCCCTTCGTGCGATCGTACGAGTGGTACCTGCTGCCGGAGGACGAGCGTCGCGACATGCTCGCCGAGCACGGCCGCAAGGGAGGCGCTTTCACCGAGGTTCTCGCCAACACGGTCGCGAGCTTCGCGCTCGGCGACTACGAATGGTTGCTGGGGCTTGAGAGCGACAACGCCCTCGATCTCGTCGACATGATGCGCGACCTGCGCTACACCGAGGCGCGACGCCACGTGCGCGAGGAAGTTCCGTTCTACACCGGTCGGCGGCTCGATCCTGCGTCGATCGACGACGAGATCAGGGAGGTGCTCTCGTGACCATCACGAATAACGGGCTGGGCCCCGACGGCACGGCGGTGGTCGTCGACCTCGTCGACGGCCGCTATGAGGGCGAGCAGTTCGCCCGCGCCGCTACCAACACGGCCCAGGCACACGCGCTGCCCGGGCGGGTGGAGGAGCCGGTCTCCTACGACGCGGTTATCCTGGCCGGTTTTGGCGGGCCGGAGGGCCAAGACGACGTCATCCCCTTCCTGCGCAACGTCACGCGGGGGCGCGGAATCCCGGACGAGCGCCTCGAGGAGGTGGCCCACCACTACCGCCACTTCGGCGGCGTGAGCCCCATCAATCAGCAGAACCGGGAGCTGCAGGCGGCACTGCAGGCCGAGATGGATCGCAGAGAGCTCGGTATCCCGATCTACTGGGGCAACCGCAACTGGGATCCGTATCTGCCGGAGGCGCTGCAGCAGGCGTTCGACGACGGGCACCGCACGATCCTCGGCCTCGCGACGAGCGCCTACTCGAGCTTCTCGAGCTGCCGGCAGTACCGGGAGGACTTCGCGAGAGCGCTGGACGTGACGGGCCTCTGGGGTCAGGTGCGCATCGACAAGGTGGGCCAGTTCTTCGACGCTCCCGGCTTCGTGGCGCCCTTCGTCTCGGGCGTGGTGGATGCCCTCCGCACGCTCCTCGGCGAGGGCACTGATCTCGGCTCGACCCGGGTGCTGTTCGCGACCCACAGCATCCCCACGACCGACGCTGAGCGCAGTGGACCGCGCGACGTCGACTGGGGCGAGGGCGGCGCCTACGCGGCGCAGCACCTCGCCGTCAGCGAGGTCATCATGCGCAGGGCGCTCGCAGAACTGCGCGAGAGCCACCCCGACCTGCCCGATGTCTCGTGGCAGCTCGTCTACCAGAGCCGCTCGGGCCCTCCGAGCCAGCCATGGCTCGAGCCCGACATCAACGATGCCATCGCCGATCACGCCGCGAGCGGGGCGACCGCGATCGTCATGGTGCCGGTGGGTTTCGTCAGCGACCACATGGAGGTCATGTGGGATCTCGACACGGAGGCGATGGAAACCTGTGCGGAGCACGGGCTGCGGGCGCTGCGCGTGCCCACTCCCGGTATCGACCCGGTCTACGTGAGCGGTCTCGTCGACCTCATTGAGGAGCGGCTGAAGGGTACGCCGACAAGCGAGCGGGTGCGCGAGACCGCGCTCGGCCCCTGGTACGACGTGTGCCGGCCGGGCTGCTGCGAGAACGTGCGCGCGGGCTTCAAGCCCGCGATCGCGGGCCTGCAGCCGTGACGCGCGCCGAGTCCGCCCCGATCAGGCTCGGCACGCGCGGTAGCGCGCTCGCTCTCGCCCAGTCGCAGCGGGTGGCTGATTCGATCGCGGCCCGCACCGGCTCGCCGGTGGAACTCGTGTCAATCACGACCCAGGGCGACACCTCCACCGCGTCACTGGCGAACCTGGGCGGAACTGGAGTTTTCGTTGCGGCCGTGCGGGAGGCTCTGCTCGCGGGCGAGTGCGACGTGGTCGTGCACTCGCTGAAAGACCTGCCGACAGCGCCCCATGATCAGCTCGTCATCGCCGCTATGCCGAAACGGGCCGACGCGCGCGACGCGCTCGTGAGCCGTGAGGGACTGACGCTTGAAGCACTGGCCGAGGGTGCTCGTGTCGGAACCGGATCGCCGCGGCGCCGTGCCCAGTTGCGACGGCGCCGCCCCGACCTCGAGGTGGTCGACCTGCGCGGTAACGTCGACACTCGCATCGGGCGCGTGCTCGGCGACCGTGAGGGGCTCGATGCGGATCTCGACGCGGTAGTGCTGGCGGCCGCCGGTCTCGAGCGGATCGGACGCGACGACGTCGTCTCCGAACTGCTCGGCATCGACGGCTGGCCGACAGCGCCCGGTCAGGGTGCGCTCGCCGTGGAGGTGCGTGCCGACAGTCGCGGCGCATTGCGCTCGGCACTGCAGGGGCTCGACCACGATGCCACGCGCGTCGCTGTCGACGCCGAACGGACCGTGCTGCGTCTCCTCGAGGCGGGTTGCGCGGCTCCACTTGGAGCGCATGCCTTCATTGACGGCGGCATGCTCTTCCTCTCGGCGAGGGTCTACTCGCCTGAGACCGGAGAGTGCGTGTCGAGCGCGCACGCGCTCTACGTTGACGACACGGCGACGCCGGCCGTCGATGCGGCTCAACGCGTGGTTGACGAGCTGCTGCAGCAGGGAGCCGCCGAGCTCGCGCCCCTGGGAGGAGATCGATGAGCCTGCACGACCCGCGTGACTCGGCCCCGCGCATCCGCCCTCGCCGCTTGCGGCAGAGTGCGGCGATGCGTCGCTTGACCGGCGAGACGGACCTGCGCCCCCGGCACCTCGTGCTGCCGCTCTTCGTGCGGGAGGGACTCGCCGCGCCGTTGCCGATCACCTCGATGCCGGGGGTTGCGCAGCACTCGCTCGACAGCCTGCGCCGCATCGCGGTCGAGGCGGCCGAGGCGGGGCTCGGCGGCGTGATGCTCTTCGGTGTTCCTGCTGAGCGCGACGCGCACGGGTCGGGCGCGACCGACCCCGAGGGCATTCTCAATGTCGCCACGCGAGCGATCGTCGCCGAAGTCGGCGAGGCGCTTGTGGTGCAGACCGATCTCTGCCTCGACGAGTTCACCGACCACGGGCACTGCGGGGTTCTGGATGCCCAGGGCCGGGTCGACAACGACGCCACCCTCGAGCGCTACACCGCGATGGCTCTGGCCCAGGCGGAGGCCGGCTCGCACCTGCTGGGCTTGAGCGGCATGATGGACGGACAGACCGCGGCCGTGCGCTCTGCGCTCGATGCGGCGGGCCACACCGGGGTGTCGCTGCTCGCCTACTCGGCCAAGTACGCTTCCGCCTTCTACGGGCCGTTCCGCGATGCGGTCGAGTCGCAGCTCGACGGCGACCGGCGCACCTACCAGCTCGATCCGGCCAACGGGCGCGAGGGTGTGCGCGAAGCACTGCTCGACCTCGAGGAGGGTGCGGACATCGTCATGGTCAAGCCCGCGCTCGGCTATCTCGATGTGCTGCGACAGGTCGCTGACCTCTCGACCGTGCCTGTCTGGGCGTACATGGTCTCGGGCGAGTACGCGATGATCGCGGCGGCGGCGCAGAACGGCTGGCTCGACGGTGAGCGGGCGCAGCTCGAAGCGCTCCTCTCGATCCGCCGTGCCGGGGCTGACTCGGTGCTCAGCTATGCAGCGCTCGCTCTCGCCCAGAAGGGACTCCTCGCATGACGCGCTTCCTCTCCGGCCGCACTCCCACGACGAATGCCAAGGCCTTCGAGCGCGCTCTCATCGTCACCCCCGGCGGCGTGAACTCGCCGGTGCGCGCTTTCCGCTCTGTGGGCGGAACCCCTGTCTTCCTCGCGAGCGGCCGCGGGCCCTACGTGCACGACGTGGAGGGAACCGAGTACGTCGATCTCGTGGGGCAGTGGGGTCCGGCGCTGCTCGGGCACGCGCATCCTGATGTGATTGCCGCCGCGCACGCCGCCGTCGACCGCGGTCTCGGGTTCGGGGCTGCCTCGACGGGTGAGGTCGAGCTCGCCGAACTCGTGATCGACCGCCTGACACTCACCGGGCCCGACGGCACTGTGAGGCGCGGCATCGAGAAGCTGCGACTCGTCTCGACCGGTACCGAGGCGACGATGACGGCGATCCGCCTCGCGCGCGGCGCCACCGGGCGGCCGCTGCTCGTGAAGTTCGCGGGGCACTACCACGGCCACTCCGACTCGCTCTTGTCGGAGGCGGGGTCGGGCGTCGCGACTCTCGGCATTCCCGGTTCGGCCGGCATCACCGCCGAAACGGCCGCCCAAACGATCGTCATCCCTTACAACGACGAGGACGCCCTCGCCGCGGTCTTCGCAGCCCACGGCGATCGCATCGCCGCGGTGATCACCGAGGCCGCGGCGGCGAACATGGGGGTTGTGCCGCCGAAGCCGGGGTTCAACAAGCTGCTCGCCGACACCGCGCACGCGCATGGCGCCCTGCTGATCGTCGACGAGGTCATGACGGGCTTCCGTTCGACGGCCGCCGGTTGGTGGGGGCTGGAGCACCGGGACGGTGTGGCCTACGATGCCGACCTCACGACCTTCGGCAAGATCATCGGTGGGGGTCTGCCGCTTGCGGGACTGGGCGGTCGGGCCGACGTGCTCGACCTGCTCGCTCCTCTCGGCCCGGTCTACCAGGCGGGCACCTTGAGCGGCAACCCCGTCGCGGTGGCGACGGGAGCCGCCATGCTGCGCGGCGCGACCCCGGCGGTCTACGAGCACCTGCCGCGGGTTGCCCACCAGATCGCCGACGGGCTGTCGGAAGCCTTGGCCGCCGAGGGAGTGGCCCACACGGTCGCGTGGGCCGGATCGCAGTTCTCGATCTTCTTCCGCGAGACCGCCCCGCAGAACTACGCCGAGGCGCAGGCGCAAGAGGTGTTCCGCTTCGGCCCCTACTTCCATGCGATGTTGGAGAATGGCGTCTCGTTGCCGCCGAGTATCTACGAGGCCTGGTTCGTTTCCGCTGCTCATGACGACGCAGCGGTGGAGCGCGTACTCGGGGCCGCCGTTCCGGCAGCGCGAGCAGCCGCGAGAGCGGTTCCCGCTCGATAGCAGGCGGATACCCCTCGTGTGCAGGCTTGTGTTCGACAGGCGGCACGGTGAGCGGACTACGCTGGACGGGTTGAAGGCGGCCGGGCCATCACGGTCGCGCAACGTGAGGA
>ERZ1066136.435-NODE-435-length-32796-cov-7.013317_pt1 | contig 32796 bp, 26 predicted proteins | sample MGYA00382783_ERZ1066136 | MGnify/ENA primary metagenome ERZ1066136 (study PRJEB33369, sample SAMEA5778366) | biofilm metagenome | biome: Industrial cooling water; feature: Water cooling tower basin; material: Biofilm | place: United Arab Emirates | collected... | reverse complement strand
CCGGTACATCGAGAAGATCATCATGCGGCTCACGCTGGCCGGGGCGGTCTACATCACGGTGGTCTGTCTCCTTCCCGAGTTCCTGATAGTGAAGTGGAACGTGCCGTTCTACTTCGGCGGCACGAGCCTGCTGATCATCGTGGTAGTGACCATGGACTTCATGGCGCAGGTGCAGGCCTACATGATGTCCCATCAGTACGAGAGCCTTCTCAAGAAGGCGAATTTCAAGGGCGGTGCGTCCTTCCCGACGCGCTGAGGACCGGACGGAATGGCGAAGGAAGACACGATCCAGATGCAGGGAGAGGTGGTTGAAACCCTTCCGAATGCGACGTTCCGGGTGAAGCTGGAGAACGGGCACATCGTCCTTGCCCACATCTCCGGAAAGATGCGCATGCACTACATCCGGATCCTGCCGGGTGACAAGGTAACGGTGGACTTGACGCCCTACGATCTGTCCCGGGCGCGCATCGTGTTTCGGGCCAAGTAACTACGGGCAACCGAGGAGAAGGAAGATGAGAGTTCAGGCATCGGTCAAGAAGATCTGCCGCAAGTGCAAGATCATCCGGCGCAATCGAGTGATTCGGGTCATCTGCGAAGATCCCCGTCACAAGCAGCGCCAGGGTTGATGCGGCCTCCACAGGCACACTAGAGAACAGGGTCGAGCATGGCACGTATTGCAGGAGTCAACATCCCGAACCATCAGCACGCCGTGATCGCGTTGACCGCGATCTACGGTATCGGGCGCACGCGGGCGGCCAAGATCTGCACGGATGCCGGAGTCACTCCGACCTCCAAGATCAAGGACCTCTCCGACGCCGAGATGGACAAGCTTCGGGAACAGGTCGGGCGCTACACGGTGGAAGGCGATCTCCGTCGGGAGGTCACCATGAGCATCAAGCGCCTGATGGACCTCGGCTGCTACCGCGGCATCCGCCACCGTCGCGGCCTGCCCGTGCGTGGACAGCGCACCCGGACCAACGCCCGGACGCGCAAGGGGCCGCGCAAGGCCGTGCGGGCATCCAAGTAATCAGATCGCAATTCATGGCGCAAGGGATTCGTAACCATGGCTAAGGCACAGACCCGGGTGCGGAAGAAGGTCAAGAAGAACGTGGCGGAAGGCATCGCCCACGTTCATGCTTCCTTCAACAACACGATCGTGACCATCACCGACCGGCAGGGCAACGCCTTGTCCTGGGCGACGTCCGGAGCCGCGGGCTTCAAGGGCTCGCGCAAGTCGACCCCGTTCGCGGCGCAGGTCGCGGCGGAGAACGCCGGCAAAGCCGCGCAGGAGTGCGGCGTCAAGAACCTCGAGGTTCGCATCAAGGGGCCCGGCCCCGGCCGCGAGTCCGCGGTACGCGCGCTGAACGCCGTCGGCTTCAAGATCACCAGCATTTCGGATGTGACGCCCGTCCCCCACAACGGGTGCCGTCCGCCCAAGAAACGCCGCATCTAAGGGCACGGAGCGAAATCCATGGCCAGAAATCTCGAACCCAAGTGCCGGCAGTGCCGGCGCGAACGCGAGAAGCTCTTCCTGAAGGGAGAGAAGTGCTTCACGGACAAGTGCGCCGTCGAGCGTCGTGACTACGCGCCGGGCCAGCACGGCCAGAAGAGCGGTCGTCTGTCCGATTACGGCGTGCAGCTCCGCGAGAAACAGAAGCTCCGTCGCATCTACGGTGTGCTCGAGCGTCAGTTCCGCCTCGAGTACAAGGAAGCCGAGCGCCAGAAGGGCGTGACGGGCGAGCGGTTGCTGCAGCGGCTGGAAAGCCGGCTCGACAATGTCGTCTACCGCATGGGCTTTGGCTCGAGCCGTACCGAAGCTCGCCAGATCGTCCGCCACAACGGCATTCTCGTGAATGGCAAGCGGGTGAACATCCCCTCCTACCACGTGCGCGAAGGCGACGTGGTGCAGGTGGCCGACCGTGCCAAGGGGCAGCTTCGCATCAAGGGCGCTGCCGAGGCCGCCGAGAGCCGCGGCTTCCCCGAGTGGGTCGAGGTCGACGTCAAGGCGCTCAAGGGTACGTACAAGGCGCGTCCGCAACGCTCCGAGCTGCCCTCGACCATCAACGAATCCCTGGTCATCGAGTTGTATTCGAAGTGATCGTTTTGGTGAGAGCGCCCGCGAGGCGCTCTCCCGCGGTAATTCTCCATTTCAAGGGAACAGCACATGGCCAGTAGCGCTCTGTTGAAGCCCCGCATCATCGATGTGCAGCAGATCGGTCCCTCGCACGCGAAGATCACCATGGAACCGTTCGAACGGGGCTATGGCTACACGCTCGGGAACGCCCTGCGTCGCATCCTCCTGTCCTCGATGCCGGGCTATGCCCCCACGGAGGTCAAGATCGCCGGGGTTCTTCACGAGTACTCGACGATCGACGGGGTGCGGGAGGACGTGGTCGACATCCTCCTCAATCTCAAGGGCATCGTGCTCAAGCTGAACAGCCGCGAGCAGGCGGTTCTGACGCTCAAGAAGCAGGGTGAGGGTCTCGTCACGGCAGGTGACATCGAGTCGTCCCACGACGTCGAGATCATCAACCCGGATCACGTGATCGCGCACCTCGCGGCCGGCGGAAAGATCGACATGCAGATCACGGTGGAGCAGGGCCGGGGCTACGTCCCGGCCAGCCAGCGGCCGTTGAACCGCGAATCCCGCAGCATCGGCAGCATCCTGATGGATTCGTCCTTCAGCCCGGTCCGCCGGGTGAGCTATGCGGTCGAGAGCGCCCGCGTCGAGCAGCGTACCGATCTCGACAAGCTGATCATCGATGTGGAAACCAATGGCGTCATCGAGCCGGAGGAGGCGATCCGCCTCGCGGCGCGCATGCTGATGGACCAGCTGGAGACCTTCGCGCACCTCGAAGGCACCACGGCCGGCCCGGCACCCACCCGCACGCCGCCGATCGATCCGGTCCTGCTGCGCCCCGTGGATGATCTGGAACTGACGGTACGCTCGGCCAACTGCCTCAAGGCCGAGAACATCTACTACATCGGCGATCTGATCCAGCGGACCGAGACTGAACTTCTGAAGACGCCCAATCTGGGCCGGAAGTCGCTGAACGAGATCAAGGAAGTGCTCGCCTCCCGCGGGCTCACCCTGGGCATGAAACTGGAAAACTGGCCTCCCGCCGGACTCGAAAAGGTCTGACGGGCTCACGGGCCCACAACGAACGAAGAGGTGAGATATGCGTCACGGTCTTGGCCTGCGCAAGCTGAATCGCACGAGTTCCCACCGCAGCGCCATGCTGCGCAACCTCACGAACGCGCTCCTGCGTCACGAGGCGATCAAGATGACGCTGCCCAAGGCGAAGGAACTGCGTCGCGTCGCCGAGCCGATCATCACGCTCGGCAAGGCGCCGACGCTGGCCAACCGCCGGCTCGCATTCTCGCGGCTGCGGGATCGTGATCTCGTGACCAAGCTCTTCGCCGAGCTCGGCCCGCGCTACGCGAATCGTGGAGGCGGTTACCTGCGCATCCTGAAGTGCGGCTTCCGCAAGGGCGACAACGCGCCGCTGGCTTACGTCGAGCTGCTCGATCGGCCCGAGACCGCAGAGGCCCCTGCCGACGCCACGGAGGCCTGAGTCACCCGCCGCCTGCACGGCTCGTGTGAGGCGTGCGGCAGCAGCAAGCAACAAGGCCCTCTCGCGAGGGCCTTGTCGTTTCCGGGCCTGGCTTCGCGGGAAACGAACGGACTCTCACTGAAGCGGTGCGGGTGCCGGGCATGCGGCCCGCCCGGGCGGCGCGGTCGGGCCCGCTACCCCGCTCGGCCCATCGCCGATGCCTGTGTCGCGAAGTGCGCCTCGATCTCATGTGCCGGCACGGGGCGGCCGATCAGGAAGCCCTGCACGTACTCGCATCCGCGCTCGGCAAGGAAGGCGAGCTGTTCGGCCGTCTCCACGCCTTCCGCAACCACCTCCAATCGCAGGCTGTGGGCCATGGCGATGATGGCCGAGGCGATGGCGGCATCGTCCCCCGCATCAGGCATGTCCTTCACGAACGAGCGGTCCACCTTGAGCGCGTCCACCGGAAACTGCTTGAGGTAGGCAAGCGATGAGTAGCCCGTGCCGAAGTCGTCGATGGACAGGCGCAGCCCCATGGACTTCAGGCGGCGCAGTGTGTCCAGCGTGGACACCCGGGCATCCATGAGCATGCTCTCCGTCACTTCGAGTTCGAGGCGGGCCGGTTCGAGTCCCGTGTCGCGCAGCACCTTCGCCACGAAGTCCACGAAGCCGGGCTGCTGGAAGTGCAGACCGGCGATGTTCACTGCGACGTGGATGGGCGGCACCCCGATCCGCGACCACGCGACCGCCTGCTTCGCGGCCCGCCACAGCACCCACTCCCCGATGGCGACGATGAGACCCGACTCCTCCGCAAGCGGGATGAACTCCATGGGCGGCACCATGCCCATGTCCGGCTGCCGCCAGCGCAGCAGCGCTTCCACACCCGCGACGTGCTGGTCGCGGAGATCGAGCTTCGGCTGGAAGTACAGTTCGAACTCGTCACGGTCGATGGCACGGCGCAGCCTCGTTTCCATCGCCAGCCGCTCCAGAGCACGCGAGTTCATCTCCTTGCCGTAGAAGCGGTAGTTGTTGCGACCCTGACTCTTGGCGAAGTACATCGCCGCATCGGCATTCTTGAGCAGTGCGTCGGCATCCGCGCCGTCCGAAGGATAGAGGGCGATGCCGATCGAGGTGGTCGTGGACAGTTCGTGCCCCTCGATCTCGATCGGTCGCTGCACCGTGTCGAGAATGCGGCGCGCGATCTTCGCGGCGTCCTGGAAGCTCTGCATGTCGGACAGCAGGACGCAGAACTCGTCTCCGCCCAGGCGTGCGAGAGGCGCATCCTCGCCGGGAAGAAGGCGAGTGATCGCATCGCTCCCGCGCACGGCGTCGCGCAATCGCTGCGCCACCGTCATGAGGACCCCGTCGCCGACCGCATGGCCCAGCGTGTCGTTGATCCGCTTGAACTGATCGAGATCGAGCGACAGCACCGCCACGAGGCGATCCGCGCGCTTCGCCTGTTCCAGGGCGACGGCGAGGTTGTCCACGAAGCGCTGCCGATTGGGCAGCTGCGTGAGCCGGTCGAAGTAGGCCAGCTGGTGGATGCGCTGTTCTGCCGCCTTGTTCTCGGTGATGTCCTGCAGCGCCCCGAAGGCCTGCAGCGGCCGGCCATCCGGGTCACGCGTGACTTCCGTGTGGATGCGCACGTAGCGCGTCGTGCCGTCCGGCAGCAGGAAGCGGTGGATCAGCTCGCCCACCTGTCCCAGATCGCGCAGCGAATGCAGCGCCCCGTCGAGTTCCTCGCGCTCCTCCGGGTGCACGCGCGAGAGCAGCGCGGGAACGCCGGCCTCGGTCTGCGCGGGATCGCATCCGAGGATGCGGAACACTTCGTCCGACCAGCGCATGCAATCTGCGACGAAGTCCCAGCGCCAGGAGCCGAGCCGTGCAACCCGCTGCGCGCTCGCGAGCAGGGCCTGGTTCTCGATCATGCCTTCCATGGCTTCGGCGGCCCGCAGGATGTAGCGGACCCGATGCCCGAGGATGCCCCAGTTGATCGGCTTGCTGATGAAGTCCGTGGCGCCGGCCTCGTAGGCGCGGTTGATCGACTCCAGGTCGTCGAGCCCGGTCAGCATCAGGATCGGCACGTGACGTCCCGCGGGCGACGCGCGCAGGACCTCCACGGCTTCGTAGCCGTCGATGCCGGGCATCATCACGTCCATGAGGACGATGTCCGGATGATCGCGCTCGAAGGCGGCGAGACCCGACTCGCCGTCGGAGACGGACACGGTGCGCAGGCCGGACAGCTCCAGCGTCCGGCTTGCGATCAGGCGGATCGTCGGGTCGTCGTCGACGATCAGTGCCAGCGGCTTGTAGAGCGGATGCTCAGCGTTCGGCACGATGGCGATCTCCCAGCAGCGGTGCGAGGTGCCGCGCGGCCGTCTCGGTCATGCGCGCAAGTTCCTCGAGGGCCAGAGGCGCGTCTTCCGGGACACGATCGCGGGACGCGTGTTCCAGGCGCCGGGCCAGTTGTGACACTGATACGGCACCGACATTGGCCGACGCCGACTTGAGGGTATGGGCGGCGCGCGTGAAGCTGGCCGCATCGGATCCGGCCAGTGCGAGCCGCATCTCTTCCACCAGGGACGCCGAGGTCTTGAGGTAGGCGTCCACAACGTCGCGCAGCAGGGCCGCACCGTCCGAGCCGCCCAGCGCGCGCAGGCCCTCCAGCACGCTCTGGTCGATCTCGGCGGTCGACAGACGCCTCGGCGCCTCCGACCCGCCGGGATCGGCGACGGCGAGACTCGAGAGATGTCGCGCCAGCATTTCGGCGAGCTGTTCCCGTCGAAACGGCTTGGAGAGGTAGTCGTCCATGCCCGCCTTCAGGCAGCGTTCGCGGTCGCCTTCCACCGCATTCGCCGTCAGCGCGACGATGATGGTGCGCTTCGGCGCCTTCGTCGCGCGTTCCTCGTCGCGCCACCGCTCCGTGGCGGCGTAGCCGTCCAGTTCCGGCATCTGGCAGTCCATGAAGACGAGGTCGTAGCGCTTCGAGCGCAGGCGGTCCAGGCACTCCAGTCCGTTGGCTGCCACGTCCACGTGGCAGCCCAGACCGCGCAGCATCTCTCGGGCGACGAGCTGATTGACGGGGTTGTCCTCCACGAGAAGCACGTCGCTGCGATAGCGCAGCCCGTCGCGGTAGTCCGCCGGCTCCGGTGTCGTGCCTTCGATCGCCACCCCCAGCAGGCCGGCAACGGTACGCTGCAGTTCGGCCTGGCGGGCCGGCTTGCGCAGCCAGGCGCCGATGCCGAGTCCTTCCACCAGCGTCTGATCGGGTACCCGGCTGAGGGAACTCAGGATCAGGATGGCGGTGGTCTGATCGGACACGCCCAGCGCACGGATTGCACGCGCCACGTCCAGGCCGGACATGCCCGGCATGTGCATGTCGAGGATCACCACGTCCACCGGCCTCGGGGTGCTCTGGAAGACGTTGAGTGCGCGCGTACCGTTGTTGGCCACCAGCACCACCATGCCGAGACCCGCACATTGATGCTCGAGGATCTCGCGGTTCGTGGGATTGTCGTCGACGATCAGCACGCGCTTGCCGCGCAGGCTCTGGCCGGCGCGCTCGGTGGCCGCGCGCGCGCGTGCCGCGCTGTCGGCGTCCACGTCCAGTTCCAGGTGGATCACGAAACGCGTCCCGCGGCCTGCCGCGCTCTCGAGCCGGATCGACCCGCCCATCAGTTCCACGAGCTGCCGCACGATCGACAGACCGAGTCCCGTGCCGCCGTAGCGGCGCGTGGTGGTTTCGTCGGCCTGCGCAAATGCGTCGAAGATGCGGTCCTGAGCGTCCTCCGGGATGCCGATTCCCGTGTCGCTGACGTCGATGCGGATCCGTGCGCGCCCCGACTGCTGGATCTCGCCGCGTGCGCGGATGATCACCTCACCCCGCTCCGTGAACTTGAGCGCGTTGCTCACGAGGTTCGCCACGACCTGACGCAGCCGCAGAGGGTCTCCCACGAGCGCCGCGGGCAACTCCGGCGCGAGATCGCAGACCAGCTCGATACCCTTCGTCTGCGCCTGCTCCCCGAAGATCTGCGCCACGTCCTCCAGGGTCTCGACGAGATCGAAGGGTGTGCGTTCGAGCGTCATCCTGCCCGCCTCGATCTTGGAGAAGTCGAGGATGTCGTTGATGATGCCGAGGAGGTGTTCGGCCGAGCGTTCCACCGTCAGCGCCAGTTCGCGCTGCCGTTCGTTGAGATCGGTGTCGAGCAGCAGCTCGGTTACGCCCAGCACGCCGTTCATGGGCGTGCGGATCTCGTGGCTCATGTTGGCGAGAAACTGGCTCTTCGCGCGGCTCGCCGCCTCAGCGGCGTCCCGCGCGCGCTGGAGCGCGGCCTCGGTGTGCTTGCGGTCCGTGATGTCGGCGATCGTGCCGAGCACCCGCTTCGCACGTCCGTCCTCGCCCCACTCCACCACCTTGCCCTGCATGTGCAGCCAGACCCAGTAGTCGTCGTCGCGCTGCATGCGCATGTCCACCGCGAGCGATGGCAGCTCGTGCCTGAGGAGATCGCGGAACGATGCGCCGACCCGGGGCCGGTCTTCCGGATGCACGCGCAGGAACAGCGTTGCGACGTTCGATTCCGTCTCGGCCTCACCGCGGCCCAGGAGCGGTCCCCATTCCTGGCTGAGGCAGACGCGCCCGCTCTCCGCATCGCAGTCGTACAGCGTGAGCTCGGACGCGCTCAGTGCGAGGGCCAGGCGCTCGCGCGCGCGCTCCAGGTCGTCGGTGCGCTGCGCCACGCGCGCCTCGAGCTGCAAGCTGTACGTCTCCAGCGCATGGTCGCGCTCCTGGATCTGTCCCAGCATCGCATTGAAGCCCTCGATGAGCGTGCCCACCTCGTCGTCGCCGGAGCGGCGGGCGCGGATCGAGTAGTCACCCTTTTCGCGGATTTCCTGCGCAGCCTGGGCGAGCTGCAGCACCGGCTCCGAAATGAGAGCCTGCAGGCGCCGCGACAGAGGCAGCGCAACGAGTGCGAGCACCGCGACGATGGTGATGCCCATGCCCGTCAGGTTCGTGAGCAGCGCCGCTGCGGCGGGCGCGAGGTCCGAGACCACGTGGACATGGCCCACCACTTCGCCGTCCACGCGGACCGCTTCCTCGGCCTTGGCGCCCAGTCCGCCCAGGACGCGACCGTCGCCGGCCACGTCCGGGTCGCGGCCGGCGCGGCGGTAGGCGGCGAGCACCTCGCCGCCGGGCAGGACGATCCGCGCTTCCAGCACCTCGGGCTTCTCGCGCAGGGCGGCCAGCATGACTTTCGCGGCATCCCGGTCTTCGAAGGCGATGACCGCACCCGCGGTGCTTCCGATCATCTTGGACAGGCTCGCCATCTCGGCGCGCGCCCCCGACAGTGCCGCGCGGACCTCGACGATGGCAAAGACGAGGTAGCAGAGCAGCACCCCGACGGCGGTCGACACCATCGCGAGTCCGGTGAGCTTGCTGCTGAGCGACCAGTTCCGGAACGGCTTCACGATGCTCGTCCCCGGATGGCACGCGCGAGCTTGAGGACCTGGGAGCTGAGCTTCAGGCTCGCGCGGTGGGTCGCCTCCACGTTCACGTCGAAGGCGATGCGGTTGTCCACCTTCACGAGTCCGACCATCCCGCCGCGTTCGACGAAGCCCTCGGAGTCGCCGAGCGTGAGGGTGGCGTGGGTCTCGGCCAGGCGGCGGGCGTCGGTGGCCGTCCGCTCATCGACGGCGCCGAAGTAGAGAACGTGGCAGCCGCGGATGTCCTCGGGGCGCAGCCCGCGCCGGACGCGAACGGCGCGGCCCTGGACGGTCTTCGATTCCAGGACCGACAGCGCCGGGCCGAGGTCGTCGTCGCCGAGCACGCAGATGGCCAAGGCGCCTCCCGCGGGCAGGAATGCGGGCGGCCACTCCGTGAATTTCGCGAAGTTGAAGATGTACGCGACCTTGACGTCGGCCTCCGCAGCCTTCTGCTGCGCCTCGGCGACGGACGAGAGCACGACGGCCGTGAGGACGGCGAGGGCCCGGGAGATCGCGGCGATGTGAGGCGGGTGCGCCATCCGGCAACGGGACCTCAGAAGCTCCAGACGACACGAGCGAGCACGGCACGCCGCTGCTCCGCCACGCCGAAGTACGGGTCTGCGTTGAACTCCAGGCGACGGGGATCGAAGATGTTGCGCCCGATCAGGGACAGTTCGACGTCCTTCCGCGGCCGCCACGCGAGACGCAGGTCGGCCGTCCAGTAAGGGTCGATACGAGGCGTCGTGCGCAGCTCATCCACGTAGCGCACCACCGCATCGAGCGACCAGCGTTCCGACAGGTCTGTCTGCGCGTTCAGGCGAAGGCCGTGGCGCGGCGACCGGGATTCCGTCCGCTCCGACACGCCGGCGAAGTTCACCGGATGTTGCACGTCCACCTCGAAGTACGAGTAGCTCGCCGCCAGCCGCGTGAAGTCCGTGGCGCGCCAGTCGGTCGAGAGTTCGAAGCCGTGCGTCCGCGCCGTGCCGAGCCCGTTGAAGCTGGTGACACAGCCGACGTAGGTCGGCGGGCCGCCGACCGGCGCACAGACGGGCGCATCTCCCGTCAGGACGAGATTCTTGTACTGGTGGACGAAGACGGTGGCATCGAATGCCAGCCGGGCCGTGATCTGATCGCGCATGCCGATCTGATAGGCGTCCAGCTTTTCGGGCCCGAGCACGGCATTGCCGCCAATGGCCGTGACGACCGGCAGCGGCGAGAAGGGCGGGGCAGCCGGCGTAAAGTCCGCGTTGAACCGGGCGTACTTCTCCGCGACCGACGGGAGACGGTTCGCACGGGAGGCCGCGACCCACGCCGAACGCCGGTCGTCGATGTTCCACAGCAGGCGCGCATCCGGCTGCGGGTTCGCTCCGCTCACCAGCGAACTGCGCTCGAGCTTGAGGCCGAGCGTGAGGCGCAGCCGGTCCGGGAGGAGCGCGATCTCATCCTGCACGAATGCGTTCAGAAGATCTTCCCGTCCGGAGGGGTGTATCGAGGACACGAACGCATTGCTGCCGATGTCGTAGGTGTAGGTGCGATAGCCGCCGCCCCAGATGACGTCGTGGCGTCCGGCCTTCATGTGGTGCTGCGCGTTCACGTCCCAGGTGTCCACCTCGTCGGTGAGGCCGATGAAGCGCGAGCGGCGCGCGTGATCGAAGTAGGCGTCCATCGTGAATCGCGAGCCGTCGCCGAGGGCCCGCTCCCATCGCGTCTTCAGGTGGTAGCCGCGCGGGCTGGAATCCAGCGGAACGGACAGGCCCGCCGGGGGCGTCGTGACCGGAAGCTCGGAGGGCGCACCGCCGCTGTCCCCGCCGAAGGCCTCGCCCTGAAACGTCCAGTCGCTGCCGTCTCCGGCGCGCAGGTCGGCCCGGAAGCCGGCCCGGTTCTGGCGCAGCACGCCGCCATTGGCGGTGGAGTTCAGCTGAACCGTGTCGTTGCGTTCGAGGTTCTGCGCATAGAGCCGCCACTGGCCGATGTCGCCGAGGTCCGCGCCATAGCGGACGCCCACACGCCGCTCCTCCGGGCCCGCAGTGGCACTCACCAGGCCACCCGTGGTGTCCGCGGCGCGCTTCGTGATGATGTTGACCACACCGTTCACGGCATTCGATCCCCAGATCACGGCGCCGGGACCGCGGACGACCTCGATCCGGTCGATGTCCTCGAGGAAGGTGTCGGGGCCGTCCCAGAAGGTGCCGGAGAACAGCGGCGAGTAGACGGACCGGCCGTCCACGAGCACGAGCAGCTTGTTGGCAAAGCCCACGTTGAAGCCGCGGATGGACACGGCCCAGCGGGTGCCGTCGATGCGGGCGACCTCCACGCCGGGTATCAGGCGAAGCGCCTCGGGAATGCTGGTGGCACCGGAACGCCGGATGTCGTCGGCCGTGAGCACCGACACGGCCGCCGCGGTGTCCGCAATGCGCTGGGGACGTCGCGACACGGTCGTCACCTCGATGCGCATGAGGTCTTCGAGCCCCAGGTCGGCGAGCGAGCCTCCGGCGGCCGGCGCATCCGCGGCGACGGCAGGGCCGGCGGCGAGGATGAGGAGCAGCAGTAGCGGCGTGGTGATGCTTCGGCCGGGCGCGTGCGAGCGTTCGAACATGGGGTTCCGTGGCAATCCCTGGATCGAACGTAGTTACGGCCCTGCGGGTGCAATCTTTATCGCCCGCCGCGCGGAAGGGACACCGCCGAAGGGCGGTGTGTCAGCGTGGGCCGGCGCCGCGCGCCAGGTGCGGACCGAGAAACCGCCCCGTCTGGCTGTCGGGCGCGTGGGCGACCTGATCGGGAGTGCCCCAGGCGACGAGCCGGCCACCGCCGCCGCCGCCCTCCGGTCCAAGATCGATGACCCAGTCTGCCGTGGCGATGACATCCAGGTTGTGCTCGATGACGACGATGGTGTTCCCGCGGTCCCGCAGGCGGTGCAGCACTTCGAGCAGCAGGGCGACGTCGTGGAAGTGCAGGCCGGTCGTGGGCTCGTCGAGGATGTAGAGCGTGCGGCCGGTGTCCCGTTTCGAGAGTTCGAGCGCGAGCTTGACGCGCTGCGCTTCTCCCCCCGACAGGGTGGTGGCGCTCTGCCCGAGCGTGATGTAGCCCAGGCCCACCTCGCGCAGGGTCTCCAGCTTGCGCGCGAGCACCGGCACGGCGTCGAAGAAATCGCGAGCCTCGTCCACCGTGAGGCCGAGAACCTCGTGGATGTTGCGGCCCTTGTAGCGCACCTCCAGCGTTTCGCGGCCGTACCGGCGTCCGTGGCAGACCTCGCAGGGCACGTAGATGTCGGGAAGGAAGTGCATCTCCACCTTCACCACGCCGTCGCCCTGGCAGGCTTCGCAGCGGCCGCCCTTCACGTTGAAGGAGAACCGTCCGGGTCCGTAGCCGCGCTCACGCGCGAGCGGCACACCGGCAAACAGTTCGCGGATGGGCGTCAGCAGCCCGGTGTAGGTCGCAGGGTTGGAGCGCGGCGTGCGTCCGATGGGGCTCTGGTCCACGTTCACGACCTTGTCGATGGCGTCGAGCCCGAGGATCTCGTCGTGCGGCGCGGCTTCCTCCTGACTGCCGTGCAGGTGCCGCGCGACCGCGCGGTAGAGCGTGTCGTTCACGAGCGTGGACTTGCCCGAGCCCGACACGCCCGTCACGCACACGAAAAGTCCCAGCGGCACGCTCACGTCGATGCCGCGGAGGTTGTTCCCTCGCGCGCCCTTCAACACGATCGCGCGAGTGGGGTCGGGATCGTGACGCCGGGCCGGCTGCGGAATCTTCCGGCGGCCGGAGAGGTACGCGCCGGTGACCGAGGCGGGCGAGGCCTCGATCTGCGCGGGCGTGCCTTCGGCCACGACGTTCCCGCCGTGCACGCCCGCGCCGGGTCCCATGTCCACCACGTGGTCCGCGCGGCGGATCGCGTCCTCGTCGTGCTCCACGACGATCACCGAATTGCCGAGGTCGCGCAGGCGCTCCAGCGTGGCGAGGAGGCGCTCGTTGTCGCGCTGGTGCAGGCCGATGGACGGCTCGTCGAGCACGTACATCACGCCCGTGAGTCCGGTACCGATCTGGCTGGCGAGCCGGATGCGCTGGGACTCGCCGCCGGAGAGCGTGTCCGCGGCGCGGTCCAGCGACAGGTAGCCCAGGCCCACGCTCGCCAGGAACCCCAGGCGCGCGCGGATCTCATGAAGGATGCGTTCGGCAACGGCGGCGCGGGCGCCTTCGAGCGTCAGCGCCGCGAAGAACGCCCCGGCGTCCGCGATCGGCAGCCGCTCCAGTGCCGGCAGCGTGCGGTCGCCCACGAACACGTGACGCGCCTCGCGCCGCAGGCGTTCTCCGTGGCAATCGGCGCAGGCGGCATGGGTCAGATAGCGCGCGAGTTCCTCGCGGACCACGGACGAGTCCGTCTCGCGGTACCGGCGCTCGACGTTCGGGACGATACCCTCGAAGGTGTGCTCCCGGACCACCTGCCGGCCGTTCTCGCCGGTATACAGGAAGCGGATCTTCTCCCGGCCGGACCCGCGCAGGAGAAGCTTCTGCGCCGTCTCGGGCAGAGTCTCGAAGGGCGCCTCCACGTCGAAGCCCGAGTGCGCGGCGAGGCTTTCGAGCATCTGGAAGGTGAAGGGGTTGCGGCGGTCCCAGCCCTTGACCGCGCCCGCCGCCATCGACAGGTGCGGGAAGGCGACGATCCGCTGGGGATCGAAGAAGCTTTCGTTGCCGAGGCCGTCGCAGCGCGGGCAGGCCCCTGCCGGGTTGTTGAAGGAGAACAGGCGGGGCTCGAGCTCCGCCAGTGTGTAGTCGCAGTGCGGACAGGCGAAGCGCGACGAGTAGACATGCTCGGCGCCGCCGTCCATGTCGGCCACGGTGACGCGCCCGTCGGCAAGCCGCATGGCGGTCTCCACCGACTCGGCCAGCCGCTGGCGGGCGTCCTCGCGCACCTTGAGCCGGTCGATCACCACCTCCAGGGTGTGCGGACGGCTGCGCACGAGCTTCGGCGGCGGGTCGATCTCCATCACCTCGCCGTCCACGCGCGCGCGGATGAAGCCCTGGGCGCGCAGGTCGTCGAGCAGATCGAGATGTTCGCCCTTGCGTCCGGTGACCACCGGCGCCAGGACCATGATCCGCGTGTCGGCCGGCGGCGCGAGGATGACGTCCACCACCTGGGCCACGGACTTCGCGGCGAGCGGCACGCCGTGGTCCGGGCAGCGCGGTTCACCGACCCGGGCGAACAGGAGGCGGAGGTAGTCGTGGATCTCGGTGACGGTACCCACCGTCGAGCGCGGGTTGTGGCCGCCCGCCTTCTGCTCGATGGCGATGGCAGGGGACAGACCCTCGATGAGGTCCACGTCCGGCTTCTCGGTGAGCTGGAGGAACTGCCGCGCGTAGGCCGACAGCGACTCCACGTACCGGCGCTGACCCTCGGCGTAAAGCGTGTCGAAGGCGAGGGAGGACTTGCCCGAACCGGACAGCCCGGTGATGACCACGAGCTTGCCGCGCGGGAGGTCCACATCGACGTTCTTCAGGTTGTGGGTACGCGCCCCGCGAACGCGGATGTGATCCATGAAGCCACTCGGAGCCGGAGGGTAATCAGCTAATATACCGCTGCTCGTTTTCTCCTCACAGTTGCTTCTGCCCGCGGTGTTCCATGTACTGCGGGCGGGGAGCGGCGCCCCGATGTTTCGCCGGTCGCACCCCGACCGGACGCACGACTCCAACGGAATCATGGCTTCACGTTCGCCCGGCTCCCCGGCCACCCGCATGACCCCGATCGAACTGCGCTCGAGCCTCGCGCTCGCGTCCGTCTCCGGACTGCGGCTGTTCGGCATGTTCGTGATCCTGCCGGTGTTCGCGCTCTTCGCGGAAGGGCTTCCGGGCGGGCAGGACCAGCGTCTCGTCGGCCTGGCGCTCGGGGTGTACGGACTGACGCAGGCCGTCCTGCAGATTCCCTTCGGCTGGCTGTCCGACCGGTTGGGACGCAAGCCGACCCTCTATGCCGGCCTGCTGGTGTTTGCCCTGGGCAGTTTCCTCGCGGCGATGGCCACCACCATCCACGGCGTGATTCTCGGCCGCATGGTCCAGGGCGCCGGCGCGGTGTCGGCAGCCGCCATCGCGCTCACGGCCGACCTCACCCGGGAGGAGGTCCGGACCAAGGCCATGGCCATCATCGGCATCACCATCGGCGTCATGTTCGCGCTGTCGATGGCCGTGGGGCCGGTACTGGACCGGCTGATCGGTGTGCCCGGCATCTTCGCCATGACCGGCGTGCTCGCGCTCGGTGCGGTCGCCATGGTGCGGTTCGCCGTGCCGCAGCCCCCGACGATTCTCACCACCGAAGCCCGGCCCCGTGTGGCGGAGGTCTTCGCCGATCGCGAACTGCTGCGGCTCAACGTCGGCATCTTCGTGATCCACGCCGCGCTCATGGCGCTGTTCGTCGTGATCCCGGGCATGCTGCGCGATGCGGGGCTGTCGGCCCAGGACCAGTGGAAGCTCTACTTCCCCGTCATGAGCGCCGCCTTCCTGCTGATCATTCCCGTCATCGCCATTGCGGAGCGCCAGCACCGTCTGAAGCTCGCCTTCATCGGGTCGATCGTGCTGCTGGGTGCGGGCGTCGGCCTGCTGGCGGTGGCCTCGGCGTCCATCATGCTGATCGGCATCGGCCTGCTGATCTTCTTCAAGGCCTTCAACTTCCTGGAGGCGAGCCTGCCCTCGCTCACGTCCCGTCTCGCGCCGGCCCGGGCCAAGGGCACGGCGGCCGGCGTGTTTGCCAGCGTGCAGTACCTCGGCACCTTCGCGGGCGGAGCAGCAGGCGGTTTCATTTCCCATGCGTACGGCCCCGGCGCGGTGTTCGTGACCTGCGGCGTCGTGATCGCGCTCTGGTTCCTCGTCGCCGTCGGGATGTCCGTGCCGGTCGTGCGCAGCTATCCGGTTCCGCTCATGGACGACGGACGCATCCCCGGTCTCGTGCAGCGCCTGCGCGCGCTGCCGGGCGTGCGAGAAGTACTTCAGGTGTCACCCGGTGGCACCGCCCAGTTGAAAGTGGACATGGCAAGGTTCGATGAGGACAATGCCTTAAGATTGATTCAGAAGGAGATCTAGCGTGGCTTCCGTCAACAAGGTGATTCTCGTGGGCAACCTCGGGCGCGATCCCGAAGTGCGTTACACCCCCGACAACGCTGCCATCACGAACATCAGCATCGCCACCACCGACTCGTGGAAGGACAAGAACGGCGACAAGCAGGAACGCACCGAGTGGCACCGCGTGGCGTTCTTCGGCAAGCTCGCCGAGATTGCCGGCGAGTACCTCAAGAAGGGCAGCCAGGTGTACGTGGAAGGGCGCCTGCAGACCCGCAAGTGGCAGGACAAGGAAGGGCAGGACCGCTATACCACCGAGATCATCGCCGACCGCATGCAGATGCTCGGTTCCCGGTCCGGGATGGGCATGGGCGACACCGCCGACATGGACTCCGCACCGCCGCCGCCGCGCGGGTCCTCGGGCGGGGGCGGCCGGTCCCCGTCCTCCAGCGCACCGAAGTCCGGTTCCAAGTTCGACGATCTGGAAGACGACATCCCGTTCTAGCGGAGGTCCCCCGCGCGCGAATTGCGCCTGTGGCGTGTTCCGCGTGCGGTATCCTGCCGCGGCAGGGTGCCGCGCGCGTGTCTCAGGCGATGCGTACCAGCTGCGCCCGCGGACGCGTGTTCTGGGACCGATTCCCCACCTGCGTGAGCAGCCGGTCGAAGTACTCGATCGTGCGGCGCAGGCCCACGTCCAGCGCCGTCGAGGGCTGCCAGCCCAGGGCCTGTTTCGCCAGCGCGATGTCCGGACAGCGGCGGCTCGGGTCGTCGGGCGGGGCGGGGCGGTACTCGATCACCGAGCGCGACCCCGTCAGCTCGATCACGCGCTGCGCGAGCTGCAGCATCGTCACCTCGTGCGGGTTGCCCAGGTTGACGGGGCCCGTCACGTCCTCGCCCGAATCCATGAGGCGCACCAGCGCCTCCACCATGTCGTCCACGAAGCAGAACGAGCGGCTCTGGTTGCCCGTCCCGTAGACCGTGATGGGCAGGCCCTGCAACGACTGCATGATGAAGTTGGACACCACGCGACCGTCGTTCGGGTGCATGCGCGGTCCGTAGGTGTTGAAGATCCGCGCCACCTTGATCCGCAGACGGTGCTGGCGGTGGTAGTCGAAGAACAGCGTCTCGGCGCAGCGCTTGCCCTCGTCGTAGCACGAGCGCACGCCCACCGGATTCACGTTGCCCCAGTAGTCTTCCTTCTGCGGGTGCACGGCGGGGTCGCCGTACACCTCGCTCGTCGATGCCTGCAGCACCTTGGCCTTCACGCGTTTCGCGAGCCCCAGCATGTTGATCGCACCGTGGACGCTGGTCTTGGTGGTCTGCACCGGGTCGAACTGGTAGTGCACGGGCGAGGCCGGGCAGGCGAGGTTGTAGATCTCGTCCACCTCGACGAACAGCGGGAAGGTCACGTCGTGGCGCATCAGCTCGAAGCGGGGCGAGGTGAGCAGCGGTGCGATGTTGTCGCGGGTGCCGGTGAAGAAGTTGTCGGCGCACAGGACGTCGTGGCCGTCCGCCACGAGACGTTCGCACAGATGGGAGCCGATGAAGCCGGCGCCGCCGGTCACCAGGATGCGTTTCCTCAGGTGCTGCATGGCTTGCCTCCGCTGCGGGTCCAGGGATTCCCGTTATCGGCGCGGGGGCGAAGAGACTTGAGGTGTCGCGGCGGCGAGCCGGAGGATCAGGAGGCCGCGGGAGACGGCTCGGCGGCGTCCGCAGCCGCCAGGGCCTCGCTGCACAGGTCGGTCCATCGGGTGAGCCGCCGCACCACCTCGCTCTCCGCGGCGCTCACCTCCAGCGCCGGGGCGAAGGTCCGGAACTTGTCGATGGCGGCGAGCACCAGCGCGTGGACTTCCCAGGCGGGCAGGCCCAGCGGTGCTCCCAGGCTGGTCGCCTGCTTCAGGACGGTCTCCGGTGTGCCGTCGGCACCGGGGTCCGCAGCGATCAGCCGGTTGGCGAAGCGCACGAGCGAGGCGGTCGACCCGGGCAGGGGTGCGGCGGCAGTGGTCTCCGCCGCGATGCATTCGAGTACGGCGGGCGGCATGGCCCAGACCTCGCCGACTGCGCGGCCGATTTCCGGCAGCGTGATGCCGAGCACCGAGCGGGCGGCCTCGTCCATCGACGCTCCGCCGGCGGCAAGCGCCTCGATGTCCGCGAAGTCTTCGGCGAAGTGGTACATGGTCAGCATGCGGCCGAGGTTGAAGAGCATGCCCGCCAGAAAGGCTTCCTCGGCGATCTGCGGGCCCTGGCGGGAGCACAGGTGGCGCGCGAGCAGGCCGGCGAGAAAGGCGGAGATGGATTCCTCGCGCAGCCGGCGGGCGTCCTTCTTCCCGGCGAAGTGCCCGAAGCACGCGAGGCCGTTGCACGTGAGCCGCACCTGCTCGACGCCGAGCAGGCTGATGGCTTCGCTCACCGTCTTGATGCGTCCCGCGCCGCGAGCGTAGTAGGACGAATTCGCGAGCTTGAGCAGGCGGCTCGCCAGCGCCACGTCGCGCAGCACGACGTTGGTGAGCCGGGTGACGGACGCATTCTCCGCGTTGCGGGTGATGGCGTTGACGTCCGCGAGCGTGCGGGAGATGGCCGGGAAATCACCCTTGCGTTCGATGCGCTTCAGCACGTAAGCCACCGTGCCGTGCACGGCGGCGGCGCTCGGGGCCTCCGGCGCCTTGCGCAGCCGCTCCCAGGCCTGGAGCAGCGCGTTGTGCATCTCGCGCGCGCCTGCGAAGCGCAGGGCTGGCTCCCGCGCCGTCGCCCGCCGGTAGACTCCCGCGAGTCCGCCGCTCGGATCGAGCGCCATCAGCGGCGTGATGTCCGCCTCCCGGCGGATGATCCATTCGGCCATTTCCCGGCGGGACCCCTCGGGTACCGCCCGCCGTCCCGTGACGCACTCGTAGAAGATCTGGCCCAGCGCGAACACGTCGGTGCGGCCGTCGAGCGGGCGGGACAGGAACTGCTCAGGGGCCATGTACGGCACGGTGCCGGCGATGAGGCCCGGCGCGGTGCCCTGGGCGCCGCGCCGCGAGAGGTCGAAGTCCATGATGCGCGGCTTGCCCCCTTCGTCGCTCATGACGTTGTTGGGGTTCAGGTCGAGGTGCAGGATGTCCTTGGCGTGCGCGTAGGCCATGGCATCGACGATCTGCGCCATCACGCTCAGCGCATCCTGAAGGGGCAGCGCCCCGCGGGCGGCGAGGTCCTCGCGCAGTGACCGGCCCTCGAGGTATTCGAAGACCAGGTAGCCGATGTTGTGGAAGCGCCCGGACTCGAACAGCGCCACGATGTTGGGGTGACGCAACTGGGCCAGATTGCGCGCCTGATCCGAGACGCCGCCCTCGCCGGCCTGCAGTTCCGCCACCTCGTTGACGAGCTTGAGCGCCACGTCCCGGTCCAGGTCGGGGTCTCTCGCGAGAAAGACGGCCCCCTGAGTACCCCGGCCGAGTTGCCGGAGGATCACGAACCGGCCGATGCGCTGCTGGGAACTGGAGGCGGTGGTCATCGCGATGGGGCGCCCTGGACGCCCGGGTGAACGGGGACAGAGCAGGTTAACGGCAGGGTGGAGCCGGACTGCACCCCGTGAACCCGGCCGCGTCGCCCCGCCGGTCAGAACATGGCCTGGGTCGCGGCGAGCGGTGCCGTCCGGACCGACCGATCGGCGAGGAGCCGGTCCAGGATGGCGCGGGCATCCTGCGGATACCGCTGGAGCACGCGGAGTTCCCCGAGCCGGTCGGACACCCGTCTGGCCAGGCGCGCCAGGGGCCGGCCCGACGCATAGTGGCGCCAGACCGAATGGCCACGCCGGGCGGTGCGCACTCGCCAGACGTTGCCCGGCAGGCGGTGCAGTCCCGGTTCGGCGGGCGGCGCCCCGTGCCGGGGAGGTCCGGCGCGGAAGCTCACGCAGACGTTGCCCCGATCCGCGGAGTGCCAGCAGTCGAAGGCGGCGAGCCCGGCGAGCTGCCCGGCCAGTTCGAGCGACGAACTGTTGAAGTTGAACAGATGCGCGAAATGGAACAGATGTCCCGGCGACTGGCACGTGGCCTCGATGTTGGGCACTTCCACCACCAGGGTGCCCCCCGGGCGCAGCCAGCCGCCGATCCGGGTGAGGGCGGCGACCGGGTCCCGCAGGTGCTCCAGCACGTGGTACAGCGTCACGAGATCGAGCGAGCCCGGGTCGATCCGGGCATCCAGCACGCTCCCGGCCTGTATGTCCAGGCCCAGCGCGTTCGCCGCGTGGGCGGCGTAGCCGCGGTGCGGTTCGACTCCAGTCACCTCCGCGCCGGTGACGCGCGACAGGAGATACGCGAACTCGCCGCCTCCGGACCCCACGTCGACCGCGCGGCGCGCGTCGAACGCGGGGGCGGGCAGGCGGGCGATCCGGTCGAGAGCAACCCGCCCGGCACGGAGCACGTGTCGTCGCGAGGGCGCTGACTGTTGCTTGTACTGCTCCCGATAGGCATCCCGGTAGAAGGCGTCGATGGCGGGCTGGTCCGGCAGCGGGTCAGTCCGGGCAAGGCCGCATCCGTGGCAGAGCACCGTGCGCAGCGACCGGTGATCGCGGTCGTGCTCCGAGAGGATCTCGGCGTGGTCCTCATGGCAGAGGGGGCAGGGGGTAGCGGCATTCAGGGCATCGTTCATGGTGTCTTCTTCTGGGTCTTTGCGTCCTGCGCGTCATGCACGGCACGGCTGGCACCATGACGCGCATGCATCCGATCTCGTGCCTGACGGCGCGGGATCGAGGTCGTGGGAAAGTGCTGCGGGCGGCCGTCGGAGCTGCGGTCAGACGAAGGCGGGAGGAGGCCGAGCGAAGTACGGTGGCCAGGGGGCACGCGCGCTCGGGAACGAAACGGCGGGCGGCCAACCGGCTCCGAGGATCGGCAGGGCTGCCGCCGTGGCGCAGGGCGGGCCTGCGGAGGTGCGGTCCGTTGCCGGAGGGGTTGGGCTACCATCGCGCCGGTGCGATTCGGCGACGACGATGGTCGCGAGCGCCCGCGAGTCGATCGTGATTGCACGCTCCGGGCTATCCTCGTCGGCGGCGAGAAAGACGGGAGCGCGAGTCTGTTCGGGCAGATGGATTCCGACGGGATGCGCTTCGGCAGGCAGCGCCGCCGGTCCGGCCTCGTCGGCCGGGTGGGCGTGCAGCAGCGGCGCCAGGCACAGCAGACAGGCCAGGGCCAGGATCACCAGAGTGGTGAACCTGCCGGGCCGGCGCTCCCCCGGGCTTGCCGGTGCGATCGGATGTGGAGCCCGCGCGCACATGGACATGAGCGCATCGACCGCTGGCCCGGCAGCGGGTTTCACGCGCATCGGCGCGACGAACACGCGCTGTGCGAGTCTCATGATTCTGCGGCGCCGGCGACGGGAATCTGTCCTGGAGACCGGGCCCGACAACACGGAGGAGTCATGCAAGTCCATATCCGGAAGTTTTTGCTGTGTCTCGTGCTGACCGTCTCGGGCGGCTCCCAGGCCGCTGCCCAGACCATCCGCGTTGCCCACGTGGACCCGCTCAGCGGGCCCTTCGCCCTGGTTGGCGAGAGCGCCGGGCGGATGCTCAAGGCCGCAGCCGAGGATGTCAATACACGAGGAGGCTTACTCGGCGGGCAGAAGCTCGAAGTGGTCGAGTTCGACGGGAAGGGCAGCCCGCAGGACAGCGTGCTGGTGCTGAAGCAGATCATCGACTCCGGCATCCGCTACGTGTCCCTGGGCTCCGGGTCGCATGTGGCGCACGCCCTCATCGACGCCATCAACAAGCACAACAGCCGCAACCCCGGAAAGGAACTGCTGCTGCTCAACATCGCCGCGCAGGACCCGCCGCTCACGAACGAGAAGTGCAGCTACTGGCACTTCCGCTGGGAGGCCAGCACCGACATGCGGGTGAACGTGCTCACCGACTTCATCGCCCGGCAGAAGGGTTCGCCCAAGGTCTATCTCATCAATCAGGACTACTCCTTCGGCCAGTCCATCAGCAAGGGCGCGAAGGAGATGTTCGCGAAGAAGCGGCCGGACATCCGCATCGTGGGCGACGACCTGCATCCGCTCGGCAAGGTGAAGGACTTCGCGCCCTACGTGTCGAAGATGAAGGCCGCCGGCGCTGAGGTCGTCCTCACGGGCAACTGGGGCCCCGACCTGTCCCTGCTCGTGAAGGCCGCCCGCGACGCCGGTCTGGACGTGGTGTTCTACACCCTGAACGCCTTCAATGCGGGCGTGCCGGGGTCCATCGGCAAGGCGGGCGGCGACCGCGTGCGCCAGGTGATGTCCTGGCACGCCAACGTCGCGGACAACAGGCTCGAGAGATTCCTCGTCGACTACAAGAAGCGCTACAACGAAGACCTCTGGCTGAGTCTGCCCAAGCTGCAGATGGACATGCTCGCGCGCGCGATCGACACCGCGAAGTCCGCCGAGCCCGTGAAGGTGGCCGCGGCGCTGCACGGCATGCGCTACCCGTCCGAGACGGGCGAGGTCTGGATGCGCGCCGAGGACCACCAGCTGGTCGCGCCGCAGTACGTCGCGACCTTCACGAAGACGGGCGGTGCCGTGAAGTACGACGCCGAAGGCACCGGCCTGGGCTGGAAGACCGAAGACCGCTTCGAGCTGAACGAAGTGGCGCTGCCGACCACCTGCAAGATGGAAGTGCCGAAGTGACGTCCTGACGCCGGGCGCGCCGGCCTCACGGCCCGTCCGGCGCGAACGCCGGTGTCTGGCCGATCGCGGCCTCGAGGAGCTCCACCGCATGCCGGACCCGCGCGGGCAGATACGGGCCCGGCGCGTACAGGGCGTGGATGTCGAGCGGGATGGGGGCGAAGGACTGCAGCAGCCGGGTGACCCGTCCCGCCGCGAGATCGTCGAAGTACAGCCACACCGGTCCGATGGCGATCCCCTGCCCGGCCAGCACCGCCTCCCGGATGGACCGCAGGTTGTTCGCGCGGAAGGCGCTCTCGACGGTGACCACGAGATCGCCCCCGGGGCCGTGGAAGGTCCAGCGGCCTCGCGGCGAGACGAAGCTGTTGAGGATGCAGCGGTGCCGGACGAGATCCTCGGGCCGCTCCGGGACACCCAGGCTTTCGAGGTATGCAGGCGCAGCGAGGCAGGCCTGGGGACTGCGGCCGATCCGGCGGGCCACGAGCCGCGCGTCCGGCGGATCGCCGAACTTGATGGTGACGTCGATGCCCGTCTCCACGGGATCCAGGAAGCGGTCGCTCAGCAGCAGATCGACGGACAGGTCCGGGTGGTCGCGCTGAAGGTCGACGAGGATCGGTGTCAGGAACGTCTCTCCGAAGGACACGGGCGCGCTGATGCGCAGAGTGCCCGTCAGCGTGCGGCGACGGCGTCCCAGCGTTCCCAGGAGATCCTCCACGTCCTGACCCAGTTGCCGGGCGCGCCGGTAGAAGAGTTCCCCGTCCTCGGTCAGACGCAGGCCGGCCGGCCCCCGCTGCAGCAGCCGGGTGCCGAGCGACTGCTCGAGGTCCGCGATCTGGCGGCTCAGGGTCGGCTGCGTGGTGCCCAGTTCGCGCGCCAGCGCGGAAAAGCTGCCGGCCTCGACGGCGCGCACGAAGAGTTCCATCCGTTTCAGGAGATCCACGGGTCCGGGTTCCATGCCTTGCGGAGCATGGCGTCTATGTTGCCTGCCCGGCTACCCGGCGGCAATCGGGCTGCCTACGATGCGTCCTCATGAGGTCGTCGCCGATCGTGACGGCCGGATCACTCTTCCCCGAAAGGAGCCAGTCATGAAGAGGATGTTGTCGATCACCGCGTTTTTCTGTCTCGCCGCCCCGGCCGTCCAGGCCTCCAACTGGGCATCCGTCCGTGATCCCGCGACTGAGCAGGTATTCGTCGAGGTCATGCCGCACGAGGCATATTCTTCTGTCGTGCGGCAGGCTCGCCTGCTCCGGAGCTATCCCGCGATCCAGTCCCTGGGCGGGTGGTATCCGCACCGGTCGGAAACCCGGACCTACCGGGTAGACTGCGTCGCCGGCCGTGTCGCGCTTCAGGCGTGGCAGTTCCATGCGGGCGCCCTCGGTCACGGCGATACCGTGTGGGCGGACGCGATGGAGGCGACGGTGTACGTGGAGCCCGTGCCCGGCGGCACGGAAGCGGACCTCGCCCGCATGGCCTGCGCCGAATGACGTTGCCGAACCGGTGGCCCGCAGGGCGTCCGGTTCGACCCCACCCCCCAGGAGTCTTCCGATGAAAGCCTACGAACTGAAAGCCATCCAGAGCCTCGACAGCCTCACGCGCGTCGAGCGCGACGTCCCGAGGCCCGGCCCGGGCCAGGTCCTGATCCGCACCCGCGCCTGGTCGCTCAATTTCCGCGACACGCTGGTGGCTCGCGGCGCGTACGGCTCGCCGCCCAAGGCGGGCCTCATTCCCCTGTCCGACGGCGTCGGCGAGGTGGTGGAACTGGGTGAGGGCGTCCACCGCGTGAAGGTGGGCGACCGGGTGGCCGGCTGCTTCATGCAGGAGTGGCTCGCCGGCGAGATCCACCCGCGCGCGGCGGTGTCGGCGCTGGGCGGCGCCATCGACGGCATGCTGGCGGAGTACGTGGTGCTGTCGCAGGAGGGCGTGGTGAAGGTGCCTGCGCACCTGACCGACGAGGAGGCCGCGTGCCTGCCATGCGCAGCCGTCACCGCGTGGAACGCGCTGGTCGTGGAATCCCGCATCAAGGCCGGCGATACGGTGTTGCTGCTGGGAACGGGGGGCGTCTCGTTGATCGGCCTGCAGCTCGCGAAGATGCACGGGGCGCGCACCATCATCACTTCCAGCAGCGATGAGAAGCTGGAACAGGCGCGCGCGCTCGGCGCGGACGCGTCCATCAACTACCGCGTCCAGCCCGACTGGGAGAAGGCGGTGATGGACCTCACGGATGGTCGCGGCGCGGACATCGTGCTGGAGGTGGGCGGCGTCGGCACCGTCGACAAGTCGCTCGCGTCACTGCGACTCGGCGGCCGCCTCTGCATGATCGGCGTGCTGACGGGGGTGTCCGGGCCGGTCAACACCGCGGCGATCCTGCGCCGGGGCATCCGGGTGCACGGCATCTACGTGGGGTCACGCGAGATGTTCGAGGACATGAACCGGGCGATCTCGGCGCACGAGATGCGGCCCCCGATCGGGCGGCGCTTCGGCTTCGAGGAGGCGCGCGCGGCCTATGACACGCTGGTGAGTGCCACCCACTGGGGCAAGGTCACGATCTCCATGACCTGACGCTCGCGCCGGTCAGGCCGGGAGGTCACGGTCCCAATGCGGCGTCGGGCCGAACGCCTCCACGCAGTGGTCGATGAAGGCACGGAGCTTCGGCGCAGGCGGCCGGCCCGGGAGATAGGTGGCCATCAGGGCGCTTTCCTCGAAGGGCCGGTACTCGCGCAGCACCGTCCGGAGGGCGCCGGCACGCAGGTCGGGCCCGACGATGAAGGTCGGCAGCACCGCGAGACCCAGGCCGGCGAGAACGGCATCGCGGATCGTGAGGCTCGAGTTGACGCGCAGGTTGCCGCGGGCTTCGGCCGTCTCGACCTGTGTGCCACGGCGGAAGCGCCACGCGCCCGCCTGCTGCAGCACCGGGTAGACGATGCAGTTGTGGTCGGCGAGTTCCGCGACCGTCGCAGGTTCGCCATGGGAGGCTAGGTAGGCGGGGGAGCCGCACAGTACCCAGCGGATCGGGGCGAGCACACGGGCGACCACGTTGTCCGAAGGCGAGGGCGCCAGCAGGATGGCCGTGTCGAGACCGCCCTCGACGAGGTCGGCGAGGACGCTGTCGCGGCAGGTGAGGTCCACCTCCACCTCGGGAAACTTCTTCAGGAACGAGGCCACGACCGGGCCCATGTGCATCATCCCGAAGGTCCACGGCGCGCTCACCCGCAGACGGCCCCGCGGCACGGACTGCAGGTGGGCCACGGCAAGGTCGATCTCCTCGGCCTCGCGGGCGATGCGGGCGCAGTGCTCGTAGACGCTCGCGCCTACCTCCGTGACGGAGAGCTTGCGCGTGGTGCGGTTGAGGAGCCGGGCGCCCAGCGCCTTCTCCAGCCGGGCAACCTGCTTGCTCACCACGGAGGGCGACATGCCGAGGCGCCGGCCGGCCTCGGAGAAGCTCTGGGCCTCGACGACCCGGGCGAACACGACCATCGAGGCGAGGTTTTCCAAGGTTCTTCGCTTCCGGGGAAAGAATGCTTTTCCGGCGCCCGGGCGGCGACGGCGGGGAACACGGCCTACTATAGCGGCTTCCCCCCCGCGCCCGTGCGCCGGTACGATCGGGGGTCACCCAGGAGGGGGCGGCAGCAGTCTGCGGCCGCCCGGGACACGAGGTCAACACGATGCCATTGCTGAACGTCACGCTCGAAGACAAGTATCTGCTCGATACGGGGCGCATCTTCATCACCGGAACCCAGGCGCTGGTCCGCCTGCCGCTCATGCAGCAGCGCCGCGACGCGTCGGAAGGGTTCAACACCGCCTGCTACATCTCCGGCTACCGCGGTTCGCCGCTCGGCGGCTACGACCAGCAGCTCACCTCGGCGTCCAAGTTTCTCAAGGCGCACAACATCCATTTCCAGCCGGGCGTGAACGAGGACCTCGCCGCGACGGCCTGTTCGGGCAGCCAGCAGGCGCACCTCAACGGCGATTCGAAGTTCGACGGCGTGTTCGCCATCTGGTACGGCAAGGGCCCGGGTGTCGACCGCACGGGTGACGCGTTCCGCCACGGCAATCTCGCCGGCACCGCGCCGAAGGGTGGCGTGATCTGCCTGATGGGGGATGACCACACGTGCGAATCGTCCACCACAGCGCACCAGAGCGAGTTCGCGATGGTCGACGCGATGATCCCCATCCTGAACCCGGCGGGCGTGCAGGAACTGCTCGACTACGGCATCTACGGCTGGGCGCTGTCGCGCTACTCCGGCTGCTGGGTCGGCCTCAAGTCCATGAAGGACACCATCGACGCCACGGCGTCGGTGGACGTGGATCCGGCGCGGGTCAAGGTCCGCATCCCCGAGGACTTCCAGCTTCCGGCGGACGGCGTCCACATCCGCTTCCCCGACGACTTCCTCGGCCAGGAAGCCCGTCTCCACAACGTGAAGGTGGAAGCGGCCAAGGCTTTCGCCCGCGCCAACAAGCTCGACCGCGTCGTCATCGACGCCCCCGAGGCCTGGCTCGGCATCGCCACCTGCGGCAAGTCGTACATGGACGTTCGCCAGGCACTGCAGTACCTGGGCATCGACGAACACGAGGCGGGCCGCCTGGGCATCCGGGTCTACAAGGTCGCGATGACGTGGCCGCTGGAGCCCGAAGGCGCCAAGGCGTTCGCGCGGGGCCTGTCCAAGGTGCTCGTGGTGGAGGAGAAGCGCGCCCTCATCGAGCCGCAACTCAAGGATGCCCTCTACGGCATCGAGGCCGCACCGTTCGTCGTCGGCAAGCGCGACGAGGCCGGCCAGATGCTGTTCCAGAGCAACGGCGCGTTGTCGCCCAACCAGATCGCCATCGCGATCGGCAAGCGGCTGCTGGAGCGTCACGACGATCCGCAGCTTCGCGCCCGCGTGGAGGAGCAGGAGGCGCTCGGCAAGCGGGCGCCCGAGAAGCCTGCAATGGACCGCACGCCCTACTTCTGCTCCGGCTGCCCGCACAACACCGGCACCCGCGTGCCGGAGGGCAGCCGCGCCATGGCCGGCATCGGCTGCCACTTCATGGCCCAGTGGATGAACCGCAACACGGCGGGCTTCACCCAGATGGGCGGCGAGGGCGCGAGCTGGATCGGCATGGCGCCCTTCGTGAAGACGGAGCACATCTTCCAGAACATCGGTGACGGCACGTACTTCCACTCCGGGTCGCTGGCGGTCCGCGCGGCGGTGGCGAGCGGCGCCACCATGACCTACAAGATCCTCTACAACGATGCGGTCGCGATGACCGGCGGCCAGCACGTGGACGGGCAGCTCACGGTGCCGCAGATCACGCACCAGATGGCCGCCGAGGGCGTGAAGCGCATCGCGGTGGTCACCGACCAGCCCGAGAAATACGGCTCGAACGCCGGCTTCGCGCCGGGCGTCACGGTGCACCATCGCGACGACTACGATGCCGTGCAGCGCGAGTTCCGCGAGCAGGGCGGTGTCACCGTCATCGTGTACGACCAGACCTGCGCCGCCGAGAAGCGGCGCCGGCGCAAGCGCGGCGCCTTCCCCGACCCCCAGAAACGCGTCTTCATCAACGACCTCGTGTGCGAGGGCTGCGGCGACTGCGGGGAGAAGTCCAACTGCGTGTCCGTGACGCCGCTCGACACCGAGTTCGGCCGCAAGCGCCTCATCGACCAGTCCGCCTGCAACAAGGACTACTCCTGCGTGAAGGGCTTCTGCCCCAGCTTCGTCACCGTGCACGGGGGCGGTGTCCGGAAGGCTGTTTCCAAGGGGGGCGACAAGGCAGACGCTCCGTTCCCGGCGCTGTCCGCACCGGCGCTGCCGGCGCTCGACAAGCCCTACGGCATCCTGGTCACCGGGGTTGGCGGCACGGGCGTGGTGACCATCGGTGCAATCGTCGGCATGGCGGCGCACCTGGAGGGCAAAGGCTTCGCCGGTCTCGACATGGCGGGGCTCGCGCAGAAGGGCGGCGCGGTGTACAGCCACCTGCAGATCGCGGCTCACCCGGACGACATCAAGACCGTCCGACTCGGCGCCGGCTCCGCGCGCGTGGTGCTCGGATGCGACCTCGTCGTGTCCGCCAGCCAGAAGACGCTCGACACGACCCGCCAGGGGACGCGCATGGTGGTGAACACCCACGAGCAGATGACGGGCGAGTTCACCCGCAACGCCAACTTCTCCTTCCCGCGTGCGTCCCTGCGCAAGACCATCGCCAACGGCGTCGGCGCGGACAATGTGGAATTCGTGGAAGCCTCCCGCATCGCCACGGCGCTCATGGGCGATTCCATCGCCACCAACATGTTCCTGCTGGGCTATGCCTTCCAGCGCGGACTGATCCCGGTGTCCGCCGAGGCCATCGAGAAGGCCATCGAGCTGAACGGGGCGGCCGTGAAGATGAATCAGGCCGCCTTCCTGTGGGGCCGCCGCGCCGCGGCCGACCTCGACGCCGTGAAGGCGCTGGTGGCGCCCAAGGCCGAGACCGTGCAGAGCACGAAGGTCTCTGAAACGCTCGACGAGATGATCGCCCGCCGCGAGGCTTTCCTTACCGACTATCAGAATGCCGCGTGGGCGCAGCGCTACCGGAAGCTGGTCGACGAGGTCCGGGTGGCGGAGCAGCAGAAGGCGCGGGGGCTGTCCGGTCTGACCGAGGCCGTGGCCCGCTACTTCTTCAAGCTCATGGCCTACAAGGACGAATACGAGGTTGCCCGCCTGCACACGAGCGAGGAGTTCCGGCGCAAGCTGGCCGCGCAGTTCGACGGCGACTACAAGCTGCACTTCCACCTCGCCCCGCCCCTGCTCGCCAAGCGGGATCCCGTGACGGGCCAGCTGCGCAAGGCCGAGTACGGCCCGTGGATGATGTCCGCCTTCAAGCTCCTGGCGAAGCTGCGCTTTCTTCGCGGGACGGCACTCGACATCTTCGGCAGGACGGAAGAGCGGCGTACCGAGCGGGCGCTCATCGACCAGTATGAGCGGACCGTCCGCGACGTCCTCCAGCGGCTGGCGCCGGACAATCACGCCCTGGCCATGCAGATCGCATCGATCCCCGAGGAGATCCGCGGTTACGGGCATGTGAAGGAGAAGCACCTGGCGGCCGCGAAGGCGAAGGAAGCGACGCTGCTGGAAGCCTTCCGCGCCGGCCCCCAGCGGGAGCGCGCCGCCGCCTGAGCCCAACCGGCCGGTGCGACGCAGGGGGCGCGCACCGGCCGGGATTCCCTGTCCCTTGCAGGGAATGCCGTTGTCCTTCAAGCTTTTCCGGATAGGGCCGTAGTAGCGGGGAGAACGGTCCCGCGGCTTCACATGCGGCCCGTGCGGAGGCAGTCCGGGATATCTCCCGGCTGCCGGACGGACAACAACAACGGACACCGCCGTACCCGAACCCGATGGTCGAGAGGCGCTACACCGATCCCCCTGAACGCTGCGCCGAGCTTTTTCGCCTGGCGCTCACCCACATGTCCAAGCAGGCGGCGGGCGTGCACCCGATCTCGTATGCCGTCTGGTACGACTACGTCGCGGGCACCAACGTTTCCCTGAGGGCCGAGATCGACGACCTGACCCGCGAGGGACAGAAGCTCGACGAGGAAACCACCTTCCGTCTGTACGAGAAGCACATCGCCGAGATCGACCCGGAGTCCATGTCACGGCTGGGGGAGAACCTCAAGCGCGTGATCACGGAGGTGTCGAATTCCACGAGTGCCGTCGGAGAGGAGGCGGGCGCCTTCGGCAGCAGGCTGGAGGCCGTGGGGACCCGTCTCGACAAAGAAGAGGTGCCGCTTCCGGAGTTTCGCGGCATCCTCAAGGATACGGTCATGGATACCCTGCGCATGTGCGACACGGTCGCGACGGTGCAGGCGCGGCTCCAGTCCAGCCAGAGCGAGATCGACGAACTGCGCCAGGAACTGGCGCGGGTGAAGGAAGAAAGCCTCGTGGACAGCCTGACGGGGTTGCTCAACCGCCGGGCCTTCGATCTGCGCATCGCGGAGCTGTACGACAGCTCTGAAGGCCACGCCGGCACCTTCAGCCTCATCGTGGTCGACATCGATCATTTCAAGCGCATCAACGACGGCTACGGCCATCTGTTCGGGGACCGCGTGATCCGCGCGGTCGGCACCGCGCTCAAGGCGGGCGTGAAGGGCAAGGACTTCGTCGCGCGCTACGGCGGCGAGGAATTCGCGATCCTCCTGCCTGCGACGGAACTGAAAGGCGCCTGGGCCGTGGCCGAGGGCGTGCGCCGTCTGGTCGCCGGCAGCCGAATACGAAGGCTGAACAATGACGAAGTGGTCGGTAATATAACGGTGTCGGCAGGCGTTGCGACCCACCGTGCCGGTGAGCCCATCCAGTCCGTGTTCGAGCGGGCCGATGCCGCGCTCTACCGGGCCAAGAACGGCGGGCGCAACCGCGTGGAAACCGCCGACTGATCCGGCCTTGTCGCACTGTCGCTGTGCACTGGCCGGCCATGCCGGCCGTGCCGGCGCGAGCGAGGTGGCATGCATCCGCCCCGCCGATACGACAAGGGCCCTCGCGGGCCGAGGGAAGAAAGACCATGGCCAGCAAGGCGCTCGTGCTGTTCGACCGGGGTCCGTTCAGCGAGATGCTTCTCGCCCTCATGCCGGAACTGAATGCCGGACTCCAGGCCCGGCTCGATCCGGACACCACCGCTTCCGCACTGACATCTCAGGACCTCGACCACGTCCGGCTGCTGCTGGTCGACGTGGAGCGCATCGGCCCGAATCCCGCCCTGCGGCTCGTCGAACTGGTGCGACGCTTTCCCCGCGTCTCCCTGGTCGCTTTCGGTCAGGAGGACGATCTCGCCGGCGCCCAGCGCTATCAGCAGGAACCCGGCATCACCTACATTCCCAAGAGCTACAGCCGCGTCACGCTGATTCCGGCGCTGCGGCTGGTTCTGTCGACCGACCCGGCGGAATCGGCGCACGAGGCGGGGATGAGCTTTCCGGTGTCCCGCGGGGGCAACGATTCCGACGCCGTGCCCTCCCTGCGCGATCTCGGCCTGACCGACGCGGAGGCCGAGGTGCTCGGATTGGCCGCGCAGGGCAAGACCAATCACGAGATCGCGCTCGCCCTCCAGAAGAGCGAGGGCACCGTGCGCATCCAGATGAGCGCCATCCTGCGCAAGCTGAAGGTGCGCAACCGCAGCGAGGCGATCATCGTCGCGATGCGGGTGATCAAGGTTGTGCGTTCGCAGATCGAGCACGCGCAGCACGACGAACTCGACATCGGCTTCCTGCTGCCGCACATGGAGTACCGGCGCTATCCCGCGGGGCATGCCGTGTTCCACAAGGGCGACATCGCCGACGAGCTGTATCTCATCCAGCGCGGCCGCATCAGCCTGCCGGAGATCCGCAAGGAACTGAAGGAGCACGATCTGTTCGGCGAGATCGGGATCTTCGCGCCGGACCACAAACGCACCTGCAGCGCCGTGTGCGCCACCGATGTGGACCTCTTCGCGCTGAGCGAGGACAAGGTGAAGCAGGCGTACTACCTGAACCCCGGCTTCGCGATGTTCGTGCTGAACGTCATCACCAAGCGCCTCCTGGGTGGACGCGAGCCAGGTCTCGCCTGACGCTCCGTCGGGGCGACTGCGCCCTGCTGCTGTCTGCATCCCGCGTCGGCCAACCAGCCCGGCAGCCGTCGTCCGCGCGGGAAGAACTCCGTATGCCGATCCGCGTATGGCCCCCTCCCGCCGGGGCCGGGCACACTCGTCTCAGAGTTCGGACATTCCCCCACCGATCTCCCCTTCCGCCCTCGGGAGCCGCTTCGACGGATCGTGCAGGGCGGTTTTTTTTCGTTTCGTCGCGCCACATATGACCTTGTGCGTATGGAGGCGCCGGCCCGGCCCGCAGATACTGGGAACCGTAGGCCGTTTCATCTCTCTTCCCTCTTGGGGCGTCCATCGGGCGCCCTTCTTTTTTTCCGGTGTCGCTTCCGCGGTCCGGCTCACTGCAGCGGGTGCAGCTGCCCGGCGCGCAGCTGATCCTCGGACAGCCCCGGTCCGTTCACGAACCCCTGCATGAACCGGCAGCCCCAGTCGCGCAGCAGTTCCATGTGACGCGGGCTTTCGACGCCCTCCGCCACCACCTGCAGGCCGAGCACCTCGCCCATGCCCATCC
>ERZ1066136.433-NODE-433-length-32846-cov-23.850081_pt1 | contig 32846 bp, 25 predicted proteins | sample MGYA00382783_ERZ1066136 | MGnify/ENA primary metagenome ERZ1066136 (study PRJEB33369, sample SAMEA5778366) | biofilm metagenome | biome: Industrial cooling water; feature: Water cooling tower basin; material: Biofilm | place: United Arab Emirates | collected... | reverse complement strand
CGGGCCCCCGTCAATTCCTTTGAGTTTTAGTCTTGCGACCGTACTCCCCAGGCGGAGTGCTTAACGCGTTAGCTTCGACAGCGAAGGGGTCAAATCCTCCACCGTCCAGCACTCATCGTTTACAGCGTGGACTACCAGGGTATCTAATCCTGTTTGCTCCCCACGCTTTCGCACCTCAGCGTCAATCTTCGTCCAGGACAGCGCCTTCGCCACTGGTATTCCTCCCGATATCTACGAATTTCACCTCTACACCGGGAATTCTCTGTCCCCCTCCGAGATTCAAGCGATACAGTTCGGGATGCACTTCTGGGGTTGAGCCCCAGGCTTTCACATCCCGCTTATACCGCCGCCTACGTGCGCTTTACGCCCAATGATTCCGAGCAACGTTTGCACCCTCCGTATTACCGCGGCTGCTGGCACGGAGTTAGCCGGTGCTTGCTAAGGAGATACCGTCAAGGCCCGCTCTTCACAGGCTTTCTTCGTCTCTCCCCACAGAGCTTTACGACCCGAAGGCCTTCATCGCTCACGCGGCGTGGCTGCGTCAGGCTTTCGCCCATTGCGCAATATTCCCCACTGCTGCCTCCCGTAGGAGTCTGGACCGTGTCTCAGTTCCAGTGTGACTGATCATCCTCTCAGACCAGCTACCCGTCTTCGCCTTGGTGAGCCATTACCTCACCAACTAGCTGATGGGCCGCAGGCTCGTCCTCTAGCACCCCTTGCGAGGCTTTCTTCCTTGCGGAACTTATCCGGTATTAGCGCTCCTTTCAGAACGTTATCCCGAACTAAAGGGTAGATTACCTACGTGTTACGCACCCGTGCGCCACTGGTTGTTGCCAACCCGTTCGACTTGCATGTGTTAGGCCCGCCGCAAACGTTCGCTCTGAGCCAGGATCAAACTCTCCAGTTTGAATCGGCTCGCCGGATTTCCATCCGACAATCGGCCGTGTCTCCATGGACCGGCCTCAGGGTGCGAGTCCTTACGGAACTCGCTGTCCCACAAGCGCATTCTGCAAGACGCTCAAGGCGTCTCGCTTCTCGGCCTCCTCTTCCTCTCTCCAGTTTTCAGGGAACGAGCTCGACAGGGTCGTGTCCTGGCTTGGACACCGGCTCGGCTCTCCGCCGCGCCGCCCGACCGCGTCGAGGGGAGGCGGGTTGTACTCGGGCCCAAGTCAGGGGTCAAGAACTTTTTCGAAGATTTTTTCGAGGACCGTTCTTTTTTTGTTTCGGCCCTGGTGAGAGCCCGTTTGGCGGCCCCTCGGCGCCCCACCCGCCACACCGGCGAACCGGCGGCCCCCCAGTTTGACCCCCCTTCCGGATCCGTCAAGAGGAGAGATCTCCCGGCCGGGGGGCCGGATCGGGACGTCGGGGGCTTTTCAGGCCCCGGCGCGCCGCCTCTTCTTCTTGGTCCCGTCGTCCAGCTTCCCGGCGGCGCGGGCGTGCCGCACCATCGCGTCGATCAGCGCGAGCACCGGCTCGCTCGCCTGCATCAGGTGATGCCGGTAGGCGGGGCTCTCGCCGGGCGCCCACTCGAGGAAGAGGAGCATCACCCGCCCGACCGCGTCGGCCGGCAGCTCCTCGGCGTCGCGCAGCTGCAGCACCTGCTCCTTCGCCGTGCCCCGCGGCAGCTTGCCGTGCAGCACCTCGCCGAGCGAGATCTCCACCCGCTGCTGCGGCCGACCGCCGAGGAGTGTGCGGCTCCACACCTGTTCGACCGTCACCAGCACGACCACGTCGGCATACCCGAGGCGCTGGCTGAAGCGCCGCTGGTCGAGCACGTCGCCGGGCGCGCGGCCCGTCAGCTCGATCGGCGTCGGCGTGACGCGGTCGTCGAACAGCTGCTCGAGCCGGCTGTCCCACGCCGCCGCGCCGGCCGGCGGCTGCAGCTCCCCGGTCTGGTTGGCCTTGCACCCGATCGCCGCCGCGAGCACCAGGAGCACGCTGGCGCCGGGGCCAGGTCTCCGCGCGGCCGGACGACGGTTCATGGGCCGGGAGAGTAGCGTATGCTCGGCGCCGTGCGCAGCCCTCCCGCCCGTGGCTTTCTGCCGGCGCTGACCCTCCTGTTCGCCTGCGCGTCGGCCTGCGCGACCGGCCCGCGCCCGTTCCCGCCGCCCGTCCCCGAGGTCCTCGCCCTCAACCAGGCCGCCGGCGACCCGTATGCCGGCCGCTTTCCTTATGAAGATGCCGTCGCCGGCCTGCCCGAGGGCGCACGCCTGGTCGCCGTCCTCGCCACCGACGCCGGCGAGATCCGCTGCCGCCTCGACCCGGGCGAGGCGCCGATCGCGGTCGCCAGCTTCGTCGGCCTCGCGCGCGGCCTCCGCCCCTACCAGACCGAGGCCGGCGGCCCGTGGACGACCGGCCCGTACTACGACGGCCTGCCGTTCCACCGCGTCGTCGACGGCGAGTTCGTCCAGACCGGCCGCCGCGGCGCCGGCCCCGGGTTCCGCCTGCAGGACGAGATGTCCCCCGGACACGTGTTCGACAGCCCCGGCCTGCTCGCGCTCGCCAACACCGGCGCCCCGCACAGCAGCGCCGCCGAGTTCTTCATCACCTTCAGCGCGTTGTCCGGGCTCAAGGGCAAGCACACGATCCTCGGCAGCTGCGACAACGAGGATGTCGTCCGCGAGCTCGCCCGGCGGGCCCTCGCCGCCCCCGACGCGCCGCCGATCCTTCAGCGCGTGACGATCCTGCGCGAGTGACCCCGGCATTCCGCGAGTCACCTCACTTCTCCTCCGCGCGCGCACACGCTGCCGCCAGCGCGCGCCCGTGGGAAAAACCCCGCCACCCCGACAAGGACCTTCGACCATGTCCGAGATCTCGCACCTCCGTCCGCTCGCGCTCCTCTGTGCCTTGACGCTCGCGGCCTGCACCCAGGACGCCGGCAAGGCCGATGCACCGAAGACCGCGCCGACGAAGGCCGAGGCCAAGACCGAGGCCAAGCAGCCCGAGGCCAAGGTCGAGGCCAAGGCCGAGCCCAAGCCCGAGGCCAAGGCCGAGCCCAAGCCGCCCGCCCAGCCGGCGCCGAAGTACCGCAAGGGCCAGCTCGCCCCGCCGGGGCTCTCGCCCGCCGACCTGCTCGAGTTCAACAAGTCGCAGGGCGACCCGATGGGCGAGATCACCCTCGAGCAGGCGCTCGCCGGCGACGACGCCCTCACCGACAAGACCAAGGGCAAGCTGTTCGCCGTCCTCGACACGACGATGGGCAAGATCCGCTGCGAGCTCTACGAGGACAAGGTCCCGAAGACCGTCGCCAACTTCGTCGGCCTCGCGCGCGGCGTCCGCCCCTACTACGTCAAGAAGGAGGACGCCTGGAAGACCGGCAAGTTCTACGACGGCACCCTCTTCCACCGCGTGATCCCCGGCTTCATGATCCAGGGCGGCGACCCGCTCGGCACCGGCACCGGCGGCCCGGGCTTCCTGATCGTCGACGAGATCGACAAGTCGCTGCGCCACGTCGGCCCCGGCATCCTCTCGATGGCCAACCGCGGCCCGAACACCGGCAGCTCGCAGTTCTTCGTCACCGTCGCCGCGACCCCGCACCTCGACGACAAGCACGCCGTGTTCGGCAAGTGCGACCCCAAGGTCGCGGTCGAGATCAGCAAGGTCAAGACCCGCGCCGACCGCCCGCTCGACGACGTCAAGATCAACAGCGTCACCTTCGAGCGCGCCAAGAAGTGAGCATGTCCGAAGACCTCGCCGCGCTCGAGTCCCAGCTCAACGCCCTGCTGCTCGCCGGCCGGGCGATGGAGGCCTTCGAGCGGTTCTACGCCGACGACATCGTCATGCAGGAGAACTGCGACCCGCCGATCGTCGGCAAGGCGCGCAACCGCGCCCGCGAGCAGGCGTTCTTCGGCGCGATCGACCGCTTCGAGCGGATCGAGCTGCTCGGCTCGGCCGCCGGCGACGGCGTCACCTACTCCGAGTGGATCTACGAGATCGCCCTGCGCGACGGCCGGCGCCTGTCGATGCACGAGGTCGCCGCCCGCCGCTGGCGCGACGGCCAGGTCGTCCACGAGCGCTTCTATTACGACCCCGGCCGCTGATCGGCGGCCTCCGCGAGAAAGCACGTCGGGCCCTGTCCTCCAGGACAGGGCCCGACGTTCATCCGGGCTTCAACTGCCGGAGCTCAGTGCGGCCCGTGCTCGCTCTCGTGGGCGGCGCGCTCCTTGCGACGGCGCTCCTCGAGGTACTGCGAGACCGCGCGCCAGTCGGCCGGGGTGGCGACCAGCTCGCCGGCCATGAACTTGCGGAACGCCGAGTTCGGGTGGTCCTCCGGCAGCGGCTGGAGCGCCGCGCGCAGCACGTCGTCGATCGTGTCGGCGAGCTTGATGTCGAGCGCCTTGAGGACGTTCTTCGGCACGTCCTGCAGGTCCTTCTCGTTGTCGCGCGGGCAGATGACCGTCTTCATGCCGCCGCGGAACGCGGCCAGCAGCTTGTCCTTGAGCCCGCCGATCGGCAGCACCTTGCCGCGGAGGTTGATCTCGCCGGTCATCGCCACGTCCTTGCGCACGGGCACCTGCAGCAGCGCGCTGACCAGCGAGGTGACGATCGTGACGCCCGCCGACGGGCCGTCCTTCGGCACCGCGCCCTCGGGGAAGTGGACGTGGAAGTCGATGTGCTCGTAGAAGTCGGGCTCGAGCCCGAACGACAGCGCGCGCGAGCGGACGTACGTGACCGCCGCCTGCGCCGACTCCTGCATCACCTCGCCGAGCTTGCCGGTCAGCGTCACCTTGCCCTTGCCGGCGCTGATCGTCACCTCGGCGGGCAGCAGGTCGCCGCCGAAGATCGTCACCGCGAGGCCGTTGGTCATGCCGATCTGGTCGCTCGTCTCGGCGACGTTGTAGCGGTACTTCTGCGGGCCGAGGAGGCGCTGGACCGTCCGCACGTCGACCTTGAAGGACTTCTTCTTCTTGCCCTCCTTGATGTACTCGCGCGCGAGCTTGCGGACGACCGAGCCGACCGCGCGCTCGAGGTTACGGACGCCCGCCTCCTTCGTGTAGTGGTGGATCAGCTCGCCGACGGCCTGGTCGGTGAACTGGACCTCGACGCTCGTCAGGCCGTTGGCCTCGAGCTGCTTCGGGATCAGGTACTGGCGGGCGATCTTCGCCTTCTCCTCGTCGGTGTAGCCGGTCAGCTCGATGATCTCCATCCGGTCCTGCAGCGGCAGCGGGATCGAGTGCAGCGAGTTCGCCGTGCACAGGAACAGCACGTCGGACAGGTCGTAGTCGAGGTCGAGGAAGTGGTCGACGAAGGTGTTGTTCTGCTCGGGGTCGAGGACCTCGAGCATCGCCGCCGACGGGTCGCCGCGGAAGTCCATCGAGATCTTGTCGATCTCGTCGAGCAGGAACACCGGGTTGTTGCTGCTCGCCTTGCGCAGGCCCTGGATGATCTTGCCCGGCATCGCGCCGATGTACGTCCGCCGGTGGCCGCGGATCTCGGCCTCGTCGCGCACGCCGCCGAGCGACACGCGGACGAACTTGCGGTTGGTCGCCCGGGCGACGCTCTTGGCCAGCGATGTCTTGCCGACGCCCGGCGGCCCGACCAGGCACAGGATCGGCCCCTTGAGCTTCGGCACCAGCGAGCGGACCGCGAGGTACTCGATGATCCGCTCCTTCGGCTTCTCGAGCCCGTAGTGGTCCTGGTCGAGGATCTTCTCCGCCTCCTCGACGTCGAGCTTCTCGACCGTCTTCTCGTCCCACGGCAGCGCGAGCACCGTGTCGATGTAGTTGCGGACCACCGTCGCCTCGGCGCTCATCGGGCTCATCATCTTGAGCTTGCGCAGCTCCTTCTTGAGCCGGTCGGTCGCCTCGGCCGACATCTTCTTGCGGCGCACCTTCTCTTCGAGCTCCGCGATCTCGTTCTTGAACTCGTCCTGCGAGCCGAGCTCCTTCTGGATCGCCTGCATCTGCTCGTTGAGGTAGTACTCCTTCTGGTTCTTCTCCATCTGCTTCTTGACGCGCGTCCGGATCTTCTTCTCCACCTGGAGGATCTCGATCTCGTTCTGCATCAGCTCGTAGAGCTTCTCCAGGCGCGCGCGGACCGACTCGGTCTCGAGCAGCTCTTGCTTGGCCGACAGCTTGAAGTTGACGTGCGCGGCGATCGTGTCGGCCATCCGCGACGGGTTGTCGATGCTCGCCACGCTGGCCGCCAGCTCCGGCGGGACGCGCTTGTTGAGCTTGACGTAGTTCTCGAAGGTCGCCTGGACCGAGCGCATCAGCGCCGCGATCTCCGGCTCGTCCTCGGCGCTGGTCGCCGGCGGCTCGATGACGTCGACCTCGACCAGGAAGTACTTGTCGTGGTCGATGTAGCGCCCGATCTTCGCCCGGCTCTTGCCCTCGACCAGCACCTTGACCGTGCCGTCCGGCAGGCGCAGGAGCTGGATGATGCTGCCGATCGTCCCGAAGGTGTGGATCCCGTCCGGCCGCGGGTCGTTGACCTTCGCCTTCTTCTGCGCGCACAGGAGGATGCTGCGGTCGGTCGCCATCGCCTCCTCGAGGGCGTTGATCGACTTCTCGCGGCCGACGAAGAGCGGCACGACCTCGTGCGGGAAGACGATGAGTTCGCGGAGAGGGAGAAGCGGGATCTTTCGTGCCATGAGAAGGCCTGGCGGCAAACCTAGCATCGGGGCCAGGGGGGGTCAAACGCCGTGCCGGAACGTACCCCCGGACGTCCGAGATCTGACCGGACCTCTCCCCCGAGGTGAACGATCGGCCAGGCGCGACCTGTGAGCGGCCGCTCATGACCGCGGCGCGACGTACCACCCCCACAGCCGCGCGAGCGCGGCGCCGACGAGCACGCCCCACGGCAGCCCGGGCTCGCCCGCCAGCGCCAGCGCGAGCGCGGCGAGCTCGATGCGTACGTCCGTCCGCAACCACCCCGGCAGCGCCGCTCCCACCCGCGCCGCAAATGCTTCGGCGCTCGGCAGCTCGAAGCGCGGCCGCTCACCGCGCAGCACGTCCCGCGCGTGGACCAGCGACAGCGCCACCGCGCCCGCCCCGAGCGCCAGCAGCACGAGCCCCGCGACGCTCGAGCGCCCCGTCTCGGCGACGAGCGCATAGGTCAGCGCCGCTCCGTACGCCGCGTGGCCGAACGGCCGCACCGCGGGCGCGAGCCACAGCACGTCGGCCGGCCCGCCGCGCCCGCCGACGAGCCGCGCGAGCGCAGGCAGGAGCGCCGCCAGCTGCACGCCCGCGGCCAGCAGCACGCCGCCGAACAGCACCCCGACGCCCCCGAGCGCCGGGACGAGCGCCCCCGACAGCACCGCGAGCACGACCGCGACCAGCTCGATCTGCCCGAGCGGGCGTCCGCCGTCGGCGAGGCGTCGCAGCGCCGCTCGCTGGAGCCCGCGCCACGGCGCGCCCGGCGGCGCCGCGTCGCCGCGCCGGTCGCTCCAGATCACCGCCTCGACGCGCGGGCGGTCCTCCGCGTACACGAACCGCGCGAGGTCCTCCGGACCGCGCCCCTCGGGCCAGTCGATCTCCTCCGAGATCGGCATCTCCGCGGGCACGCTCGCCAGCCGGCCGGCGAACCACGCGCTCGGCCGCCCGGCGGCGTCTCCGAGCGAGAAGCCCTCGTCGGCCGCGAGCGGGTGCTCGACCATCAGGCGCAGCAACGGCTCGGCGATCACCGCGCTCTCGAACGCGACCAGCGCCGGCGCGGCGACGGGATCGCCCGTCGACATGACCTGTGCGCCAGGTACGTTGGCGCAGGTCCCCGGGGCCAGGATCACCTCCGCGAACCCGGCCTGGCGGGCGGCCTCGGCCAGGCGGACCCCCGGCGGCGCGCCGAGGACCGGCCGGCCGAGGTCGACCCGCGCCTCGGCGTCGGGCAGCAGCACGAGCACCGGCGCGGCCGCGGGACCGGCGGCCGCCGCCTCGGCTGCGCTCACGTCACCTCCGCCATCACCGCCGCGAGGTCCGCGAGCCCTAGGCCCGCGAGCGACGCGACGACCCGGTGCGCGCGCTCCTGCCTCTGGTGGCCCGGCGTCCCCGGCGGCGAGTTCGCCGCCGCGGTCGCGAGCACGCGCATCCCCGCGGCCAGCCCGGCGGCGATCCCGGCCTCGCTGTCCTCGACGACGAGGCAGCGTCGCGGCGCGACCCCGAGGCGCGCGGCCGCCTGCAGGTACCCGTCGGGCGCCGGCTTGCCGCGCGCGACGTCCTCGGCGCCGACGTAGAACTCGAGCATCGCGCCGATCTCGAGCACCGCGAGCGCCTGCACGATCTCGGCCCGCGCCGACCCGCTGACGATCACCGCCGGGATCGCCGCCGCGCGGGCCAGCGCGACCAGCTCGCGCGCCCCGGGCAGCACCGGGATCTTCAGGCCCGCGGCGAACAATTCGTCCTTGGCGGCGATCGACCCGTCGACGACCTCCGCGAGCGACACCCCGAGCCGGTCGCCGAGCCGCAGCTCGGCGTAGATCTCCTGCCACGCGTGGCCGATCACGAACAGCCGCTCGTGCTCGGTCAGCTCGAGCCCGCGACCCGCGCAGAAGCGGGCCAGGCCCTCGGTGTGGATCGCCTCGCTGTGGACCAGGGTCCCGTCGAGGTCGAGGAGGAGCGCGTGCGGCAGGCCGGTCATTGCAGAGACAACCTAGTGCGTCGGCGCGCGGCTGTCGACCGCGCCGCCGGGCGCCCCTGATACACTCTCCCGGCGCGATGACCGACGCTGGCGACTGCCTCTCCGCCCTCGCCGCCGCGCTGCGGGCCCTCCTGCAGCCGGGCCCCGGCGGCTGCGAGCGGGCCCTCGCCGCCTTCGCCGAGCCCGCGGGCCTCGACCTCGCCGCCTTCCTCGAGCCGAGCGCGATCGGCTTTGTCACCCGCGGCGCCTGGCTGCGCGACCGCGGGGCCCCGCGCGAGGGCGAAATTCGCCTGCTGCCCCCGCGCTGGCTCGAGGCGCTGGCCGCCGGGGAGATCGTCTGCGCCCCGGCCGGCGAGCCCGCGCCGATCGAGCTGCGGGCGCTGCGGCTCGTCGGCGCGCCCGCGCTGCTCGCCGCCCCCGCTCGCGCCGAGGGGCTCGCCAGCGTGCTCGTGCTCGCGGCCCACGCCCCGCGCTTCGTCTGGTCGAAAGACCATGAACAAGCGGCCAGCGCCCTCGCCGCCGGCCTCGCCGCCGCGCTGCTGCGCGCCGACGAGGCGACCGCCGTGCTCGACGCCCTGCCGCTGCGGGTCGCCTGGAAGGACGCCGCCCTGCGCTACCGCGGCTGCAACCGCGCGTTCGCCCGCGCGGCCGGCCTGTCGGGCCCCCAGCTCGCCGGCAAGGAGGACCGCGAGCTCGCGCCGCGGCCCGAGCTCGGCGACCGCGGCGAGCTCGCGCGCCGGCGCGAGCGCGAGGCGCTGCTGACCGGCCGCCCCCAGCTCGCGCGCGTCGAGGCGACCCCGTCCGGCGGCGGGCGCGAGCACTGGCAGCTCGTCAGCCGGATCCCGCAGATCGGCCCCGACGGCCGCCCGAACGGCCTCGTCGTCGTCGCCGAGGACATCGGCGAGCGCATGCAGGCCGCGGCGATGCTGCGCCACGCCGAGCGGACCGCCGCCGTCTCGCGCCTCGCCGCCGCGGTCGTCGGCGACCTCCAGCCCGCGCTCGCCGAGATCGAGGCCGCCAGCGACGACGACCGCGTGCGCAACGCCGCGCGCGGCGCCGCCGACCTGCTGCGCCAGCTCGCCGCGTTCGCCCGCCGCCAGCTCGCCGACCCCGTCGACATCGCCCCCGCCACGCTCGTCGCCCGCATGGCCGGCCTGCTCGCGCGCCTGCTCGGCGACGGCGTCGCCCTCGCGCTCCCGGCCGAGGGCGTCCGCTGCGTCGTCCGGGTCGATCCGCGCCAGCTCGAGCAGCTCGTCGTCTCGCTCGCCCGCCACCTCCGCCCGGCGCTCGCCCCCGGGACCGGCGTGGCGATCGACGTCGGCCCCGCCTCGCTCGGCCTCGACCGCGCGCTCGCCCTCGGCCTGCCCGCGGGCGAATACGTCCGCCTGTCCTTGCGTGCAGGTCCGCTGGCGCAGGTCCCCCCGGACATGTCCGGAGAGCCCGACGCCCGGCTGGCGCTCGCCCAGCTGATCGCCCGCAACGCCGGCGGCGCGCTGCGGGTCGTCGACGACGGCGACGCGCGGACGCTCGAGGTCCTGCTCCCGCGCGTGTTCGGCCTGCCGCGCGCCCCCGAGGCCGGGCCGCCCCCCGACCTCCGCGGCGGCGAGCCGCTGCTCGTCCTCGACGACGACCTCCACCTCCGCGGGGCCGTCGCCGCCGTCCTCGGCCAGCTCGGCTACGACGTCCACCCCGCCGAGGACCTCGACGAGGCGCTCGCCGTCCAGCGCAGCGCTCGCAGCCCGCTCGCGCTCGCGCTCGTGTCCGCCGACCTCCCGATCGGCGCGCTCGAAGCCGCGCGCGCGCTCCAGCGCGCCCAGCCCGACCTGCGCGTGCTCGTCCTCGCGCGCCAGCCCGGCGGCGACGGCCTCGTCGTCCCGTGCAGCTTCGAGGCCCTCGCCGCCCGCGTCCGCCAGGCCCTCGACGCCCGCCTCTGACCGCCGATACCCTAAGAGGATGCCGATCGCCGGCCTCGCCCTCGCGTCGCTCCTCGCCCTGACCCAGGCCGCGCCGATCGCCCCGCCGCCGTCCGCGCCCGCGCCCGCGACCGCGCCCGCGACCGCGCCTCCACCGGCCTCCACCGCGCCGCCCGCCGCCCCCCCGCCGACCTACGCGCCGCCGCCCGGCTACCCGCCCGGCTACCCGCCGCCCGCCGCCCGCGTCACCGCCGACACCTACGCGACGGCCCAGGCGATCGAGGCGCGCACCGGCCTCGACATGAGCGACCCGTGGCGCGACTACGTCGAGGACGCCCGGCTCGGCGAGCGCCTCCTCGACTTCACGCGCAAGCGGTTCCGCCGCAAGATGATCAAGGGGATCGTGCTGACGGGCGTCGGCGCGGCGCTGGCCGGCGCCGGCATGGCGCTGGTGCTCGTGTCCGCCGACCGCGTCGACGCCGACGACGAGGCCGTCATCGACGTCGTCGGCGGCGCGCTGCTGATGACCGCCGGCCTCGGCATGCTGATCCCCGGCACGATCATCTGGCCGCTCAACCAGATCCGCCTGAAGGCGCTGCGCCGCGCCGAGGCCCCGCAGGCCCTGCGCCTGCGCCCGCTCGCCCTGCCGCGCGGCGCCGGCCTCGGCCTCGCGCTCGACTTTTGAAGAGACATGTCCTCGCGGACAGGACCCGAAGATCGCCAGCGCCACGCCGCCGCGCAGACGAAGACGCCCGCTCGCCCCCGCGCGGGAGATCTCCCCGCAGCGCTGCACGCGGGCCCCCGTCCGCGGAACAGCGTCCCGTCGGCCCGGCCCGCGCGCCCGCGCGCGTGGGGGCCCGCGGAGGCGGATCGACTCTGCTACCATGTGGGACCCTGGCGACCGGCCTTGTCGTGGCGTGATCACTACCTCGCGGCGATGCACGACATCCGCCGCGGCCTGAGCGAGCAGGTCGACCTGCCCGCGCTCGTCGGCTCGATCCTCTGGCACGCCGAGCAGTTCTTCGACGGCGGCGGCGCGGCCTTCTACCTCGCCGACGCCGGCGCGCTGCGGGCGATCGCCGGCTCGCAGGACCTGATCGTCCGCCTCGGCGAGCGCGCGCCCGCGTCGGCCGGCGCGCTCGGCCGCGTCTGGCTCTCGGGACAGGCGGAGATCGACGCGCCCGAAGGCGCCCCCGCGCTCGCGCTGGCCCCGGTCGAGACGCACGACCGCCGCCTCGGCGTGATGGTCGTCGGCGGCGCCGCCGGCCAGCCCGCGTTCGACGCGCTGACGCTCGCCGAGATGGCCCCGTTCGCCGGCCTCGTCGCGATCAGCGTCGTCAACGCCGACCTCTACCTCACCGCGCGGCGCGAGCTCGCCGAGCGCCGCAAGGCCGAGGCCGCCCTGCGCGAGAGCGAGGAGCGGTTCCGGACCCTCTTCGAGTACGCCCCGGACGCGATCCTCGTCGTCGACGCCGACACCGGCCTGTTCATCGACCCGAACAGCCGCTCGCTCGAGCTGTTCGGCCTCTCGCGCGAGGCGCTGCTCACGGTCGGCCCCGGCGACATGAGCCCGCCGCTCCAGCCCGACGGCCGCACCTCCGCCGACAAGGCCCGCGAGAAGGTCGCGCTCGCGCTCGCCGGCGCGACGCCGGTGTTCGACTGGACCCACCGCAACGCCGCCGGCGAGGACATCCCGTGCGAGGTCCGGCTCGTCCGCATGCCGGCGTCCGGCCGCAACCTCGTCCGCGCGAGCGTCACCGACATCACCGAGCGCACCCGCGCCCAGGCCGCCCTCGCCGCCGCCAAGGAGGCCGCCGAGGCCGCCAACCGGGCCAAGAGCGCCTTCCTCGCCAACATGAGCCACGAGATCCGCACGCCGATGAACGCGATCGTCGGCATGACGGGCCTCCTGCTCGAGACCCCGCTGAGCGACGAGCAGCGCGACTTCGTCGACACCCTCCGCTCGAGCTGCGAGTCGCTGCTGACGATCATCAACGACATCCTCGACTTCTCCAAGATCGAGGCCAACAAGCTCGAGCTCGAGAGCGAGGCGTTCGGCCTGCAGGAGTTCGTCGAGGGCGTCGTCGACCTCGTCGCCGCCAGCAAGCTCGGCGACAAGCCGCTCAACATGGCCGCGTCGCTCGCGCCCGACGCCCCGCGGCGGATCGTCACCGACTCGACGCGCCTGCGCCAGATCCTCCTCAACCTGCTCAGCAACGCGGTCAAGTTCACCCCGCACGGCGACATCACCGTCACCGTCACCGCCGGCCCCGGGCGCCCCGGCGAGCTCCTGTTCGCCGTCCGCGACACCGGCATCGGCATCCGCTCCGACCGCATGGACCGCCTGTTCCACAGCTTCAGCCAGCTCGACACCTCGACGACCCGCAAGTACGGCGGCACCGGCCTCGGCCTGGCGATCAGCAAGCGCCTCGCCGAGATGCTCGGCGGCACCATGTGGGCCGTCAGCGAGGAGGGCCGCGGCTCGACCTTCTACTTCACGATCCTCGCCGCCAGCGAGCCCGAGCCCGCCGCCCCCGTCGACCAGGCGAGCCTGTTCCGCGGCAAGCACGTCCTCGTCGTCGACCCGAGCGAGCCCCAGCGCCGCCTCCTCGCCGCCCACGCCCACGCCTGGGGCATGCAGCCGCTCGCCTTCGCCAGCGCCGCCGAGGCGCTCGCCGGCATCCGCGAGGTCTCCGTCGACGTCGCGCTCGTCGACACCCTCCTGCCCGACGAGCGCGCCGCCGCGCTCGTCCACGCGCTCCGCGGCGCCCGCATCCCGGTGATCCTGCTGGTGCCGTTCTCACGCCGGTCTTTCGGGCCAGGTCTCGAAGGACATGACGCGACGGTCAACAAGCCGATCAAGGGCTCGACGCTGTTCAACGCGCTCGCGCAGGTGCTCGGCGGCGCCGCGGCGCCGGCCGCCGCGCGCCCCGACCCCGGCGCCTCCGAGTTCGACCCGACGCTCGCCGAGCGGCTCCCGCTGCGGATCCTCGTCGCCGAGGACAACGCGACCAACCAGAAGCTGATCCTCCTGATGCTCGAGCGCTTCGGCTACCGGGCCGACAGCGCCTTCCACGGCCTCGAGGCGCTCGAGTCGCTCGGCCGCCACGCCTACGACGTCGTCCTGATGGACGTCCAGATGCCCGAGATGGACGGCCTCGAGGCGACCCGCCGGATCCGCCAGACGCTCGCCGCCCAGCCGCGGATCGTGGCGATGACCGCCAACGCGATGGACTCCGACCGCCAGGCCTGCTTCGCCGCCGGCATGGACGACTACGTCAGCAAGCCGATCCAGGCCCGCGAGCTGCGGGCCGCGCTCGAGCGGGCGCGCCGCCAGCCCGAGCCGCCGCCCCAGCCCCAGCCCCAGCCCCAGCCCGCGCCGCCGACCCTCGACCCCGCGCTGGTCGCCGCGCCCGAGCAGCTCGCCCGCGAGGCCGACGAGGGCTTCCGCCAGCTCCGCGACCTGCTCGGCCAGGCCACCGCCGACGAGATCGCCGGGATCTTCCTCCACGAGGCGTCGGACCTGCTCGCCCGCCTGCGGGCCGCCCTCGCCGCCGGCGACCCGACCGCCCTGCGAGAGGCCGCCCACAGCCTCAAGGGCAGCGCCGGCGGCATGCGCCTGATGCACATCCACGCCCTCGCCGCCGCGCTCGAGACGAGCGGCCGCACCGGCGACCTCCAGGCCGCCCCGCTGCAGCTCGCCGAGCTCGAGCGGCAGTACGGCCTCGTCCACCGCCACTTCACCGAGCGCCCGCCCCCCTGACAAAAATCACCGCGCGGCCGCGCGGCGCCGGGCGGTCCGCGGGCGCTATCCTCCGGGGCCCGCATGCCCCGCGCCCACTCCCCCGCCACGTCGGCCGCCGCCCCCGAGATCAAGGTCCACGGCCTCAACGCCTGCCTGGCGATCGCCGCCCGCCGGCCCGACGACGTCCGCCGGGTCTACCTCCACAGCGACCGCCTGCCGGCCCTCGGCCCGTTCCTCCGCCGCTGCGCCGAGCACCGGATCGCCTACCACGTCGTCGGCGACGACGAGCTCGCCAAGATCACCCAGTCGGTCCACCACGAGGGCGTGTGCTTCATCGTCCGCGAGCGCCCGCCGGTCGGCCTCGAGGCGCTGCTGCGCCGCGGCGACCCCGCGCGACCGCGCTGCCTCCTCTATCTCGGCGGCGTCGGCAACCCGCACAACCTCGGCGCGATCGCGCGCGTGTGCGCCCACTTCGGCGTCGACGGCGTCCTCGCCGCCGGCGCGGAGTCGCACGCCTCGCCGGCGATGCTGCGCACCGCCGAGGGCGGCTGCGAGTACGTCGACGTCGTCCCGGTCGCGTCCGGACCCAATCCGCTCACCGCCGCCCGCCGCGCCGGCTTCCGCCTGGTCGCCACCAGCGCGCGCGCGCGCGCCTCGCTGCACGACGCCCCGCTGCCGCCCCGCGTCGTCGTCATGCTCGGCGCCGAGGCGACCGGCCTGTCCCCCGACGTCGCCCCGCTCGCCGACCACACCGTCAAGATCCCCGGCACCGGCGTGCTCGACAGCATCAACGTCGCCTGCGCCGCCTCGGTGCTGCTCGCCGAGTACTGGCGCGTCCACCGATCCGCCGCAGCCTAGCGGCGTCCACCCCGCCGTGCCCCGCCACCCCGTCATCACCGACGCGCTGCTCGACGCCGCCCTCGGCCCCGAGGCCAAACCTGACCCGAGGGCCAGCTCGCCGCGGTTCTTCCACAGCCCGCTCGCCGAGCGCCTGACCCGCGCCCACGCCGCGAGCCCGTACGCCCTCTACCTCCCGCTCGTCGCCCTGCTCCTGGCCCTCTGGACCGACTGGTCCGCGCCCGCGCCCGCGCTCGCCTCGGTCGCCGCCGGCGCGCTCGCCTGGACCTTCGTCGAGTACTGGCTCCACCGCCTGTTCTTCCACCTCCGCCCGACGACCGACCCCCGCAAGGTGACGTCGTTCGTGGTCCACCGCCACCACCACGTCGCCCCTGGCGACCCCACCCGCCTGGTCGCGACCTGGTGGCAGAGCGGCGGGCTCGCCCTCGCGCTGCTCGGCGTCTACGGCCTCGTCGCCCCGGCCACGCGCGCCCCGCTGCTCGCCGGCACCCTGCTCGGCTACCTCGCCTACGAGCTCGTCCACTACAGCGCGCACCACCGCCGTCCGCGGACCGCCCTCGGCCGCGCGCTGCGCCGCCACCACCTGCGCCACCACTTCGCCGACCCCGGCCGCAACTTCGGCATCTCGAGCCCGCTGTGGGATCTGGTCTTCCGCACCTATTCCTCGCGCCAGGGCCCCGAGGACAGGTCCTGACGCCGCCGACCGACGCTCACGAGGCGGCCTTGGTCAGCAGCCGGTAGCCCTTGCCGCGCACGGTGTCGATCATCCACGCGAGATCGCCGAACTTCTCGCGCAGCCGGCTGATGTGCACGTCGACGAGGTTCGACGCGGGGTCGGCGCCGGACGTCCACACGTGCGCGAAGATCTCCGCCCGCGTGACCACCTGGTCCGGCTGCCCCGCAAGGAACAACAGCATCGCGTACTCCCGGGCCGTCAGCTCGAGCGGCCGATCCCGCAGCGTCACCTGACGCTGCAAACGGTCGATCTCGAGCTCGCCCAGGACGAGCCGCCCGAACCCGTGCGTCCGCCGCATCACCGCGCGGATCCGTGCCACCAGCTCGTCGATCGCGAACGGTTTAATTATGTAGTCGTCCGCGCCCGCCTCGAGCCCGAGGACGCGCTCGCTCAGCTCGCCCCGCCCCGTCAACATGATGACCGGCGCCGTCGAACCGGCGCGCCGGATCGCCCGACACACGGCGAGACCGTCGAGATCCGGCAGGACCCAATCCAACAAGATCGCCTCGTAGGCGACCGCCCCCGCCTGCCGCACCGCGTCGGCACCGTTGGCGCACACGTCGGTGATGAAGCCCCTCTGCCCGAGCGCGCGGGCGACGAAACGTGCGACCTGCGCGTCGTCTTCCACGATGAGGATCTTCATGGGTCAGACACTCTACCACAGCCCGGCTCCAGTACACCGCGCACATCCGTCGCCCACTACCCCCGGCGTCGCCGCCGCAGGCTCGTTTCCGACCCGCTCACACTCGACACACCCTCCATCGGCGACCCCGCCCCCGAACTACCTACAATACCCCGACGAACGACGTTACCCCGATCCGCGCGCTACCCCCAATCCTCGCACCGCGCGGCCGCGCCCCGGCGGCGATTTCGCGCCGATTGCGGACCGCTCCCCGCTCAATTACAAAACCATAACGATTCGTTCATCGACGCCCGGGCGCCTTGCTATCAATCGTCTTACACGCCGGGAGTCACGCGTCCCTTGCCACGCCGCCGAGATGGTGTTTATTAAGACAAGCGCGTCGCGCCGCCCAAAGCCCGGTCGCTGAAAGCCGATGTAGGACGCAGGCGGACCCAAGCGCGAATCACCCCCCAGACGAACAAACCTTCGCCACCCTCGTGCGCCTGCCCTGTCAAAGGACCGGGCGAAAAAACATCTTGACCCCTCGCGCCGATCACACTTACGTTGTGATCGAAGCGTGTCTGGGGTCTTGATGGTCGGGCTGGCGAAACAGATCTTCGGGGGCGACCTGCGGGACGTCAGCCTGAGCTCGCTCCTCCAGCTCGCGCGCGCCGAGGCCGTCAGCGGCTGGATCCGCGTCACGCCCCGCGGCGAGGTCAGCCTGATCGCCGGCAAGGTCGTCGGCGCCGCCTGCGGCCCGCTGCACGGCGTCGCCGCCCTCCGCGAGCTGCTGTTCCTCGACGCCGGACACTTCGTCGTCGTCCGCGGCGAGCCCTCCGGTACGTGCATTGTCGAGGACACCACCGCCGTCGTCATGGACGCCTACCGCCTGCGCGACGAGTGGGCGCGGATCTCCGCCGCGGTGCTGCGGCGCGTCCCGAGCCGCCCGTGGACGCCGACCGGCGGCCCCCTCGACTTCGTGATCGCCGCGATCGACGGCCAGCGCACGATCGCCGCCGTCGTCGCCCAGCAGGGCGGCGTCGTCACCCCGTTCGTCGACGCCCTGATCGCGGCGATGACCGACGGCCTGTTCGAGCGCGTCCGGGCGCCCCGCGAGCACGACCGCGCCGCCGCGCCGCCCGCTCCTCCTGCGATTCCGCCCCCGCCCGCCGCGCCGTCGCTGTCGCCCCTGACCGCCCCGCGCGTCGCGACGGCGCCGCTGCGCACGTCCTCGCCGCCGCACGCGTCCGGCTCGTCGCGCGACACCCCGCCGACGGTCCCCGCGCAGCCCGCCCCCGCGCCCGCGCCGGCCCCGATCGCCTCCGCGCAATCGACGGAGGACGCCGATTTCTTCGAGCTGATCGACCGCGGCCGCGCGCAGATGCGCGCCGCCGAATTCGACGCCGCCGAGCGGACGCTCCGCCGCGCCCTCGAATTGCGCCCCGGCGACCGCGTCGCCCTGCAAAACTTACGGGCCCTCGCGCAGCGCCGCGGCGCTACCGTGGAGCCCCCGAAGCGGCGATGACGCCGCGATCGCCGCCGCGCGCGGCGACGTCACGAATCATAGGACTTTGACATTCAGGCAGACATCGACGCCCGGTTCGAGCGCTGGGCGCCAGTGTACGCATTCACCGACCAATCGAGCGAAGTGCAGCGGCGATAAGCGCCGCGAGGAGTCGAACAAACCATGGCGAGCAGTCGTTCCGAACAAATCAGCAAGCTCCTGAAGACCCTGTCCACCACGACGCCGGACATCGAGGCGGCGGCGGTGGTCGACAACGACGGTCTGATGATCGCGTCCGCCCTCCCCGGCGACGTCGAGGACGACCGCGTCGCGGCGATGAGCGCGGCCCTGCTCGGCATGAGCGAGCGAATCGTCCGCGAGCTCGGCCGCGGCAACTTCGAGCTGGCGATGCTCCGCGGCTCCGGCGGCTACACGATCCTGACCCGCTGCGGCAGCGACGCCGTGCTGACCGTGCTCGCGACCGAGACCGCGAAGCTCGGCCTGATCTTCCTCGACGTCCACCGCGCCGCCAAGGACATCAGCCGCCTGCTCAGCGCCTAGTGACCCATGCCTGATGCCGGAGTCGAGGCACAGGTCACCAAGCTCCTGCGCGGCATGAACGCGGCGGGCGGCTATCCGATGTCGCTCGTCTGCACCGACCGAGGGCTGCTCATCGCCTCGGCCGGCGAGCTCATCCGCTCCGAGATCGTCGCCGGACTCACGAGCCTGTTCGATGACATCGTCGTCCGCGCGAACCGGGACCTCGGCCTCGCCACGATCGACGAGATCTCCCTGTCCGACCCCAACGTCGGGCGATTCGTCGTGCGTCCGCTGACGCTCGATCACGACCCGAGGCTGTTCCTGGTCGTCCAGGTGCCTCAGGACCGCACATGGCGCAGAAACACCAACCAGGCCGCGCGCAAGCTGTTGACGCTCCTGCGTCCGCTGCTCGTGACCCATACGTGAGACCTCGAGGAGACCATCCATGACCGAGACCAACGATATCTTCCGCCAGATCAAGGAATTCATCGGCTTCACCGACGACGACGCCGTCGCCCTCAAGGCGCTGGCCCCGGTGTTCGCCACCCACGGCGCCAAGATCACCGACGCGTTCTACGCCAAGCTGGCGAAGGACCCCGACCAGAACAAGCTGATCGAGGGCCGCGTCGACCAGCTCAAGGCCACCCACCACCGCTGGATGGGCGAGCTGTTCGCCGGCGACTACGGCGAGGCCTACTTCAACAACCGGTGGAAGATCGGCATGACGCACGTCCGGGTCGGCGTCCGCCCGTGGTGGGTCGAGGCGGTCACCAGCTTCCTGCGCACCGAGGGCCTCGGGGCGATCACCGCCGACATCGCCGACCCCGCCCTGCGCATCAGCGCCTCGCAGGCGCTGATCAAGATCCTCGACATCGACCTGATGATCATCAACCTCGCCTACGACGCCGAGACCGTCGACCGGCTCAGCCAGTTCACCGGCATGAGCAAGAAGCTGATCGAGCGCTGCATCCAGCTCAAGAAGTAGCCGGCGCGCCCGCGAGGCGGGCGCCCGCCGGGCGTGAGAGACCGTCGCCGTGAATCCGGCGTGATCGATGCGACCGTGGAGGTGGGCGATGTCGTCCGAACCCGCGCTGATTCCCGAGGACCAGGGCCCGCTGCCCTGGGAGCAGCAAGGCGAGGCCGAGGTCTTCGGCGGCGACCTGCAAGACGTCAGCCTCAACTCGCTCGTTCAACTGGCGCAGGCCGAGTCGATCTCCGGCTGGATCCGCGTCCAGCGCCGCGGCGAGGTCGTCCTCGCCAAGGGCCGGATCGTCGGCGCGGTCTGCGGCGCTCTGCGCGGCATCGAGGCGCTGCGCGAGCTGATGTTCCTGCGCGACGGCCGGTACTCGGTCGTCCGCGGCCAGCCGCCCGACGCCCCGCTGCTCGAGGGCGTCCTCTACGCGATCATGGACGCCTACCGCCTGCGCGAGGAGTGGTCGCGCGTGTCCGGCCTCGTCCTGCGGCGCGTCGGCGATCAGCGCTGGCACCCGATCGGCCACCCGGTCGATCGCCTCGTCGCCGCGCTCGACGGCCGCCGCAGCCTCGCCGAGCTCGCGGCCGACCTCGACGCGAGCGTCACGGTCGTGCTCGACCCGCTGCTCGACGCGCTGAAGATCGGCCTGCTCGAGCCCGCGCCGGCCCCGGCCGCCGCGGCGCCCACGGTCCCGATGTTCACGCCGCCGTCGCTCGCGCCCGTCGCCCCGCCGCCCGTCGCCCCGCCGCCCGGAGCCGCCGCGAACCCGCCGACCGGCCCCGTTGAGCCGCCGACCGGCGACTACTATGAATGGATCGACCGCGCGCGCGAGCGGATGCGCGCCGGCGATCTCGACGCCGCCGAGCGCGCGCTGCAGCAGGCCCTGGCGCTGCGCCCGAACGACCGCGTCGCTCAGCAGAACCTGCGGGCGCTGGCGAAGCGCCGGGAGTCCGCGCGAGGATGACCATCGTGAAGCCCTGGAACCCGATCGACGGCGAGACCTTCGGCCAGGAGGAGCGGCTGACGATCCGCCTCCGCGGCCTCATCCGCAGCTATCCGCGCAGCGTCGGCATCGTCAAGGAATTCCTGCAGAACGCCGACGACGCCGGGGCCACCTTCCTGCGCGTGATCTGGGACGCCCGCGAGCACCCGCGCCAGCTCCTGCCCGACCCGCGGATGGCCGCGCTGCAGGGGCCCGCGCTCCTGTTCGTCAGCGACCAGATCTTCACCCAGGCCGACTTCGACGCGATCCGCCGGATCGGCGAGAGCTCGAAGTCCGACCTCGGCCCGAAGACCGGCCGCTTCGGCCTCGGCTTCAACACCGCCTACAACGTCACCGACTACCCCGGCTTCGTCTCCGACCGCTGGGCCGTCGTGTTCGACCCGCACCGCCGCTGCGTCGACGCCGACGGCGAGGGCACCGGCCGCCGGTGGGAGCTCGCCGACCTGTGGCAGTTCGCCCCGGACTACCTCCTCTCGTTCGCCGCCGGCGGGCTCGCCCAGGACGCCCCGCAGCACCCGCAGACGATCTTCCGCCTGCCGGTCCGCGACGCCGCCGCCGCCGCCGCGAGCGAGATCTGCGACGAGCCGTTCGAGCGCCAGCACTTCGACCAGATGCTGCGCGACCTGACCGAGGTCGGCGACGAGCTCCTCTTGTTCGCCCGCAACATCCTCGACCTCCGCGTCGAGCTCGTCGACGAGGCCGGCGCCCACCACGAGCTGCTGCGCCTGACCACCCTGGACCGCGACGAGGTCGTCGCCCACCGCGCCAGGGGCAACGCCGCCGTCGAGGGCGACATCGAGGGCAACCTCGCCCTCTGGCGGATCGCCGCCGACGAGCTGACCCAAACGACCTATCGTCACACCGTCGAGGTCACCTCGCCGAAGAAGACCGAGCTGCGCCCGTGGCAGATCGCCGCCGGCCTGTTCGTCGACAACGTCGGCGAACTGCTGCGCCTCAACGAGGCGATGATCCGCCTGCGCGAGAAGGCGATCCCGTGGGCCGGCGCCGCGATCCGCCTCGAACTGCGCGACGACGGCAGCCTGGTCGCCGCGACGCAGAAGGGCAAGATCTGTTGCACCTTCCCGCTGCCCGAGCAGCCCGAGCAGCTCTCGTTCCACCTCAACGCCTGCTTCGACCTCGACTCCTCGCGCCGCCAGCTCTCGCTCGACGCCTCCGTCTACGCCGAGGCCGACCGCGTCCGCGTCGCCTGGAACCACGCGCTGTTCCGCCACGCGCTGCCGCAGGCCGCCGCGCTCGCCCTGCGCTCGCTCGCCCCCGAGATCGCGACGAACGGCCCCGGCCGCTTCTACGCCCTGTGGCCCGACCTCACCCGCGGCGAGGAGCCGATCAAGACCTTCTCCGCGGCGCTGCTGACCCGCCTCGCCGACCTCCCGCTCGTCCGCACCCGCGCCGGCCAGGACGTCGCCTGGGAGCCGCTCGGCGAGACCCCGCTGCCGCCGCCGCTGTGGGGCCAGGACCTCCAGGAGGCGCTCCGCGACGACGGCCTGCGCCTGCCCGACCCCGACGTCCCGCCGCGGATCGTCCGCAGCGCCGACATCGCGCTCGTCCGCACCCGCCGCTACCGCCCGGCCGAATTGCGCGACTGGCTGCGCACCGACGACCCGCTCGGCGTCCGCCTCGAGCAGGCCCCGCGCGCCTGCCTGCGCGAGCGCTCGCACGTCGTCGACCTCCTGCAATTCTGCCTGTCCGACCGCAAGGACGACATCGCCGGCCTGCCGCTCGCGCTGACCTGCGACGGCCTCGTCCGCACCTTCGGCCGCGCCGGCGAGCTGTTCCTCGCCGACGACACCACCCGCCGGATCTTCGCCGACCACAGCGAATGGTTCCTCGAGCCCGCCGTCCAGCAGCACACGCGCCTCCAGCCGTGCGCCCCCGCCGGCCTCCACGAGATGACCGCCGACCGCGTCGTCGGCCGGCTCGAGTCGCGCCTGGCCATCGCGCCAGGTGATACGATTGCGTGGGATCCCGCCGGCGAGGCCCCGCCGAACGCCGCCTGGCTGGTGCTCGTCCTCCGCTACCTCGCCGAGAAGGTCCCGCCGAGCTTCGGCCCGCGCCTCGCCGCCTTCGCCCTGTTCCCCGACCCGCACGACCGCCTGCGCTGCGCCGCCGGCGGCGTCCTGCTGATCCCCGGCGACGACCTCGACCGCACCCTGCGCGCCGCGATCACCGCGATCGGCGTCGAGCTGGTCCACGGCGGCTACGACGTCGTCGAGGCGGTCCGGATCTTCCAATCGAAGCACCCCGGCCCGATCACCGCGCTGACCGGCCCGAGCCTCGCGGCCCGCCTGCCCGCCGTCCGCGCCGGGCTCGCGGCCCTGCCCGCCGATTCGAAGGAGCGCGCCGCCCTGCTCGACTACCTCGCCGCCCCGCGCTGGCTCGACCACTACGGCCCCGACGAGCTCGCCGCCCTGCGCAGCGCCCCGCTGCTGGCGACCCGCGACGATCGAGTGACCAGCGCCGACGCCCCGCGCGTGTTCCTGCCCGGCGACTTCCGCCCGCCCGCGCTCGTCGACGCCGCGATCGAGCTCGTCGACGCCGGCCCCGGCGGCCGCTGGCGCCCGTTCCTCGAGCGCCTCGGCGTCCCCGAGATCCGCGCCGGCCGCTACCTCGCCGACGTGATCGTCCCCGGCTTCGCCGCCCTCGAGCCCGAGCTGCAGCGCGCCGTCCTCCTGTGGCTGCGCGACGACGCCGACCTGCGCGCGATCGACCACGACGAGCCCGGCCTGCGCGAGCGCCTCGCCCACACCCCGCTGCTGCGCGCCCGCGACGGCCAGCTCCACCCGGCCGTCCACCTCCACGAGGCGAGCGACGACGCCCCCGCCGGCCCCGCGCTCGGCCGCCAGGCCTGGACCCCGGACATGGAGTTCTACCGCGGCGACCGCGACCGCTGGCGCGCCCTGTTCGCCTGGCTCGGCGTCCGCAAGCACCCGCGCCCCGAGACCCTCCTCCACGACCTCGACGCATTGCTCGCGCGCGACGCCGACGACCGCGAGGCGACCCGCCGCAGCCTCGCCGACCTGTTCCTCCTCGTCCACGAGCGCTGGGCCACCCTCGCCGAGAGCGAGGCCCTGCGCGACGGCCTGCGCGCGCGCGCCTGGCTCCCCGCTCTCCAGCAGGCGACCGCCGCCGGCTTCGTCGCCGCCGACGACCGCCTCTACGCCCCCGGCGAGCTCTACCCGCCCGACGCGCTCGAGCTGATCGCCGGCCGCGGCCCCGTGTTCGCCGCCCCGCGCCCGCCGCTCGACCCGACCGTCGTCGCCGCGCTCGGCTTCCGCGCCCCCGCGACCGAGGACATCGTCGCCCACCTCGAGCAGCTGCGAGACCTGTGGGACCGCGACGATCACGGCGGCCTCGCACCGGACGCGGTCCGCGGCGCGACCAACGCGATCTACGCCGAGCTCGGCAGCCCCGAGCGACATGTCCCTGAAGACATTGTGCAATCGCTCGCCGCTCGCCCGTGCGTGTGGGACCCCGAGCGCCTGCGCTTCTGGCAGCCCGCCCACGTGTTCGCCGCCCCGGTCGCCGACCTGTTCGGCGACCTGCGCGGATATGTCCCCGGGGACAGCGACGCCGTCCGCCGCGGCCTCGCGCGCCTCGGCTGCCGGCCGAGCCCGGACGCGACCGACATCGTCGGCGCGCTGCGGGCGATCGACGCCAAGGTCGGCGGCGCCGCGCTGTCCGACGCCGACCTCGCGCTCGCGCTCCGCCTGCTGCGCCGCGTGCTCGACCTCGAGGGGACCGGCGACGCGCTCGCCGAGCTGCTCGTGCCGACCAGCGACGGCCGCCTCCGCCGCGCCGCCGAGGTCCGGATCGACGACGCCCCGTGGCTGTCCGCGCGGATCCCCGACGGCGCGCTCGCCTTCCTCCACCCGCGCGTCGGCGCCGAGGTGGTCGAGCGCCTCGGCCTCAGGCGCCTGTCGACCGTCACCAACGAGCGGCTCGCCGAGCGCCCCGCCCTATCCGGCAGCGTCGACAAGCAGCACTTCTGCCGCCAGCTGACCGACACGATCCACCACCGCGCGTTCCGGGCCGGCGTCGCGCGGATCCTCGCGCACCAGGGCGCCGGCCGCAGCGAGCGCCTCGGCCTGCTCGCCGACCTGCGGGTCGTCGCGACCGACCGCCTCGTCACCCACCTGCGCGTCGCCGGCGTCGCCGCCCCGCTCGGCGCCGAGGAGGTCGCCGTGTTCGCCGACGCCGACCAGCGCGTCGTCTACGTCAGCGGCGACCACTGGGACAGCGTCGTCGTCCAGATCGGCGAGGCGATCAACCGCCTCCTCGACAACGCCCTGCGCAACCTCGCCGACCTCGAGGCGATCCTGCGCACCAGCCCCGACGACATCGTCGCCCAGCTCGACCACCGCCGCGTCCCCCGGCTCCCGGCCGACGCGACCGAGCCCGAGCCCGCGCCCGCGCCCGCGCCGACGACCCGCGCCGCGCTCCCGCCGAACCCGCTGATGCTCGAGCGCACCGCCACCGTCGAGGCGACCCAGACCGCCGCCCCCGTCTTCGACCCCGACGTCCACGCCGCCGCGGTCGCCCTCGCCCTCGCCCACGAGCGCGAGGCCGGCCGCAACCCGAAGCCGACCGAGAAGAACCACCCCGCCTACGACCTCCAGTCGGGCGAGCTCAGCGACCCGAACGCCCGCTTCATCCGCGTCGTCGGGCTCGACGGCGCGTGGGACCGCCTGCGCGTCGTGCTCGCGGCCAATCACTACAGCGCCGCCCGGATCTTCGGCCGCAACTTCTGGCTGTACGTCGTCGAGCACGCGCTCGACCCGGCCCGCGCCCGCGTCCACCGCCTGCACGACCCGGTCAGCCGCGTCGCCCGCTTCGTCTTCGACCACCGGTGGAGCAACCAGAGCGAGCGCAACGCGCTCGAGATGACCCGCTACGTCGGCTGGACGCACATCCCACCGGGCGGCCAGCGCGGGGTGATCGAGGCCGTCGAGTCGGCCGGCATGTTCATCTGGATGCACGTCCGCCTCCCCGGCGGCAAGGTCGAGCGCCGCTTCTACAAGCCCGGCCTCGACCAGTTGCTCGACGAACGCGACGCCTCGCCCCCGCACGCCGCCCGCTGACGGCCCTGCGCTGCCGGGGCGCGGGCCTCCCGGCTCGAGCACGGCCGTTCCCCCAATTCATTCCGGCGAATGGCAGGGGCCCCCCGTCCCCATCCTCGGACCCCACGAGCGACACCTGCCGCCGCAGATCGCCGGCCCTTGTAGCTGCAAGACTCGTGTTCTCGGCCTTTGCCCCCGCTCTGCGTGCCCGTTCCAAGTCCTTCGGGACAGCCGCGACGTGAACACTCCAACACACCGTCCTCAAGCCCCTCGCCCACGTCGGACGCGACCCGGTCTATCATGGACGATGGAGCCCTGGACGGCCCAAGGATGGACATGCTGAACACCCGACTTCTCCTCAAGACATCGCTGCTCCTCGGCGGCGCCCTCTGCCTCGCCTGCGACGCCCCGGACGACCCGGAGAACCTGCCCGTCGCCGACGCGAACATCGAGGACGACGACGCTCTCGACGCCTGCATGATGGAGGAGGACGCCTGCGAGGCGACCGACGAGCTCGCGTTCAGCCGCGGCGGCCGGCGCTGCGGCGTCCACGTCACCGAGCTGCAGGCCGCGACGATGGAGCAGGAGTTCATCGACCGCCTCGCGCTCGCCCCGAAGCCGACCGAGGGCAAGCCGAGCGGTGGCGGCGGCGGTGACACCGGCGGCGGCGGCGGTGGCGTGATCCCCGTCTGGTTCCACGTGATCACCGACGGCAGCGCCGCCGGCAACGTGTCCGACACGCGGATCAACCAGCAGATCACGATCCTCAACAACGCCTACGCGAGCACCGGCTTCTCGTTCTCGCTCGCCGGCGTCACGCGGACGACCAACGCGTCCTGGTACACCATGGGCATGGGCACGACCGCCGAGAAGCAGGCCAAGGCGGCCCTGCGCAAGGGCGGCCCCGAGACCCTCAACGTCTACAGCGCCAACCTCGGCAACGGCCTGCTCGGCTGGGCCACCTTCCCCGCCTCCTACCAGAGCAACCCGACCGACGACGGCGTCGTCCTGCTGAACGCCAGCCTCCCCGGCGGCAACGCGGCCCCCTACAACCTCGGCGACACCGCCACCCACGAGGTCGGCCACTGGCTCGGCCTCTACCACACCTTCCAGGGCGGCTGCGCCAAGACCGGCGACTACGTCGACGACACCCCCGCCGAGAAGTCGGCCGCCTACGGCTGCCCCGCCGGCCGCGACAGCTGCCCGACCCAGCCCGGCCTCGACCCGATCTACAACTTCATGGACTACACCGACGACGCCTGCATGAACACCTTCACCTCCGGCCAGGCCGCGCGCATGCAGGGCCAGTTCACGACCTACCGCTGATTCTTCACGCGCGAGAGGGGCAGCAGGGCGACGGGGCGACCCGTCGCCCTTTTTCGTCTGCCGTCTGCACCGGCCGATGACGCGCCGAATCGACGGGCGAACTCACGCGCCCACGCGCGTAATAAATGTAATCCACTTCACCATAGACCGGCCGAGCGCGTTGCTGCGCGCGCCGGATCCGTGGTCCCTTGCCGGCTCCCTGGAGCGATCCTTGAAGCTGCAACGACCTGTCCTTTCCATCACCCTCACCTGTCCCCTCGTGCTCGCCGCCTGCGGCGACAGCGGCGGCAGCGGAAGCGGCGGCCTGTCGGCGGGCTCGGTGGGCGTCACCTCGGTCACCAGCGCGACCAGCCTCACCGGCGCCGGCGCGAGCAGCGGCAGCGACGCGAGCGAGGGCAGTCAGGGCGACGCGCAGAGCTCGGGCGACGTCCCGACCACCGGCCCCGCCGGCACCACCGGCCAGGCGACGTCCGGCCCGGTCGACCCCTCGGCGACCGGCGACGCCTCGACGACCACCACCGGCGGCACGAACACCACGACGACCACCTCGTCCTCCGGCGGCGACGGCACCACCGGCGAGTGCGCCGAGCTGACCGAGACGGCGATGAACAAGAAGCAGCCGGCCGACATCATCTTCGTGATCGACAACTCCGGCAGCATGGCGATGGAGATCGCCAGCGTCGCCGCCAACATGAACAACTTCTCGAGCAAGATCATCAACAGCGGCATCGACGTCCGCGTCGTCATGATCTCGTCGTACCCCGCGAGCGGCGGGATCTGCATCGACCCGCCGCTCGGCGCCGGCGGCTGCCCGGTCAAGGACAACAACCCGCCGAAGTACACCCACATCAACTCCGAGGTCGGCAGCAACAACGCCCTGCAGAAGGTCCTCGACCACTACCCCGACTACAAGGACCTCCTGCGCCCCGACGCCGCCAAGCACCTCGTCGTCGTCACCGACGACAACTCCTCGCTGTCGGCCAACGCCTTCGACGCCGCGTTCAAGGCGCTCGACCCGAGCCTCGCCGGCTACAAGCTGCACGCGATCTGCGGCGCCAAGGACTCGGGCGACTTCCTGTGGTGCGCCCAGAACGCGGTCTGCTGCGCCTTCACGGCCAAGGCCGGCAAGGTCTACATCGACCTGATCAACAAGACCGGCGGCGAGTGGGGCGACCTCTGCCTCCAGAACTTCACCCCCGTGTTCGACGTCCTGTCGACCGAGGTCATCCAGAACTCCGGCCTCGCCTGCGAGTGGGCGATCCCCGACCCGATGGGCGACGACCCGATCGACTTCGACAAGGTCAACGTCGACTTCAACGACGGCATGAACGTCCAGACGATCGGCAAGGTCGAGACCCCCGACGCCTGCGCCAACGTCAGCGACGGCTGGTACTACGACGACCCGGCGATGCCGACCAAGATCCTCGTGTGCCCGCAGACCTGCGCCAAGATCCAGGGCGCGCCGAACGCGTCGATGAACATCAAGTTCGGCTGCGAGACCGTGATCGCCCAGTGACCGCCCGCGGGGACCTCGCTATCCTCGCGGCATGGCGTTCCGCGACCAGCACGAGGCCCCCGCGCTCTCAGACGACCCGTTCGACCGCTTCCAGGCGCTGTTCGCCGAGCTCGACCGCTCGAGCGGCCTGCTGACCGACCGCGTCCCGCTGCGCCTCGCCGCGATCAACCTCGTCACCGTCCCCGGCGACGCCGCCGCGCTCGCCGCCCAGTTCTACGCCCACGACGCCGCGCTCGCCAGACGCCTCGGCTGGCTGACCACCACCGACCCGTCCGTCCGCCGGGTGATCGCCGCCCACCTCGTCAAATACGGCGACCAGCCCGACGCCTTCCTCGACGAGGTCGACCGCGTCGCCGCGCTCTTTCGCGCCGCCGGGCTCCGCCGCGGCGGCGTGCACGAGACCCTCGCCGTGCTGCTCCTGCGCCGCGCCCTCGGCGGCGCCGCGATCGACTCCGACCACGTCGCCCGCCTCGCCGCGATCTACGCCGAGATGAAGCGCCACCACTGGTGGCTGACCGGCCCCGAGGACCTGCCCGCCTGCGCGATCCTGGTCACCCGCCCCGGCGCGCCGACCGACATCGGCGACGGCATCGAGGCGATCTACCAGGCGCTCCACCGCGACGCCGGCCTGTGGCGCGGCGACCCGCTGCAGACCGCCGCCAACGTGCTGTACCTCAGCGGCCTCGGGCCCGACGAGGTCGCCGCCCGCTTCACCGTGCTCGTCCGCGAGTTCCGCCAGGCCGGCGCCACGATCGGTCAGGGCGAGTACGACGACCTGGCGATCCTCTGCTTCTTCGCCCTCCCGGTCGCGCGGATCGTCGCCACCGTGATCGGCTACCGCGACCGGCTCACCGCCGGAAAATGGTTCGTCGCCCGCACCAACTTCAGCCTCGCCACCAACCTCGCGTTCGTCCGTATGGTCGGCCAGGACGGCGCCCTCGGCCCGCTCGCCGACGCCAAGCTGCTGCTCGACATGCAGGCGATCGTCGCCGCGCGCATGGCCGCCGTCGCCGGCACGACCGCCGCCACCGCCGCGAGCTGAGGCGCGCGGGCCGAGCCGAGCCGCTGACCCGCGGCGAGGTCGCGCTCACCGCCCTCGCGCTCGGCGCGGTGCTCGGCCTCGTCGTCTGGCAGCTCGCCGCGCTCGACGGCGTGTCGCTGCGATCCGCGACGCTCGGCGTCAGCACCCTCACCGACGCCTGGGGCTTCATGATCGCCCTGCTGCTCCTGCGCATCGTCCTGCCGATGCGCGGCGGCCGGATCGCCGTACCGTACCTGCTGCTCGCCGTCGACGGCCTCGCCTACCTGCTGGTCGACCTCGCCCTGGCGATCGACCTGCCCGCGCTCGCACCGGCCGTTGCCCCGCTCGGCGCCCTCGCCGGGGCCGCGGGCGCGGCCGCCGGCCTCGCCCAGCTCGCCCTCGCCCGCCGCCCCGCGCCCGGCTGAGCCGGACCGCGCCCTCGCAACGAGCGCAAAGAGCGAGGTGCGCCCCGGGACATGTCCCGGAGCGCACCTCACGGACGCCGCGGCGCCCCCAGCCTAGAAGCGGATCTCGACGCCCGGCGTGATCGTGCCGAACGCCGTGCGACCGGCGCGCGGCAGGAGCATCGCCTGCTGGCCCTGCTTCCACTTGTTGTACTTGCCGAGCCGGATCGCGCCGACCGCGATCAGCGGCACGCCGACCGCGAGACCGACCATGCCGAAGCCGATCCCGATCCCGCCGCCGATGTTACCGGCGGTGGAGACCACCCCGGTGCCGCCGGTCACGTCGTCGACTCGCCTCGCGGCGATGATCACCGAGACGCCCCAGCCGATCAGCGGCAGCGCATACAGGCCGGTGACCAGCGAGCCCGCGACCAGCATGCCGATCCCCTTCGGCGGCGGCGGACCGGCCGGGGCCACCGGCGCGGGCGCGGGCGCGGGGCCCTCGGGCGCCGCCGCGGCACCCTCGGGCGCCGCCGCGGCCTCGCCCTCGCCCTCCGGCTGGAGCGTCATCACCCGGCGCAGCTTCATCCCGAGCGGCGAGGCCTGGACATCGGCGACAGGGGCGAGCGTGACGGCGCCGGCGATGGCGACCGAGAGGGAGAGGTGAGCGATTCGGATGGTCATCGGTGTGGACTCCTCGTGCGGGGAAATCTGGTCCGCGGCCGGACAGGTACGTTCCGCCCCCGCAACCTATTCAATCATGAGACCGCGAGATCGTGAAAGAATTACCGGCGCGCAGGCGACAACACGGCGCGCCCGACGAGCCGCGCCGCGCGCGAGCGCGCCTCCACGCGCAGACGCCCGCGAACGCATCCACCGGCCGCGGGCGATTCAGGCGTCGCGGACCATGTTCTTGAACCGCCGCAGGTACACGACGAACTTCTCGCCGATCGCGCGCGCGCGCAGCTCGTCGGGCGTCAGCGGCCCGCGCTCGGGCAAAAAGCCCGGATCCGCGACCTGCGTCGGCCAGTCGGGGTTCAAGATCGCCGCCCGCCCGAGCGCGACGAGATCGGCCCCGCGGGCCAGCTGCGCGTCCGCCTCGGCCCGGGTCCACAGGTTGCCGGCGACGACGATCCGGACGTCGTCCGGCAGCGCGCGACGGAACAGCGGCACCGCGTGCTCCTCCGGCCGCTTCGCCGTATTGCGCGCAGCTTCCCACAGGGACAGGTGCAAGTAATCGATCCCGTCGTCCGCCAGCCAGCCCGCCAGCGCGAGCGACTCGTCGAGGTCGAGCCCGCGGGCGAACCCGAAGTCCTCGGGCGAGATCCGCACCCCGAGCACGAACGGGGCCGGCGTCGCCGCCCGGACCCGCCCCGCGATCGTGCGCAGCAGGCGGGCCCGCCCCGCGAAGTCGCCGCCCCACCCGTCGCCGCGGACGTTGATCGTCCGGCTCAGGAATTGGCTCAGCAAATAACCGTGGGCCGCGTGCAGCTCGACCCCCTGGAAGCCCGCCGCCTGCGCCCGGACGGCCGCGGCGACGAACGCCTCGATCACCGCCGCGATGTCGGCCTCGGTCGCCGCGCGCGGCGGCTCGAAGCCCGGGCGGTCCTCGTGGAACGCGCTCGCGCTCCACGGCTGCCGCCCGGTCAGCCGCGACGGCGAGCGCACCCCGCCGTGGTACAGCTGCACCACCCCGAGCGCCCCGGCCCGCGCGAGCCCCCCGGCCAGCGCCCGCAGCCCCGGCAGGTGGTGGTCGCTCCAGATCCCGAGCTGCCCGTCGAAGCCCTTACCGTCGGCGCTGACGTGCGCCGCGCACGTCTCGACCAGCCCGAAGCCGCCCTCGGCGCGCCGCTCGAGCCAGCGGCGCTCGTCGTCCGACAGCGCCCCGTCGTCCTCGCTCTGCAGGTTGGTCAGCGGCGCGAGGCAGACGCGGTTGCGCGCGACGGCGCCGCAGCGGAAACGGACGGGGCTCAGCAGATCGGGCGTGGCGGTCATCGGCCGGCGATGCTTACACCAATTCGGCGCCGGCTGCGACCTGTCTCTCGTGACATAGCCCCGGGGACACCCCCACGCCCGCGCCGGGCCGCGGCCGATCGCGGGTGTCGCCGACATCCCCCGACATCGCCGGCTTTCCTCGCCGCCCGGCCGCGGGCGATACTCCTCGCATGCCACGCACCCCCCGCGCGCCCCTCCTGCTGCTCGCCACGACCCTCGCCTGCGACGCCGGCGATCCCCGACCGGCCGAGGCCAAGGCCGAGGCCAAGGCCGATACCAGGGTCGAGGCCAAGGTCGAAGCCAGGGTCGAAGCCAGGGTCGAGGCCAAGGCCGGGACCGCGACGGCCACCGACCTCGCGACCACCGGCACCGCCGCCGTCGTCGCCGTCGCCGCGCCGCCGCTCAAGGCCATCGCCGAGGTCGAGGCCGCCCTCGGCAAGGCGATCGCGCTCAAGGCCGCCGACCTCGAGCTGACCGCGCTCGTCGACCTCGTCGCCCGCGGCGAGCTGGGGACCGCCGCCGAGCTCGAGCTCCTGCTCAACGCCCCGGGCGGCGCGGCCCACCGCGTCGACCTCGACGCCGACGGCAAGCTCGACTACCTGCAGGTCGTCGAGGTCCGCAGCGACGCCGCCATCCACTTCGAGATCCGCGCGATCCCGTCGCTCAAGGCCGACGCGGCGCTCGCGGTGCTGGTCGCCACGCTGGCGACCGTCCGCGCCGAGGCCGAGGGCGCGGTCGAGGTCGTCGCCAGCTACGGCGCCGCGGTCACCGGCGGCGCCGACGTCCGCGTCGAGAAGCGCCTGCAGGCCAATTTCGCGGCCGGCGCCGTCGTCCTCGCCGAGCCGTCCGCCTTCGTCGCCTGGTCGCTCGACGTCGCCCGCCCGGTCTACGTCAGCACCCACGTCGCCGCCGCCGACATCGCCGTCGCGGCCGACGGCAGCGTGCACTTCGTCGGCGACGCCGGCGCGTCGCTGGCCGCCGCCCGCCTCGCCAGCCTGCGCGGCGCCCTCGTCGTCGACGTCCAGGCCTCCGCCGACC
>ERZ1066136.429-NODE-429-length-33067-cov-11.664910_pt1 | contig 33067 bp, 33 predicted proteins | sample MGYA00382783_ERZ1066136 | MGnify/ENA primary metagenome ERZ1066136 (study PRJEB33369, sample SAMEA5778366) | biofilm metagenome | biome: Industrial cooling water; feature: Water cooling tower basin; material: Biofilm | place: United Arab Emirates | collected... | reverse complement strand
CCGAACAGCGTGACCGACGACTGCGCGTAGGCGCCCGCCGCAAAGGCGGACAACGCGGCCAGGGTGAACAAGGACTTTTTCATGAGAGCAATCTCCGTTGTGGGACAAGGCAACACCTTCCACGCGACGAACGCGCCATCGGACTCGGATGAAGTGCGAGGCGCGCTGCGGCACGAGACGTGAAGGCGCTGGCGAGCAGCCTAGGGACGAGGCGCGGCCGAGGCGACCTGCTCGCGAGAAGCGGCCCGGAGGTGGCTAGCAGACCCTCGTCAGTTCGGCGGGCATCCGTCGCCGCCCTTCCACAGCCGCTTGCACAGCAGCCACGCAAACGGCCCGGCACGGTCGAGCCCGAACGGGCCAAGGCCTACCACCCTGCGGCGTGAGGGAGAGGCCCCAAGCATCAACATGACCGGCCTGTCATGTTCCGGCAAGTGTTTTGTCAGTCGCTTGTTCCTATCGTTTTCGGACCGCAAAGTGGTGTGCCCTGCTAGCAACCCTCACGAGTTGTCTTTCGGGCCGTCGCATGCGGGCCCGAAAGAAAAGGACAACGACATGCGGAGACAAGACATCCAGCTGCTCGCCAGTGCCCGGCAGGGTGACCTCGAAGCGCGGTACGAAGTCGGCAGACGCTACCTGCTTGGCGTCGACGGCTTTCCGCAGCACACCGACACCGGGCTCGAGTACCTGGCGCACCCGTCGCTCGAGCCCTCCGAGCGAACCGCTCGCACGATCGCCGATGCGCTGCCCCTGCACGAACTGGTGCGCCGCAAGCTGCTGCTCCCGCTGGCAAAGGCGGCGCGCGGAGGGTCGATATCGGCGCAGGTGAAACTCGCTCTGTGGCGCGCTCTCACGAACGCCGATCCCGCCGAGACGACACGGTGGCTCGACGCAGCCGCTGCCGCTGGCGACGCCGGCGCACGCGCAGCCGCGCATGCGCTGCAAAACTGCCCCTCCAATGCGGCCGCCGACGTACTGGATGCCTTGAAAGCGGCCCCGGGGATCGACCTCGCTCGCCTGGTACCGCTGGCCCTGAGCAATGCGGTCCAGTCGGACGATCCAGAGGAGATCGCGCGCGTGCTGAGCGGCACGCTGACGGCGCGCCTGCCCATCACGCCGGAACTCGCGGATGCCGCTTGCTCCGCCATCGCCCGCTTGGAAGACGAAGCGCAGCCGCGGCTCCCGTGCGCGAACGGCGCTGTCGAGGCTCTTCTCGAAGACTGCATCCGTCGCGGCAATGCGACCGCGGAGTTGCTGCTCGGGCGCGCGCTGAGCGCGGTCGATACACCCGCACTGCCGGCGTCCTTGCTGACCACGGGGCAGAACCTGCGCAGAGGCGCCGCGCTTCTGCTCCGTGCGGCCGATGCAGGATTAAGCGCGGCGTGGATGGTCCTCTACCGCATTCATGCAGACAACCATTCCTCGGTCTCCAATCCGCAGATGGCGCGGTTCTTCCTCGAGAAGGCCGCGCTCGCGGGCGAACTCTGCGCCCAGCGGCGCCTCGGCGCGCTGATCCTGCGGTCAGCGACCACCGTGCACGAATCCGAGCAGGGCATCCATTGGCTTCACCAGGCGGCGCGCCGGCAGGATGCGCTGGCAGCGCAGTTGCTCGGCTCACTGGTGCTCCCGGTTGCGGGATCCGACGCCGAAGCAGACGCGGCCATCGATGCCGTACGCCGCGAGGATCCTTGGCTGGCCTGCCGCCTGCGGACGGCGCGGGACTTCGGCCTGACCAAGCTGGAAGCGATGAGCGTCGACATCGTCGCAGGGCTCAGGCCCTGGGGGCTGGTCGTCGGTCCCAACCCGTCGATTGCGCAGGCCAAGCTGGCGGCGCCTCGAGCCATCCCGGCACTTCGGCCCCAGGCGCTCGAGAACCTGCGTCGGTCCGTTGGGTTCTTCGAACAGTCGCGCCAGGACGGGTCCCCGATCGAGGGCGACCGGCGCAAACGCACCCACCGTCTGCGCTACTGCCTCGAGCGATCCGGCATCGACGAATCCCTGTTCTTCGCGAAAGTCAGGTCGACGGCGCTCAACACCCTGCGACAGGGACCCAAGTGGGCCTTCCATGCGCAGCAGCCTCTGCGCATGGCACTGGCCGCCTAGGAACGGCGGTCGGCATCGCATCCCTTCACGCGCCTCGCTGCAGCCTCCCATGCGAATCCTCGTCGTCGAAGACAACGCCAAGCTGGCAGGCCATCTGCGTCGGGGGCTGGCCGAGAGCGGCTACGTCGTCGATGTCGCAACCGATGGGATCGACGGGCGCCACATGGCGATGGAGGGAAGCTACGACCTGCTTCTGCTCGACGTCATGCTGCCTGGGGCCGATGGCTTCACACTGCTCGAGACTCTCAGGCAGCACAAGGACACGCCGGTGATCATGTTGACCGCCGCTGACAGCGTGGAAGACCGGGTGCGAGGCCTGCGCGCCGGCGCCGACGACTACTTGGTCAAACCGTTTGTCTTCACAGAGCTGCTGGCGCGTATCCAGGCCGTGCTGCGCCGCGGTGCCGCAGGTGCGCACCACGAACCCGACCGCATGGTGCTCGGGGACCTGGAACTGGACACCATACGTCGACGCGCGTTTCGCGCCGGCACGCGCCTGGATCTCACGGCCCAGGAGTACACGCTGTTGTCCGTGTTGCTTCGCCATCGCGGTGAAGTCATGTCACGCACGGTGCTCACCGAACTCGTCTGGGACATGAACTTCGACGGGGACTCGAACGTGGTGGAAGTCGCGATACGGCGCCTGCGCTCCAAGCTCGACGAGCCGTTCCCGGTCAAGCTGCTCCACACGGTTCGAGGGATGGGCTACGTCCTCGAACTGGAACGCGGCAACGACGCGGATGCGTGATGACCTGGCGCCATCCCTCGATCACGGCCCGGCTGACTGCCGGCCTTGGCGTAGTCGCACTCGTCGTCTTCTCGACTGCAGGTTGGCTGCTGCAACGGGCCCTCGAGTCCGAATTGGTCGATGCGGACCGAATGAAGTTGGCAGGCAAGGTCAGCGTCGTCCTTCACTTCATCGACGAAGCCAATCGTTCAGGCGATCGCGCAGCCTTGTTTCATCACCTCGACGACCTGCGCATCGGCCACGACGGCCTCCACGTGTGGCTGTTCGACGAAGCGGGTGCGGCGATCTACGGCGCGTCGAGCGCCAACGGAACGACGGTCCCGCCGCGGCCGGCGCACGGCGCCCGCGCGGATGTGACGGAGACGGCCCTGCCGTCGGCATCGTTGTGGCCGGCCGGCCGGCTGCGCGTGGCCATCGAGTCCGGCCCCCGCGATGAGCTCCTCCGTTCGCATCTCGCGACGCTGGTCCTGATCTGTGCCTTGGGCGTCGGCTCGACCGTGCTGCTGAGTTGGGTCGCCATCGGTCGCTGCCTCAGGCCGGTGTCGCAGCTCTCGGCGGAAGCCAGCGACATCACGCCCAGTTCCATGGGACGGCGCTTGACCGTTCCTCCCGAAGGCGCCGAGCTGACAGGGCTGGTGCGCGCATTCAACCAGGCGCTTGACCGGCTCGAGGACGCCTATGCGCAGTTGCAGGCCTTCAATGCCAACGTGGCTCACGAGCTGCGGACGCCCCTGGCTTCCTTGGTCACGGGCACGCAGGTCACGCTGTCGTCGCCAAGATCTCGCGAGGACCTGCGCGAGGTTCTGATGTCGAATCTCGAGGAACTGCAGCTCCTGAACGCGCTGGTCAACGACATGCTGTTTCTCTCCCGCGCAGATCGCGGCGACCGGGCGGAGGGACTGGAAGATGTCGCGCTCGGGTCCGAGGCGGACAAGGCCATCCGCTACTGCGACGCATTGCTGCAGGAAGCGGGCGTGGCCGCGGAACGCTCCGGCGACGCCACGGCGGTGTGCAACCCTCCGCTCGTGCTGCGCGCCCTCGTGAATCTTCTCACCAACGCCATCCGCCACAGCCGCACCGGCGACACGATCCGGGTCCTCATCGAGTCGAACCACGGGCTCGTCGCGCTGAGTGTCCTCAACCCCGGAATCGAGATACCGGCGCAGGTCCGAGCCCAGATGTTCGACCGCTTCTATCGTGCAGACTCCTCGCGCTCACGAGGGCAAGCGGGCCACGGCCTGGGATTGGCCATCGTCGCGGCCGTCGCACGGATGCACGGCGGGACTGTCTTCGTCGAACGCATCGGCCAGGCCAATCGTGTCGGATTGACGCTTCCGGCCGGAGACACCCCCTCGAGCGTGGACCCGGTCGAGGGAGTTGCCGTCGTCGGGACTGCGCCCGTTATGCCGTTGCCGAACTCGACGGTACGTCCAGCCCGATCGCTGTGACGCCATCCGCCGACCTGGCGAACGGTTCGCCTTGGTGCATTCTGGCGATGGCGGCGACGATGGCCAGGCCCAACCCATGGTTCGACGTCCCCGCCTGGCGCCGGGATCGCTCAGCCCTGTAGAAGCGGTCGAACAATCGCGGCAGGTGCTCCTGCTCGATCGAACTGCCCTCGTTCTCCACCGCGATCCGCACCCTGCCTGCGTTCGACGCGATCCGAACCTTTATCGTCGAGCCGGTCTTCGCGTAGCGAGTCGCGTTGCTCAACAGGTTGGACAGCGCGCGACGCAGGAGTGACACGTCGAACGCACCCTTCGCATCCCCTTCGCAAACCGCTGACAGGCATCGCTCCTGAAGCGCGGCCTCGTGGTACTCGATGATCTCGCCGAGCTCGGCAGCGAGGCTCGTGACCGGTGCGCGGCGCGCGGACGCGCCGCGGTCCGCATGCGAAAGAAACAGCATGTCGTTGACGATGATCGCGAGCCGCCTCAGGTCCTCCAGGTTTCCGGCGATCACGTCCTGCAGTTCGGCAGCGGGACGGTTGCGCTGTAACGCCAGTTCGCTCGACCCGATCAAGGTGGTCAGCGGTGTCCGAAGTTCGTGCGCAACGTCGGCATTGAAGCCCTCCAACTGCGCGTATGCGCGCTCGACCCGCACCAGCAACGCGTTGAAGCGATCGACCAGCGGCCGGAGCTCGAGTGGCTGCCCCGCTCCGTCCAGCCGCAGCCCCGCTCGTCCCAGAGCGACGGCATCCACTTGGGCGGCCAGGGCGTGCACTGGCAGGAGGCCCCTGCGGACCAGCAGGTACCCCGTCACGCTGACCAGACCCGCTCCGACCAGGGAGGCTGCCAGCAGGATCCAGCCGAGGCGCTGGAGCAGATCCTGGTCGCGGGTGACATCCAATCCCAAGACGACCCGGACACCGCCGCCGGTGCCCGCGAGCCATGTGTCATCCCAGGAGCTCTGCTTGAAACGGCGGTTCGAACCCTCGTCGCCATGCCCGGCGTGCGGCGGAGCGCGGAAGAGAACAAGCCCTTCGCGCGACGTGATGGACAGCGTCATGTCCTCATGGCCCGCCAGAAAGTCCTTCAGCTTGTGCTGCAGTTCTTCCGCTGCGGATGTCCCAGCCGCCTCGGCAAGCGCATGGCGGACAACCGCGCTCTTCAGCGCCAGTTCCTCGTGCTGGCGGTTCTGCAGGACCCACAGGTTGACGGCGTACACCGTTCCGGAGACCGCAAGCGCAGCGACCAACCCCTGCAGCGCCAGCCACCGGGACAGACGGGTCCCGAGGGATTGATCACCAGCGGCGACGACGCGCCACCTCACTCCTGACGCTCCTCCATCACGTAGCCCATGCCGCGGACCGTGTGGATCAGCTTGAACTCGAACGGCTCGTCCAGCTTCGCGCGCAGCCGGCGCACCGCTACCTCGACAACGTTCGTGTCGCTGTCGAAGTTGATGTCCCACACCTGTTCCGCCATCACGGTGCGCGACAGGACCTCTCCGCGCCGACGCAGAAGAAGCACGAGGAGATTGAACTCCTTCGGGGTGAGTTCGAGCCGCTTGCCGGCCCGTGTCGCCTTGCGGCGTGCCAGGTCGACCTCCAGATCCGCCAGCCGGAGGCTGGTGGGAAGCTGCCCCTCCCGATCTCCCCCGCCGCGGCGCAACAGGGCCTGGACCCGCGCCGACAACTCGGAAAACGAGAACGGCTTGACGAGGTAGTCATCTGCGCCACCGGTCAGCCCCTTGACCTTGTCTTCGACGGCGTCGCGGGCCGTCAGCATCAGGACAGGCGTCCTGCGCTGCCTACGCAGCTCTGCGAGCACCTCGAAGCCGTCGCGGCCCGGCAACATCACGTCGAGGACGATCAGGTCGTACGTGCCCTCGACCGCGAGATGGAGTCCGTCGATGCCGTCGTGAGCCAGGTCGACCACGTAGCCGCTCTCTGACAGGCCCTTTCGCAGGTACTCCGCCAAGCGGACCTCGTCTTCGATCACGAGAATTTTCATGGGCAGATTCTCCACCAGCCGTCGCGCCTCCTCGATTACGACTTGGTCATCTTCCAGTCCGCATCTGGTCAGCACGCGGTCCCTAGAGTGAAGCCTCGCATTCATCAACAACTCACGAGGTTCACCATGCGTAGAAATACCATCTTCACAGCCACCCGCGCGCTTGCGGCCGCCGCCGTCATGGCCGGCTCCCCGCTCTTTGCAGCGGCCCAACACCAGATGGCCCAGGGCGCGCCCGGCACTGCCAACACGACCGAATCGACCCGGCCCGCGGCGCTCACGCGAGAGCAGGTCCGCGCGGAGGTCGAGAAGGCGATGCGCGACGGCACGTGGCGCTGCCGGACCAGCAATCGCGGCTGGTGCTCGAACGAACCCGTGGCGACCGCCAAGCCCAACGCAGACAAGCGCCCGTAAGCTCGGCTGGGGCTGCGCCGTGACCACACGCCGGCACGTCCTGGCGCTTGCGGCATCGGCGAGGTCGCTGGTGCTCCTGGGTTGCGCCAGTACGAACTCAGATGTCGGCCGGCGCGGCGGCCCCTACTGCTATCGAAACGCCCGAAAGCGTCCAATCGTCTGCACCTCGGAGTCGACTCCCGGCCTCGATGTCGAGGCCGGGGCCAAGCGATTCGAAGCGGATCCCAGTGCGTTGACCGTCTACGCGAGTTCTGTAGCCATCGCATGAGGATTCAGCGACAGCCGAGTCCCTCTGGCCAAGCCAAGGTACCCACGGTCAAGCGCTCTGGCGCGCTCGCCGTCCCACTTGCAGCCCCGTCGTCCTGCGGTGTCCGAGTCCGGTCGCCGCCGTAGGGCTCTTCTCCTGCCCCCGTCGTTCCTGCGCCAGCGAGTCAATGATCGGGCAATCGGGCCGGTCGTCACCATGGCAGCAATGCACGAGGTGCTCGAGCGTCGCCTTCATGGACTGGAGTTCCTTGAGCTTCTCGTCCAGCTCTTCGATGTGAGCCTGCGCCAGCGCGCGCACTTGTCGGCTGGGGCGCATGCGGTCCTGCCACAGTCCAAGCAACTCGCGGATCTGCTCGATGGAGAAACCCAGATCGCGCGACTGTCGGACGAAGCGCAGCGTGCTGACTTCCTTGTCCGTGTACTGGCGGTAGCCGGACTCGGTCCGTACCGCTTCCGGAAACAACCCGACGCTCTCGTAGTGGCGAATCATCTTCGCCGAAACGCCCGAGGCCTTCGCTGCTTCGCCGATGTTCATGCTCATCTGGGGCTCCCTGACACGGCCACGGATTGGGAATGCTTCGGGCGCCGCGCGGCCGGCGCGTCAGCGGCACCGTGCCAGCGCCGCAACGTCAATGCATTGACCACGACGCTCACGCTGCTGAAGGCCATCGCCGCTCCCGCGATGACGGGATTCAGCATGCCCAGCGCGGCCAGCGGGATGCCCAGTACGTTGTAGCCGAAGGCCCAGAACAAGCCCTGCTTGATCTTGGAGTAGGTGCGGCGCGAGACGTCCAGCGAGTCCGCCACGAGCCTCGGGTCGCCGCGCATGAGCGTGATGCCGGCGGTCTCGGTCGCCACGTCCGCGCCACCTGCCATCGCGTACGACACGGACGCTGCGGCGAGTGCGGGGCCGTCGTTCAGGCCATCGCCGACGAACGCGACCACGGCGCCCGCATCGCGCAGTTCCTTCACCACGGCCGCCTTGTCACCGGGCAGGACTTCGGCACGAACCTCGTCGATGCCGAGTTCCTTCGCGACGGCTTCTGCCGCCCCGCGGTTGTCCCCGGTCAGCATGACGGTCTTGATGCCCAGTTGATGCAGCCGCGCCACTGCTGCAGCGGCGGTGTGCTTGATGGTGTCGCCGAACGCCAGCAAGCCCAGCAGGCGCCACTGGTTGCCATCCGACCCGACCAGCCACGAGACCGTCTTGCCCTGCCGCTCGAGCCGTTGAGCGTCGGCCAGCAGATCGCCCTCGTTCAATTGGAGCTCGCGCAACATGCGCGTGCTGCCGAGGGCCAGTTTCTGGCCTCGAACCGTGCCTTCGACACCGCGACCGGGAAGCGCCTTCGCATCGTGAGCCTCTGGGACCGGCAGTCGCTCCTCGCGCACCTTGTCCATGACCGCCATCGCCAGCGGATGGCTGCTCGACTTCTGGAGCGCGGCCGCAAGTCGCAGCACCTCGTCACGGTTCGATCCGTCGGCAGCCGCCACGGCCGCGAGCGAAGGCTTGCCTTCGGTGAGCGTACCGGTCTTGTCGAAGGCGACCGCGGTGACTGCATGCGCGATCTCCAGGGCTTCGGCGTCCTTGATGAGGATGCCGTGTCGCGCGGCGACCCCGGTGCCGGCCATGATGGCCGTCGGCGTCGCCAGACCCAGCGCACAGGGGCACGCGATGACCAGCACGGCCACCGCGTTGATGAGCGCGTGTTCCCAGTCCCCCGTGAAGACCGTCCAACCGAGGAAGGTGGCAAGCGCGATGCCGAGAACAACCGGGACGAACACCGCGCTCACGCGGTCCACGATACGCTGGATGGGTGCCTTTGCCGCCTGAGCCGACTCGACCATCCGGATGATGCGAGCCAGCGTCGTCTCCGCGCCGATGGCGGTCGTGCGAACGGTCAGCGCGCCTTCGGCGTTGATGGCGCCGCCGGTGACCTTGTCTCCGGGGGCCTTGGGCACTGGGAGGCTCTCGCCGGTGATGAGCGACTCGTCGACGTGGCTGCGCCCCTCGACGATTTCACCGTCGACGGCGACGCGGTCACCCGGCCGGACGACGACGAGGTCACCCACGACGACCTGCTCCACCGGAATGTCGACTTCCGCGCCGTCTCGGCGGACCCGGGCGGTGGTCGGTCGCAACGCGTTCAACGCGCGGATGGCGTCGGCGGTCTGCCGCTTGGCCCGGTGCTCGAGCCACTTGCCCAACAAGACCAGCGTGATGACGGCCGCAGAGGCCTCGAAGTACAGGTGCGGCATGCCGTGCCCGGCGTGCTTGAAGAGCAGGTAGACGGACAGTCCGTAGGCCGCGGAGGTGCCCAGCGCCACCAGCAGGTCCATGTTGCCGGTCTTGGCGAGCACGGCCTTCCAGCCGGCCCGGTAGAAGCGCCACCCCAGCCAGAACTGAACTGGCGTCGCCAGTGCCAGTTGTGCCCAGCCGCTGAGCATCCACTCGATGCCGAAGAGCGACAGCAGCATCGGAGCGACCAGTGGCAAGGTCAGCACAGCGCTTGCCGCCACTGGCCACCAGACCGGCAGCCGAGTGGCTGGCGGCGGCCTGTCGTGCTGAACGTCCTTCGCCGCGTAGCCCGCCTTCTCGATGGCCGCCTTCAGCGCCGAAACCGGCACGGTCGAAAGCGCCTGGATGGTCGCCTTCTCGGTCGCCAGGTTGACGGTGGCGCCGGAGACGCCGGGTACCTTGCGGAGCGCCTTCTCCACCCGCGCGACGCAGGACGCACAGGTCATGCCCTCCACCAGCAGCGTTGTTTCTGTGATGGCAACGTCGTAGCCGGCCTTGCGAACGGCCGCTGCCAGCGAGTCCGCCGTCACGGAGGGATCGGCGTTGACAGACGCCTCCTCCGTCGCCAGGTTGACGCTCGCCTCCTTGACTCCCGGAACCGCCTTGAGCGTCTTCTCGACGCGCGTGACGCACGAGGCGCAGGTCATCCCGGTGACCTGGAGCTTGATTCCGAGTGGGTTGGACAGTGCAGCGGTGCTCATGAGTGCCTCGATATGCCGTTCAGTGTCTACGCATCGTCAAGGTTCCAACAATGGAAAGGTCAAGAGTATCGTTGGCTTCTGCCTGCAGCTAGAGGGGTCTCTCCAGATCATCGCTTGACCTTACAACGATGGAAAGGTCAACAGTATGCCCGTCAGCAACACGACCCCACTGGAGATAGCGATGATCACCTTCGAAGTCAACGACATGACCTGCGGCCACTGCGTCAGCAACATCACCAAGGCGTTGAAGGCCACGGACAAGGACGCCAAAGTCGCTATCGACCTGGCCTCGCACCGTGTGCAGGTGGAGCCGGCCTCGGCCGACGCCGAGGAACTGGCCGAAGCCATCAAGGACGCGGGCTACACGCCGGTGCCCGTGCAGGCCGGTTCGGCCACTCCCGGCAAGCCGACGGGCTTGTGCTGCGGTAGTTGCCACTGACGCCGCCAGAACCGATTTGCATACAACGCGTGCTGCAGTGGAGAGGCCCAAGCTGCGTCGCGCAATTTGCCCGGCAACAGCTCACTGCGATGGAAGAAGAGACGCTTGAGCAAACATCACTGGATTGGCATGTCGGCGCGCTCCCGGCACTCAGTGGCGCCGGGTGACCCGAGTGCCCCTGGCTAGCATCGGGCGAAGCAGGGCTCGTGGCCGAGCAGCCCCATCGCGCAGGGAGCGCGATTGACTCTGCACTTGCTACAGGGTTTCAAATCCACATCTTGCCGCCCGAAGTGGCCTCGTTTCAGTTTCGCATCCAGTTGCCGATAAACTCTCGACATGCGCCGTCTCGGTGAGCGTCCGGCCATCACATATTGACGGGCGGCCTGACCCGCTGCCTATCGAGTCGGCTTGACCGCCCCGACGAAGGCGACGCATTCCACCAGGTTGAGCGCGGCCATCATCAGATACTTCTCTGCCTCGGTGCGCACAGCCATCAGGTCGTGCTCGTCGAGCCAGCTGTAGACGAAGGCCAGCAGGTAGCGCTCGGCGTGCTCGGTGTGGAACTGCTCGACGAGCTTGGTCGCCAGTTCCTGCGGCAGCCCTTCGTTGAAGCGCGCACGCGCCGTCAGGCGCTGCAGGCAGCCGTCCTGGATGTCCTCGGTGACCAGCGGCCACTGGTGGCCGCTGAGCTTCATCGCCTGGAAGGTCACGAACGGGATGTGCAGCGCGACCTCCAACTGCGCCATGTCCACCCCCATCCCCGGCAGCGCCAGGAACGCGGCGAGCGTGTTGGGCTGCTGGGCGTAGATCTCGTCGGCCAGGCGCACCTTCTGGTCGTGGCTCATGCGGCGCACGGCGACGTCGGCCTCGATCACCACCCACTGCGTGAGCGTCCCAATCGTCAGGCCGGCCGCCAGCGAAGCGGCAGCAGTTCTTCCAGCCGGTGGCTGGGGTGCGTGTGGATGCGCGCCAGAACGTCGCGCAGGTAGACCCGGGATCCAGGCCGTTGAGCTTGGCCGACTGCACCAGGCTCATTACCACAGCCGCGCGCTGCCCGGCCAGCGCGCTGCCAGCGAACAGCCAGTTCTTGGCGTCACGTTCATCTGTGCATTAGGGAATCGCTGATCAAGTCCTCGGCTTTGTAACTGTGTGCGTTGAAGCTAGCGACGCAGGATGCGGGGGATGACGATGAAGCAGATGACGTTGGCAGCGGCGGCCGATGCGGCGGGACGTCGCTCCACTGGAACCGGCAACATGTCGCGCCAAGCGGGCGTTTGACTTCCACCGGAATGTCCGCCACGAGGCTCGGCTAGCAGGGTTCCGTCCACGTCCGCTAAACTCCGCCCGTGCGTCGCTTGATCCTTCTGTTTTTGTTGTCCGTCCTGCCTCTCCAGTTTGCCTGGGGTGCGGCAGCGATGTACTGCGGCCACGAGCAGGCTCCGAGTTCAGGGCACTTCGGGCACCACAGCCATCAGCACCAGGCGAAGGCCGAGTCCGATTCAGGGTCCGCTGCCAAGAAGGCCTCGGTGCTTGCAGACGACCTTGACTGTGCGTTTTGTCACCTGGGTTGCGTGCAACCCTGTGCCAGTCAGACCGCTTCGGTTGCTGCGATCCGGTCCTCTGTCCTGGCGCTGCCCACGCTTCTTCTTCCGGATTCCGGTCGCCCTGGCCGGATCGAACGCCCCAAATGGCTCCTCGCCGCCTGATTCGGCGAGGGACTGTCACATCCATTGAGTTTGCCCCCTAGCGACTGACGCCTCGCCGAATTCTTCCGCTTTGTTGTTCATAGCAACCTGGAGAATTCGATGCGAACGAAGTCGCTGGCCCTTGCCGGTGCCCTGCTCTGCCTGTCCAACATCGGGCAGGCGCAAGTCCCGGCGCAAAAGCCTGGCGTCCTCCCCCCGGAAACCGCACCGATTCAGGCGCAGCAGCGTCTGAGCCTCGCGGAGGCCCTTGCGCTGGCCGAGTCGGCAAGCCCCACCCTGCGCTTGAAGATGGCCGAACTGTCGGCGGCCGAAGGGCAGCGCGCCGACGCAGGCGCATGGCTCTACAACAACCCGCAGCTGTCCGTCGACCAGACGCGACGGTCCGTGCCTTCGACCACCGGGTCGGAACGCCGCAGCGAGTGGGGTGCGGGTCTGTCCCAGACCTTCGAGGTGGGCGGGCAGCCGTCCTACCGTCGCGAGGCCACCGGTGCCGCGCTGACCGCCCTGCGGCTGGAGATCGCCGACGTCCGTCGCCGCGTTCGCGCCGACGCGGCCGAGCGACACACGCGTGTGCTCGCGCTGCAGCAGCGGGCCGACACGGAGACGCAGGCACTGAAGCTGTTCGATGACACGGCCACGGCAGTACAGCGAAGACGTCAGGCGGGTGAGGACACGCGGCTCGACGCCAACGTCGCTCGCGTCGAGGCCGAGCGCGCGCGCAATCAGCTGGCCCAAATTCAGGAGCAACTGCTGGAAGCACGCGCCGAGCTGGCCAAGCAATTGCAACTGCCGCCCGGGAGCCTGCCGATGGCGACAGGTGAACTCTCGGCGCAGCGCCCCGGCTACTCCCTCGACGCCCTGCTCGCAAGCGCCGACAACCAGCCTCGCGCCGGCGCACTGGCCGCGCGCGAGTCCAGTGCCGCCGCGCGGCTGAAGCTCGAACGGGCCAGCACCTACCCGGACGTGACCGTAGGCCTGAACGTCGGTCGCGAGGGGCCCGGCGCGGCGCGCGAACGCTTGACGACCTTGACCCTGTCCGTGCCCTTGCCGCTGTTCAAGAGCAATTCCGCAGGCATCGGCGCAGCCCAGACCGAGCTCACGCAGGTCCAGATCGAGCGGCAGGCGGCGCAGCGCGATGCCCGCGCAAGCGTCAGTTCGCTCTGGGCGCGGCTGGCCAGCCTGGAGGATCGGATTCGCCGGCTGCAGGAGTCCGTGCTTCCTGCCCTGGCGGACAACCAGCAACTCTCCATCAAGTCGCAACAAGCGGGACAGATCGGCTTGCTCGAACTGATCGTCGTCAGCCGGCAATCCCTGGATGCCAGGCGCGACCTGATCGACGCGCTCGCCGACTACCAGAGCACCCGCATTGCCCTCGAACTCGCGGCCGGCTGGCCGCAAGAAGGAACCCAACCATGAAGAACTCGAAACCGCACGGCTCGTCCACGTCGCTGGTGCTGACGGCCCTGGCACTCGCTCTGGCAGGCGCCCTGACCGCCTGTGGCGGCGGCGATAAATCCGCCGAGGCCAAGTCCGCTGAAAAGGCCGCTTCCGCTCCCGAGGGAGGACACAAGGAGGAAGGCGGGCTGAAGCTTTCGGCCGAAGAAGCGCAGCGCGCCGGCATCAAGCTCGAGAAGCTCGCTGAGCAGGGCTTCGCCGACACGGTGACCGTCACCGCGACGATCCGTCCGAACCAGGATCGTGTGGCCCGCGTGGCGCCGCGCGTCGAAGGGCGCATCGTGCAGGTCACCGCGAAGCTGGGTGACACCGTCAGGGCCGGTCAGGTGCTGGCCGTCCTCGACAGCCTGGCCCTTGGCGAAGCGCAGTCTGCCCTGGAGCGGGCGCGATCGGCGCAGCGCGTGGCGCAGGCCGACTATGCCCGCGCGGATTCTCTGGCAAAGGACGAGATCATCCCGCAGCGCGAACTCCTGCGTGCCAAGTCCGCGCTGGAGACGGCAAACGCCGACCTCCACGCAGCAGAAGACAAATTGCGCCTGTTGGGAGGTACCGCGTCGCACACCGAACGCGCCGCATCAACGTTCGCCCTCACCGCCCCGCTGGGCGGAACGGTGGTCCAGAAGAAGGCCACGATCGGCGAACTGGGTTCTCCTGCGGAGCCGCTGTTCTCCGTGGCCGACCTCTCGACGGTCTGGATCGAGGCCGATCTGACCGAGGACAAGCTCGCGCACGTGAAGGTCGGCGCCGCGGCAACGGTCACCGTCAATGCCTACCCGAACGAGCGCTTCACCGGTCGCGTGACCTATGTCGCCAGCATGCTCGACAAGGACAGCCGCACGACTCCCGCACGCATCGAGGTCCCCAACAAGGACGGCAGGCTCAAGCCGGAGATGTTCGCCAGTGCCACGATCGAGACCGGTGCGGCGCGTGCGCCGGCACTGTCGGTGCCCAGCGCGGCGATTCTGCTGCTGCAAGGCCAGCCCACGGTGTTCGTGGCCGAAGGCGGCGGCTTCGAGCCGAGGGCGATCGAACCCGGGGACAAGGTCGGCGGACGCACGGTGGTCAAGGCCGGAGTGAAGGCCGGTGAGCAGGTGGTTGCCGAAGGGGCGTACGCCCTGAAGGCGCGGCTGCTGAAGTCGCAAATCGGCGAAGGCCACTGAGAAAGATCAACCATCATGCTCAACGCCATTGTCGATGCCTCGCTTCGATACAAGGTCCTGGTCATCGTCGCCTTCCTGATCGTCATCGGTCTCGGGGTGCAGGCGTTTCGCCAGGTCCCGGTCGATGCCTTCCCGGACGTCACGCCTATCCAGGTCAACGTCTACACCGAGTCACCCGGCCTTGCAGCCGAAGACGTCGAGAAACTGCTCACGGCCCCGATAGAAGGCGCCCTCGCCGGCCTGCCCGGCGTTCAGGAGGTGCGGTCCGTCTCGCTGTTCGGCCTGTCCTATGTCGGCGTCTACTTCGATGACGACGTCGACATCTATTTCGCACGCCGCCTGGTCGGCGAGAAGCTGCAGGACGTGAAGGGCCGATTGCCCCAGGGCTACGGGGAACCCGTTCTCGGCCCGAACAGCTCCGGGCTGGGCCAGGTCTTCTGGTACACGGTCGAGTCCGCGGACAAGAACCTGTCCAGCATGGACCTGCGGACTCTGCACGACTGGACCGTCAGGCTGATCCTGCGCACGGCGCCCGGTGTGGACGACATCATCACCTGGGGTGGCGACGAGAAGCAGTTCCAGGTGCAGATCGACCCGAACGCACTCGTCAAGTACAAGCTGTCGTTCAAGCAGGTGATGGAAGCGCTGACGGCCAACAACAAGCAGGTCGGCGGGCAGTCCATCAATCTCGGCCGCGAGCAGTACCTGGTGCGCGGTCTGGGCTTGGTGAGCAATGTGACGGACATCGGTGGCATCGTGGTCGCCGAACGCGGCGGGGCGCCGATCCGCGTGCGAGACGTGGCCAAGGTCGTCGAGGCGCCGGCACCGCGCTTCGGTGCCGTCACGCGCGACGGCAAGGAAGCCGTGCTGGGCATGGCGCTGTCGCGCGTCAACGAGAACGCTAAGACCGTGGTCGACGCCGTCAAGGCCAAGCTCGCCATTGCGCAGGCCGCGCTGCCCAAGGGCGTGACGCTCAAGCCGATCTACGACCGCACCGAGATCGTCGAGAAGGCCCTGAAGACCGCAGAGAGCTCCCTCGTCGAGGGCGCGATCCTGGTGGCGGTGATCCTGTTCCTCTTCCTGGGGGAGTTCCGGTCCGCGATCGTCGTGATCGTCACGCTGCCCCTGTCTATGCTGATCGCCTTCATCCTGATGCAGCGGTTCGGGCTGTCGGCCAACCTGATGTCGCTCGCCGGGCTGGCGATCGGCACCGGGATGATGGTGGACGGCGCCGTGGTCATGGTCGAGAACGCGTTCCGGCTGCTCTCGCATGCGCGCGAGTCCGGCAAGCCGATCAACAAGACGCACGTGATGCTGGAAGCCGCGCGCGAGGTGGTCAACCCGATCGCGTTTGCGATCCTGATCATCATCGTCGTGTTCCTGCCGCTCTTCTCCCTGACCGGACTCGAGGGCAAGCTGTTCAAGCCGATGGCCCTGACCATCACCTTCGCGATGGCCGGCTCGCTGGTCCTGTCGCTGACCCTCGTGCCGGTACTGGCCGCGCTGATCCTCAAGCCCAAGGAAGAGAAGGACACTTTCCTGGTTCGCTGGGCCAAGAAGGCCTATGTGCCGCTTCTGGACTGGGCGCTGGAGCGCAAGAAGCGCGTGATCGGCACCGCGCTCGTGCTGCTCGTGGGCACGCTGGCCCTTTTCCCCTTGCTCGGCAAGGAGTTCATGCCGCAGTTGCAGGAGGGCGCCATCATGTTCCGCGTCACCGGCATCCCGTCGACCTCGCTGGACGAATCGCTGCAGGTGTCCCAGGCGGTCGACACCACCCTGCGCACCAAGTACCCGCAGGTTCGCTCCGTGCTCGCCACGATCGGCCGCGCCGAGAAGGGCGAGACCGCGGACGTGAACTACATGGAAGTGCTGGTGGACATGAAGCCGCAGGCCGAGTGGCCGGAGAGAGCGACCTACTCGGCGCTGGCGTCGCAGATGCAGGAGGACCTGGAGAAGGTCGTCCCGACTTCCGTCTTTGGTGCCACGCAGCCGATCCAGATGCGCGTGGAGGAGCTCATCTCGGGTGTACGCGCCACCCTTGCGCTGAAGTTGTACGGCGAGGATCTGGAGACCCTGGACCGCCTGACGGCACAAGCCAAGAGTGTGCTGGAGAAGGTGCCGGGCGTCACCGACCTGTCGGCCGAGGCGAACAAGGGCAAGCCCCAACTCGTCATCAAGGTCAACCGCGAAGCGGCATCGCGCTTTGGCATCAATGCCGACGAGATCCTGGAGGTGGTGCAGGCCGGGATTGGCGGCAGCGCCGTGTCTACGCTCATCGATGGCACCAAGCGCTTCGACATCGCCGTACGCCTGGCCGATGGCTTCCGGGCCGATCCGGAGGCCATCGGCTCCATCCCGATCCGCACCGCCGAAGGAGCGCTCGTGCCCTTCTCGCAGGTGGCCACGCTGGAGCTCGACGAAGGGTATTCGTTCGTGCGCCGCGAGGCGCTGCAGCGCTATGCCGTGCTGCAGATGGACGTCAAGGGTCGCGATGTCGACAGCTTCGTGAAGGAGGCTGACGCGAAGCTCAAGGAGGCGGTGCAGATGCCGGCCGGCTACTGGGTCGAGTGGGGTGGCGCCTTCGAGAACCAGCAGCGCGCGCTGGCCCGGCTGGCCCTGATCGTTCCGCTGACAATCGGGCTGATCTTCCTCTTGCTATACACCGCATTCAATTCGCTGCGGCACGCGACGATCATCATCGCCAACGTGCCCTTCGCCATCATCGGCGGCATCATCGGCTTGTTCGTCACGGGACAGTACGTCTCGGTTCCGTCGGCGATCGGATTCATCGCAGTCTTCGGGGTCGCGATGCTCAACGGCATCGTGCTGGTCTCGTTCCTCAACGATCAGCGACGACACGGGCTGTCGGTGAGAGAGGCGGTCCGGCAAGGGGCTGCGCTGCGGCTGCGGCCCGTGCTGATGACGGCGTCGGTGGCGATCCTTGGCTTGATCCCCATGCTGCTGTCCACCGGCGTCGGCGCCGAGACACAACGGCCGTTGGCGACCGTCGTCGTCGGCGGGCTGATCACCTCGACGGCGCTGACGCTGCTGCTGCTTCCCTTGATCTACGAGTGGGCTGAACTGCGTGCCGAGCGCCGCAGACAGCCCCAGCCGGTTCCCGCCATCGAAGGAGCGACACCATGAAGGAAATCAAGGCCTACGTCCACGCCAGCCGGATCGCCGATGTCATCGCCGGGCTGAAGGGCTCGACGGTATGGGGCGATCCGGGTCACGACGAACACAACCTGGCGGTCTACGTCGTCAAGGGGTCGCTCGTTCCCTTGGACGACGCCGAGCGCCACTACTCTCTGGAACTCGGCGAAGAGATCATCAACGAGTACAAGGTCGAGTTGCATTGCCACGACGACGATGTGCCCGCGCTGGTGGACGTCATCCGGCGCACGGCGAGGACCGGTTCGGCCGTGGCCGGCTGGATCTACGTGATGGACATTGCCTCGGCCGAGCCGATCCGATGACCTGGCAGCAGGCCTGCCCGGTTCGGCAGCGCGAGAGGATCGGGCGATGAGCGCGGGGCACGACCACGCCTTGCCGGCGACGACCAAGGAGCGCTCGCTGCGCTGGGCATTGGTGCTGACCTCGGCCTTCCTCATCGCCGAGGTCGTGGGGGGCGTCGTCCTGAACAGCCTTGCGCTGCTGTCCGATGCCGCGCACATGTTCACCGACGTGGCGGCTCTGGCGATCGCATTGGCGGCCATCAGGATCGCCCGCCGCCCGGCGGATCAGCGCCGAACCTTCGGCTATCACCGCTTCGAGATCCTGGCGGCGGCCTTCAATGCGCTGCTGCTGTTCGGCGTCGCCGGCTACATCCTGTTCGAAGCTTGGCAGCGCTGGCGCCAGCCCGAGGAGGTGCAAACGACCGGGGTGCTGGTGGTGGCGGCGCTCGGGCTGGTGGTGAATCTCGCGAGCATGTGGATGTTGCGTTCAGGCAAGGACGCCAGCCTGAACGTCAAGGGTGCCTATCTCGAGGTGTGGAGCGACATGCTGGGATCGATCGGCGTGATTGCTGGCGCGATCGTGATACGCATCACCGGCTGGAACTGGGTCGATTCGGTGATCGCGGTGGCCATCGGACTGTGGGTTCTGCCGCGGACCTGGGTGCTCTTGAAGGACACCCTGAACATCTTGCTGGAAGGAGTTCCCGAAGGCATCGACATGGCGGCGGTCAGGCAGTCCCTGCTGGGCCTGCCGGGCGTGCTGGGTGTGCACGATCTTCACGTGTGGGCCGTCACCAGCGGCCGGACCAGTCTCACGGTCCACCTGGTGCATGCCCCCGACGTCGCGGCGCCGGTAGAACTTCTCGAGCGGGCACGCACAGTCCTCGCGGCGGAGCATCACATCACCCACACGACGATTCAGCTTGAGACGCAGCCCTGCGCACAAGCCGACGTGGCCGTCGGCCCTGGAGGCAGTGGCGAACTGGCATCGCGTGAGGATGCCCATGCCTAGACCGGCAGCGTGGACAGCTCGACCGGTGTGCGCCATGGAGTCTGGTTGCACGAGGAACCACGGCGCCCGCATTCCCAACCACCCGGGTGTCCGGTCGTCGCCGCGGCGACCACACGCCAAACCCGTCAACTGAAGGAGAACTGAGTGAACTTCGATCGACGCAAGCTGATCGCCGCAGCCCTCGGCGGCACGGCGCTGCTGACCACCGGTTGCATGACCAAACCCCTGCGCCCGGCCAACGCCGATGGGACGTACTGCTACCGCATCGGCAAGAGCTATCGCCCCAAACTGACCTGCACGCCGGGTCCTGTTCCCTCCGCGCAAGTCGAGTCGCAGGCTCGCGCTTTCGGTGGATCGGCCGATCGCCTCACGGTCTATCTCGTGCGCAAGCGCTGGGGTGATACGGAGCACGTGATCTCGGTGTCGACCCCAGGAACGGCCCCAGCGCAAACCGTGCCCGAGAGCTTTGCGCGCCTGCGGCTGGCGCCCGGACAGCACGTGCTGACCGCCACATGGCCCGAAGGAACGGCAGGCCTCGAGATCTCGGGCAAGGCTGGGGAAGTGCTGGTGGTGGAAGTGATCGGGCAAGTCTGGGTCTGGGGCAGCAAGTACCGCCTCGAACCTGGAACGATCGACGACGCCCGCGAACGCACGCGCAACCTCCGACTGGTTGCGGACGTTGGTTGAAGACGCTTGCGCCCTCGTGACGCGAGCGACTGCCGGTGCCCGAATAGCACGGGCAAGCGATTTCCAGCATGAGAGCCCGACTGGCCGATCCCGAGCTCTCGCTGGCGATGACCTGGATCTGGATCGGCGTGCTGCTGGCCGCGCTGGTGGCGTATGGGATCTTCCGCTGGTGGCGCCGTGGACATCCGCGCAAGCGGCCACCTACACCGCTGAGCTACTCCGCCGAACTGAGCCAGCGATTGCAGAAGAACATGAACAAAGGCACGAAGCGCAGGCGGCGCGGCAAGCCCGCGAAGAAGAAGCCGCCGTGCCGTCCGTGAAAGGTGTGCCGAGATCAGCCGCCCGTCTGCAGTTCGAGGCGCGCGCGGCGAGCATCGGGCGACTCGGCGCGCATCTCGTCGATAGCCTGCTGCCGCGTCTTCGGCGGCTCGGAACTCTTGACCGGCAGCGGCGCTCCACGCTGCAACAGCGCCAGCGTGCCGTCCTGGCGCGCTGCATCGACCTCGGCCATCACCTGGGCACGGGTCTTGGCGCTCCTGAAGTGCTCGGGGTGGTAGGTCACACCGGCTTCGCCGTTAGCGGCGTGCCAGACCGAATTGGCCTGCGCCGCCAGCGGCAGCGTGAACGCGAGAGCGACGGCGGGGACCAGAGCGAGACGGAAGGCATTCATGTCGAAATCCTTTCAGGAGGAAGAGCAGGAGACCTGCGATGGCATGCCCGAAGGCATGCGCCCACTGTAGGAATCGGTGCCCCACACGAAGGAAAGAAGCAGATGACAGTTCGGACAGGCTTGGTGCGCCAGCGGACGGGGGCACGGTCATGAAGCTCCTGATCGTGGAGGACGAGGCCAAGCTGGCCGACTACCTGCGCAAGGGTCTCGCGGAAGAAGGCTACGTCGTCGAGGTGGCCGGCAACGGCATCGACGGGCTGCACATGGCGACCGAAGGCAGCCACGACCTCATCGTGCTCGACACCATGCTGCCCGGCATCGACGGGCTCGGCCTGCTCGCGGCGCTGCGCCAGAGCAAGCAGACGCCGGTGATCATGCTGACCGCGCGCCACCGTGTGGAGGACCGGGTGCGCGGCCTCAAGGCCGGCGCAGACGACTATCTCGTCAAGCCGTTCGCCTTCTCCGAACTGGTGGCCCGCATTGAGGTACTGCTACGCCGCGCCGCCGGCGCCGCGCCGGCGCCCGACGCCCTGCTGCTGTCGCTCGGTGACCTGCAGGTGGACCTGGCGCGGCGACGTGCCGTGCGCGCCGGCCAGCGTCTGGAATTGTCAGCGAAGGAGTTCCAACTGCTGACGCTGCTGATACGGCGCAAAGGCGAGGTGCTCTCCCGCACCGAGATCGCCGAGCAGGTCTGGGACGTCAACTTCGACCACGGAACCAATGTGATCGACGTGGCCATCCGGCGGCTGCGCGGCAAGCTGGACCTGCCCTTCGGGCACACGCTGCTGCACACCGTGCGCGGGATGGGCTACGTGCTCGAGGACCGCAGTTCATGAGTCGGCTGCACGCTGGGTCGCTCGACCGCCGCCTGGCTCGCTGGCTCGCACTGCTGGCCCTGGCGGGGCTCACGCTGACGTGCCTGGGCGTCTACACGGCGACAGCCCTGAGCTTCGAGGACCGGCAGGCGGACACGCTGCGCCAGAAGCAACTCCAGGTGCGTCACCTGATCGCCGAGGCCGGCGTGGTGGGGAATGCAGCGCTGACGCACAAGCTCGACGATGCGATGGTCGGCCGGCAGGACCTGACATTGGTGCTCACCGATGCCACGAACAGGGTTTTATATGCCGGACCCACCGCGACGCCGCGGCGCCAGACCCTGGTCACGCGATTTGAGGCGGCAACAGCATCCGGGCCGGTCCAGGCGAGCCTGACTCTGGACACCACCGAAGACGACCGTGTACTGTCCCGACTCGCCCGCACGCTCGCCGCAGCCGCGCTGGCCGGATCGTTCATCATTGCAGCGGGCGGGTTCACGCTCGTGCAGCTTGGACTGCGCCCGGTCCGCAACCTGGCTTTGCAGGTCCAGGAATTGGCGGCCGACACACTCGATCGCCGGCTCGATGGATCGGCCCAGCCGAAGGAACTCGCCGCACTGGTTCAGCATGTCAACGATCTGCTGGACCGATTGCATCGGGCCTACGAGCAGTTGGAGGCCTTCAATGCCGACGTCGCGCACGAACTGTTCACGCCGCTGGCGACACTGATCGGAGGTACGGAAGTCGCCCTGCGCAAGGCGCGCGAAGCCAATGAACTGCGCGACGTGCTGGGCGAGCAACTCGAAGAACTGCAGCGCATGTCGCTCATCGTTCAGGACATGCTCTTCCTGTCCCAGGCTGACCGCGGTGCGAAGGCGCGGCTCGAGACTGTTCGGAGCCTTGCCGACGTCGCCAGCGCGGTGGCCGAGCTACACGAGGCCCACATGGAAGAGGCCGGACTGCGTTGGCGCGTCGACGGCGACGCGGGTGGGGCCGTCGACGCCCGCTTGCTTCAGCGGGCCCTGTCCAATCTCATTGGCAATGCCACACGACACGCGCAGCGGGGCAGTGAGGTCGTCGTGCGGATCGAGGGGAACCGTGACGGGGCCTCGCTGAGCGTGGTGAATCAAGGCGCGACGATCGCTCCCGAACACCTTCCGCGTCTGTTTGATCGGTTCTACCGGGTCGATGCCTCTCGCAGCGGAGCGGCCCGTAACCACGGGCTGGGCCTGGCCATCGTGGCCGCCATCGCGCGAATGCACGGTGGGCGGGTAGCGGCCACCTCGAGCGACGGAACCACATCCATCGGGCTCGTCATCCCGACAACGCCCGACGAAGTGATCTGACCGTCAGAGGCAACTGCCCGCGATGTCCCGAGCGCGGCCGGGACCGGGGATGCGGTCCAGCTTCTTGGCATCCGCCAGGCTGAGCCCGGTAGGCGGGGCCGACAACGGCACGGCCATCCCGGCATTGTCCAGGCGCTTCGCGATGGCGAGCGTCACGCCGCTTGTGGCAAGCGCCGTGGTCGCCGAAGGCGCCAAGGCCCGGTCCTCCAGGCGCTTCATCTTGGCGACGTCGGCGGTGCACACGGTGGCCGCAGACGCTGTGCCCGCCAACAACAGCGACAGCGTCGCGAACGCTGCACTCAGAGAAGTCTTCATGGCTTGCTTGGGGGTCGTTGTGACGGTACCCAGTGTGGATGGCGGCGACTGACGCGCCCTGAACGGCAACATGACAGTTCTGTCAGAAACCGGCCGGCATGGCCGCATCGGGTGCCCGTCCCGGCGGACGGGCGATGCGACACGCGGAGACGGTTGTTCTCCAGCATTCTCTGGCCGCGGAAGACTCGCCGAGCAGGCACGGGCCGACGAGCATCAACGGCAGGCACATCCCAGGACGCTTCGATTGCGACAGGCGAAAGCGACTGCGCGGTCGACCTCGGTCCGCTCATCCGCGTCCCGGCTTCGGCTTCGGCTTCGGCTCGGCTCGGCTTCCAACAGCAGAACGCCAGCCGCTCGTCAAGGATGAGTGAGAAATCCCGTGCCATGTGATGGATCAGTCATCACGGTTCCGACGATTCTGCGCGCCGCTCGCCGCGTACCCAAACGGCGCGCCCCGGGCTCAGCGATCTCAGCAGCGCTTTCGCGTCCCCGGTGCACACGGCACTGTGGATCAGCACGGGACTCAAGCTCAATCAGCGCGCCGCTGACTTCTTGAGTTCCTGCTCGACAAGTGCCTTCAACTGCGCCTCACCGAATTCGCGCAGCGGCGTGCCGTTGACGAAGAACCCGGGCGTCCTGTCCACTTTGAGTGCCTGCATGTCCGCGATATCCTGCCGCAGCACTTGGTCGATGGTTGGCCCGTCGGCATCCGCCTTGGCCTTCGTCATGTCGAGACCGACGTCGCCGATGAGTTCCCAGATCATGTCGGGCCGTGAGCGGTCATGAGAGGCCCATTGAGGCTGGGCAGCAAGGGCACGCTCGAGCGCTTCCCAGTACTTGCCCTGCACCCGCGCCGCCTCGAGGATCTTGACCGCCGTGTCGGACCCATGGTGCAGCGGTGCATAGCGCACCACCAGCCTGACCTGGCCGAAGCTCGCGTTGACCATCTGCTTGACGATCGGATAGAAGGCCCGGCAGGTCTCGCAGGACGGGTCGAAGAACTCGACGATCGTCACCTTGGCCGCTGGATTGCCGAAGACGGGCGAATGCGGCCTGACCAACGCATCGCTGTTCGCCTGCGCCGCCTGCTTCACTTCCTGGTTCGAGCGGCTCGTGAAGACCACGACACCGGCCACGAAAGCCAGAACCACCGCCGCGACGGTGCCCAGCACGATCCACTTCCTGCTCATGTTCTTGCCCTTCCTCTTGCCACCCACAACGCGACCAGGATTCCCGTGAACGCCGCCAGCGACAGCAAAGGAATCGGCACCACGCCGGCCACCTGGACGTCGGCGTCGGCGCAGGACGATCCCTTGCCGCACGGCACCAGCCCCTCGGACACCACGCCCCAGAAGACCAGCAGATGGTAGGCGGCGATCCCCCATCCCACGCCGGCCAGCGGCAGCGCGTAGAGAACGCTGCGCGCGTCCGACGCGAACAGGCCTATGCCGAGCACCAGCACCAGCGGAAACATCGCGATGCGCTGGTACCAGCACAGCACGCAGGGCGTCTTGCCCATCACCTCGCCCAGGAACAACGCGCCGGCCGTGGCCAGCAGCGCCAGCAGCCAGGCCAGGAACAGCGGCGTCCAGAACGTGACATGCCGGCTGTTGCCAGGCCGGGCAACTGGCTGTTCGTCGCTCATCGTGTTGGCGGCGCGAAGCCGGCCGTCGCGTTCACCTCGACCTTCGACACGCTGCCGTCGGCCGCCGTGAACGAGAGCGTCAGGGGCACACGCTCGCCGGCCTTGAGCTGCTTCTTCAGGTCCATCATCATGACGTGCAGCCCGCCCGACTTCAGCTCGATGGTCTGGCCGGCCTTCAAGGGCACGCGATCGGCGGGCCGCATCCGCATGATGTCCTTGTCCAGCCACATCTCGTGCACTTCGACGATGTCGGCGACCGGCGAACTGGCGCCCGTCAGCACGACGTCCTTCTGGGATGTCAGCCGCATGAAGGCGCCGGTGGCCGATTGGTTCGGCACGGTGGCGCGCGCCCAGGCGCCATCGACGGTCACCTGCGCATGCACCGCCGACGCCGCACCCACAGCCAGCAGCGCAGCGAGGCAGCGGGACAACAAACGATTCGGAAGAGGAAAGCTCATTCTCGACATTCTCGCCCCGGGATCCGTTGGAGGTGCTTGCCGACTCACGTTGCGTCTCCTCGATCGTCCCCGCGCGAATCGGCCCGCGGCCCGAACGAGGCCAGCACGAGCAGCACCGCGCTGCCGACGATGAAGATGTCGGCCAGGTTGAACGCCGGCCAGTGCATGCCGCGCCAATGCAGGTCGAGGTAGTCGACCACGGCGCCGATGCGCACCCGGTCGACGACGTTGCCAAGTGCGCCGCCGATCAGGCCGACGTAGGCGGCCGTTTCGAGTCGGCTGCGAACGCCGCGCCACAACAGCAAGGCGAGTGCCACGCTGACGGCCAGGCCGACCGCGATGAGCGCGTGGCGCTGCCAGCCGCCCGCGTCGGCGAGGAACGAGAACGAAGCGCCGGGGTTGAGGACATGGACAAGATTGAACCAGGTGGTGACAGTGATGCCTTCGCCCAGCGACAGATTCGCGGCGACCACCCACTTGATCCCCTGATCGAGCGCGAGGAGCAAGGCGGCGACGCCCATCAGCAGCCACCAGCGGCCCCGCGAGGCCGATGCCGCCGCGCGTGGTTCGCCAAGGCCGACGGATGCGGGCGTCATCGGTCGCGGTCCTCGATCAGCCGCTCGAGATCGGGCGGGATTGCCATCGGCTTGAACGCACTGACGTTCGAACCGCCGGTGTTGCCGACCGGCAGGCGGCCGACCAGATGGCCCACCGGCACCAGCGCGATGCGCATCAGCTGGCCCGCCACTTCGCGCCGGTCGCCCGCTGCCCAGCCGGCCCGAAGCATCTGCCAGTGCACCCGCAGGTGCGGGACGAAGTCGAGTTGCCCGAGCACATGCGCGCGCTCGAGGGCTGCGAACGCGCTCTTGGCGTCGCCGGCGGAGCGATGCCGGGCCGCCTCGGCCATTGCGGCCTCGAAGGCCTCGATGCGCCGTGATCCTGTCGCTGTCGTCACTTGCCCTCCCCCTTCTTCAACAAGCGCAGGCCGTTGAGCACGACCAGCAGGCTCGCGCCCATGTCGGCGAATACCGCCATCCACATCGACGCGTTGCCGAATACCGCGAGCACCAGGAACACCGCCTTGATGCCCAGCGCCAGCGTGATGTTCTGCCACAGCACGGCATGCGTCGACCGCGACAGCCGCACGGTGTCGGCGATGCGGCGCAGATCGTCGTTCATCACCACCACGTCGGCCGCTTCCATCGCGGTGTCGGTGCCGGCGGCGCCCATCGCCACGCCAATGTCGGCCTGCGCCAGCGCCGGCGCGTCGTTGATGCCGTCACCGGTCATCGCGGTCAGGCCATGTTCTGCCTGCAGCGCCTTGATCGCTTCGAGCTTGTCCTCGGGCAGCAGGTTCCCGCGCGCTTCATCGATGCCGGCTTCGTGCGCGATGGCCGTGGCCGTGGCCTGGTTGTCGCCCGTCAGCAACACCGGTGTGATGCCCAGGGCCTTCAGCGCTGAGACGGCTTCACGAGACGAATCCTTGATCGTGTCGGCAACGGCAAACAAGGCGATCGGGCCGGCGTCGGAGGCCAGCAGGCTGACGGTGCGGCCGGCTTCCTCATGGGTGCGCAAGGTCGCCTCGAGGTCCGGCGAACACTGGCCACGCTCCTCGATCAGCCGGTGGTTGCCCAGCACATAGGTGCTGCCGGCGATGTCGGCCTGCACCCCGCGACCAGCCAGCGCCTTGAAGTTCTGCGCCTGCACGCTGTTGGACTTGAGCCCCGCGGCGATGGCGCGAGACACTGGGTGGTCCGAGTGACTGGCCAGCACGAAGCCCATGTGCTCGGCATTCGCTGCATCGGTTGCCGGATTGAGTACGGACCAGTCCACCAGCCGCGGCTTGCCCTCGGTGATGGTGCCGGTCTTGTCGAGCGCAATCGCCTTGAGCTTGCGCGCCTCTTCCAGGTAGATGCCGCCCTTGATGAGGATGCCGCGGCGCGCTGCGGCTGCCAGGCCGCTGACGATCGTCACCGGCGTGGAGATCACCAGCGCGCAGGGGCATGCGATGACCAGCAGCACGAGGGCCTTGTACACGCCTTGCAGCCACGTCCAGCCGAGCAGCCAAGGGCCGAGCAGTGCTACTGCCACGGCGATCACGAACACCGCCGGCGTGTAGATCGCCGCAAACCTGTCGACAAAGCCCTGCGTCGGCGCCCGGGTCGCCTGAGCCTCCTCCACGGCGTGGATGATGCGCGCCAAGGTCGAATTCGAAGCCAGTGCGGTGACCTCGAACTCGAATGTCCCCGACTCGTTGATGGTGCCGGCAAAGACCGGATCCCCGCTCGCCTTGTCGACGGGGATGCTCTCGCCGGTAACCGGCGCCTGATTGATACTGGTCTGCCCCGAGCGGACGACGCCGTCCATCGGAACGCGCTCCCCCGGCTTCACCCGCAGCAGAGCGCCAACCGCGACTTGACCCACGGGCAGCGTCGCCCAGCTGCCATCGGCCTGGCGAACCGATGCCTGCTCCGGTGCCATCGCCAGCAGGCCCTTGATGGCGTTGCGCGCGCGGTCCACGGCCCTGGCCTCGATCGCCTCGGCGATGGCGTACAGCGCCATCACCATCGCGGCTTCCGGCCACTGGCCGATCGCGAAGGCGCCCGTCACGGCCACGGTCATCAGCGCGTTGATGTTCAGCCGCCCGTGCCGCAGCGCCGTCAGACCCTTCTTGTAGACGTCGAAGCCGGCGAGCCAGATCGCAATGGCCGCCACGGCAAGTCCCGCCCCCCGCCAGACCATGGTCTCGGGCGCAAAGTAGCCGATGATCTCGGCGCCGATGGCCAGGAGAAGCGCCCCGGCCAACTTGGGGACCTGGCCTCGCACGACCTCGTGATCATGACCGTCGCCCGCCGCATGGCCGGCCTCTGATTCGCCGCCGGCGATCGGCTGCGGGTCGAAACCGGACTTGCGCACGGCCGCCAGCGCAGGTGCGATCGACGACTCGTCGGCATCGATCGTGAGCACCCGCTGGCCCAGTTGGAATCGCAGGCCGCGAATGCCTGGCATGCCATCAAGGGTACGCCGGATCTCGGCCTCCTCGGCCGCGCAGTCCATCGTCGCGATCCGGAAACTGCGCCCCCGCGCTGATGGGTCGCCGCGTTGCAGCGGCGTCGCAGGCATGGCGCAGGCGCCGCAACCGTCGTCCGCGCACGCGGCTTCCTTCACCTGCGCCGGAGGGTCGATGTGCCGGGCGTCATGGGCGTGGGCATGACCATCGTCGTGATGGTGCCGGTGTGTGTTGCCGCCTTCGGCATGGGAATGGCTCATCGCAAGAATCCTCGTTGACCTTGCCTAATTGCAAACCCTGTAGCCAGTGTAGAGTCAAGTCCCTGTCCTGATCAGGGAAGTCGAAGGATTGCAGCCATGAAGATCGGAGCCCTGGCCGAGGCCACCGGAACACCCGTCGAGACGATCCGCTTCTACGAGCGCGAGGGGCTGCTGCCGCCGCCGGCCCGGGCGGACAACAACTACCGCGTCTACCTGCCGGCGCACGCCGAGCGGCTCGCCTTCATCCGGCAGTGCCGCAACCTGGGCATGACGCTCGACGAAATCAGAGCCCTCATCGCACTACGCGAGTCGCCCGCGCAGGATTGCGGCGAGGTCAACGCCCTGCTGGACGAACACATCGGCCATGTGGCGCACCGCATTCGCGAGCTGCGAGCGCTGGAGAAGGATCTGAAGTCACTGCGCGCGCGGTGCGCGGCGCCCCACGCCCTGGCGGATTGCGGCATCCTCAACGGCCTCGACGGGGCCGCCGCCGCGCCCGCGGCCCCGGCGAAGCGGCGCCACGTTCACGGCGCTCACTGAGCCGGCGCAGGCCTCGGGCCAGATGACCGAACTGTCATCTGCCGGTTCCGAAACTGTTGCCAGGCGATTTCTAGAGTCCGTGGCCATGCCATCGAGGCATGCGGCTGAGTGAAAGCCGATCACACCACCACGAGGAACTCATGCAATCACCTTCGTCATCCCTTCTGCGCCTGTCGGCCGTGCTGGTCGTGGCGGCCGCGCCTGCCGTCGGCTTCGCGGCTGGCGAGACCTTCATGAACGGCCAATCCATCTACGGCCAGCCAGCCGCCGTGTCGAGCGCGGCTCGTGTCGTCGAACTGGCGCAGGCCCCGCGCCCGAACATCGCCTACGGCGAGACGGTCGCCTTCCGCGGCGACGCCGGACAGCAGTTCGCATGGACCTTCAATGGCTTGGACCGGCGTGGCGTCGACCTCGCCCAGATCGCGCCGCCGGGCTTCGGCGCGAAATCCGCCGTCGCCTACGTCGGGCGCGATCCGTCCAACCGCCACTGAGCGCAGTCCGACGCGCGCACACGCGCCGGCCGAGATCGGCCGGCGGCGGACTTGACCCAGTAGTGGCTTCAGGGTCTGAAATGCGGCTGTCGCCGCCTGGAGCCACCCAGATCGAGTCATGTCCGACGCACCTTCGTCACTGCTTCGCAGCACGCCGCTGCTCGACAACCAACATCCCGACATCGAGCGGCTTGTCGCCGAACGGGGGTGGCGCGTGCTGCCGATGCGCGAGCGAATCGGCGCTGTCTACGACTTCGTCCGCGACGAGATCTTATTCGGCTACAACGAGGCGGACGATCTGCCGGCATCCCGCGTGCTGGCCGACGGCAGTGGGCAGTGCAACACCAAGGGCACGCTACTGATGGCCTTGCTGCGCAGCGTCGGCGTGCCGTGCCGTTTCCACGGTTTCACCATCGACAAGGCGCTCCAAAAGGGCGCGATCACCGGCGTTGCGTATGTCCTCGCGCCACGGCGCATCATCCACAGTTGGGTGGAGGTCTGGTTCGAGGAGCGATGGGTCTGTCTCGAGGGATTCATCCTCGACGCGCAGTACCTTCGCAGCCTGCAACGCCGATTCCGTGGTACGCGACGTTTCTGCGGTTTCGGCGCCGCTACCCGGGACCTGTCGGCGCCGGACGTCGAGTGGCGTGGCCAGGACACCTTCATCCAGAAGGAGGGCATCGTCGACGACTTCGGGACCTTCGACGATCCCGACTCGTTCTATGCCTGGCATGGCACCAACCTGCGCGGACCGAAGCGATGGCTTTTCGTGCACGCGATCCGCCGCTGGATGAACGACAACGTGGCACGCGTCCGCGCCGGGCGGTGGTGATGTCCTTCACGCCTCCGCTTGGCCTCGCATGCCCGCGGTCAACCCTGTAGCCGCTACACTCTGATTTCATGCGCCGCTGGCTCGCCATTCTGTTGCTGGTTCTGCTGCCCACCCAGATGTCCTGGGCGGCAGTGGCGGACTACTGCGCCCATGAATCGGGTGCGGCAGCGGACCATGTCGGGCACCACGATCACGCCGATCACGGGCATGCGCCTGCATCGGCGGATGTGTCCGATCAGTCGGGTGCTGACGAAGGCGCCACCTCGACGCCTGACGCAGACTGCGGCCATTGCCATGGTCAGTGCACAGGCATGTTGGTGTCGCTCGTCACCACTGCGCACGACCGCGCCACGGCCGCCCCGACTCCCGCCGGCGATGCACCGTGCGCTGCCCAGGCGGCAGCCCAACCTGAACGCCCTCAGTGGGCACGCCTCGCCTGATCGGCGAGGCGGGTTCGTTCTCCTCCTGAACCTCGTCTGCGCCTGAGCGCGTTGCCGTAGCTCGCCCTCGGCAACTCGTTCGGGTCGGCGCGACTGAATTGGTCGCGGCTCGCCGGTCTCCCGTGTTCCCCCCCTTTTGACACTGGAGCATCGGATGCATCCGAGAACACGAACAACGATCGGCATGCGGCAGGCACTGCTTGCCGCCGTACTGGCCGGGGCCGCTGCCGGCGCAGTGGCGCAGGCACCAGCAGCCCCGACGCATGGCGGACCTGGCACGCCCGGCCTCAAGGAACTCTTCGAGGCGGCCTGGGCACGTCAACCCGAGGCGCTGGCGCTGCAGTCCCGCCGGGAAGCGGCGCAGGCGCAGCGCCGTGCGGCCGAAGCCTGGACCCCCGAGCCGCCTGCGCTTGAGGCAAGCCACAGGACCGACCGCCTCACCCGCAACGACGGCGCCCGGGAACTCGAGGTCGGTCTCGCCGTGCCGTTGTGGCTTCCAGGCGAACGCCGCAGCAGCGGCGCGCTCGCGGAGGCCGAGACAGCCGCCGTCGAAAGCCGTGCCCAGGCTGCCCGCGTTCGCCTGGCCGCAGCGGTCCGCGAATCCTGGTGGAACTGGCAGCGTGCCGGCGTCGATGTCGAGATCGCGCGCGGGCAGCTCGACAACGCACGCAAGCTCGCCGCCGACGTCTCGCGCCGCGCCAGGTCCGGTGAGCTCGCTCGCGCCGACCAGCACCAGGCCGATGGCGCCGTGGCCGCGGCGGAGGCGGGACTGGCGCAGGCCGAGGCTGCGGCCACGGCGGCGCTGCAGCAGGTCAAGGCCTTGTCGGGGAGCCCGATGGGGATAACCCCCGCAGTGATGGCTGCTGCCGAGCCCGAGCCCGCCGCGACCGAGGCGGGCACCCATCCGGCGATCGCGGAGCTGCAGGATCGCGCCAGCGCCGCCGAGCGCACCGCCGTGCTGGCTGCCACGCAGTCGCGTTCGAACCCCGAACTGACCCTGGCAACGACGCGCGACCGCGGGGCGTCGGGCGAGCGATACGGCCAGACGCTGACACTGGCCGTGCGCATTCCGTTCGGTGGCGGTCCGAGACATGACAGCCGAGTGGCCAGCGCGCGTGCCGATGCTGCCGAGGCCCGGGCCCAGCTTGCGCTCGACCGCGCGCGCTTGCAGTCCGAGCGCGACGCCGCCGTGGCAAGGGTCGACGCGGCGCGGGTCCAGCTGGCAGCGGCCGAGCGCCGGGCGACGCTGGCACGCGAAACACGCGGCTTCTTCGAGAAGTCTTTCCGGCTGGGCGAGACCGACCTGCCGACCCGGCTGCGCATCGACGCAGAGGCCAACGAGGCCGAACGGCAGGCCGCGCGCAGTCGCATCGAGCTGGCCGCCGCGATCTCCGCCTGGCGCCAGGCGCTGGGGCTGCTGCCGCAGTGACGAACGAACCGAACAACCACCTCCTCTTGCGAATCTTCACCATGAGACTGACATCCTTCATCGCTGCGCTTGGCCTCGCCACGGCTGCCTTCCTGTCCCCGCCGGCTCACGCCGGCGAGGGCCACGACCATGGCGAAGCCGCTCCCGCGGCGGCCGGACCCGCTCTGCCCCGCTTTGCGGCCGCCTCGGAGACCTTCGAGTTGGTGGGCGTGCTCAATGGCAAGCAGATCACCCTGTACCTGGACCGCGCCGCCGACAACAGCCCGGTCACCGATGCCCAGATCGAGATCGAGATCGCCGGCACCAAGCTCAAGGCCGAGAAGCACGAGGGCGCCTACGAAGTCGCGCTGGCAGCCGAGCCGAAGCCGGGCGTCCTGCCCGTCACGGCCACGGTGACGGCTGGCACGGAGGCCGATCTGTTGGCTGGCGAGTTCGATCTCCACGAGGAGGCGCATGCCGACGAGTCCGCACATGCGCACGGCTGGCAGGAGTACGCCGCTTGGGCCGCAGGCGCCATCGCCGCGGTGGCCGTCCTGATCGCAGTCGTCCGCCGCGTTGCGGCCAACCGTCAATCCCGCGCCGGAGCCCCCGCATGAAGCCGAATCGCATCCGCACGTTCTCGGCGCTCGCGGCTACTCCGCTGGCAGCCCTGATGCTCATCCTGGCCGGCGCGCGGCCTGTTCATGCCGGTGAAGGCCATGACCACGGCGGCGCCGCCGCGGCGCCCAGCGCCAACGGCCCGCAACGCTTGCCGGACGGTGGCGTCTTTCTGCCCAAGCCGGCGCAGCGCCAGCTCGGCATCCGCACGCTGCTCACCGAGGCTGCGGAACTGCCTCGCTCGTTCGAGCTGAACGGCAAGGTCGTGATGGACCCGAACGCTGGCGGCAAGGTGCAACCCCTGAACGCCGGCCGCGTCGAACC
>ERZ1066136.427-NODE-427-length-33240-cov-12.909598_pt1 | contig 33240 bp, 30 predicted proteins | sample MGYA00382783_ERZ1066136 | MGnify/ENA primary metagenome ERZ1066136 (study PRJEB33369, sample SAMEA5778366) | biofilm metagenome | biome: Industrial cooling water; feature: Water cooling tower basin; material: Biofilm | place: United Arab Emirates | collected... | reverse complement strand
GCGAGTTCGGCCGCACCACCGACCCCGTGCGCATGTACATGCGCGAGATGGGCACGGTGGAGCTGCTCACGCGCGAGGGCGAGATCGAGATCGCCAAGCGCATCGAGGGTGGCCTGCAGGCCATGATGCTGGCCATCAGCGCCTCGCCCACCACCATCGCCGAGATCCTGGCCTACGCCGACAAGATCGGTGCCGGCACGATGCAGATCTCCGAGGTCGTGGACGGCTTCATCAGCGACGACGAGGCCGACGACTACGTCGCCGAAGAGGACTACGACGAGTTCGACGAGGAAGACGACGACGACGGCCAGGGCGGCAGCAAGGCGCTGACCAAGAAGCTCGAGGAGCTCAAGAAGGCCGCGCTCGAGAAGTTCGCCACCCTGCGCGAGCACTTCGACCGCATGCGCAAGGCCTACGAGAAGGACGGCTACAAGAGCGCCGCCTACAACAAGGCCCAGCAGAGCATCAGCGACGACCTGATGACCATCCGCTTCACGGTCAAGACCATCGAGCGGCTGTGCCAGATCCTGCGCAGCCAGGTCGACGACGTGCGCCGCTACGAGCGCGAGATCCGCAAGATCGTGGTCGACAAGTGCGGCATGCCGCAGGATCACTTCATCAAGACCTTCCCGGCCAACATCCTGAACCTCAAGTGGGCCGAGAAGGAAGCCGGCGCGGGCAAGGCCTACAGCCCCGTGCTGGCGCGCAACCTGCCCGCCGTGCAGGAGCTGCAGCAGAAGCTGATCGACCTCCAGGCGCGCGCCGTGGTGCCGCTGGAAGACCTGAAGGAGATCAACAAGAAGATGAACGAGGGCGAGAAGGCCTCTCGCGACGCCAAGAAGGAGATGATCGAGGCCAACCTGCGCCTGGTGATCTCCATTGCCAAGAAGTACACCAACCGCGGCCTGCAGTTCCTCGACCTCATCCAGGAGGGCAACATCGGCCTCATGAAGGCGGTCGACAAGTTCGAGTACCGCCGCGGCTACAAGTTCTCGACCTACGCCACCTGGTGGATCCGCCAGGCGATCACGCGCTCGATCGCTGACCAGGCGCGCACCATCCGCATCCCGGTTCACATGATCGAGACGATCAACAAGATGAACCGCATCTCGCGCCAGCACCTGCAGGAGTTCGGCTACGAGCCGGACGCGCCCACGCTGGCCGAGAAGATGGAGATCCCCGAGGACAAGATCCGCAAGATCATGAAGATCGCCAAGGAGCCGATCTCCATGGAGACGCCGATCGGCGACGACGACGACAGCCACCTGGGCGACTTCATCGAGGACACCAACAACGTGGCCCCGGTGGACGCCGCCATGCAGGCCGGCCTGCGCGACGTGGTCAAGGACATCCTCGACAGCCTCACCCCGCGCGAGGCCAAGGTGCTGCGCATGCGCTTCGGCATCGAGATGAGCACCGACCACACGCTCGAGGAGGTGGGCAAGCAGTTCGACGTGACGCGGGAACGCATCCGCCAGATCGAGGCCAAGGCCATCCGCAAGCTCAAGCACCCGAGCCGCTCGGACAAGCTTCGCACCTACCTGGACAACCTCTGAGTTGTGACGAACGTCACGGTCGGCTCGCTACACTGACGGCATGACCCGCATCGCCGACCGCACCGTGCTGTTTGCCGACCTGCGCGGCAGCACGGCGCTGTTCGAGACGCTGGGCAACGCCGAGGCCACCTCGGTGGTCACGCACGTCATCAACGCGATGGCCGGGCCGGTGGCCAGCTACGAGGGTCAGCTCGTCAAGACGCTGGGCGACGGCCTCATGGCCGTGTTCGACGACGCCCTGCCGGCGGTGCAGGCCGCCATGCTCATGCACGACGTGCTCGAGGGCATGGTGCACCGGGGCAGCGAGCGCGGCGCCTCCTCGGGCCTGCGCGCGCTGCGCCTGCAGGTGGGGCTGGCGCGCGGCGAGGTCGTCGAGATGCGCGGCGACTGCTTCGGCGACGCCGTCAACGTGGCCGCGCGGCTGCTCGACCACGCCGGCGACAACGAGACGCTGATCACCGTGGAGGTGCTGCAGGGCCTGCCGCTCGACCTGCGCAGCCGCTTCCGCAGCCTGGACCGCCTGGTGCTGCGCGGCCGCGCCGAGCCCGTGCAGGTGCACGTGATGGGCGGCCGCCGCGGTGCCTTTGCCGACGTGCCCGTGACGCAGTTCAGCGGCGACTTCGGCGGCAGCGTCACCGAGCCCGACGGGCTGCGCCTCGTGTGGGCCGGCACGACGCGCGTCTTTGCCAGCGAGCAGGCGCCCGTGGTGCTGGGCCGCAGCCCGCAGGCCAGCTTCTGCGTCGACGACGGCCGCGTCTCGCGCTCGCACGCGCGCGTCGACTGGCACAGCGGCAGCTTCCAGATCACGGACCTGTCCTACAACGGCACCTACGTGCGCTTCGCCGACGGCGAGATCGTCAGCCTGCGCCGTGGCAGCTGCACCCTGCACGGCAGCGGCACCATCGGCCTGGGCGGCGCGCCCACCGACCCCGGCTCCGCCTGCGTGTCCTTCGACGTCCTCCGCTTCGCCGACACCCAGCCCCAGGTGCCGCTCGAGCTGCGCTGAACACCTTTCCCGACATCGCCCCACCCATGCGCGTGCTCTACGTCGACGACGACCGCATCAACGCCCTGCTGTTCGAGGAGACCGTGCGCTTCGCGCCGGGCGTCGAGATCGAAACCGCCGCCACCGGCGCCGAGGCGCTGGAGCTCGCGCAGCGCTGGCAGCCCGAGCTGCTGGTGGTCGACCTCCACCTGCCCGATGCCAACGGCCTGCAGCTGCTGCCGAGCCTGCGGCGCGCAGCCGGCCGCGCCGACCTGCCGGCCTACCTGTGCACCGCCGACGACGCCCCCGAGCGCGTGCGCGAGGCCAAGGCCGCGGGCTTCGTGGGCGTCTGGCCCAAGCCGGTGGACCTGGCCACGGTGATCGACGAGCTCAAGCGCCGCAGCAGCGGGGCCCTGGGCTCATGAGCTTCCGCCCCGAACCCGCCTTCCGCCATGGCCAGCGCCCGCGCACCGCGGTGCTGCTGGTCAACCTGGGCACGCCCGACGAACCCACGGCCCCGGCGTTGCGCCGCTACCTGGCCGAGTTTCTGAGCGACCCGCGCGTCGTCGAGATCCCGCGCCTGGTGTGGTGGCCCATCCTGCACGGCGTGATCCTGCGCACGCGGCCACGGCAGTCGGCGGCCAAGTACGCCAGCGTCTGGATGCCCGAGGGCTCGCCGCTGGCCGTGTGGACGAAGCGCCAGACCGCGGCCCTGGCCGAGGCCCTGGCCGCGCGCGGCCACGACGTGCTGGTGCGGCACGCCATGCGCTACGGCAACCCCAGCATCGCCAGCGTCATGGACGCCCTGCGCGCCGAGGGCGCCACGCGCGTGCTCATCATCCCGGCCTACCCGCAGTACGCCGCCGCCACCACCGCCAGCGTGGCCGACAAGGTGCTGGCCTGGAGCACGCAGGCGCGCCGCATGCCCGAGCTGCGCTTCGTCAACGAGTACCACGACGACGCCGGCTACATCGCCGCGCTGGCCGAACGCCTGCGCACGCACTGGGCCGAGCACGGCCGCGGCGACAAGCTCGTGCTCAGCTTCCACGGCGTGCCCGAGCGCAGCCTGCTGCTGGGCGACCCGTACCACTGCCAGTGCCACAAGACCGCGCGCCTGCTGGCCCAGGCCCTGGGCCTGCCGCGCGAGCAGGTGGTGGTCACCTTCCAGAGCCGCTTCGGCAAGGCCAAGTGGCTGGAGCCCTACACCGAGCCCACGCTCGAGAAGCTGGCGGCCGAGGGCACGAAGCGCGTCGACGTCATGTGCCCCGGCTTCACGGCCGACTGCCTGGAGACGCTGGAAGAGATCGCGCAGGAGGCGCGCGACGCCTTCCTCGCCGCCGGCGGCGAGCGCTTCGACTACGTGCCCTGCCTCAACGCCGAGCCGGCCTGGATCGCCGCCATGGCCACGCTGGCCGAGCGCCACCTGGCCGGCTGGGACACGAAGGCCCCGCCCGACGCCGCGGCGCTGCAGGCCGGCCGCGAGGCCGCCCTGGCCCTGGGCGCGAAGGACTGAACCGCCGGCGCGCCGCGCTCAGCGCGCGCGCCGCTTCAGCAGCGCCAACAGCCGCGGCAGCACCAGCACCGCCAGCACCACGGCCAGCAGCGTGGCCGACATCGGCCGCTCGATGAAGACGCGGAAGCTGCCCTCGCCGATGGCCACCGCATTGCGCATCTGCGCCTCGGCCAGCGGGCCCAGGATCATGCCCACGATCACCGGCGCGGTCGGGAAGTCGAAGCGCCGCATCAGCACGCCCAGCAGGCCCACGCCCATCATCAGCCAGAGGTCGAAGTCGCTCTGGCGCATGCCGTAGACGCCGATGGTCGCGAAGATCAGGATGCCCGCGTACAGCGGCGCGCGCGGGATCTTCAGCAGTTTCACCCACAGGCCCACCAGCGGCAGGTTCAGCACCAGCAGCATCACGTTGCCGATGTACAGGCTGGCGATCAGCGCCCACACCAGCGTGCTGCTGGTCTGGAACAGCTGCGGCCCGGCGTTGATGCCGTAGCCCTGCAACGCGCTCAGCAGGATGGCCGCCGTCACGCTCGTGGGGATACCCAGGGTCAGCAGCGGCACCAGCGTGGCCGTGACGGCCGAGTTGTTGGCCGCCTCGGGCCCGGCCACGCCCTCGATGGCGCCGGTGGTGCCGAACTCCTGCTTGTGCGGGCTGAGTTTGCGCTCCAGGCCGTAGCTCAGGAAGGTGGGGATCTCGCTGCCGCCGGCCGGGATGGTGCCGAACGGGAAGCCGATGGCCGTGCCGCGCAGCCAGGCCGGCCAGGAGCGCCGCCATTCGCGGCGCGTCATGTGCACGCTGCCCATGGTGTTCATCGAGGCCTGGGTGCGGCCCTCGTACAGCGCCGTGTACAGGCACTCGCCCACCGCGAACAGGCCCACGGCCACCAGCACCACCTCGATGCCGTCCATGAACTCCGGGATGCCACCGGTGTAGCGCACCTGGGCCGTGATCTGGTCGATGCCCACGCAGCCCACGGCCAGGCCCACGAACAGCGCCGTCACGCCGCGCAGCGTGCTCTTGCCCAGCACCGCGCTCACGGTGGTGAAGGCCAGCAGCATGAGCATGAAGTACTCGGGCGGGCCCAGCTTCACCGCGTGCTCGGCGATGAAGGGCGCGAACACCGTCACCAGCACCGTGGCCAGCGTGCCGGCCACGAAGCTGCCGATGGCCGCCGTGGCCAGCGCGGCGCCGGCGCGGCCGTTCTTGGCCATCTTGAAGCCCTCGAGCGCCGTCACCATGGTGCCGGTCTCGCCCGGGGTGTTGAGCAGGATCGAGGTGGTCGAGCCGCCGTACATCGCGCCGTAGTAGATGCCGGCGAAGAAGATCATGCTCGCCGTGGGCTCCACCTGCGTGGTGATGGGCAGCAGCATGGCCACCGTCACCGCCGGGCCCAGGCCCGGCAGCACGCCGATGGCCGTGCCCAGCGCGCAGCCCACGAAGGCCCACAGCAGGTTGATGGGCGACGCCGCGGTGGCGAAGCCGCCGAGCAGCTGGCTCCAGATGTCCATCTACAGCCACCCCGTCGACGTGAGGCCGGGCAGCGAGATGCCCAGCAGCTGCGTGAACAGCCAGTAGGCCGGCGCGGCGATCAGCATGCCGGTCACGGCGTCGAGGGCCAGCCCGCGGGCCCCGCCGTGCGGCTTGCCCTCGCTGGCGCGCAGGCCGCGCACCGCGAGCACGAAGCACAGCGTGCAGGCGACGATGAAGCCGGCGCGCTCCAGCAGCAGCGCGTTGGCCCCCAGCCCGCCCAGCACCCAGGCCAGGGCGCGCCAGTCGCCCTGCGCGGCCCCCGAGGGCTCGTCGAGCGCGCGCCAGCCGCCGCTGAAGGCCTCCCAGAGCAGGCCGGCGCCGCAGGCCACCAAGGCCAGCGCCACCACCCAGGGCACGAAGTTGGGCCCGACGCCGCCGTAGCCGGCCTCGGAGGAGATGCCGGTGGCCCCCCAGGCCATCAAGGCCCCGAGCACGAGCGCACCGGCGCCGATCAGCGCCTGGTGGCGCTGCGCCGCGGACTGCAGGGCAGCCATGTCGTCGCCAGCGGCCTCAGACCATGCCGGCCTTGACCATGGTCGCGCGCAGGCTCGCGAACTCGCGGTCGACGAAGTCGGCGAACTCCTTGCCCGTCAGCAGCGCGGGCGTCCAGGCGTTCTTCTCCATGGCCTCGGCCCAGGCCTTGCTGCGCGTGGCCTTGACGACCATGTCGGCCAGCGCCTTGGCCTGCGCTGGCGTGATGCCCGGCGCGCCGTAGACGCCGCGCCAGTTGCCGATCTCGACGTTGTAGCCCTGCTCCTTCATCGTCGGCACGTTGATGCCCTTCAGGCGCGTGGGCGAGGTCACGGCGATGGCGCGCATCTTGCCGCTCTCGATGTACTGCTGGAACTCGCTCCAGCCGCTGCCGCCGACGCTGACGTTGTTGCCGAGGATGGCCGCCACGGCCTCGCCGCCGCCGCGGAAGGGCACGTAGTTGATGCGGCTGGCGTCGACGCCGACGTCGCGCGCCAGCATGGCTGCCGCGATGTGCTCGGTGGAGCCGCGCGAGCCGCCGCCCCACTTGACGCTGCCGGGGTCCTTCTTGAGGGCCTCGACCACGTCCTTCATGCTCTGGAAGGGGCTGGCCGCGGGCACCACGAACACGTTGTACTCGCTGGTGAGGCGGGCGACCGGGGTGGCCTGCGTCACGCTCACGGGCGGCTTGCCGGTGATGATGCCGCCGAGCATCACGGCGCCCATCACCATCAGCGCGTTCGGGTCGCCCTTGCTGGCGTTCACGAACTGCGCCAGGCCGATCGCGCCGGCGGCGCCGCCCTTGTTCTCGAAGCTCACCGAGGCCGCCACGCCGGCGTCCTGCAGCGCCTTGCCCAGGGCGCGGCCGGTGGTGTCCCAGCCGCCGCCGGGGTTGGCGGGGATCATCATCTTCAGGTTGGCCGAGGCACGCGCCGACAGGGGCAGCGCGCCCAGGGCGGCGGTGGCGAGGACGGACTTGAGGAAGGTGTCGCGGCGCATCGTTGTCTCCTGCGGGTTGTTGTGCGGCGGATGATGGCCAGCGCCGCTGTCAAACGGCTGTCGCGCCCATCGGGGTTAGCCCGCATGGGGCGGGCACGGCCCGGGCGCGGCGCGGGCGCTGCCGATAATCCGCGCCGCCATGAAGCTGCTGCTCGTCGAGGACAACACCGCGCTGCAGACCACGCTCGTGCGCAGCTTCGAGCGCCGCGGCGTGCAGGTGGTGGTGTGCGGCGACGGCGCCCGTGCGCTCGACCGCTGGCGCGCCGCCGTGCCCGACGTGGTGCTGCTCGACCTGAGCCTGCCCCACACCGACGGCCTGCAGGTGCTGGCCGCCGCGCGCGCCGAGGGGCTGGACACGCCGGTGCTCATCGTCACCGCGCGCGGCACGGTGGGCGACCGCGTGCTGGGCCTCAACACCGGCGCCGACGACTACCTGGCCAAGCCCTTCGACCTCGACGAGCTCGAGGCCCGCGTGCGCGCGCTGGCCCGCCGCCGCGGCAGCGCGCGCGGCGCCGAGGCGCCGGCCTGGGGCGGCCTGCGCGTCGACCCCGACAGCGGCGCCGTCATGCACGAGGGCCAGCCCATGGAGCTGACGGTGCGCGAGACCGCGCTCATGCGCGCCCTGCTGGCGCGGCCCGGGCAGGCGGTGGCGCGCGAGCGGCTCACCGAGCTGGTGTTCGCGGGCGAGGGCGCGGTGCAGGCCGACGCCATCGAGGTGGTGGTCTACCGGCTGCGCAAGAAGCTCGCGGGCACGGCGGTGGAGCTCGTCACGCTGCGCGGGCTGGGCTACCTGCTGCGGCTGGGCGAGCGCCCGGCGGGGCCGGCTTGAAGGGCCTGCGCCCGCCGCAGTCGCTGCGCCGGCAGCTGCTGCTGGGCATCCTGCTGCCGGTGACGGCGGTGGTGGCGCTGGGCGCGGTGTCGCTGTACCGCCAGGCGCTCACCAGCGCCGACACGGCCTACGACCGCACGCTGCTGGCCAGCGCCAAGGCCATCGGCGAGCTGCTGCGCGTGGAGCCGGCCGCGGCCGGCCGCGTGCGCGTGGTGGCCGACCTGCCCTACGCCGCGCTCGAGGCCTTCGAGGCCGACAACCGCAGCCGCATGGTCTACCGCGTGGCCGGCTTCGAGGGCGAGGCCGTCTCGGGCTTCGACGACCTGCCGCCCCCGCGCGCGCCCGACGCCCGGCGCGACGCGCCGCCGGTCTACGCCGCGCTCGTGCGCTTCTACGACGACCGCTACCGCGGCGAGCCCGTGCGCATGGCCGTGCTGATGCAGCCGGTGGCCGGCGCCGCCGGCCAGGGCATGGCCACCATCCAGGTGGCCGAGACGCTGGAGCTGCGCCACGCCCTGGCGCGCCAGCTGCTGCTGCAGACGCTGTGGCAGCAGGGCCTGCTGCTGGCGCTGATCGCCGGCGTGGTGCTGTGGGCCGTGCAGAGCGCGACACGCCCGGTGCGGCGGCTGTCGCAGGCGCTGGAGGAGCGCGACGAGGCCGACCTCTCGCCCCTGCCCGCCCACGGCCTGCCGCTGGAGCTGCGCCCCGTGGCCGAGGCCACCAACGCCGTGATGGCCCGCCTGGCCCACCTGCTGGCGCACCAGAAGCGCTTCGTGCGCGACGCCTCGCACCAGCTGCGCACGCCGCTGGCCGTGCTCAAGGCGCAGGTGCAGTCGGCGCGCCGCGGCGACGTCGAGCCCGCGCAGGCCCTGGCCGAGATCGACGCCACCGTGCAGGGCGCCACCGAGCTGGCCAACCAGCTGCTGGCCCTGGCCAAGGTGGAGCAGCTGCGCCAGCAGGGCCTGCAGGGCGAGCAGCCGCGCGAGGACTGGGAGCCCATCGTGCGCGGCGTGGCGCTGGACCTGGCCCCGCTCATCGCCGCCGGCCACCTCGACTTCGAGCTGCACACCGAGCCCGTCACCGTGGCCACCCACGCCTGGGCGCTGCGCGAGCTGACGCGCAACCTGCTGCACAACGCCATCAAGCACACGCCGCCGCACGGCAGCCTGGTGCTGCGCCTGACGGCACCGCCCGGCGAGGCGCTGCTCGAGGTGCTGGACAGCGGCCCGGGGCTGGCGCCGGCGCAGCGCGAGCGCCTGTTCCAGCCCTTTGCCGCCGCCGGGCCGCAGGGCGGCTCGGGCCTGGGCCTGGCCATCTGCCGCGAGATCGTGGCCACGGCCGGCGGCCGCATCGCGCTCGACGAGCGCGCGCCCGGGCCGGGCCTGGCCGCGCGCGTGGCGCTGCCCGCGGTGGCCTCGCCATGAGCGCAGAGGACACGCCGCTCTTCCAGCACCGCGCCTTCATGCAGCTGTGGCTGGCGCGCATCGCGTCGGTCTCGGCCAGCCAGATGCTGCTGGTGGCCCTGGGCTGGCAGATGTACGACCTGACCGGCTCGGCCTGGGACCTGGGCCTCGTGGGCCTGGCGCAGTTCCTGCCCGCGCTGCTGCTCACGCTGCCCGCGGGGCAGTGGATCGACCGCCACCACCGCGGCCGCATCCTGGCCGGCTGCCTGGCCGTGCAGGTGGCCTGCGCGGCGGCGCTGGCCTGGGGCAGCGCACAGGGCTGGATGAACCGCGAGGCCCTGCTTGTCGTGAGCGTGGTGCTCGGCGCCCTGCGCGCCGTGCAGATGCCCACGCAGCAGGCGCTGACGCCGCTGCTGGTGCCCGCCGCCGTGCTGCCGCGCGCGCTGGCCTTCAGCTCGGCCGGGCTGCAGGGCGCGATCATCGCGGGGCCGGCGCTCGGGGGCTTCGTCTACGTGGCCGGGCCGGCGGCCACCTACGGCTGCTGCGCCGCGCTGTTTGCCGTCGGCACGGCGCTGGTGGCGCGGCTGCGCTACGAGCACCGTGCGCCGCCGGCCGAGCCGGCCACCTGGGCCACGCTCACGGCCGGCCTGCGCTTCGTTCGTGCGCAGCCGGTGGTGCTGGGCGCGCTGATGCTGGACATGGTGGCCGTGCTGCTGGGCGGCGTGGTGGCGCTGCTGCCGATCTACGCCAAGGACATCCTGCACGTCGGGCCCTGGGGCCTGGGGCTGCTGCGCGCCGCGCCGGCGGTGGGCGCGCTGCTCATGTCGCTGTGGCTCACGCGCCGGCCGCTGCGCCGGCGGGTGGGCCCGCGGCTGCTGCAGGCGGTGGCGGTGTATGGCGCGGCCATGGCGGTGTTCGGGCTGTCCAGCGACTTCGTGCTGTCGCTCGTGGCGCTGGCCATCACGGGCGCGGCCGACATGGTCAGCGTCGTCATCCGCCAGACGCTGGTGCAGCTGGAGACGCCCGACGCCATGCGCGGCCGCGTCAGCGCCGTCAACTCGCTGTTCATCGGCGCCTCCAACCAGCTCGGCGAGTTCCGGGCCGGCGCCACGGCGGCGGCGCTGGGGCCGCTGGCCTCGGTGGTGGGCGGCAGCGTGGCGGTGCTCGCGGTGGTGGCACTGTGGCCCCGCTGGTTCCCGGCACTGGCGCGGCGCGACACCCTGCTGCCCGACGGCACGCCCGGGCGCTGAAGGCGCTCGGGGGCACGGGTCGGGCCGGCGGGGTGCGCACGGGCGCGGCACCGGGGCGGAATCGGCTCATCCGGGGGTGCCTCCTCAGCCGCGCTTGGCGGCCATGCGCACGCGGGCGTGGCGCGCGCGGGCCTTCCACTGCGCGACCTCGGCCTTGCGCTCCAGGGCGCTGACCTGGTCGCGCCGCGCCTCGCGCTGCAGCTTGTGGAAGTTCTTCAGGCGCGCCGGGGGCACGGCCTCGCGCACGGCGCAGCCGGGCTCGCCCTCGTGCCGGCAGTCGCGGAAGCGGCACTGCGCGGCCAGCGTGGCGATGTCGTCGAACACGGCGTCCAGCGCCTGCGCATCGCCGTCCAGGCGCAGCGTGCGCAGGCCCGGCGTGTCGATCAGGCAGGCGCCCTGCGGCGTGCCGTGCAGCGTGCGCGCGGTGGTGGTGTGGCGGCCGCGGCCGTCGCCCTTGCGCTGGCCGCCGGTGTCGGCCACGGCGTGGCCGGCCAGCGTGTTGGTGAGCGTGCTCTTGCCGGCGCCGCTGCTGCCCACCAGCACCAGGGTCTGGCCCAGGCCCAGCCAGGGCGCGAGCAGGCCCGCGGCCTCGTCGCTGCGGCCGTCGAGGGCCAGCACCGGCACGGCCGGGCCCACCGTGTCCGCCACCTGCTGGCGGCGCGCGGCCACGTCGCCGCAGAGGTCGGCCTTGGTCAGCACCACCACCGGCTCCACGCCGGCCAGGCGCGACAGCGCCACGAAGCGCTCCAGCCGACGCAGGCTGAAGTCGCCGTCCAGGCCCATCACGAGCAGCGCCGTGTCGACGTTGCTCACGATGACCACGCGCTCCACCTTGTCGCGGCCGTCGTGCAGGCGGCGCGCCAGCTGCGTGAGCGGCGGCAGGCGCTCGTGGGCCCACAGCGTGCCGTGGCCGTCGTCGCGCGCCAGCACCCAGTCGCCGCAGGCGATGGCGTCTGCCTGGGCCTCGAGCCGGTGGCGCAGCGCGGGCAGCAGGCGCGCGCTGCGCTCGGCCCGGCCGTCGTGCACGGCCAGGGTCTCGCGCTGCACCTGCGTCACGCGCAGCAGCCGGGTGTGGGGGTCGGCGGCCATCGCGGCCGCGGCGGCCTGCATCTGCACGGGCTTCAGGCCCCAGCGGCACAGGCGTTGGAAGGGTTCATCGGGATCGGGGTCGATCATGTCGGGCGTCAGGTTCGTGCGGGGGCCTGGCCGCGCCGAGGCGCAGCCGGGCCCGCGGCCCATGCACGGGGCACGGGCCACGAAGGGCGTGGCGCGGCCTCGTCACGCGGCGGGCAAGGCCCGGCGCGCGGCAGGGGCCGCAGGCGGTGGGGATGGGGGCTGTCGGTCGTGACCCGGGCGGGTCACGCCAGCAAAGCGATCAGCGGCGGAACGGGAATCCGGCGGTCGCGACCGACAGGCGGCGGGCATCCAGCGTGGCGATGGTGGTCATGCGTGGCCTCCTGAAGGTGGGTGCGCGGTGCACGGGGTGTGCGGTGCGCGACGGGTGGCGAACTGTGCGCCGCGCCGAGCGGCTTCGTCAAGCGCGGCGTGGCCGATCGTCCACAGGTGGTGCGATGAGCGAGACTGCGCGCCCGATGAACGCCTGCCCTGCCCCGATCGACCGCCACACGCTGCCCGACGGCATCGGCCTCGTCCACGCCGACGAGACCCTGCTCGTCGTCGACAAGCCGCCGGGCATGCTCTCGGTGCCCGGCCGCGGCGACGGGGTCACCGACAACCTCGTCACCCGCGTGACCGCGGTGTTCGCCGACGCGCTCGTGGTGCACCGCCTCGACCAGGCGACCTCGGGCCTCATGCTGTTCGCACGCGGCCTGCCCATGCAGCGCGCGCTGTCGCTGCTGTTCGAGAAGCGGCGCGTGCACAAGCGCTACGAGGCCGTGGTGGCCGGCACGCCCGCGCAGGCCGAGGGCGAGGTCGACATGCCCCTGCGGCTGGACTGGCCGCACCGCCCGCGCCAGGTGACCGACGTCTTCGCCGGCAAGCCCGCGCTCACGCGCTGGCGCGCGCTGGGCCCGGTGGCGCGCGACGACGGGGCGGCCACGCGCGTGGCGCTGTTCCCGGTGACCGGGCGCTCGCACCAGCTGCGCGTGCACATGGCCTTCATCGGCCACCCGATCCTGGGCGACGACCTCTACGCCCCGCCCGTGCCGCACGCGCCGCGCCTGCTGCTGCACGCCGCCGACCTGGCCCTGGTGCACCCGCTGCACGGCCGCGAGTGCCGCTTCGCCAGCGCCGCGCCGTTCTAGGCCGGGCCCCGACAGCGCGTGGGGGCAATCGCGCCGACTGGCCAAACGCCCGACGCGGCCTTAGTGTGCGCGACCCCGGCGCGGCGCGTGCCCCGCCGGGGCCGTGCCCACCTCCGGAGAACCCCGTCCCCATGGATCGTCGACAGCACCTTGGTGCGCTGCTGGCCGCTGCGGCCGGCGCCACGCTGCCCCTGGCCGCCCGCGCGCAGGCCTACCCCAACAAGCCCGTGCGGCTGATCGTGCCCTTCGCGCCCGGCGGCACCACCGACATCATCGCCCGCATCGTGGCCGAGCGCATGAACAGCGCCATCGGCCAGAACATGATCGTCGAGAACCGCGCCGGCGGCGGCGGCACCGTCGGCACGCTCGAGGTCGTGCGCGCCGCGCCCGACGGCTACGTGCTGGGCATGGGCACCGTCTCGAGCACGGCGGCCAACCCGGCCATCAACCCGCGCATCGCCTACGACCCGCTGACGGACCTCACGCCCATCAGCAACATCGCGGCCACGCCCAACGTGATCGCGGTGCACCCCTCGTTCCCGGCCAAGGACTTCAAGGCCTTCCTCGAGGCCCTGCGCCGCAACCCCGGCCGCTACAGCTACGCCAGCTCGGGCACCGGCGGCAACAACCACCTGCTGATGGAGCTGTTCAAGGTCCTGACCAAGACCTTCGTGCTGCACATCCCCTACCGCGGCTCGGGCCCGGCCATCAACGACACCGTCGCCGGCCAGGTGCAGGTGCTGTTCGACAACCTGCCCTCGTCGCTGCCCTTCATCCGCGACGGCCGGCTGGTGCCCATCGTCGTGGCCGCGCCGGAGCGCCTGGCGGTGCTGCCCAACGTGCCGACCTTCAAGGAGGTGGGCCTGGAGCCCGTCAACCGCCTGGCCTTCTACGGCTTCGTCGGGCCCAAGGGCCTGCCGCGCGAGGTCGTCGACCGCATCCACGGCGCCACCCGCAGCATCGTGCAGGACGCCGGCGTGCGCCGCCGCATCGAGGACACCGGCTCGGTGATCCTGGCCAACTCGCCGGCGGAGTTCGCGGCGCAGATCCGGGCCGAGCTGGAGGTGTTCCGCCGCGTGGTGCGCGACCAGAAGCTCACGCTGGAGTGATCGCCGGGGCGGGCCACAATGCCCGCCATGCCGGACCTGCCCGATCACTGCGCGCCGCTGCCGCTGGCGCACGTTTACCGCCTGCTCAACCACGGCCCCACGGTGCTGGTGAGCGCGGCGCACGGCGGCCAGCGCAACGTCATGGCCGCGGCCTGGGCCATGCCGCTGGACTTCGAGCCGCCCAAGGTGGCGGTGGTCATCGACAAGAGCACCTTCACCCGGGGCCTGGTCGAGGCCAGCGGCCGCTTCGCGCTCAGCCTGCCCTGCGCGGGCCAGGCCGACCTCGCCTTCACCGTCGGCCACACGCACGGCGGGGCCGACGGCGTGGGCGACAAGTTCACCCGCTACGGCATCGCGGCCTTCGAGGGCACGACCCCCGGCCTGCCGCTGGTGGCCGGCTGCGTGGGCTGGCTGGAGTGCCGGCTGCTGCCCGAGCCCCAGGTGCAGCAGGCCTACGACCTGTTCCTGGGCGAGGTCGTCGCCGCCCACGCCGACGCGCGCGTGTTCGCGCAGGGGCGCTGGCAGTTCGACGGCCACCCGGCGCTGCGCACGCTGCACCACGTGGCCGGCGGGCACTTCCTGCTGCCGCAGGACGCCGTGCAGGGCCGCATGCTCGACTGAACCACCCCGGAGGAGACACCCCATGCACCTGAGCATCGTCACCGGCTCGTCGCGCGGCCTCGGCCTGGCGCTGGCCGAGCAGCTGCTGCAGCGCGGCCACCGCGTGCTGGCCATCGCGCGCGGCGAGACCTCGCTCGCGGTGCCCGCCGGCGGCGAGCTGCTGGTGTGGCGCGCCGACCTCGCCGACCCCGTGCCGGTGGCCGCACGGCTGCAGCAGTGGCTGGCCGGGCACGCCGTGCCGAGCTCGGCCACGCTGATCAACAACGCCGGTGTCGTGAGCACGCCCGGGCCGCTGGCCGATGGCGAGCTGGCCGAGCTGTCTGGGTCCATCCGCGTGGGCCTGGAGTCGGCTCTGCTGCTCACGGCCGCCTTCCTGCGCGCCACGGCGGCCTGGCCGGTGCCGCGCAAGGTGGTGCTGGTGTCCTCGGGCCTGGGCCGCCGTGCCATGGCCGGCAGCGCCAGCTACTGCGCCGCCAAGGCGGGCATGGACCACCTGGCGCGCGCCGTGGCGCTGGAGGAGGCCGAACGCCCCCAGGGCGCGAAGATCGTCTCGCTCGCGCCCGGCATCATCGACACCGACATGCAGGTCACGCTGCGCACGGCCGACCGCGCGCGCTTCCCCGAGCGCGACCGCTTCCTCGGCTTCAAAACCGCCGGCCAGCTCGACAGCCCGGCCACGGCCGCGGCCAAGCTGCTGCGCTACGTGGACCGCGCCGATTTCGGCAGCAACCCCGTCGGAGACGTGCGCGATGCCTGACGAGCCCCGCGAGCGCGCCCTGGTCCGCGAGCTCGGCCTGCAGCCGCACCCCGAGGGCGGCTGGTACGCCGAGGTCTTCCGCTCGGCGCGGCCGGCAGACCCGGGCGACGGGCGCGCCGGCCGCGTCGCGCTGACCACCATCGACTTCCTGCTCGAGCGCGGCCAGGCCAGCGCCTGGCACCGTGTGCGCTCCGACGAGGTCTGGCACCTGCTCGAGGGCGAAGGCCTCGTGCTGTGGCTGCTGCCGCCCGACCTGTCGCGCGTGGAGCGTGTCGAACTCGGCCCGGTGGCCGCCGGCCGCCGCCCGCGCCACGTGGTGCCGGCCGACTGGTGGCAGGCCGCCGAGCCGCTGGGCGGCTTCGCCTATGTCGGCGCCACCGTGGGCCCGGGCTTCGAGTTCGCCGACTTCGCCTTCGGCCGCGACGACGCGGCCCTGGGCGCGGCGCTGCCGCGGCTGGCGCCCGATCTCACCCGGCTGCTGTAGCCGGCTGCCCCAGGCACAGGCCCAGCGCCTCGGCCGTGCGCAGCAGCGCGTGGCCCTCGGGCACGTTGCGGCTCTGGCCGGCCACCTCGTCGAGCGACACCTCGCCGCAGTCGGCGCCCTGCAGCGTCACCATGCGGCCGAAGCGCCGCTGCCGCACGAGCTCGGCCGCGGCCACGCCGAATCGCGTGGCCAGCACGCGGTCGAAGGCCGTGGGCGTGCCGCCGCGCTGCGTGTGGCCCAGCACGGCGCTGCGCACCTCGCTGGCCAGCCGCGGCTGCAGCGCGTGCTGCAGCCGCTCGGCCGCGCCGCCCAGGCGCAGGGGGTCGGGGCTGCCGGGCAGCGTGGCGCGCACGGCCAGGCCCTCGCCGGCGGCGTGCGCGCCCTCGGCGATGCAGATCAGCGTCGACAGGCCGCGCGCCTCGCGCGCCGCGCAGAAGGCCGCGACGGCGTCGACGCGGTAGGGCCGCTCGGGCAGCAGGATGGCGTCGGCGGCGCCGGCCAGGCCGCCTTCGAGCGCGATCCAGCCGGCGTAGCGCCCCATGGTCTCGCACAGCATGACGCGGCGGTGGCTGCGCGCCGTGGTCGCCAGGCGGTCCAGCGCCTCGGCCACCACGGCCACGGCGCTGTCGAAGCCGAAGGTGCGGTCGGTGTGGGCGAGGTCGTTGTCGATGGTCTTGGGCACGCCCACCACCGGCAGCCCGGCGCGGTGGAAGCGGTGCGCGATGGCCATGCTGCCGTCGCCACCGATGGCCACCAGGGCGTCCAGCCCCCAGGCGCGCGCATGCGCCAGGGCCTCGGCCGAGCGGTCCACGGGCTCGCCGCCGGCGTCGGACCGCAGGGCAAACGGGTCGCAGCGGTTGTCGGTGCCGAGGATGGTGCCGCCCTCGGCCAGGATGCCGGCCACGTCGGCCGGGCGCAGTTCGCGCGCACGGCCTTCCAGCAGGCCGCGGAAGCCCTGCTCGATGCCCAGCACGGTGGCGCCATCCTGCTGCAGCGCCAGCGTCACGGCGCGGATCACGGCGTTCAGGCCCGGGCAGTCGCCACCGCCCGTGAGCACCCCGATCTTCATGGCCGGCAACCCCCGCTCAGGCCGCCAGCCAGGCGGCGAGGTCGGCCTTGAGCTGCACCAGGTCGGCCTGGCGCGTGTACATCATGTGGCCGGCGTCGTAGTAGCGGTGCGTCACGCGCTGCAGCACGGTGGCGGGCGCGTCGAGCTGGGCCAGGCTCCAGTCGCTGGCGCTGTAGGGCGTGCCCAGGTCGTAGCGGCCGCTGGCGGCCAGCACCTTGAAATGCGGGTTGCGGCGCAGCGCCTGGGCCAGGTCGGTGCTGGTGCAGGTGAAGCCCATGCGCCGGGCCTCGCTCTCGCCGCCGCGCACCCAGTTCCAGCCGCGGTTGACGTCGCCGTTGATGACCATGTAGCGCTGCTCCAGGGCCAGGCCCAGCGTGTCGCGGAAGTAGCCCATGGCGGCCATCGTGTAGGGCGCGGCGATGGCCTCGATGCCGGGGTCGAACTCCCAGTCGCGCGTGCGGCTGGCGGCCATGGGGCCGGTGCTGCGCGCCTCCAGCCGGCCGACGATCAGGCCGCGGTGGCGCAGGGCCTCGAAGAAGTAGGTCTGGTCGCTGATGCGCAGGTTCTTCTCTTCCACCAGCGAGCGCGGCAGGCCCGTGAGCTCGGCGATGCGGCGGGCCACGCGCGAGCGGGTCTTGTCCGACAGGCGCGCGCCGGCCAGCAGCGCCGCGGCGTAGTCCTCCTGCACGAAGGCCTCGGCGGCCTCGCGCGCGGCGGCGGGCGACTCGGCCAGCGGGCCCTGCAGCAGGCCGTGGTACTGCGAGGTGTTGGCAAAGGCCGGCAGGAACAGCGCATACGGCAGGTCGTTGCCCGGCGCGAAGACGATGCTCTGCAGGTCCATGGCCAGCGAGACCAGGATGGCGCCGTTGACCACCACGCCCAGCTCGTGCAGCTGGTTGGCGATGCCGGCGCCGCGCGTGGTGCCGTAGCTCTCGCCGCACAGGTACACCGGCGAGCCCCAGCGGCCGTGCCGCGTGAGCCAGAGGCGGATCACCTCCGAGAAGCAGGCGATGTCGCCGTCGGTGGACAGCAGCTTCTTGCGCGCGTCGGCGTCGGCCGCCAGCGACCAGCCGGTGTGCGGCGGGTCGATGAAGACGAGGTCGAAGTGCTCGAGCCAGGTGTGCGGGTTGTCCTGCACGGCGTAGGGCGCGGGCGGCATGCTGCCGTCGTCGGGCACGACCACGCGCTTGGGGCCGAGCGCGCCCAGGTGCAGCCAGATCGAGGCCGAGCCCGGGCCGCCGTTGAAGGCAAAGCACACCGGCCGCGGCGTGGCGGCGGCCACGGTGTAGGCGGTGGTCAGCACGGCGGCCTTGGGGTCGCCGGCCCCGGGCTCGCTGCCGCCCAGCACCACGGGCAGGAACTCGGCGCTGACGGCGTAGTCCAGCGCCGCGCCGCTGGCCAGCGCCACGCGGCCCGTGCTGCGCGCGGCGGGGGTCTTGAGCAGGTCCTCGAAGCGTGCCTTGTCGCGCTGGGCGGTGTCGTCGGGGGCGGGGGCGGCGGCGGGTTTGTCGGCCATGGTGGGGTGTCTGCGGGTGTCGCGGATGAAAGCCCGCGACCTTACCGCAGCGCCATGCCCCTGCCGCGCGTCAGCCGGCGGCAGCGCCGCCGATGAAGCCGGCGTAGCGCGCCAGGTCCACGTTGCCACCGCTGACGATCACGCCCACGCGCCGGCCCCGGGTGGCCACCACGCCGTCCAGCGCACCCTCGAACAGCGCCGCCGCACCCAGGCAGCCCGTGGGCTCCACCACCAGCTTCATGCGTTCGGCGAAGAAGCGCATGGCGCGCACCAGCTGCTCGTCGCTCACGGTGACGATGCCCTTCACCAGGCGCTGGATGACCGGGAAGGTCAGCGTGCCGCTGTGCTGCGTCTGCGCGCCGTCGGCGATGGTCTGGGGCGTGGCGATGTGCACGATGCGGCCCTCGGCCAGGCTGCGCTGCGTGTCGTTGCCGGCCTCGGGCTCCACGCCCACCACGGTGATGCCGGGGCACAGCGCGTGCGCGGCCACGGCGCAGCCCGAGATCAGGCCGCCACCGCCCACGCACACCAGCAGCACGTCCAGCGGGCCCACCTCCTGCAGCAGCTCCAGCGCCGCCGTGCCCTGCCCGGCCATCACGTGCGGGTGGTCGTAGGGCGGGATCAGCGTCATGCCGCGCTCCTGCGCGAGGCGGCGGCCGATGGCCTCGCGGTCCTCGGTGTAGCGGTCGTAGAGCACGACCTCGCTGCCGGCCTGGCCCTGCTGGTAGCCGCGCGTGGCCGCGAGCTTGGCCGCGGGCGAGTCCTCGGGCATGACGATGACCGAGGGCATGCCCAGCATCCGCGCCGACAGCGCGATGGCCTGCGCGTGGTTGCCCGAGGAGAACGCGATCACGCCCTGGCGGCGCTGCTCCGGCGTGAACTGCGCCAGCGCGTTGAAGGCGCCGCGGAACTTGAACGCGCCCATGCGCTGGAAGTTCTCGCACTTGAAGAACACCTGGGCGCCCGTGCGCTCGTCCGCCGTGCGGCTGGTGAGCACGGGCGTGCGGATGGCGTGGCCCTGCAGCCGCGCGGCGGCGGCCTGCACGTCGTCGAAGGCGATGGCGAGTTCGGTCATGGCGTGGCGGGGGTGTCGGGGCCCTGGAAGCCGCCGCGGCGGAAGGTGAGCACCAGGGTGTCGCGGAAGCTGGGCGTGCCGGGCTGCAGCGGCTGGATGGGGGTGGACTCGTGGATCACGCGCTCGTCGTCGAGCAGCAGCGCGCTCCAGGGCTCGCCGAGCTGGAAGCGCACGCCCTGCGGGCCGCGCGCATCGAACACCCGCGTCTCGCCGCCGCGCACGTTGGCGCGCGCCACCAGCAGCACGGCCACGAGGTCGACGCCGTCGCGGTGCGCGCCCTCGGGCGTGGGGCGGCCGATGCCGTCGTCGGCGTCGATGCGGAAGGGGTGGGCCTCGACGAACCAGGGCTGCTCACCGCGCAGCGCGCTGGCCACGCCGCCCAGGGCGGCGAGCAGGCGCTGCCAGTCGGCATCAGCCGCCCAGGCGGGCGGCAGCGGCTCGAAGTGGCGCTCGATGCCGCCGTGCAGGGCGTTGTAGTCCAGCGGCTGCCAGTGCGGCCGGTGCGGCGCGGCCCGCACCTGAGAGCCGTCGACGACGAAGCAGCCGTGCCGCCGCCGGCGGTAGCGGCCGCCGTCGCGCAGGTAGCGGTCGGGCGGCAGGCCGTCCCAGGCCGGTTGCCAGCGCGCGAAGGCCGCGTCGGCGATGCCGGCCAGGCGCTGCAGCGCGGCGCGCTCCAGCACGGCCCAGCCGGCGCTCGCGAGTTGGGCGCCCAGGTCGGGCAAGGCGGTCAGCGGCGGCGGGGGGTGCATGGCGGATCGGCGGTGCAAAACGCAGGAAAGGCAAGCCGCGATTCTGGGGGAGGCTCCCCAGACGGCTGTCAGCCGATTGCGGGTTGGCCGGGGTAGCGTCGCCGCCATGGCTCCGTTTCCGCCCCCACCCACCGCGCCGCTGGACGACGCCCCCTGCGCCGAGCTGCTGCCCCTGGTGGCCGTGATCGAGCTCAAGTGGCTGGCTGCCGGCGTGGGCCAGCACCTGCACGTCGAGCGCATGCAGCACGACCCGATCTACGCGCGCCAGGTGCTGGCCGTGGCCGAGACGGCCCCGCACGTGGCGCTGCGGCGCACCGCGCAGCGGCTGCAGTGGCTGCTCGACCGCAGCGATCCCCCGATGCGCTGAAGCGCCGCGCGGTCTAGCATGGCCGCCGGTGGCCGCCACGCCGGCAGCCGCCAAGGAGGGCGGACATGGCCCATGCGGCATCCCGGGAGCTCGCCTCCCGCCCCCGGCGCCGGGCGCTGCGGGCGCTGGCGCTGGCCAGCGCAGGCCCGGTGCTGCTGGGGCTGGGCGCCTGCGCCACCCCGCCCGCGCCCCGCCCCACCGGGCTGCTGCGCGACGGCGCCTATGGCGCACCCATCGAGGTGCCGCCCCCCGCGGCGGCCCTGACGGCGCTGAGCCCGGCGCTGCGCGCCTTCCTCGTCGCCCAGGGCTGGGCGCAGGCGCCGCGGCACGACGCACGCCGCGCGCTGATCCACGCGCTGTACCGGCCGCGCAGCGCCGGCGGGCCCGGGCTGCGGCTCGAGTACGACGCGGCCCGCACGCGCACCGCGGCCGAGGCCTTCGAGGCCGGCGCCGGCAACTGCCTCTCGCTGGTGCTGCTGACCACCGCGCTGGCCCGCCACCTCGAGCTGCCCGTGGGCTTCCAGGCCGTGCAGGTGCCGGCCACCCACGCGCTGGCCGGCCGCCTCACGCTGACCAGCGGCCACGTCAACGTGGTGCTGGGGCCGCGCGCGACGCCGGGCACGCTTTACCGCAGCGAGCCGGAGCCGCTGGTCATCGACTTCCTGCCCGCGCGCGAGCTGGGCCGCCTGCCGACGCAGCCCCTGGGCGAGGCCACGGTGCAGGCCATGTTCTTCAACAACCGCGCGGTCGAGCTGCTGGCCGACGACCGGGTGGACGACGCCTACTGGCACGCCCGCGCGGCGCTGGCGGAGGACCCCGCCTTCCTGCCCGCGGCCAACACCCTGGGCGTGGTGCACCAGCGCGCGGGCCTGCCCGACGCCGCCGAGCAGGCCTTCCGCCACGTGCTGGGCGGCGACGCCGGCTCGCTGCCGGCCCTGCGCAACCTGCACGGCCTGCTGCGCCAGCAGGGCCGCAGCGACGAGGCCGCGCGCCTGGCCGAGCGCCTGGCGGCGCTGCAGCCCGAGGCCCCGTTCCAGTGGCTGCTGGCCGCCCGCGACGCGCTGGCGCTCGGCGACGCCGCCGGCGCCGTGGCGCTGCTGCAGCGCGAGCTGCGCCTGCAGCCCGACCACCCCGAGGTGCACGCCCTGCTGGCCACGGCGCACCTGCGCCTGGACCAGGGCGCCCTGGCGCGCCGGCACCTGGCGCTGGCCGCGGCCCACAGCACCTTGCCCGGCGAGCGGCGGCGCCTGGAGGCCAAGCTGGGCCGGCTCGGCGCCACGGGCGCCCTGCCCTGAGCGGCCGGCCCCCGCGGCCCGCAGGGCCCGGTGCGCCGCGCGACAATCGCCACCCCGCCGCCCCATCCCGCGCCACCGTGTCCCAAGCCCCCGCCGCCAAGCCCAACCCGCTGCTCGAGATCGGCATCACCATCCTGCTGCCGGCGGTCATCCTGATGCAGCTCAGCAGCGCCGAGCGCCTGGGCCCGCTGAACGCGCTGCTGCTGGCGCTGGCCTTTCCCCTGGCCTGGGGCCTGTGGGACGCCTTCCAGCGCCGCAAGCTCAACTGGATGGCCGTGCTGGGCGTGGTCAGCACGCTGCTCACGGGCGGCATCGGCCTGCTCAAGCTCGATGCCGGCTGGCTGGCGATCAAGGAGGCCGCGGTGCCGGGCCTCATCGGCCTCGTCATCCTGGGCTCGGTGTGGGCCAAGCGGCCGCTGATCCACCTGCTGGTCTTCAACGCCTCGCTGTTCGACGTGGAGCGGGTGACGGCGGCGCTGCGCGCGCGCGGCAACGAGCGCGCCTTCACGACCAGCCTGCGCCAGGGCACGGTGATGCTGGCGGGGACCTTCTTCTTCTCGGCGGTGGCCAACTACCTGCTGGCGCGCTGGGTCGTCACGAGCCCGGCCGGCACCGAGGCCTTCAACCAGGAACTCGGCCGCCTCACGCTGCTGAGCTACCCCGTGATCGCCATCCCCTCGACCATCATGATGATGGCGCTGCTCTGGTGGCTGGCGCGCCAGGCCAAGGCGCTCACCGGCCTCGACATGGGCGACATGCTGCACCAGGCCTGAGCGCCGGGGCCGCCGCAGGGCGAGGCGTAAACTGCGGCGCAGCGGCTGCGTGCAGCCGACCGCGATGTCCCCCACCGAGCCCCCGCCGCTGTCCCCCGAGCCCCCGCGCCCGGCGGGCGCGGTGTCGCCGCCCCGGCGCCGCGTGGGGTGGCTCGGCGGCATCGGCTTCGGGCTGCTGCTCGCCCTGCTCGGGGTGCTGTTCCTGCAGGCGCGGCAGTCGCTGCTGCTGGAGCAGGCGGTGGCGTCCGTCGACAGCGAGCTCGTGGTCGAGGTGCTGCAGGGCGAGCTGCGGCTGCGCCAGCTGCAGTCGGCCTGGCAAGCCGTGGCGCGGGAACCCCGCCCCGGCGGCGCGGCGGCCGACTCACCGGCCACGGCGCTGCTGCGCGAGCGCTTCGTGGCCTGGCGCGGTGCGCTCGAGCGCCTGGAGCAGGCCCGCAGCCGGCCCCTGCTGGCCCAGGAACCCGCGGCGCTGGCCACCCTGCAGGCGCAGGCCGACTTCGCCCTGCGCGCCGGCCTCAGCCTCGGGCCCGCGGCCACCCTGCCCCTCGACGAGGGCTTCGTGCAGGCCGGCCTTCGCGAGCTGCTGGAGCTCGACGCCCCCGTGCGCGCCCTGTCGGCGCTGGCCGTGCAGCGCATGAACGAGCAGGGCGAGGCGCGCGCCGCCGAGGTGCGCCAGCAGAACCGCCTGCGCTTTGCGCTCACGGCCTTCCTGGCGCTGCTGACCGCGGCCTTCGCGCTGCTGGCCCTGCACCAGGTGCGGCAGCTGCGCCAGCGGCGCGAGGCGCTGGAGTCGCTGGCGCGCAGCCTGGCCCAGGCGCGCCACGAGGCCGAGGCCGCCAGCCGCGCCAAGAGCGTGTTCCTGGCCAACATGAGCCACGAGATCCGCACGCCCTTCCACGGCCTCATGGGCATGCTCTCGCTGCTGCGCGAGACCGGGCTCAACGCCCGCCAGATCGACTACCTGCGCACGGCCACCGAGTCGGCCGACCACCTGCTGGTCATCCTCAACGACATCCTCGACATGTCGCAGCTCGAGAGCGGCCGCCTGACGCTGGCGCCGACGGCGCTGGACCTGCGCGCCCTGCTGCGCGAGGTCGAGGCGCTGATGCGCCCGCAGGCCATGGCGCGCCAGCTGGCGCTGCACGTCGACACCGCGCCCGACCTGCCCGAGCGCATCGTGGCCGACCCGACGCGGCTCAAGCAGATCCTGTTCAACCTGCTGGCCAACGCCATCAAGTTCTCGGACCGCGGCGAGGTCGTGCTCGACGTGCGCCAGCGCGGGGCCGGCGGCGGCCCGCTGCTCGTGTTCACCGTGGTCGACCACGGCATCGGCATCGACGAGGCCACGCTGGCGCAGCTGTTCAACCGCTTCGCCCAGGGCGACAGCTCGCGCTCGCGGCGCCATGGCGGCACCGGCCTGGGCCTGGAGATCTCGCGCAACCTGGCGCGGCTGATGCACGGCGACATCACGGCCAGCAGCCGCGTCGGCGAGGGCAGCCGCTTCGAGCTGACGCTGCCGCTGGAGCTGGCGCCGCCGGCGGCCCCGGTGGCGCCGCGCAGCACCACGCCGGCGCCGGCGCCACGCCGCCTGCGGCTGCTGGTGGCCGAGGACCACGCCGTCAACCGCCAGTACCTTGCCGCGCTGCTCGAGGCCCAGGGCCACGACGCCATCTACGTGGCCAACGGCCTGGAGGCCGTCGAGGCCGTGCGCCACGAGGCCTTCGACCTCGTGCTCATGGACCTGCACATGCCGCTCATGGACGGCGTGGCCGCCACGCGCGCCATCCGCGCCCTGCCCGACCCGCTGCGCGCCACCGTGCCGGTGCTCGCGCTCACGGCCGACGCCTTCGACGACACGCGCGACCGCTGCCTGGTGGCCGGCATGAACGACTTCCTCACCAAGCCCGTGAGCCCGGCGCGCCTGGCCACGCTGCTGCGGCAGTTCTTCGGCAGCGCCGAGCCGGGCCGGCGCGTCGACCCCGACGCCACGCCCCGCCCGCCCCCGGCCCCCGAGGCTGCGGCGCTGCTCGACGAGGCCGCGATCGCGGCGGCGCTGCAGGGCGTGCCGCGCGAACGCTTCACGGCGCTGCTGGCGAGCTTCCTGGACCAGGGACCGCAGACCGTGCAGCACCTGCGCGTGGCCGTGCGCGACGCGCAGCCGCTGGAGCTGCGCGTGCACGCCCACGCCGCCAAGGGCGCGGCGCTCAATCTGGGCCTGGGCGCGCTGGCGGCCACGGCGCAGGCGCTGCAGGAAGGCGCGGCGCACCTGCCGGCGCACGAGGTCGCGCGCTTGGTGCAGCGCTACGAGGACCAGCTGGCCGCCACGCGCCGCGCGCTGCAGGCCGCGGGCCTGCTGCCGCCCGACCCCGCGGGCGCTACACGATGAGGGGCTCGGGCTCCAGCCGGATGCCGAAGCGGCCGTAGACGCTTTCCTGGATGGCGCGCGCCAGCGTCACCACCTCGGCGCCGCTGGCGCCGCCGCGGTTGACGAGCACCAGCGCCTGCTTCTCGTAGACGCCGGCGCGGCCCACGGTCTTACCCTTCCAGCCGCAGGCGTCGATCAGCCAGCCGGCGGCCAGCTTGCAGCTGCCGTCGGGCAGCGGGTAGTGCACGATCTCGGGGTCGCGGCCGATGATGTCGCGGCACTGCTCGGCGCTGACCACCGGGTTCTTGAAGAAGCTGCCGGCGTTGCCGATGACGGCCGGGTCGGGCAGCTTGGCGCTGCGGATGGCGCAGACCCAGTCGAAGATGGTCTGCGCGTCGGGCTCGGCGATGCCGCTCTCGGCGCGCTTGCGCTCGAGGTCGAGGTAGCCCAGCACCGGCTGCCAGGGCCGCGGCAGGCGGAAGCGCACGCGCGTGATCACGCTCTTGCCGGCCAGGCCGCTGAAGCCCTCGTGCTTGAACACGCTGTCGCGGTAGCCGAAGCGGCAGGCCGCGGCGTCCAGGGTGACGCTGCGGCCGGTGACGAGGTCGACCGCGTCCAGCGAGTGGAAGCGGTCCTTGAGCTCCACGCCGTAGGCGCCGATGTTCTGCACCGGCGCCGCGCCCACGGTGCCGGGGATCAGCGCCAGGTTCTCCAGGCCCGGCCAGCCCTGGGCCAGCGTCCAGGCCACGGTGTCGTGCCAGCGCTCGCCGGCGCCGGCCTCCACGATCCAGGCGTCGGGCTGCTCGGCCACGAGGCGCAGGCCGCGCACCTCGACCTTGAGCACGACGGCGTCGAGGTCCTTCGTGAGCACGAGGTTGCTGCCGCCGCCGAGCACGAAGTGGCGGTCGCGGCCCCACGCGGGGTGGTCGACGACGCGGCGCACGTCGGCGTCGGACGTGATGCGCACCAGCGTGCGGGCGGTAGCCGGCAGACCGAAGCTGTTGTGGTCGCGCAGGTTGGCGCGGTGCTGCACCTGCAGGGTGCCGGAGGGGTCGGTCATGCGAGAATTTTCGCCGATCCTGCCTCCTGCCCCGCCGCCCGCCATGCCCAGCTTCGACACCGTCATCGAACCCGACCTCGTCGAGCTCAAGAACGCCGTCGACCAGGCCAACAAGGAGATCGGCACGCGCTTCGACTTCAAGGGCTCCAGCGCCAAGGTCGAGTTCGCCGAGAAGAGCGCCAAGGAGCGCGAGATCACGCTCTTCGGCGACAGCGACTTCCAGCTCGAGCAGGTGCGCGACGTGCTGCTGGCCCGCCTGGCCAAGCGCGGCGTGGACATCCGCTTCCTCGACCTCACGGCCAAGTCCGTCAAGCTCGGCGGCGACAAGCTCAAGCAGCCCGTGGCCGTGAAGAGCGGCATCGACGCCGAGTCGGCCAAGAAGGTGCAGCAGGCGCTGAAGGCCAGCAAGCTCAAGGTGCAGGGCGCCATCCAGGGCGACACGGTGCGCGTCACCGGCGCCAAGAAGGACGACCTGCAGGCCGCCATCGCGCTGCTGCGCAAGGAGCTGGCCGAGCTGCCCCTTTCCTTCAACAACTTCCGGGCATGACGCCGCTGCCCGCCGCCCTGCTGGCGCTGGCCCTGCTGGGCGCCGGCGCGGCGCAGGCCCAGGGCGTGGTGCTCTCGGGCCGCATGGGCGAGCGCGCGCTGTTCGTGGTGGACGGCCAGACCGTCACGCTGCGGCCCGGCGAGCGCCGCGAGGGCCTGGCCCTGCTGCGCTGGGTGGGCGAAGAGGCCGAGGTGGAGCTCGCCGGCCAGCGCGCGCGGCTGCGCTTGGGCGGCACGCCCACGCTGGTGGGCGGGGCGGTGCCGCGCTCGGCGGCGCGCGAGATCGTCGTCAGCGCCGGCCCGGGCGGGCACTTCACGCCGGGCGGCGCCATCAACGGGCGGCCGGTGCGCTTCATGGTCGACACCGGGGCCACGCTGGTGGCGCTGGGGCGCGACGAGGCGCTGCGCATCGGCATCGACCTGACCCAGGCGCGCCAGGGCACCAGCCAGACGGCCAACGGCCCCGCGCCCGTGCACATCGTGGTGCTCGACCGCGTGCGCGTGGGCGAGGTCGAGCTCACGCAGGTGGGCGCCGCCGTGATGCCGCAGCCCATGCCCTACGTGCTGCTGGGCAACAGCTTCCTGTCGCGCTTCCAAATGCGGCGCGACAACGACGTCCTGCGCCTCGAACTGCGCTGAGGCCCGGCGCCCGCGCCTTGTCGCGGACGGAACAGCGCCGTTTCGAACGAGCGTGCTAAAACGCGCCGCATTGATGGAGACGACATGGACCTGAACTTCACGCCCGAGGAACTCGCGTTCCGGCACGAGGTGCGCGACTGGGTGCACCAAAACCTCCCCGAGGACATCGCCCACAAGGTGCGCCACGCGCTGCGGCTGTCGAAGGAGGACCACCAGCGCTGGGCGCGCATCCTGGGCGCCAAGGGCTGGCTGGGCTGGGGCTGGCCCCGGCAGTTCGGCGGCCCGGGCTGGAACGGCGTGCAGAAGCACCTGTTCGAGGAGGAGCTGGCCCTGGCCTGCGCGCCGCGCGTCGTGCCCTTCGGCCCCGTGATGGTGGCGCCCGTGATCATGGCCTTCGGCTCGCCCGAGCAGCAGCGGCGCTTCCTGCCCGGCATCGCCAGCGGCGAGGTCTGGTGGAGCCAGGGCTACAGCGAGCCCGGCTCGGGCTCCGACCTCGCCAGCCTCAAGTGCCGTGCCGAGCGCCGCGGCGACACCTACGTCGTCAACGGCCAGAAGACCTGGACGACGCTGGGCCAGTACGGCGACTGGATCTTCTGCCTCGTGCGCACCAGCACCGAGGGCAAGCCACAGACCGGCATCAGCTTCCTGCTCATCGACATGAAGTCGCCCGGCATCACCGTGCGCCCCATCATCCTGATGGACGGCGAGCACGAGGTGAACGAGGTCTGGTTCGACAACGTGGTGGTGCCGGCCGAGAACCTGATCGGCGAGGAGAACAAGGGCTGGACCTACGCCAAGCACCTGCTGGCCCACGAGCGCACCAACATCGCCGACGTCAACCGCGCCAAGCGCGAGCTCGAGCGCCTGAAGCGCATCGCCAAGGCCGAGGGCGTGTACGACGACACCCGATTCCGCGACCAGATCGCGCTGCTCGAGGTGGACATCGTGGCGCTGGAGATGCTGGTGCTGCGCGTGCTGAGCGCCGAGAAGGCCGGCAAGCAGAGCCTGGACATCGCGGGCCTGCTCAAGATCCGCGGCAGCGAGATCCAGCAGCGCTACAGCGAGCTGATGATGCAGGCCGCCGGCCCGCTGGCCCGCGCGCACATCTTCGAGGCCATGGAGGCCGGCTGGCAGGGCGACCTCGCCTTCCCGGGCTCGATCCTGCCGCTGGCCGGCACCTTCTTCAACATGCGCAAGACCACCATCTACGGCGGCAGCAACGAGGTCCAGCGCAACATCGTGGCGCAGACCGTCCTGGGGAGCTGAGCATGGACTTCGACTTCACCGACGACCAGGAATCCCTGCGCGACGCCGTGCGCCGCTGGGTCGACAAGGGCTTCGGCTTCGAGCGCCGCCATGGCCTGGCCAAGGCCGGCGGCCACACGCGCGCCGTCTGGGGCGAGCTGGCCGAGCTGGGCCTGGCCGGCCTGGTGGTGCCCGAGGCCCACGGCGGCATGGGCTTCGGCGCCGTCGAGGCCATGGTCGTGACGGAAGAACTGGGCCGCGGCATCGTCCACGCACCCTACGCCGCGGCGGCGCTGATGAGCCCGGTGCTGCTGTCCGAGGCGCCCGCGGCCGTGCAGGCCGAATGGCTGCCGGCCCTGGCCAGCGGCGAGGCCCTGGTGGTGCCGGCGCTGCACGAGCGCGCCAGCCGCCACCGCTGGCAGCGCGTGGCGGTGCGCGCGCGGGCGGCCGGCGAGGGCTGGCTGCTCGACGGTGCCAAGTGCGTGGTGCCGGCGGGCGACGAGGCCGACGCCTTCATCGTCTCGGCGCGCCACGCGGGCGCCGACGACGCCGAGGCCGGCCTGGGCCTGTTCCTCGTGAAGCGCGCCGACGCGCGCGTCGTGGGCTACCCCACGCAGGACGGCGCCCGCGCCGCCGACCTGCACCTGGCCGCCACGCCGGCCGTGCTGCTGCAGGCCGAGGGCGCCGCGACGCTGGCGCGCGCCATCGACGTGGGCAGCGCCGCCGTCTGCGCCGAGGGCGTGGGCCTGATGGACCGGCTGGTGGGCATCACCGTCGAGTACATGAACACGCGCAAGCAGTTCGGCACCACCCTGGCCAGCTTCCAGGCGCTGCGCCACCGCATCGCCGACGTGAAGATGCAGCTGGAGCTCGGCCGCTCCATGAGCTACTACGCGACGCTGAAGCTCGGCGAGCCCGCGGCCCAGCGCCAGCGCGCCGTGGCCCAGGCCCGCGTGCAGCTCGGCCAGAGCCTGCGTTTCGTGGGCCAGCAGTGCATCCAGCTGCACGGGGGCATCGGCTGCACCGACGAGTACATCGCCAGCCACTGCTTCAAGCGGCTGACCATGCTGGAGCTGACGCTCGGCGACACCCTGCACCACCTGGGCGAGGTCTCGGCACGCATGCAGGACAGCGCCGGCGTCTTCGCCTGAACCGGGGGCCCCCGGAGGCCGGATCCTAGGGTTCACCCTGATCCCGCCGCCGGGGCCGGCCCTGAGCATTGCGATCCGAGAGCCCGCCCCAGCGCAGGGCGAGCCCGCTTTCGCATGATCACCCCGCCCCACCACCCCGTTTCCGACTGGTCGACACCGGCCCGCAGCGACTGGATCGTCCGCGAGCGCATCGCCTACGAGCGCGTGGCCGCGATGATCGTCGCGACCACGTTCCCGATGTTCGTGGGCATGGCCTTCGCGGTGGCCTGTGCCGTGGTGCTGCTGCGCGTGGCCCCTGCCCCGGCCGTGCTGGCGTGGCTGCTGGCGCTGGGCGCGCTCACGGTGGCGCGGGTGCTGCAGGTGCGGCGCTTCCGCGCCGACCGCCAGCGCCGGGCGCGCGCCGACCACTGGGAGCGCCGCTACCTGATGCTGCTGCTGCCCTACGGCCTGGCCTGGAGCGCCATGCTGCTGCTGGCCGGGCCGCGGGTGGGCGGCTTCGTCTTCAGCTTCGTCATCGTGGGCCTGCTGGGCGTGGCCAGCGTCGGCGTCTACACGCTGCACAGCGTGTTCCGGGCGGCGGTGGTGTGGGTGCTGGCCATCGTGCTGCCGGTGGCCGCGTGGTGCCTGTGGCGGGGCGGGTTCGACAGCGCCGTGCTGGCCTTGGGCACGCTGCTGTTCACGGCCGCCATGCTGCACGAGGCCCGCCGCAGCAGCCGGCTGCAGGTCGAGATGCTGCGCCTGCGCCTGGAGAACGCCGCCATCGCCGACGACCGCGCCCGCGCCCTGGCGCTGGCCGAGCAGAGCAGCCGCGCCAAGACGCGCTTCCTGGCCACCGTGAGCCACGAGATGCGCACGCCGCTCAACGGCATCGTCGGCATGAGCGAGCTGCTGCGCGACGGCGCGCCCGACGCGCAGGTGCGGCAGCGCGCCGACCACGTGTTGCGCTCGGCCGAGCAGCTGCACCGCGTCATCGGCGACCTGCTGGACCTCTCGCGCCTCGAGTTCGGCCGCCTCGCGCTGGACCCGGCGCCCTTCGACCCCGCGCAGGCCCTGCGCGAGGTGCTGGCCCTGGCGGCGCCGCAGGCCGCCGAGCGCGGGCTGCAGCTCGACATGGCGCTCGACCCCGCCCTGCCGCGCTACGTGGCCGGCGACGCCGCGCGCGTGAAGCAGGTGCTGAACAACCTGCTGTCGAACGCGCTGCGCTTCACGGCCGCCGGCCGCATCGAGGCCACGCTGGCGCCCTGCCCGCTGGGCCTGCGCTACACCGTCACCGACACCGGCCCCGGCATCGCCCCCGAGCGCCTGGCGACGCTGTTCGAGCCCTTCGACGACGCCGGCGCCGACGCCGACCGCCGCCGCCAGGGCATCGGCCTGGGGCTGACCATCTCGCGCCGGCTGGCGCGCGCCATGAACGGCGACCTGGTCTGCGAGTCGCAGCCCGGCCAGGGTGCGCGCTTCGTGTTCACGCTGCAGGCGCCGGTGGTGACCCAGCCCCCGCAGCCCGCCCCCGAGGACCGCCCGCCGCCGCAGCTCAGCGGCCGCGTGCTCGTGGTCGACGACAACGAGGTCAACGCCCTGGTGGCCCAGGCCATGCTGCTGCGCCTGGGCCTGGCCAGCGACATCGCCACCGACGGCGAGCAGGCCCTGGTGCAGATGGCGCGCGGCGTGCACGACCTCGTGCTCATGGACTGCCGCATGCCCACGCTCGACGGCTGGGAGGCCACGCGGCGCTGGCGCGCCCACGAGGACGCCCCCGGCGTCGAGACCCGCCTGCCCATCATCGGCGTCACGGCCAACGTGAGCGAGGCCGATCGCCAGCACTGCCTGCAGTGCGGCATGGACGACTTCCTGCCCAAGCCCTTCCGCGTGCAGGAGCTGGCCACGATCCTGCGCCCCTTCCTGCCGGAGGCCGCCCCGCGCGGACAATCCGGCGGATGAGCGACGCCGCCCTGCCCCACCCCGGATCCATCACCGACGTCGCCGGCCTCGCCGCGGGCCACGCCCGCATGGCCGGACGGCCCACGGGCTGCACGGTGCTGCTGTGCCCGCAGGGCGCGGCCGCCGGCGTGGCGCAGCGCGGCGGCGCGCCCGGCACGCGCGAGACCGACCTGCTGCGCCCCGAGAACGCCGTGCCCGTGGTGCACGGCCTGCTGCTCACGGGCGGCAGCGCCTTCGGCCTGGACGCCGCCACCGGCGTGGTGCGCTGGCTGGCCCGCCGCGGCCATGGCGTGGCCGTGGGCCCGGCGGTGGTGCCCATCGTGCCGGCGGCGGTGCTGTTCGACCTCTGGCTGGGCGACCCCGCGATCCACCCCGACGCCGCCTGTGGCGAGGCCGCCTGCGACGCCGCGGGCACGACCGCGCCGGCCCAGGGCAACCACGGCGCGGGCCTGGGCGCGAGCGTCGGCAAGCTGTTCGGCATCGCGCGCGCCATGAAGGGCGGCGTGGGCTGCGCCTCGCTGACGGTGGGCGGGGTCACGGTGGCGGCGCTCATGGTCGTCAACGCCATCGGCGACGTGATGGCCGCCGACGGCCGGGTGCTGGCCGGCGCGCGCACGCCCGACGGGCAGCACCTGCTCGGCACGCGCCGGGCGCTGGTCGGCGGCGAGCGCGCCGGCACGCCCGTGCTGCCGCCGGCCGGCTCGGCCACGACCATCGGCGTGGTGGCCACCGACGCCGCGCTGTCCAAGCTGCAGGCGCACCAGCTGGCCGGCCTGGCCAGCCACGGCCTGGCCCGCGCCATCGACCCGCTGACGCTGCACGACGGCGACACGCTGTTCGCGCTGGCCACCGGCCGCGCGGGCGCCGCCCCCGATCTCTCGACCCTGGGCGCCCTGGGCGCGGAGGTCGTGGCGCGGGCCATCCGCAACGCCGTCTGGCACGCCGAGGCGCTGCCCGGGCACGCGCTGCCGGCGATGCGCGGCGCGCGCACATGAGGGCCCAGGCCGGCGGCACGGCGCTGCCGTGGCCGGAGGTGCTGTTCCGGCAGGGCTTCGGCACGCGGCACGAGTGCCTGGGCCTGCTCGCCGGCGGGCGCGTGCGCCACGCCGGCCGCGTGGTGGCGCCCGACGACCCGCCGGTGCCGACCGACGGCCTGGTCTTCGAGGTCGACGGCACGGCCTGGCCCTGGCACGAGCCGGCCATCGTGCTGCTGCACAAGCCGGCCGGCGTGGAGTGCTCGCGCCGCCCGCGCGAGCACCCCGGCGTGCTCTCGCTGCTGCCGGCGCCGCTGCGCCGCCGCGGCCTGCAGCCCATCGGCCGGCTCGACGTCGACACCACCGGGCTGCTCGTGCTCACCGACGACGGCCCGCTGATCCACCGCCTCACGCACCCGCGGCGCCACGTGGCCAAGGTGTACGTGGCGACCACCCGCCACCCGGTCGACGCCGCCACCGCGGCGGCGCTGTGCGCCGGCGTGGTGCTGCACGACGACCCGCAGCCCGTGCGCGCCGCCGCCTGCGAGGCGCTGGACGCGCACACGCTGCGCCTGACGCTCACCGACGGCCGCTACCACCAGGTCAAGCGCATGGTCGCCGCGGTGGCCAACCGCTGCGAGGCCCTGCACCGCCTGAGCTTCGGGCCGTGGACGCTGCCCGACGACCTGGGGCCGGGGCAGTGGCG
>ERZ1066136.426-NODE-426-length-33242-cov-7.609275_pt1 | contig 33242 bp, 27 predicted proteins | sample MGYA00382783_ERZ1066136 | MGnify/ENA primary metagenome ERZ1066136 (study PRJEB33369, sample SAMEA5778366) | biofilm metagenome | biome: Industrial cooling water; feature: Water cooling tower basin; material: Biofilm | place: United Arab Emirates | collected... | reverse complement strand
CACTGGCACGGCCTGCTGGTGGATGGCGCCTATGATGGCGCGCCCGGCTTCAACGGCTTCAACGGCATCGCGCCCGGCACGACCTATAGCTATCGCATCCGCATCCGGCAGAGCGGCACCTACTGGTATCACGCCCACAGCGAGGGCCATGAACAGGCCGGCCAATATGGCGCGCTCCTCATTGCGCCCAAGGGCGAGGACCCAATTCTGGCCGATACCGAGCATGTGTTGCTGCTCTCGGACCACACGCGCGAGGACCCGGGCCGCATCCTCAGGAACCTGAAGAGTGACAGCGGCTATTACAACTGGAACAAGCGCACCCTGCCCGAAATGCTGAAGGACGCGAAGAAGTTCGGCATGAAGGCCACCCTGGCCGAGCGCCGGGCCTGGGGCGACATGCGCATGGATGCGACCGACATCGCCGATGTCTCGGGCTATAGCGTGCTCGGCAACGGCCAGCCCACTGAAGCAAGGCCGGCGCTGGCCTTCACGCCCGGCCAGCGCGTGCGGCTGCGGCTGATCAATGGCAGCGCGATGAGCTTCATGGACGTGCGCATCCCCGGCGTGCCGATGCAGGTGGTTGCCGCTGATGGCCGCCCGGTGCAGCCGGTGACGGTGGACGAGCTGCGCATGGGCGTTGCCGAGACCTATGACGTGATCGTCGAACCGCCGGCCGGCGCACATGCGCTGTGGGTGGAAACGCTCGATCGCCGCGCGACGCTGCTGGCGGCGCTGACCAGCGATCCGGCCCTGCCGGTGAGCGCGCCGCCGCAGCGGCCGAAGCAGGTGCTGCTGCTGGCCGAGATGGGCCACGCGATGCCGGCGCCCGGTGAGGCGTGCAGCGCAGAGCACGCTGCCATGGGCCATTGCAGCGCTGCTCCCCTCCCGTCTGCGGGAGGGGCTGGGGGTGGGACTTCCGATCCGGACTGCCCGCCCGAACATGCCGCCATGGGGCACTGCACGCCCAAGGCCCCGAAAGCTGCGTCAGTTGGCGACCCGGACTGCCCGCCTGAACACGCCGCCATGGGCCATTGCACGCCCAAGACGGCGCCGCGCGTCGGCACCGCGGTCGCGCTGTCCGAGCGTCCGGCCGGCGGCACGCCCTATCCGGTGGTCGACTATGGCTATGGCAAGGACCCAATGGCCGGCATGGATCACAGCGCCATGCCGGGCATGAACATGCCGGTGCTGGGCAAGGAGGGCGATACTGATGGTTCGGGCCGGGTGTTCGGCTGGGCGACTGGCGCCCCCTATGGTGCCCGCGTGCTCTCCATGCGCGACCTGGTGGCGTTGGAGCCCAAGGAGGCGCCGCCGCCGACCCGCGAGATCGTCGTGCGCCTGCAGGGCAACATGGAGCGCTATATCTGGACGCTCAATGGCAAGAAGTTCGGCGAGGCACCGCCCATCGATGTGAAGTTCGGGGAGCGGGTGCGCGTCACCTTCATCAACGAGACGATGATGGCCCACCCGATGCACCTGCACGGCCTGTTCTTCGAGGTGGAGAACGGCCAGGCGCCGGGGCTGATGCCGGAGAAGAACGTGATCGTGGTGGCGCCGGGCCGCACCCAGTCGATCATCCTCACCGCCAACGAGGCGGGGGAATGGCCGCTGCACTGCCATCTTCTCTATCACATGAACTCCGGCATGATGCAGAAGCTGGTGGTGGCCAATGTGGCGTCGCCCGATGGCAAGCCGGCGCCCGTGCATCATCACGGCGGGCACTGATCCCATGCGCCGCATCGCCCTCATCGCGGCGCTGGCCGCGGCCCCCGCGCTTGCCCAGGATCAGGCCCATGGGCACGACGGCGGCATCAACAACTTCACGCTGGTGGAAGAGGCCGACATCACCCGCTTCGACGGCAAATGGGTCGCCAACTGGGAGGCGCAGGGCTGGATCGGCAGCGACATGGACAAATTCTGGTGGCGCACCGAAGGCGAAACCAAGGGGCCAAGGCTGGAGCAGAGCGAGTTCCAGGCGCTCTACAGCCGCAACATCGCCATGTTCTTCGATGTGCAGGCCGGCCTGCGCTACGACATCAGGCCGGATGCGCGCACCTATGCCGTGATCGGTGTGCAGGGCCTGGCGCCCTTGTTCTTCGAGACCGAGGCGCACGCCTTCTTCGGCTTCAAGGGCGATGTGCTCTTGCGCCTGCGCCAGAGCTTCGATCTCAGGATGACCAACCGGCTGGTGGTGCAGCCGCTGTTCGAAACCGATATCTACCTCACCCGCGTCCCCGAACGCCTGATCGCCCCCGGCCCCGCCATCATCGAGGCCGGCGTCCTCACCCGCTACGAAATCACCCGCCGGGTCGCACCTTATGTGGCGGTGATGTTCGAACGCCGGCTGGGCGAATCCGCCCGCCTCGCCCGCGCCGCCGGCGAAAATCCCGGCGGCTGGTCACTGCGGACAGGCGTGCGTTTCTGGCTGTGAAGGGAGGCCGCTGACAGCAGGATGAGGCGAGCGGAAGGTGGGACGAGAGATGGGAGTATGGTATGGAGTCCCCGGAAGCGCGATCATCCGGTGGGCAGTCGCGCCAGCGAGCGCCCGTCTTCAGCATGTGCATAGTCCCCGAGATCACTCGCCGATCATCCACTCGCCGCGCCCCGCGCCGACCGCGGGGCAGCAACGGCGCAATCAATGCCCACTGCCGCTAGACCCAAATGCATTCTGCTGGAATCAGAATGCGGGTCTAGATGCTTGTTTTCGTGCATCTTGATGCGGAAAACCGGAGCCCACTTTTCCGCGATGCACTCTAGTCCAGCACAATCTGTCGACCCTCGAAACGAGCTATCGCGTTGCTGACCACCTTTTCAAGGCCATCTGAAGAAAAGAAGCCACCCGGAAGCAAGCACTGATCAATCAACACACGACGAAAAGCAGCAAATGTCGCTGCATCGGGAGGCTTCGGACATTTCCAGAAGGCGTCCAGTCCCTCCTGGAACGTGATATCCGGCATGTCATAAACGGCATTTCCCAAAACCACGACCGGGACGCCAAGGGCCAGGCCAAGGGTCCCACTCGTACTATTGATTGTCACGATACCCCGTGACTTCGCGCTTATCACTTCTATGTCGCTGCCGAACAGGTAATCCACCCTGTCTTGCACGCCGAATTTGACTGCAATGTCGGCCGTTTCCTGCCGCCAGTCACGGACCCCGTTATCGAGAGGATGCTCCTTCACGACCAAGCGGACATCCGGCGGCGCGTGCGTGGCAAATGAGCATATGATCGTTTTCAGGGCATCGGCAATGCCGACAAAGGGAGAATGAATGCGGATCTGGGCATCGCTGTCCAGTTGCAGCGGCAACAGGAAGAATGGCTGCGCGCTGTGCTCCAAACGGGCCAGAAGCGCCGCGCCAGCCGCTTCCATTTTCTTCCTGCGCAGGAGTTTGCGCGCCCATCCGATACCCTCAACCAAGGGATGCCAGGGGCGATGGTTGGTCCAGTGCGGATAATACCAGCGAGTCAAGACGTCAGCCGCGTTATAGGCCAGACCTTCAGCTGCGCGGCGCGGGAATGATGACTTTACCTTCCGATGGGGCGGCATGGACGGCAGCGTCGCTGCGATCCGCCGATAATATTCGGGATCGCGTGGAAGACAGGAGTTTCCATTTACGCCGCCGACTTCCATGGTGACCCAGTCAGGGCGGATATAGCCTTCTTCGAGAACATGGACCTGGATGCCCATCTGCTTGGCAATCTCGCGGGCGGCACGGTGATGATCACGGCAATCGCCGAACAACATCAGGTCGGTGATCTGGTGCTGGGTGATGAGCTGCCGAAGCGCTTGAGGCCAATCCTGCAATGAGCCGCGATAGTCGACACCCCCAGGCAGCCGCCAGAACAGTCGATCGCCGCCGTTAAAGTTGACCTTGTACACGCGATGCCCGGCCTGGATCAGGCCTTTGCCCAGCTCTCGGAAAAGTGGCCCCATGAGGCCTTGCAACAAAAGGACGGAGCGGGGCCTTTGCATGGCGGTCAGGTATCTGTGATGAGCGACGTCAGCTTTGGCCAATTCAAGCATAAGCTACTCCGGGGGTGGGGCGCAAAACCCCTAGCGCCGGTGCGGTCCGTTTGTCGACCAGCCACTTCGCCAAGGCCATTGTGTACGCCTCGATGACAGCATGGGCCATAATTGTTATCCCACGACTCAGTAAGTGCCGCCCTTGGGCGGCCGCAAGCACCAAGAGGAACGACCCTGATTTTCCTGATGTTTGGCGGTCTGTTGGGGGTGACGGTGCTGGCCGATGCCCTGGTGCGGCCGCGCGGGTGGCGCCAGCTGGCCGGAATTTGGCTGCACATGCTGATCATCCTGGCGGCCTATGGGGTGCTGCTGGCATTGTGCGGTGCGCCGATGGTGGCCGCGGTGGCAACGGCAGCCCTTGGCGTGGCGCTTGCCTTCGTGTCCAATGCGAAGAGCGGTGTGCTGGGAGAACCGCTGCTGTTCACCGATCTGGTGTTGGTTGGCGCCGTGTTCAGGCACCCGCAATTCTATCTTTCGGCGCTGTCACATTGGCAGCTCGCCACCCTGGTTCTGGGCGCGGTCGCTTTGCTGTTACTGTTCGCCGGACAATTTGCGACAGCCCTCACACCGCACCTTGCCGGACTGATGCTGTCAGGGGTTGTCATCACTCTTCTGGTGGCCACCCTGTCCCTGATGCCGTGGCGGCGTCTGGCTGGCGATGCCGACGCAGAGGCCGATGTTGCGACATTGGGCCTGCTGCCCACGCTGCTGCTGCACTGGTGGCGCTGGCGGGCAACGCCCAATCCGCCAATGAGCGTTGCAGGAGTGCCAGCGCCGCCAAACGTTGAGCTGGCAGTGCTGGTGCAGTGCGAAAGCTTTGCTGACCCGGCCGATCTGTTCGACGATCCGGCCCTGCAGCTTCCCGGGTTGGTCGAAGCGCGGCGGGCCGCATGGCTGCAAGGCAGGCTGCTGGTGTCCGGTTTTGGCGCGTACACGATGCGCACCGAATACGGTGTCATTTTCGGCCGCAGCGAATCCGAACTGGGATTTCGCCGTTTCGATCCTTATCTCACGGCTAGTCACGATGCCGGCTACGCCCTGCCTGCCAGGCTTAAGAACGCTGGCTGGCGCAGCCTGTTCCTCCACCCGCACGACATGCGATTCTATGGCCGGGACCGCATAATGCCGGCAGCCGGTTTTGCCGAGTTGGTGGGGCCTGAAGCCTTCGCTTCGCCCACCGAAGGCCGGTATGTGACAGACGATGCAATTGCAGATGTTATCATGGCCCGCGCCGCCGCCGCGCGGGAACCAACGCTGATCCACGCTGTCACCATCGAGAACCATGGACCATGGCCCGCCGACCGCACCGGCGCGCATGGCCGCCAATCAAGTTCTTATCTGCAGCTGGTGGCCAGGGGCGACGCCATGCTCTTGCGTCTGATACAGGAGATTGCCGAATTGCGCCGACCGGCCGTGTTGCTCTTCTATGGCGATCACCGGCCATCGATTCCCGGCGCTGTCGAGCCGGGCGGTGATCGTCATACCCCCTTTGTCCTGCTGCGCTTTGGTGCCGACGGCAAACCGATACCCGGTACGACCAAAGCCACGGACCAGACTCCGGCCGAACTGCACCACGCCCTGATCGCCGCCATCACGGCCTGAACCTGTACAACAGCCATTCCCGAAGCCTCGACGGCAGCAGGCGATCGAGCAGCCGCAGCGCAGCAAAGCGGCGGGGGATGATGGCCTGGCCGACTCCAGCTTCGAAGGCGAGCAGAATGCGGCGGGCCGCCTCGTCCAACGATATCAGGAGCAGGCGTGGCACCGGGCGGCCGCCGCCCGCCCAGTCGATGAAGCCCGGCGATGCCACGGTGACCACCACACCGCTTGGGCGCATTGCCAGACGCAAGGCCTGCCCAAATCGGACCAGCCCGGCCTTGCTCGCCGCATAGGCCGGCGCATGGGGCAATGCGTGAAAGGCCGCGGCTGAACCTACCAGCAGTATGCGCCCGCGCCCGCGCTCCGCCATCCGGCTGGCCAATGCTGCTGCCAACGCAGCCGGGGCGGTGAAGTTGATGTGAGCAAGACGTTCCACCTGGTCAGCAGGTTCCACCAGCATGCCTGGCGGCACCGCATCGCCCTGCCCGGCCACAAGCAGCGCCGCATCGATCGCGGCCGCCCGGTCGGCGTCGACCAGCGCGGCAATCGCACGCGGCAGATCGGCCATATCGAGGATGTGCAGTTCCACCTCTGCGCCTGCCCGACGGCATGCCTCGGCAATGGCCGTCAGCCGCTCCTTGTTGCGGCCTGACAGAAGGAGACAAATGCCGGGCGCAGCAAGCTTTCGGGCCAGTTCCCCGCCCAACGCGCCTGACGCACCAGTGATGAGCACCCGGTTCAGGACCGTATTGACTGTCATAACCGAACGCGTTGGTATGGAACGAAGATGTCCTTGCATGGCGGCCTCGATGGAGCAAGCAGGGGCAGACGAACCGGTCGTCGTTTCGGATGCAATTTACAAAACTGATCGTTCACCGTTCACCTTGCATTCAAGATTTTCCGCAGATCGCCAATGACTTGTCAAATTGGCGCACCATCGCATCAGATCGTCGTTCACGCCTTGACAGTTCGCTGGGCCTATTGTTGAGGCTGTGACGGATGAGAAACCAAGCGCCTCGCCTCAAACTGTTCGAGAGCCGGTGGCTTGAAAGCCTCACGGTCATCTCGGCGCCGGCCTTCGTGGCGCTCTGGTCGATTGGCCTTGTCGTGATCGCATGGGCGGCATGGAGCATGGCCGGGAGCGGGATGGCAATGCTGCTGATCCCGGTCGGGCTCTTGATCTGGACCATGGTCGAATATGCGCTGCATCGTTTCCTGTTTCACTGGAAAGCCACCTCGGCGCTGACTGAGCAGTTCGTCTTCATCATGCACGGCAACCACCACGCCGCGCCCAATGACCCGCTGCGCAATCTGATGCCCCCGGCTGTGAGCGTGCCCGTGGCGGCCGTGATCTGGGCGATCATGGTGGCAGTTGCGGGGCCGGCCGGGCATTGGGTGTTTCTTGGCTTCATGGCCGGTTACGTGACGTATGATCTCGTGCACTATGCCTGCCACCAGTGGCCGATGCGCGGGCGCATCGCGCGGGCGCTGAAGCTTCACCACATGCGCCATCATCATCTGGACGAGACCGGGAACTATGCGATCACCGGCGTGATCTGGGATCGCGTGTTGAGGACCCGGATCGCACGCCCGGTTCAAAGATGATCCAGCAGTTGAGCGAGATCATCGATGACCGGCGCATGCGGGGCGGCCCTTCTTGCGCCGTCGATGCCATATCCCCAGGCCACGAGGGCAAGGTCGAGTCCGGCATTGGTCGCGGTGGCGACATCAACCGCCGAGTCCCCGACAAACAAACTGTTCGTGCAATCCGCACCCATGGCGGCCAGCGCCCGCATGGCACCGGCCTGATCCGGCTTGCGCGGCAGGTCAGGCTGGCTTCCGATGATGGCCCTAAAATTCCCGACCAGCCCAAGATCGGACAGAATTTTTTCGCATAGGGCCTGGGGCTTGTTGGAACAAATCGTCATCGCAACGCCAGCGCGCGCCAAGGCGTCGAGCGCGTCGGTTACACCCGGAAAGGCGAGATCGGGCGGCGTGGCCGCCACGCTGTGGCGAGCCCGGAACTCGACAATGTCCTTTTTCGGGTCCCGGCAATGGGGCCCCATGACAGCGGCGATCATGGATTCGCCACCCATCGCGTCCATGGCACGGGCTGTCGCGGGATCGGCCATGAAGGTGGCGCCACGATCAGCCAACATGGCATTTATGATGGCGCAGGTAATCCGCACACTGTCCACCAGCGTACCATCAAGATCAAAGATAATGTGGCGAAGGCGCCGGCGGGTCGAAACCATTGGAATCATTCAGGCTGAATGTCTGCCAAAAATCGCTCTTGTCAAGAATTGACCCTCAAGGATGCCGGCTGTAACAGGCACCCAGGGTCGCTGATCGGAATTGATCATGTTGAAGATGAACCGCGATCTCCACCAGCTGCATGGCCGCGAGGTTATCGCACTCGAGGCTGAGGCACTCCGGCAACTTGAACTGATGATCGATCGCAGCTTCGCCGATGCGGTCGACTTGCTGATGTCGTGCAGCCAGCGTGTCGTGGTGTCAGGCATGGGCAAGTCCGGCCATATCGCGCGGAAGGTGGCCGCGACATTGGCCGCCACCGGCACACCCGCGCACTTCGTGCATGCAGCGGAAGCCGCCCATGGTGATGCCGGGATGGTGATGCCAGGCGATGTGCTGCTGGTCTTCTCCAACAGTGGTGATACGGCCGAACTGCAACCGCTCTATGCCCATGCCAGGCGTCTGAAGGTGCGCCTGATCGGTGTGTCGCGGAATCCGGATTCGCTGTTGATGCGCACGGCTGACATCGGCCTCCTGCTGCCGCAGGTTGCCGAAGCCTGCGCCGCCAGCATGGCGCCTACGACGTCCTCGACCATGATGCTGGCGCTTGGCGATGCGCTGGCGGTGGCGGCGATGCGCGCTCGCGGGCTGTCCGGTGATGACATTCGCGCCTTGCATCCCGGCGGCGCCATCGGTCGCCGGATGAGCAAGGTGAGCGACGTCATGCACAGTGGTGATCGCCTGCCGCTGGTGAGGCTTGATACACCCATGACCGAGGTGGTGACCACAATCACGCGCAAGCGCCTGGGCATGACCGGCGTTCTGGACAAGGACGGCGCCCTGGTAGGTGTGATCACCGATGGCGATCTGCGCCGGCACATGACCGATGTTGCCAACGCCAGGGCCGAGGACGTGATGAGCCTTTCGCCCAAGGTTATCGAACAGTCAGCTTCCGTGGAAGACGCGCTTGAGATGATGCGTGCCCATCGGATTACGGTGCTTTTTGTGGTGACGGCGGCCGGCAAGCGAGCCCCGGTTGGCGCAGTGCAGATCTATGACATCGCGGCGTCACCGCCCTGGGGACAATAAGGGTGCCAGCTGTGGCCAACCCAGCTGTGGCAATCATCGTGCCAGCGCGCCTGGCTTCGACCCGTTTTCCCGCAAAACCACTCGCCTCCATCCGCGGCGCGGACGGCATCGAAAGGCCGGCAATTGCGTACACATGGGCGGCGGCAATGGCTGCAGCCGCCGCACTGCCGGGAACGGTTGAATGCACGGTCGCCACGGATGACGAGCGCATCGCGGACGTTTGCCGTTCCATGGGGATGACAGTGGTGCTGACACCCGCAACCTGCCTCAACGGCACCGAACGCTGTGCTGCCGCCCTGACCAGCCTTGCCAGTTACCCAGACCTCGTCGTGAACCTGCAGGGCGATGCGCCACTGACACCTGCCAGCATGGTCGCGGCAGTGATGGATCTGCTTGTCGCCAATCCCGATCTGGCCATGTCCACGGCCGTGGTGCCCGCCACACCGGCAGTGCTGGCGCATCTTCAGGCCGATGCAGCGGCTGGCCGTGTGGGCGGCACCACGGCAGCCTGCACGAAGGCGGGGCGCGCGCTCTATTTTTCCAAATCGATCATACCGCATGTCCCGCCTGGCACGACGCCGGCAGAACCCGTGCTGCTCCATATTGGCCTCTACGCCTATCGTCCGGCCGCACTTGCAGCCTATGTTGCTGCCGGCCCTGCGCCGCTGGAACTGCAGGAGGGACTGGAGCAGCTGCGCTTCCTGGAGGCGGGCCTGCCGGTTGGGGCCGCCCGCTGCGAAGCGCCGGCCTGGTCCATGATCGAACTCAACAACCCGACCGATGTGCCGCTGATCGAGGCGGAACTGTTGCGGCGGTTCCAGGTCGAAAGCGCGTGATGCTGCCCAACTTTACCCGAAGCCCCGGCGCTCCTCCCTTCCTGATTGCCGGCCCGTGCGTGATCGAAAGCGAGGCGCTTTGCCTCCAGATCGCCACCCGCCTGAAAGACATCGGCGACGCGCTGCGCATACCGATCATCTTCAAGGCCAGCTTCGACAAGGCCAACCGCACCTCCGTCAATGGCTTTCGCGGGCATGGGCTGGAGGAAGGCCTGCGCATACTGGAAAAGGTGCGGCGTGAAACAGGGCTGCCTGTGCTGACGGATGTGCACCTGCCCGATCAGGTGGCGGCCGTGGCCGAGGTGGTGGACATGCTGCAGACACCAGCCTTCCTGGCGCGCCAGACCGACCTGATCACGGCTGCGGCGGCCAGTGGCCGACCGGTGAACATCAAGAAGGCGCAGTTCATGGCACCCGCCGACATGGCTGCCGTGCTGGGCAAGGCACGCGCCGCGGCCAACGCCGCCAGCATGGGCGTGGACAATATCCTGCTGTGCGAGCGGGGAACAAGCTTCGGTTACAACAATCTCGTGGTCGACATGCGCGGTCTGGTCATCATGCGGGAAATGGGGTGCCCGGTGGTGTTCGACGCGACGCACAGTGTCCAGTTGCCCGGCGGTGGCGGTGACCGCTCGCTGGGTCAACGCCAGTATGTGGCGCCACTGGCCCGCGCTGCCATGGCGGTGGGTGTCGACGGTTTGTTCATGGAAACCCATCCGGATCCAGCCAGCGCCCTGTCGGATGGCCCGAACATGGTGCCGCTGGATGAACTGCCGGGCCTGATGCGGCAGTTGGTGGCGATCGCTGCGCTGGCGTGATGCGGCCGCTGCTGGCCATTCCGCCTTTTCCAGGCGCGCGGCCGCCCGTCTTTGCCGAACCTGGCGGGGCCGGCTGTGACGACCCGGATGAATTGCTCGCGGCGCTGGCACACCACCGGGTCGGCGGCTGTTATTGGGGCGCGGCGGTCGATGGGCCGGCGGCGTTGACAGCCGACAACTGGCCTGGCGCCGCCGACCCCTGGGCGGTGCTGGCCAAGGCCAGATCCGCAACGCTGCCGGCCGATGATCCCCGCACCTTGCTGGTGCTCGCGGCCGGAGTGCCGCTGGCGCATGACGATGGCGGCGCGGTCGACCGGACGACACTGGTGCGCCTTCATCTGTCAAACTGGCAATGGCGCGATCCGTTCAGCGGTCGCGCCATCTCGGCGCTCCAGGCCATCGCATTATCGGGCTTCTGGCGCAATTTGATCGATGCCAACCGCAGCATTGCCGCCGTGCTGGGCTTTGCCCATTGGAAGCGGCCAACCGTGGCACCGCTGTTGTGGAATGGCCGCGAAAGCCCGTTCCGGCGCGGCGTGCCAGCATTGGGCCCCACTGACAAGGTGGCGGTGTGGCGCTCACGCCTGTCCACCGCGCAAGGCCGCGCATTGGCGGGCCATACAGTGCTGGAAGTCGAGGATGGTTTTCTGCGGTCGGCCGGGTTGGGGGCGGATTGTGTGCCGCCGCTTTCGATCATTGTTGACGAATTGGGCGTGCATTTTGATCCCAATGGCCCGAGCGGCATCGAACAACTGCTGGAACACGGCCGGTTTCCACCCGAACTGATCGAACGCGCCAACGCGCTTCGACAAGCGGTGGTGGCGGGTGGCCTTTCGAAATATGAGCGGGGAGCAGCCACACCACTGAACCGCCCCGGCGGCGGCCAACGCCATGTGCTCGTGCCCGGCCAGGTGGAGGATGACCGCGCGGTTACCAGCGGCGGGGCACTTGCATCAAACCTTGAACTGCTGCGCCGCGCCCGCGCCGAGGCCGGACCGGATGCCTTCCTGATCTACAAGCCGCATCCCGATGTGCTGGCCGGCCACCGCAAAGGCCTGATCGCCGACGCCGAAATGGCCGCACTGGCCGACCAGGTGGAATATGACGCGCCGATGGCGCCACTGATCGCGATGGTCGATGAACTCCATGTCAATTCCAGCCTGGCCGGCTTTGAGGCCCTGCTGCGCGGCAAGCCGGTGACAGTTCACGGTGTGCCCTTTTACGCCGGCTGGGGCCTGACCATCGATCGTGGTCCGGTGCCCGCACGCCGCACGGCACGGCGCACCCTCGATGAACTCGTGGCCGCCGCCTATCTCCTTTATCCGCGCTACCTCGATCCCGAAACCGGTCTGCCCTGTCCCGCCGAAGTGCTGGTCCAACGCTTGACCGGTGCTGCCCCGTCACTTGATCCCGGCGCGGCGGCCCTTGTTGCCCTGCGCCGCGCCACCGGTCGGGTGCGACGGCTGATCAAGGCCTGAACCGGCACCCGGCCGGGCACATATTGCTCAACGCGAAACCGGGACGGCGGAGATCGACCGCTCAAATTCGCTGATCATGGTCTTCTCGATCAGGCGCACCATCTCGATCTCCGATGGAAATTCCGTGGCATAGCGAATGCCACGCGCGCGCAGGTCTTGGGCGAGGGCCGGATTGTCAAGCACGGCGTAAATCTTGTCGGCAATGTCGCGCGGGCTGGCGGCGGCCAGCATGCAATTGTCACGGCCGCCATAACTGACCTCGTTGCCGTTGACGTCAAGGTCAACGACCGGCAGTCCACAAGCCATCATTTCAAACGGCACCAGCGATGGATTTGTGGTGGAAAAACAGACGCCCACATCCGCAGATCGATACAGATTGCCCAGATCGGCAATATCCGGAGTCATGCCGACGTTGGTGAACTCGAACGGCACGTGCTGGAACTTCTCGCTCTTGTCGCCATAGAAGACGATTTCGACGTCCGGCCGCTCCCGCTTGACGATTTCCAGAGCGGCGACCCCCAAGGGATAGCAGCGACGCGGCATGTCGGGACGGGCGAAATAGACGATGCGGGGGCGGGATTGCGGTGCGTGCGGCCGCTCTTCGGCATAATAGATCGAGCGTTCCAGCGGGAAGCGGAAGAAGGTGCCACGCGTGATGCCCCATTCCTTTTCCAGGATCCTGAGTGGCCAAGGTCCCGAGGTGATGGGATAGAAGCCAAAGCGATATGTTTCGCAGGCCCGCACATAATCCGTCCCCATCGGGAAGAACATCGGTTCATAATCCTGCAGGAAATAAACCTTCAGCGGCGCCTTCTCGGCATTGTCGCGCAGCACATAGGCCGTGGTCCAATAGGTGCAAACCATGATGTCGCATTCGGGGATGTTGTTGACACCGTGGAACACCTCGTCAGCCTTGATGTCGAAGAACTCCTTCGTGATGAAATCACGGATTTCCTCGCCCTTGCTGAACCGGTGATTGTCGGGGAGCACATGCAACGAACAGCTGTGCCCGAATTCCGACAGATAACGAATGGCGCGAAAGATGTTGCGATGTCCGCCCGAAGCTTCGAACGGCTGCGGGATCACCCAGGCGATCCTGAGGCCATTGGTGCTGGCCGGGGGATTGCGCACCCCGGCGGCCACCGGCGCACCACGGGCGGCCCGGTGCAGATCGACAATCTCGGAATAGACCTGAACCAGCTGGCGGCCGATCTTGTCGGGCACGCGGTTGCGCAGCACGTCAAGCCGTGCTGCTTCGCCCATGCGGCGACGCAGATCGGGATCATCCAGCAGACTAGTGAAGGCCTGATACCATTCATCGGCCGTGTCGACGATCAGGCCGTTGATACCATGCTTGATGCTGGCTTGGAACGAGCTGATCGGAGATGCGATGGTCGGCACCCCTGACAGCCCGGGTTCGACATATTTCAGGTCGCTCTTGGACTGGCAGAACGGGCTGCCGGGCTCAAATGGTGCGATGTTGACATAGGCACTCGCAGCTTCGAACACGAGGCTCTTCCAGTGCATGAAAGGGATCTGGATCACCTTGTCGCGCAGGCCGGGCAAATGGGTGTCGATATCCAAGTGGCCAACCAGTTTCAGGTAAACATCATCATACTCGGTCAACACGCGGCGCAAGGCGGCAACCGCCTCGCTGAAATCGCGTTCATGCGTGTTGGTACCGCTCAGATAGGTGATGAACCGTGGACCGCCCGCATACCCCGGCAAGGTTGCTGCCGTCCTGACCTGCCGGTCATTTACGCCGAACGGGATGATCCACACCGGTTTTTCAGCAAAGCGCGCCGCATAATCGGCCAGAAATGGCGTGGAGACTGTGACGAAATCCGAACCGCGCAGCGCCCGTTCAATGCTCTGCATGCCGGCATGGTAATCGCGCTGCTGCGCCGGCGCCATCTTGCGATAGGCATCGATCTGATCGGCCAGACCCGGATCAAACACCAGATCGTCGATGTCATATACGGTCGGGATCGACAACTCGCGGGCCACGGCAAAGATGCGTTCAAGCCGGTCAGAAAAGCCGCCACGAAAATTCACGATCAGCGAAAAGCGGCGAAGATAATCAGGGTCCTGAGCTTCGGGATGGATGTCCCACAGCCATTCCGCCGCGACCTGTTGCCGATGCAGGGCTTCGATATGATTGAACACCCGATAACGGGCGCTGGGACCTTCATTGCAGCCCAGAATGAACAGGACTTTCAGATCGGCAGACACGTGGGAACCTCTTCAGGCCAGCATTGGCCATGTTTGCGTTCAGGCCAATGGGTGCAATTGCGCAGGGACACGGGACGGTCAGTCACGGCCCGGCTTCGTTGGCCGCGCCGCTTCGGCCACCAGGATGCGCTGGATCTTGGTGGCATCGCCCCACACGGCCGGCGAATCATAGGACCGTTCAGGAAAGGCGCCATACTCCGGGCGGATAGCCAGGTGATTGGCGGCAAGAAACGCCTCCACCTTATCCTTCAGGGCAACCGGCTGGCCGGAACAACATTCAATCACGCCGGTGACTGCCGTTTGCAGGCTCGCCGAGGCGATCTGGTCGGCAAGCTCGGCCACATCGATGAAATCATATTGTGAACGGCCAGAATTGAACGGGAAACTGGTGTAACCCTCGCCTTCCCACTGCAGAATCTTGGCGAACAATGATTTGTTTCGGCTGTCATCGCCGGTGATGTAATAGGATCGCAGCCACTGGAACACTTGGCGTTCCTGTTCGGCCAGCAGGCGCGCAGCCTCGCGCAGCGCATGTTTGGCGATGCCATACATCGAACGTGGTGCCGACGGCGTGGCTTCGCCGATCATGCCTTCCCAATAGCCGATCTCGTGCATGGAACCCATGCCGACAAATTGGGGGATGCCTGCCACGCCGGTTTCACGAACGAAGCGCACATGATCCGGCAACGCATTGATATGGGACGCCGCACCGTGGTTGAAACCATCGCTCCAGGCCAGGTGGATCACGCAGTCGATCGGTCCCAGCGCCCGCAGATCATCCGCCCGCAAACTGGCAAAATCCACTGCCAGCAGATGGGCGCGCGGGTCAGCGACAGGGCCAGAACGCTGAACCGCCACCACTCCGACGCCGCGATCCGCCAACGCGCGCACCAGATGACGGCCCACATAGCCGCCGGCTCCGGTGACCAGAACCCGCCTCATTGGCCGCGACCCACAGGGATCACGCCACATTCCTGCAACCATTGCGACAGCCGCCGGTTGGCCGTTTCAAAATCGATCGATGCCGCCGCCGCCAGTTCACGCTGCAACCGATCGGTGGCGGCCGTGGCCCAGCGGATGTCGCCATCGCGGAAGGCGCCGGTGATGCGCGGTTCCGGGGCACCATAGAGGGCCGCGATCATGCGGGCCGCCGCCAGGATGGTCAGGGGCGTGCCGGTGCCCACGTCAATAGCACCCGGTGCCGACGGCGGGTTTTTCAGGGCCGCCGCCAAGGCGGCGACCACATCGTCGATCGCGATGAAATCGCGGCCGATCTGGCCATCCTCATACACCTCGATTGCCTGCCCTGCGGCGGCGATGCGGTGAAACAGGCCAATGATGCCAGTGTAGGAATTGAACGGGGATTGGCCGACACCAAACACATTCTGCAGTCGCAAGATGGTCAGGCGCGTCGGGCGGGCCGCACACCAGGCCTGCAAAACATGTTCCTGGGCCAGTTTGGTGGCGCCATATACGCTGGCCGGCGCCGGCTGGGTCTGCGCAGCATCATGGGGCAATGGTTGCGCCGGCTGGCCAGACGGGGCAATCACGTGAAACCGGCCAGCCTGTAGCGCGGCACGGTCACGCTGCCCCGGGGAAAATCGCTGCCCTGTCACGGGGTCGATCCAGTCACCTTCGCCATAAACGGCCCGGCTGGAACTGAGCAGGATCTGTCCGGGCCGGCAGCCGTGGCGGTCCAATGCTTCCAGCATGACGGCTGTGCCGGTGAGGTTCACATGCGTGTGTCGGCTGGGCAGATCCAGCGACTGGCCGGTGCCGGTCTCAGCCGCCAGATGAACGATTCGGCGTGGGCGCACCTGGGCCAGCAGATCATCCCAAGCCGCAGCATCACACACATCCTGCTCAAAGAGCCGGACCGCGTGTGGCAGCGCCGCCGGGCGGACATGCTCCGGGTGGACCTGGGGATGCAGATTGTCGAGAGCGGCAATGGACCAGCCACCAGTCTCGACATCGGCCAGCAGCCTTTGTGCCAGCGCGCACCCGATGAAGCCGGCCCCTCCGGTCACCAAAATCTCTATTGCGATCGCCATGTTGAGATTAAGACCTCTGCCTGCTGATCCGGGTGCCCCATGGCGTCAGGGATGCGGTGGGCGTCTTAACCGAGAAGAAGCGCACGATCAACAATGGGTGATGGCATGTCATGTCCCCGCCAGCCATGCTATCGCCAACACGGGTGGCGGTCGTTCCGCGTCAGACTGGCGCTGGCTGCAACTAGATGAAGGGTGTTGGCGTGCTCGATTTCACCGGCGAACGAATTGTGCCGCAGGCTGACAACTGCGAACCCAATTTTGCGTCACGAATGATGCACGAACATCTCGTGCGCTATCTGTTTGCGGGCCAACTCGTGGGCGGCAAGGCGGTGCTGGATGTGGGGTGCGGCGTTGGCTATGGCGCGCAAAGGCTGGCGCAACTCGGCGCGGCATCGGTCACCGCCTTTGATATATCGGCCGACGCCGTGACCCATGCCGCAACATTCTATGCCCATCCCGCGGTCAGGTTCCTGGTGGCCGATGCCGAGGATTTCGCGCTTGATGCCCAGTTCGACGTCGTGACCTGCTTCGAGATGATCGAACATGTCACGCATCCGGACAGGGTGCTGGCCTGTATCCGGCGACATCTCAAGCCCGATGGCATCCTGGTGGCCTCCACCCCGCGCTTCCTGGGCGAAAAGCGCACCCATTTCCATGTCCGCGAGTTCTCACTGGATGAGTATGAAGCACTGGTGAAAGCCAGCTTCCCCAACACAATGTTCTATTTCGAGAATAATCATTTTTCCTCGTTGATCACCGCGGATCCGGCGGAGAAGATCGAACGGATTGCCTATCTCAAGGATCAATTCGCAGCCGCGCAAGCCGATGTGTTCATTTCGGTATCGTGCGGGCCCGGTGCGCAACAGCCCACAATGTTGCCCAGCGTGGTATTCGACGATGATCGCTATGTGCAGATGCTGGAACGCGATGTCGCCATCCTGCACAAGGCCGAGGACGACGTCAGGGCACAGCTGGATGCCGAACGGCAAAGCGCCGGGCAGGTGGCCGCGTTCAAGGATGCCGAGATCGCCCGGCTGGTGGCCGAGTATAACGGCTTGTTCAAGCGGTCGGCGGACGAACAGGCGCAACTGGTCGCCGCCCATCGCGACACCGAGTCCGGCCTGATCGCCCGGCATGCCGCGGCGATGGCCCAGGCCGATGCCACATTGGCGGCCGCCCAGCAGGAGATCGCGCGATTGCAGGACGACCTGGCCAAGGCCCATGCGCAGGCACAGGTGGTCCAGCAAGCCCAACAGGACGAGATCGATCGATTGACCCGTGAAGGCGAGACCTTTAGGACGCAAGCAGCCGAGACCCTGACCCAGTTGAAAGCGCTTGAAATGAAGTTGGCTGAACAAGAGCAGCAGCAGGCCGCCCTGGAAAAATCTGTCGAATCTCTGCGGGTTCGTCTCGGTGATGCCGATGCCCGCCGGCTTGAAGCCTATGAATTTGCACGCCAGGCCAGTGATGAGACCCAAGCCCTGCGTCGCGAGCTCGAAATTCTGAAGCGTGACCTTGCCGAAGCGCTCGATACACCAGACGTGGTGCAGCCGGTGGCCGCCGATCCCCGTCATCGCGACATTGTCGAGGCCATGGAGCGCTTGTTCCTGGGGACCGAAGCGACTCACGCCGTGGCCCGCAACCCACTGGTGTTGCGCGTGGCGGCGCTGGCTGCGGCCAATCGCCGCCTCGCTGCGGAAATCGAACAGATCCGCGCCGATGTCCACGAACAGCGCGTGCGTGCAGACAGGGCGGAAGCCTTTGCCCAAGATTGGCATGACCAGATCATGAAACTGCGCAACTCGGGATCGTGGAAAGCCACCAAACCACTGCGTGCGCTGGGTCGGTTGTTTGGCTGAGATGGGTCGCGCCGCGACCTGGCAGCCGCAGTCCCGATTGATCCGCCGTTCCTGATGGTGCCAACGCCATCCAAGCGACTGGCTGATTGGTTCGGTGCAAGGGTGCAGAAGGGCCTTGCCCGATCCTGGTTGGCGCTGTTGCGCCAACTGGCCCCCGCGGCGCGGCAGTTTCTCACCCCGCAGTCGGATTTTGCAGCTTGGCAGGCGGTCAACCATCTCGGCCAGGGGGCTGTCGATGATGTGCGGGCCGCCCTGGCGCGTGCCGACGGATTATTGCCGCTGATTTCTGTCGTCATGCCGGTGTACCGGCCCGACATGGCCCAACTCGATGCGGCCATCCGCTCGGTCGAACGCCAGATCAACCCATATTGGCAGCTGTGCCTGTGCGACGATGGCAACGACGATCCGCTGGTACAGGGCCGGCTGAGCCAACTGGCAGCGCAATCGGACAAGATATGCCTGGCCCGCCATTCCACCAACCAAGGCATTGCATCCGCCCTCAATTCGGCCGCCGGTATCGCCCATGGCGATGTGCTGTTGTTCCTCGATCAGGACGATGAACTGACACCAGACTGCCTGGCCGAGTTTGCATTGGCATTTGCAGACTGTCCCGAGATCGATCTGGCCTACTCCGACAGTGACAAGTTAAGCGCCGCCGGCCATCCGATGGCACCAAGCTTCAAGCCGGCCTGGTCACCGGGGCTGCTGTTGTCGCACATGTATCTGAGCCACGCCGTGGCCGTGCGGCGCGATCTGTTTGAACGGATCGGAGGTTTTGCCCAGGGCCTTGATGGCAGCCAGGATTTCGATCTGGCCCTGCGCGCAGCGGAACAGGCACGGCGCATCCACCATATTCCGCGCATCCTCTATCATTGGCGAGCCGGAGCCGGCTCCACAGCCCTGGCAGCCGGAGAAAAGCCGGCCTCGATTGCGGCCGGTCAGGCTGCGGCAGCGGCTGCCTGTGCCAGACGGGCCATCGCAGCCGAAGTGGTTCGGCCGGATTGGGCCGAAACGGCCGGGATTGGTCTATTTCACCTGCGTTTCCCTCAGCCGACGGCGGCGACAAGCCTTGTGCTCGTGACGGATGCAGGGCGGGCGCCTTCTGCCCACTGGCTGGACGTGATGGCGCGGGAAGGCTGCCACGACTTCCAGTTGATCATCATCGCCGAAAGGCCTGCTGAGGACGAACGGCTGGCGGGCGCAGTGGAGGTCCGTCGCACGCGCAACCTTGCCGAAGATCTGCGCATCGCGCTGCGATCGGCAACGGGCGAATTCATCCTGTGCGTTGATGACCGGGTCCGTCCGGTCAAGCCAGGATGGCTGGCACAATTGTCCGGCCACGCGCTGGCCTTACAGGCACTGGTTGCGCCGCGGCTTATCGGCCCTAACGGCAGGCTGGTGGCCGCCGGGCTGGTGCAGCCGGACCATGCAGACGGGCCGGAACCAGCGTTTGCCGGTCTGCCGGGCACCAAGCATGGCCCAATCTATCTGGCCCGCACCACCCACGAAGTGCAGGCAATTTCGGGCGCATGCATGGCTTTTGGCCGGGGCGTTCGGCAGCAACTCCTGTCGGCAGCGGACACAGCCACAACGATGACCGGGCTGGGCCAATTGCTGTCGCGCCAGGTCTGGGCTGCCGGTGGCACGGTGTTGCTCAGCGGCGATGTGGATTTTGGCACCGATCTGCCGGTTCTGTCCGACCGCAGCGCGGTGCCAGACCGGTTCTACAACCCCAATCTGGGCATGGGGCCCATGCAGTACCGCCCGACCGTGCGCAGTCCGGCCGTGCGCCAGGCGGATCCGGTGCGGGTCGCGGTCGTTACCCACAATCTGGATCGCGAAGGTGCCCAATCAACCCTGATCGACCTGCTGGAAGGGCTGGTGACGACGGGCAGGATCAGCCCGGTTGTCATTTCGTCACGACCGGGCACGCTGGCGGAGCGCCTGACGGCCCTCGGTATTCCTTTGCAGCTGTTGCCGCCCCCCGGACGGCGGGCCAAGCCCGCCGCAGTGCGCGAATATCGCGAGGCTCTGGTTGACGTCTTCCGCATGGCGGATGCCCAGGCCGTCCTCGCCAACACGTTGGAGTCCCATTTGGCGGTGGCTGCGGCCGCCGATGCCGGACTGGCGGCCCTGTGGTGGCAGCATGAAGGGGGCGACTGGTGGCGATATTTCGCCCGCTGGCCTTTGTGGCGACGGGCGATCGCGTTCAGCGGCTTCGGTTCGGCTTATCGCGTGATCCAGGTTGCCGATGCAACCCGGCGGGCCTGGTTGCCCATTGCCACGCGTGACAATTTCGCCGTCGTTCGGCACGGGATTCCAACCGAACGCCTGGCTGCCGACAGGGCCCGCTGGACCCGCGCGGCGGCGCGCGCCGAACTGGCGCTGGCGGCTGGCCAGTGGTGCGCCGTGCTGCTGGGCAGCGTGTCGCGCCGCAAATCCCAAGCCGATGCCATTCGCGCGCTGGCCCGGATCCCGGAGCGCCTGGTTGGCACAATGCGCATATTCATTGTTGGTGCGGTGGTTGATACAGACTATCGGGCCGAAATGGAGCAGCTGCTTGGCCAGCTTCCCGCAGCCCATCGGGCAGCGGTCTCCGTCACAGGCGGCGTGCCGGATGCGGCGCTCTACCTGGCTGCAGCGGACGCATTTCTATGCTGTTCCCGCCAGGAGAGTGCCCCCCGCGCGATAATGGAGGCCATGGCCTTCGGGCTTCCGGTCATCACAACCCCGGTCGATGGCATTCCCGAACTTGTTGGTGACGGTAGCGAGGCGCTGTTCTATGCGCCTGGCGATGCCGATGGCTTGTCACGCGCGATGCAGCGGCTGATGGACGATCAGTCCTTTGGCCAGCAACTGGGTGAAAACGCCCGGGCGCGGTTGCATGAAATAAGCGATTTCAACGCGATGGTTGCACGATTCGACCATTTGTTGCGCGAGGCCGCATGGCAAAGACGGTCAGCTGTGGCAGGAGGCGGCAATGACCATTGATCCAGAACGCCCGGCCCCAACGGCCGCGCCGTCAGCCCCCTTCTGCGCGGATTGCGCGGCGGGGCCGGACGGGCAGTGGGCCGACGCGCTCGCATTGGCCTGGCAGGAACATCATCGCCTGCGCACCTTGCTTGCCGAGCGGTCGGCCGAACTGGCCCTGGCGCAGACCGAGGCATTCCAGTTGCGCCGCGAAGCCGAAACCGGCGGCGCCACCCGCAATCAGATGTCGCGACTGGAAAGCGAATTGAACGCGCTGCGCTATCGCCTCGACGAGGCCGAGACGACCCTCGCGCGTTTCCGCAAATCGTTGAGCTGGCGCATGACGACCCCGATCCGCTGGATCGGCCGGGTGCTCAAGTTGAACCAGCGGAGAGCGCCGTGAACCAGGCAATCTCATCAACAGGTCGACCCGTTTGCGATGTGCTGTTCCTGATCGGGTGTTGGGAAGGTGAATCCAAGCGATATCGAGTCCACAATGTCATCGAGGGGCTGGAACGCCTGGGCTGCTCCGCAGCAGCCATGGATTTCGCCCGCTGCGGCGACATCGTCGACAAGGGGTTGCGACCACGGGTCGTGGTGTTTTTCCGGGCCCCGTTCGATCCGGCCAAGCGCATTGTCGAAGTGCTGGAATATTGCCGGATCAACCGGATCCGCACAGTATTTGACGTCGACGATTATGTGTTCGAGCCGGGTATCATCGATGATATTGCCGGTGTGGCTGCCCTGTCCGCCGATCAGCGCCGGGATTATGAATGGGGTGTCCGGGCCTATCGCGCCCTGCTGTTCAGCTGCGAGCGGGCCACCACCACAACCCGGTTCCTGCAAGACCGCATGCGGGATCTTGGCCGCGATGCGTTCATCGTTCCGAACAGCGTCAATCAGGCGCAAGAAGCGTTGGCGGCACGGTTGCGCGAACAGCGCCGGGCGCCCGATGGCCTTGTGCGCATCTGTTATTTTTCCGGGTCCAACACCCACGCGCGCGATTTCGCCCAATGCGCCGAAGCGTTGCAGCAATTGATGCGGCGCGATCCGAAGATCAGGTTCAGGCTGGTGGGGCTGCTCGATCTGGATGCCAGCTGGATCCCGTTTGCCGATCGTATCGAACGCGCCGGCTTCATGGCACCGCTGGACATGCTGCGCAGCCTGTCCGAATGCGACATCAACCTGGCTCCGCTCGAAGAGGGAGACCCTTTTTGCGAAGGCAAGAGCCAGCTGAAATTCTTTGAGGCGGCGCTGGTTGATGTGCCGACCGTTGCCAGCCGCACCGAACCGTTCCGGTCGGCAATTGTGGATGGCGAATGCGGTGCCCTTGCCTCCTCTACCGACGAGTGGCTGGCCAAGTTGGCGCAACTTGTCGATGATGCCGCGTTGCGGGCCCGCATGGGTGCGGCAGCGCGGGCCGTGGCAATCGGGCAGTTTTCGGCAGAGGTGGTCGCGCGGGCCGCACTTGCGGCCTATGGGATGGAAGCCCCGCCGCCCCGCAAACAACCGAGCCAGCAACCGCTGACCATCGGCTGGATCGTCCCCGGCTTGATCATCGGCGGCGGCGGGCACCGAAACATCTTGCGCGCGGCCTACCATCTCGAACGCTTTGGCCACGATGTGCGGCTGTATTTTTCCGATACTGACCTGTCAGATCAAGACCTGCGCGCCCAGGTGCAGACGCATTTCTACCCATTTCAGGGACCGATCGCCCGGTTTCGCGGCCAGGTCGCCGGCGAAGCCATCCTGATGGCGACCCATTGGTCCACCGTTGCATTGGCCGAGTCGGTGCAGAGTTCCGTCGGTGAAATCCTGTATTTCGTCCAGGATTTCGAACCGGCCTTCTATCCGATGGGGTCCGAATATATCCTTGCCGAAAACACCTATCGCAAGGGGCTTTATGCCATCACGTCGGGGCCCTGGTGCGCCCAGATCCTGCGACGCGACTATGGCATGGAGGCCGATTCCTTCCAGTTTCCCGTTGATCGCAACGTTTATCGGCCCGAGGCGGCCAATGGTGAGCCACGGTCAAAACGCGTTCTCTTCTTTGCCAAGCCCGAAATGCCGCGCCGATGCTTTGACATCGGCACCCTGGCGCTGCGCGAGTTCAACCGCCTGAAGCCTGATCATGAAATCCTGTTTTTCGGCTCAGGATCGGCCCGCAACCATCCCCAGCGCTATCCGGTAACCTATCTCGACGTGGTTCCCACGTTGCACGATCTGGCGCGCCTCTATGCAACATCGGCGGCAGGCCTGGTGTTCTCCACCACCAATCCCAGCCTGGTGCCCTATGAGATGATGGCCTGCGGCCTGCCGGTGGTGGACATTGATCGGCCCGGTAACGCCGTAAACTATGACGGGCGCACGGATATTGCCTGGTTGGCCGATCCCGATCCGGTCAAAATGGCGCACAGCCTGGCAAGGCTCCTCGACGATCCGGCCGAACTTGCCCTAAGGGGGGCGCGCGGTACCGAATTCGCCGCAACCTTCCCGACAGAGGAAGACATGGCGCGCCGGGTTGAAGCGTTGATCCTGGCCCGTGCCGGCCGTGCCGTGCAAGCGGCAACAAGGAACGCGGCAGCAGCCGCGACGGAGGATTGAATTGTGGCAGTACACCTGATTGCCGGCGGTGCTGGATTTGTTGGTGTGAATTTGGCCGCCGTCCTTCTTGAGCGTGGGGATGATGTGGTGCTGCTGGATGATCTGTCACGCGGCAGCCGGGCCAACATGGCGCCGCTGGCCGACCGCGCGGGGTTCCGTTTCGTCCAGGCCGATTGCAGCGAGCCCGATGGCCTTGATGCCGCGCTGGGCTCGCTGGCATTCGATGAAGTCTGGCACATGGCCGCAAATTCCGACATCCCGGCCGGCGTCGCCGATTACAGGGTCGATCTGCGCCAGACGTTCATGACCACGGTGGCGCTGCTGGACGTGATGAAGCGGCGGGGCTGCACCGTGATCCATTTCGCCTCCAGCTCGGCGATTTACGGCGATCATGGCGACAATCTGATCCATGAAGACATCGGCCCGTTGCAGCCCATCTCGAACTATGGCGCGATGAAGCTGGCCTCGGAAGCCCAGTTGCGCGCCGCGAAGGAAGCCTGGCTGGAGCGGGTCTCGATCTTCCGCTTTCCCAATGTGATCGGGGTGCCCGCCACCCACGGCGTCATCCTGGACTTCATCCGCAAGCTTGCGGCAACCCCGGACAGGCTTGAGGTGCTGGGCAACGGCACACAGCAGAAAGCCTATCTGCACGTCAGCGACCTGGTCGCCGGCATGCTCCATATCGCAGATCGCCGTGAGCCCTATGCCGTCTACAACATCGGTCCAACCGACGACGGGGTAACGGTGCGCTTCATTGCCGAGACAGTGCGCAACCAGTTCCGCCCGGCCGCGGCCATCCAGTTTGGCGAAGGCAATCGTGGCTGGGTTGGCGATGTGCCGAGGTTTGCCTATTCCGTGGAGCGGTTGCTGGCCACCGGGTGGCAACCCCGGCTCAGTTCGGGCGAGGCTGTGCTGAAGGCGGTGGCCGAGATCATCGCGCAGGAGATCCGATGACACAGGCGGTCATCCTGGCTGGCGGCAAGGGCACGCGTCTGGCCAGCCGGCTGAACGGCCGGCCGAAGCCGCTGGTCGATGTGGGCGGCGTGCCGCTGCTGCAGCGCCAACTGGCAGCACTCGCGAGCCAGGGCGTCGACGATGTCGTCCTGCTGGTCAATCATGCTGCCGATCAGATTGCCAATTTCATTGCCGAGCTCGATCTGCCGATCCGGCTGAACCTCGTTGACGATGGCGATCCGCGTGGCACCGCCGGTGCCACGCTGGCGTGCCTCGAACAGTTGCAGGAACGCTTCCTGGTGGTTTACGGCGACACGCTGTTCGATCTCGATATCGGCCACATTCTGGCCGAACATGCAAACAGCGGCGCCGATGCCACTTTGCTGCTGCATCCCAACGATCACCCGGCCGATCCCGATCTGGTGGAGTTGGATGGCGATGGCTGGATCAGCGGTTTCCACCCCTATCCGCATCCGGACGGTGCCTGGCTGCGCAACCTGGTCAACGCTGCCTTCTATGTGGTGGAGCGCCGTGCCCTCTTGCCCTGGGCCGGCCGGATGGCCGCAGGCGACTTCGCCAAGGATCTGTTTCCGGCCATGCTGGCCGATGGCGCCCGGCTGCGCGGCCATGTCAGCTTCGAATATATCAAGGATATCGGCACCCCGTCCCGGCTGGACAAGGCGCAGGGGCATCTGGCGAGCGGATTGGTGGCGAGGGCACGCCGCAAAAGCCGGCAACGGGCGGTGTTTCTCGACAGGGATGGCACTTTGAACGAACTGCGCGGCCATATCGCGCAGGCGGAAGATCTGGTGTTGCTGCCGGGCGCCGGGGAGGCTGTCAAACGGCTCAATGATGCCGAGTTTCGCGTGGTCCTGGTGACCAACCAGCCGGTGCTCGCGCGTGGCGAGGCGACACAAGCCGATCTCGCGCGGATTCATGCCCGGCTGGAAAGCGAGCTTGGTGCGGCCGGGGCCTATCTGGACGATATCCGCTATTGCCCGCATCACCCGCACGCCGGTTACGCCGGCGAGGTGCCCGAACTGAAGCGCCAATGCGATTGTCGAAAGCCCGCGCCCGGCATGGTGCTGGCGGCGGCGGCCGCAATGAACATCGATCTGGCGCAATCCTGGATGGTGGGTGACAGCAGTGCCGACATCGCATTGGCTGCGCGCCTTGGACTGCGCTCCATACTTGTTGAAACAGGCGAGGCCGGCCGCGACGGCAAGCACGAAGCCGCCTCCGATCATGTCGTCCCCTCCATCCGCGAGGCGGCAGCCCTGATCGTGGCGGCCAGCCCCGTTTTGGCCCTTGCGGAACCAAAGCCATGATCATCAGCCAGACCCCCTTGCGCATGAGCTTCGTGGGTGGTGGCAGCGATCTGCCGGCCTTTTACCGCGAACATGGCGGTGCCGTGCTCAGCACCGCCATCGACAAATATGTTTATGTCTCCATCAACCGGAAGTTCGATCAGGGCATCCGTCTGGCCTATTCCCGCACGGAGGAAGTCCAATCGATCGACGAGATCGAGCATGAACTGGTGCGCGCCGCCTTTTCCATGCGCGGCATCAGGGGCGGTGTGGAGATCACCACCACGGCTGACATCCCATCGCGCGGGACAGGGCTTGGCTCCTCGTCAACCTTCACGGTCGGGCTGCTCAACGTGCTCGGCGCCTATCAGGGGCAGCATGTTTCAGCCGAGGATTTGGCGCGCGGCAGCTGCGAGATCGAGATCGAACGCTGCGGCCAGCCGATCGGCAAGCAGGATCAATATGCCGCTGCCTATGGCGGGCTGAACCTGATCGAGTTTCATCCCGATGACAGCGTCTCGGTCAAGCCTGTCATCATGCCGCGCGATCTGCGCGATCTTCTCGAACAGCGCCTGATCGTCTTCTACACCGGCATCACCCGCAGCGCCTCGGCAATCCTGGCCAGCCAGTCGGCTGAAACCGGCAGCGACCGGGCCAAGCAGGCCGCGCTGAAGCGGATGGTGGAACTGGCGCATGTGATGCGCGAAGAACTGGGACGCGGCAACATCGACAGCTTTGGCCATATCCTTGATGAAAACTGGTCGCTCAAGAAATCGCTGACCAGCGGCATCAGCACCAGTGAGATCGATGGCTGGTATGATCGCGCCATGGGTGCCGGCGCGCTGGGCGGCAAGCTGCTCGGCGCCGGCCAGGGCGGCTTCATGATGTTCTATGCCCCGCGCGAACGGCACGAGGATATCGCCAATGCCGTTGGCTTGCGCCAGGTGCGGTTCGGGTTCGAGCCGCTAGGCAGCCGCATCCTGTTCTACAACCCGCGTTGACCCTGTCCGAAGCCCCCATCGGAGACGATCCATGCCCTATTTCCCCGATCGCCGGATCGAAGGTGCCGGCCCCTATGCCAGCGAATATTTCATGCGGCTGGCGGCGGCAGCGGCGACCATCGACAGCGCTGCCATCACGGCGGCCGGTGAACTGATTGCCCGCACGGTGGCCGCCGGCCGGCGCATCTATTCCTGCGGCAATGGCGGTTCGGCGGCGATTGCCAACCATCTGGTGTGCGACTGCCTGAAGGGCATCCGCACCGATACGGCGATCCGCCCCAAGGTCTACAGCCTGTCCACCACGGTGGAAACCATCACGGCCATCGTCAACGATATCGGCAGCGAACAGATGTTCTCCTTCCAGCTGGAATCGCTGGGCGAAGCTGGCGATCTGCTGATCGCCATCAGCTCGTCAGGCGCATCGCCCAACATCGTGCGCACGCTGGAACTGGCGCGCACGCTGGGCATGGGCACCATCGTCATGACCGGCTTTGCCGGCGCCCCTTCGCGCCAGCTTGCCGATGTCAGCCTGCATGTCGATTGCGAGAATTATGGCATCGTCGAGGATCTTCACCAGTCCCTGATGCACATATTGGCGCAATATACGCGGCACACGCACTTGCAGCATCCGGAGAAATTGGGGATGCTGAAGTTCTGACATCATCAGGCATTTGAACGAGCAGAGAAACCATGGTTTCTTCAATTCATTTCAACGCACGCGGCTGGCATGTGCTGCCATCATTTGCTGGTGCCGGACTGCTCGATCAGCGCGTGTTTGACGCCATGCAGGCGCACCCATTTTTGCCGGGTGAATCGGCTTGGGGAACGCGCAACCTCCTCCATGCGATGATCCTGGGGACACGACCAGCCACCGTCCTGGAGGTGGGCTCCCATATCGGCTCCGCTTCGGTGGTCATCGGCGCCGCACTCAAGGCCAATGGCTTTGGCCGCTCTTTTCATCTTGAGCCGCAGCAACATTATCGCGATGTGCTTGAGGGGTTTCTGCGCATGGCTGGCGTAGCCGACGTGGCGACCGCCCTGCCTTTGTTTTCGACTGATCCAGGCCTTGCCGAAATCGTCGGGCATGATGTGGACTTGATCTTTCTTGATGCCAATCACAGCTACTCGCACGCCCTTGAGGACCTGAAAATCTGCGATAAGCTTCTGTCTAGACAAGGAATTATTCTGTTGGACGATGTCGGCTCACCCCATTCGGCCAACATTTGCGGCGAAGGGAAAGGTGGCGTCCGGCAGGCTCTACTGGATTTCGTGGCAACGCGTTCAGACTATGCGGTGATCTTTCTCGAACCGCCATTTTGGCTTAACCCCTGCGGACTGGCGTTGCTGGCCCGGAAACCCTGATGCCATAAGGGCGGCTTGCCGGCGAAACCGCCGCAGAACGCACTGCAGGCGCAGGGATTGCCTGCGCGGCGCGGCCAATCATGCCAACCCGTCAAGCCAACTGATGATCGCGTTCTCAGGCAGCACCCGCACGCCATCATGCGGCGCCCCGGCGCGCGCCCAGGCGGGATGGTGGAACGGATCACGAGTCACTGCATCGCCCCAGCGCGTCTGCATCAGCTGCCATTCCTGCCGCATCCGGCGGCGCTTGGCGCGCGAGACGTTGAGCCCGCGTGACACCGATTCATGGTGCAGCAGGGCGATGGCGCCGCAATAGGCAACGATGCGCCCCTGTGCCCGCAGTTTCAGGCACAGATCGACATCGGCGAAATCGATGGCCAGCCCCACCTCATCGAAACCGCCGGCGGCTGCGAAATCGCCGCGCCGGATGGCGATGAAGGCCCCTGTTACTGCCACTGTTTCGCGCACCGCTGTCCAGCGCCCGGCGGGGCCGGGGTCGCTGCCCTCGCGCCAGCGGCCATCGTGCTGCGGTCCATTGTCCATGCCGAACACGAAGCCGGCGTGCTGGATGCGGCCATCGGGATAGAGCATGCGGGCGCCCACCGCGCCCATGCGTTTGTCTGCCAGCAATCCGGCGAGGATGCGGTCCCATCCGGTGGTCTGCATTTCGGTATCGTCGTTCAGGAACAGCAGCCGGTCTGCGGCGGCGGCAGCAGCACCGACATTGCTGGCCCGCGACCAGTTGAACGGTTCATCGAACGGCACGATCCGCGCCGCATCATCTGCAGACAGCCGGTCCAGCAGTGCCCGGGTGGCCGGCAGCCGGCTGCCGTTGTCAACGATCACCAGCTGCAGCAGGTCGGGCCGGCTGGCGGTGGCGCGCAGGCTGGTGATCGCGGCTTCCAGCAGGCCGGGATTGTCACGGGTCGGAATGATGATCGACAGAGGCTGTGGTTCGGCATCGGGGAGCGGGGATGCCGGCGGCGCCACCGCCGGCAGCGTCGCCAGCACCAGCGGCACGTGCGCGGCCCGTCCCTGCCCGTTCCCCGGCTTGCGTGCTTCCACCGCGGTGATCGCCTTGAGCCAGAGCCGATCCGATTGCGGCAGCAGCCACGGATCGCAGTGCTGGCCATTCGGCGCCACATGATCGTGATCGGCCCGCAGCACGGCGGCACCGGTGCGCGCGGCAGCATGATTGAGCCAGGCCAGCGCCTGTGGATGAAGGCTGGCCTGGTCAGGCAGCGGCAGATCATAGACCGGCAGGGCCGCCCAGGCGGCGGGCCCGTCCATGCCATCGACATCAAGGCACCAGGCGCGGTGGCTCTGCCGCGCCAGTGATTGAAAAAGCGGGCCGTTGGCCGTGGAACCGCCGATCACACGGATGCGGAACAGCGCGGCCGGCGGTGTGACTGGCGGTGGCGGGCAGGCCCCAGCCAGCGCCGCCCAGTCACGGCGGGAATGGACTCCCGCTTGCGGCAACGGCAGTGCGGCCCGCTGCCCCAGCCGCAGCAAGTCGGCAACCGCGCCGGCATGGCCTCTGGCCGCAGCGCTGCGGAAACTGGAAACGGCCTCCTCCCATTGGCCAGCAAGGCGCAAGGCCCGCCCCAACTCGCGCAACAGGGCCGGATCGTCCCGGCCAAGGGCAAGGCCGCGCCGCAGGGCCGCCACCGCTTCGGCGGGACGCTGGCCGGACCGCAGGGCCTGGCCATGCGCGCGGTGCAGGAAGGCAATGGGCGCGATGGCTGCGATGGGACCCAGAAGATCGGCCAGCATGGACCAGTGGCGCGGTTCCTGCGTTAAGGCAGCCAGCACGGCCCTGGCCGCCGCCCGGGCAGCCAGCAGCGGCAGTGCGACCAGACCGGCGGCTTGACCAGCCGGCGTCATTGCAGGTGGATGGCCCGGTGATAAAATTCGAAGGCTTCGTCTGGATCGGAGAAGGTCGACATTTCGCCTTCCGACAACACGCACAGCGTGGAGCAATGCTCGCGCACATAATTGGCATCATGGCTCACGATGATCAGTGCCCGATCGGCGCGCTTCTCGAACAGTTCGGCGTGGCACTTCTCGTGGAAGCGGGCATCCCCCACTGCCACCACCTCATCGATGAGGAAGCAGTCGAACTCGATCACCATGGACAGGGCAAAGGCCAGCCGCGCGCGCATGCCCGATGAATAGATGCGCAGTGGTTCGCGCAGATAAGCCCCAAGTTCCGAGAATTGCTGGACATATTCCAGCTTGTCTTCCCACGGGATGCCATAGATCCGACAGATGAAGCGCAGATTGTCCAGCCCGGTCAGCGCACTCTGGAAGGCACCGCCAAAGGCGAGCGGCCACGAGACCGACATGCGCCGCTCCACCAGCCCCGATGTCGGCTGCTCGGCGCCCGACAACAGCCGGATCATCGTGGACTTGCCGGCCCCATTGCGCCCCAGGATGCCGACCTTCTCGCCCGGCGCCACCGTGAGGTTGATGTTGCGGAACACCTCGCGCGGGCCTTGCGAGGTGGGATAGGATTTGCACAGGTCCACCAGCCGGATCATTCCGGGACGACCTTCTGGCTGATCACCCGGGTTTTCGCGAAGCCGAGCCCGGTCAGCAAGAGGTTCACGCTGACCAGATAGGCCAGATCATAATGGGCGTGAACGACCGAGCCGAAGTAGCCCTCCCGCAGATATTCGATGGCGTTCACCATCGGCAGATAGAGGATCCATTGCTGCCCGCCCGGCGGCAGCGTGTCGACCGTGAAGGCCGCGCCTGACAACGGAAGGATCAGATAGGCAAACGGGTGCCAGAGCTTTTCAACGATGTCATAGTCCTCGGCCAACGCTCCAAGCAGGATGGCCAGGCCAGCACCGAACCAGGCCAGCAGCATCCAGCCCACGCACACTTGCAGGAGGTCTTCGGGCAGCTTCATCCAGTCGATCCCGACGAACAGGATGGTCAGAACGATGAAACTGATGGTGGCGCCCATGAACTCCAGCGCCAGCCTGGACAGGAAGATATCGATGACCTTCACCTGCCGGTGGAACATCAGCGCCAGATTGGGACCGATGGAGCCGATCAGCCGACCTGGCATGTTCCGCCACAACAGGATGCTGGAATAGCCGGTAACCGCAAAGGCCGTGATCGGCAGGCTGGAGACATGATTGAGATCAAGGCCAACCCAAAGCAGCGTCACGGCCAACGTGAACAGCATCGGTTCCAGGAACAGCCACAGGAAGCCGAAATTGTGCCGACCATAGCGGGTGATCATTTCCCGCAGCAGCAGCGCCCAGATCACCCGGCGTTGCACATCGAACGCCGCCGCCAGAGCGCCGCGGCCTTCAGAACGCCCAGCCGGCGGCATGCTCATTGCCCATGCTCACGCACACCGGCCAGCATCATGGACAGCACGCCCCACACGATCAGCGAAAACACGAAGGTGGACAGCACGCCGCGAATGCGCCGGGGTTCGATGGGATAATCCGGCAGGTTGGGCTCAACAATCCGTTCAACATAGGCCTGCTTGCGGCGGGCCTCGTTCTCCGCGTCCTGCTGCGAGGCCATGGCCACGGCCAGCTGGCGATCGGCAAACTGGCTTTCCAGCTGCAGCCGCTGATACTGTGCCGCCCGGGAGGACAGCGAACGACGGTCGCCGGCCACCTTGCCGACCTCGGCGTCGATTGCCGTTGCCAGGCTGTTGGCCTGCGCCTGCAGCACGGCGATCTGCGGATTGCTGGGCGCCACGGAACGCAACTGGGCAAGTCGTGTCTGTGTGGCGATCAACTCGTCCTGCAGCTTGGACACCATCTGAATCTGCACGGTCGCCTGTTTTTCGGGATCGACAACCCCTTCGCGGTTGCGGAAGGCCGATAACGCCAGCGCGGCGTTCTGAGCCCGCAGCTTGGCATCGACAACCTCCTTGGAAGACGTGCGGATCAGATCGCTGCGGGCGCGTTCGTTCAGCCGATTGACGGTGGCTTCCGACACGTCCAGCAAGCGCTGGTTGATCCGCTGCGCATCGCCCGGTGTGTAGGCCTTCACCGTCAACGTGATGATCGAGGATTCACTGTCCTGGGCTGCAGTCACCTTGCCGAGATAATATTCATACATCTCCTCGAACGATCCACTGAACCCCAGCGGATCAAACCGGTCGAACAGCGAGATGCCCGCCCGCGTGTAGGCTCTCCGGAAAGCGCTTCCCGTATCGACGGCGCGCAACGCATCACGCGAATTGACGAAGTTCTGCGCCGCATAGATCTCGTCACCCGCCGTGCTGAACCCGGCTGCACTTTTCAGCAGCAGGCCAACCCCGGAAGCCGAGGGCTTGTCGGGACTGCGAACAATGAAGCGGGATTCGGAAACATAGACGTCGGAGGCGATCGCGCCAAAATAGAGGATGGAGGCAATCGTGGGAAGCACCACGGAATACAGGAACAGCCGATCGATGCCCAGCACACGGCGCGCGATGGAAGCAAGGGCAGTCACCGGCAATTCTCCGCCAGTTTCAGCATAGGGCATGTCAATTTGTCCCGCATAGGCTCGCCATCGCGATGCTGGTCTCGATTGCGATTGCCCGGCATTTTGAACGCGACGTCATCGACAACATGTTTCAGCAAGCAAAATTCCTGTTTCTGTGGTCGCAATGGCCGGCCAGCGCCTGAATAAACGGCTGGCGCAAGAGTGGCAATGGCAGGCCCGGATCGGTCAGGGTATTCGGGCCTGAAGGGGATGTTCGGCATAGCGCACGATATCGTCCTCACCCAGATAATCGCCAATCTGGACCTCGACCAGCAGCATGGGGACATCGCCGACATTCTGGAGC
>ERZ1066136.424-NODE-424-length-33295-cov-14.613207_pt1 | contig 33295 bp, 48 predicted proteins | sample MGYA00382783_ERZ1066136 | MGnify/ENA primary metagenome ERZ1066136 (study PRJEB33369, sample SAMEA5778366) | biofilm metagenome | biome: Industrial cooling water; feature: Water cooling tower basin; material: Biofilm | place: United Arab Emirates | collected... | reverse complement strand
GTTCACGCTGTGGACAATTATTGACGGCCGGACTATTCTCTCGCTCATGCCGAAACCGCCGCCCCTCGCGTTCAGTTATCTCCGATTTTCCCTGCGCGAACAAGCCCGCGGGGATTCCGTGCGCCGGCAGACCGATCTCGTCGCCGCGTGGTGCCAGAGGAACGGCGCGACCCTCGACGACCGGCAGCGGATGCGGGACGAGGGGGTCAGCGGCTTCTCCGGCCGCAACCGCTCGGACAAGGCGGCGCTCGGGGCGTTCCTCGCCCTGGTCCGGGCCGGCGAAATTCCTCGCGAGTCGTACCTGCTCGTCGAATCCCTCGACCGGCTGTCCCGCGAAGAAGCGGTGCCTGCGATGTCGCTTCTCCTCGAGCTGATCCAGGCCGGCGTCCGCGTCGTGCAGCTGCTCCCCTCCGAGGTGGTCTACGACGAGCGGGCGAACCCGATGGCCCTCATGATGGCCATCATGGAATTGTCCCGCGGGCATTCCGAGTCGAAGATGAAATCGGAGCGGGTCGGTCGGGCGTGGGCGAACAAGAAAAAGCTGGCCGCGTCGGACAAGGTGCCGATCACCCGCATCATTCCGGGCTGGCTCAAGATCGTCGACGGGAAGTTCGCCGTCATCCCCGAGCGGGCGGAAGTCGTCCGCCGGATCTTCCACATGGCCGCGGACGGCTGGGGGATCGTCTCCATCGCGCAGCAGCTGACGCGGGAGAGGGTTCCCCCGTTCGGCCGCGCCCCGTACTGGGCTTCGAGCTACGTCGCCCACCTTTTGCGAGGCCGGCGGGCCGTCGGCGAGTATCAGCCGTGCCGTCAGCCGGGCGGACGCAACACGAAGCGACTCCCCGACGGCCCGCCGGTGCCGGGGTACTTCCCCGCGGTCGTGACCGAGGACGAATGGGCCGTCGCGAACCGGGCGATCGACGGCCGGTTCCGGCGGCGGGGGGCGAGGGGGCGGACGGTCAACCTGTTCCAGGGCCTCGTCGCGGACGCCCGCACGGGGTCCCCGATGCACCTGAGCACCCAGCGGGCGAACGGGCCGGCGATCCTGTACCCCTACGCGTCCGTGACCGGGACCGCGGCCCACGTCTCGTTCCCGCTCGGCCCCTTCGAGAACGCCGTCCTCGCTACGCTGACCGAGGTCGACCCGGCCCGGCTCGCCCCGCGGCGGCCCGGCGGCGGCCCGCGGAAGGCGGACGGGCTCGCCGCCCGGCTCGCAGACCTGTCGGCGCGGGAAGAAAAGGTCAAGGCCCGGATGATGGTCGACGAGGACCTCGACTCGCTCGCCGACGTGCTCCGCCGCCTCCGGACCGAGCGGGAGGAAGTCGCGGTCGAACTGAAGGCCGAGCGGGACCGGGCCGAGGGATCGGACGGGACGGCCTGGGCGACGGCCCGGACCCTGATCGGCACGCTGGCCGCCGCCGAGGACGCGGTCGGGACGCGGGTCCGGCTGCGGGGGCTGATCCGCCAAGTCGTCTCGGGGATCTGGACGCTGGCGATGGGGCGACGGAGCGTTCGCGTGGTCTTCGTCCAGGTGCGATTCACTGCAGGCGGGATGCGACAGTTCACGGTCTTCTCGCGGGGCGAGCGGGCCGTCGGCCGCGGCGGCAGCCGGTACGTGCAGCCGGCCCTCTGGTGGGTCAAAGCGGACGGGCCGGCGGGCAAGGTGGACCTGCGAATCGCCGAGCACGTCGCGAAAGTTGAGAAGTGGCTCGGAGAGGTAGACGTCTCGCCGCCTGTCACGGGATGAAATAAGCTTCCTCCGCTCGCAACTCGGACGGGAGTTGCGACGCGACACGCCCGGCGAAGCTCGCCGGGCGTGTTCGTTTCCGTGGCGGCTCGCCGACCGGCTGCCGCCGCCGGGGGAGGCGTAATGAACGCGTGTGCCGCTTGACGGTTTTCTCGGGGTCAGAATAATATCGACTTACCATACTCAGGATCGCCCGATGAAGCTGCCGCCGCCAGGCTACATGCCGCCGGAGTTTTGCGAGATCGACGGGTTTTGCCCTGTTGAATTTCAGGTCGTCTCCGACCTGTTTCGGTTCCGACGGGCGGTACTCGAACATCTGGAACGGTATGGACCGGCCCAGCGGATTTACGATACCCTCCTCGTCCCGGACGCAGTCTTGAACCCCCGGAGGATCTACTCTGGGCTTCAGCGGGCGAATTACAGGAATGGTTTGTGCTACTGTTCATTGCCCGAGACGCGGACCCTCGTCGTCGAGGAGAAGAAGGTCGATGACGAGATCGACGAGATGGTGACCGAGGTAGTCGCCGCCCCGCAGAACAAGGTGTTCTGCGTGTTCGTAAACCTGACGGGGTCGAAGTACACGATCCTGGACTGGCAATGGAGGGAAAGCGATCGGGGGACGCCCGACGCACCCATGAACGCATCCACTCACTTTGGGAGACTGCTGTGGCCGATCAACTGACCGAATACGTCAACACACTGAAGCCGAGGCGGTTCAAGTCGCACCCGTTCTACTCAAAGGACGGCGACTTCCTGACGTATTTCTTCAGCGGTCAGGACTCGTTCGCCGAACGCGTCGACGACATCCTCACAGTCTACCGGCACATGGAGACACGGGAGGTCGTCGGCTTCAAGCTCAAGGGCGTCGCCCACCTGCTGCGGTCGCTCGGGTCGTTCGAGTTCGAGGTCGTCAACGGGCGGGGCGAGGTTCTGCTGAGTATGCTCCTGATGCTCGCCCCCTACACCGCGCCCGCCGGCTCTGCCTCCGCCGATTTGCCGATATACAAGGACCTGGCCGAGCGGGCCAAGTCGGCAAAGGTGAACAAGGCGGAACTGGAAGTGGAACCGACCGCGTCCGCCTGCTGAACGGAATCCAACAATCGCATCATTGCGGCCCGGGAGGCTCCCGGGCCGCAATCGTTTCCGGTGCGGACGCCCGCACTACCCCGCGACCGCCACCCGCACCCCCGCCAGCCGGCCCGCCTCCCGCGCGAACCTCGCCTCCGCCGACCCCTCCCGCGCGAACAGCACCACCGCGTCGCAGCTCGCCACCAACCCGCACACCGCCCGCATCGTGACCTCCCGCGGCCGCAGCCCCGGCGGGGCGACCTGCGTCGTCGCCCCGAGCCAGCGCCGGCCCTCGGCGAAGTCGCGGGCCGCCCGATCCGCCGGGTGGCCGCAACCCGTGTGCAGGACGACCCGGTGCGTGGTCGCGACGCGGGCCGTCAGCCGCGATAGCGTCCGGGCGACGGCCGCCGGGTCGTCGAAGTCGGCCGTCCCCGTCACGCCGAGCACGAACAGGGGGAGTTCTTCCTTCTTCGGGGCGGATGCCCAGCCGCGACCGGTGCTCATGACGCCACCCGCTTCGACGGCTTCTTCGAGATCGCGGCCGGCCGGATCGTGTCCCGCTCCTCGACCCACGCCAGCCGCTCCCCGCCGAAGTCCACGAGCAACTGCGAGTCCTCCGCGTCGACCGCGATCCCGAGCACGAAGGCGGTGCCGGCGACCGTGACCCACCGCTCGGCCGGGACGTCGAGCCGCTCGCGGGACCGCGCGTCGCGGACGGCGGCGGGCCGGCCGGGGCCGCGGCCGGAGGGTTTCGCCGGGGCGCGGAGCGTGGCGACGTAGACGGGGCGGGTGACGAACGTGTTGGGTTTGTGGATCGCGAGCATGACGGGGGACTCCGGGTGACGCGCTCGAAGTGAACGCGGGCGGAGGTTACCACACGAGGAACGGCCGCTCCGAAGTCGGTGGCGGAGGAATCCGGAAGAATTCGGAAAAAAGTTTCGCGAGCTCGCATCTATACGATTGACCATACTGAACGCATGTGTCATAACAACCGCACGCAGCACGGACCGCACCCCGCCGGCGCGGTGCCGGCGGGATCGTCTCCGGGGGAGGTCCGGGGAACACTCGACGCGGGGGGATGGGATGGCGAATCTGTTCGCAGGGGTCCGCGAGGCCGGCGTCCGGCCGGCCGCCGGGGGCTCGACGGAGGTGTACGTGGTGCTGCCGGGCGGGGGCTCGGGGCCGAAGGCGAAGGGCCGGATCCGGGCCGGGGACGACGCGGCCGCGGTCAAGTGGGGGAGCGTGCTGTTCGCGTTCTCCGGCCCGCGCCGCCGGGCCGTGGTCGCCGAACTGCTCCGGGCCAGGGAGGACGGCTACCGGTGGGTGAGCCAGGAGGCGCTCTTGGAAATCGCCGCGGACTGCGGCGGCCGGGACGACGACGGCTGCCGGCGGGGGGCGCGGCTGCGCGACCTGTTCCGCGACCACCCGGCCTGGGGCACGCTGATCGTGCCGGGGCCGAGCGACCACGGGCCGAGCGGCTGCTACGGGATCGCGGAGCCGCCGGCCGCCGGGTGATTCCGGAAATACGGAAGATCGTATTTCACGCCCCGGAGCAACCGGGGCGGCTTCGATTTCGGGTTTGCCGCAGCTCGGCTGTTCACGAGGCCCGAACAATGGGACGCTGTCGCGCCGAACGGATTCGGGACGCGGTCACTTGCGGACGGCACCCCGGATGCCACAATAGGCAACAGAATAACGGGGACGGGTGCGTCATGTCGAACTTCCTCGAAATCCGAATCCGTCGCGAGGGGAAGGCCGAATCCCGTCCCGAGGACGTCGACTTCGCGGCCGACCTCAGCCCGCTGGTGAGGTCGATCTCCGAGGCCGCGGTGATCGAGGCGGGCGTCAACCCGACCAGGGGGAAGGGCTCGTCCCCGTCTTTGGCCCTCGAATCGCTGACCCCGGTCCCCGGCCGCGCGGCCGGGGACCGGATCGCGGCCCCCTCGTACCGCTTCCTCGTCAACAAGGACCTCGAGGCGGCGGTCTCGCATCTGACGGCGGGGCTGGCCGGCGACCCGGGGGTGAGGCTCGTCCCCCAGGCCGCCGAGAGGCTGCTGTCGGGCGTCAACCGGGCTCGAAGGCGGTTCACGGTGCAGCTCGAAAACGGCGTCGTGACGCCCGCGTTCTCGAAGAAGAGCCCCCCGCCCCTGATCGCGTCGGTCGAGACGCGGGAGTTCGACACCGAGATCGGCGTCTACGTCGAGTGGACGGGCGGGCGGCGGCCGTCGGCGAAGGTCATCCTCCACGGGTCGGGGCAGCGGATCACGGTGAACCTGCCGACCGAGGCCGCGATGCGCGAGGTCCTCCACCACGACGCGGTGCTGAGCGGGAGGGCGCAGTACGTCGTGGACCCCGACCGGTTCTACAAGCCGGTACGATTGCTGTCGTTCAAAACAACCTCTTACAAGCGGCTGCGGCGGGTTGCGACCGAGGTGCTGTTCGAGGAACTGGCGGCCGCGACCGGGGGCGTCTGGGACGCCGTCGACCCGTCGCGGCCGCTCGACGACGATTCCGAAGTCAAACCGGACGAGGTCGCCCAGTGATCGTCTTGGACACGAACGCGGCAATCGCCGCGTTCCAACTCAACCCGATGGAGTCTTCGGCGGTCCACCGCGACCGGGTCCGGTGGTACATCCTCGGCAACGGGGGGCGGTTCTCCTTCCCGTCCGTCGCGCTGGCCGAGTACCTCGTTCGGTTCGAGCAGCGCGAGCGGGCGGCCGAGTTCGCCGAACTCGCCGGCGGCGGGATGCACGTCGTCCCGTTCGACAGGCTGACGGCCGAGATCGCCGCGGACATCCAGCGCAGGTACTCGGCCGGCCGGACGCTTTCCAAAGTCGCACGTCAAGACGGGACGCACCGGGTTCTGATGAAAGTCGACTTCATGCTCGTCGCGACCGCCCACCAGCACGGCGCGACGGCAGTCCTCGCGGCCGACCCGACGGTTTGCAACATCGCCAGGTTCGTCGGCCTGAACGCGATCCCCATAGCCAGCCTTCCCGACCGCCCGGCTCCCACGCCAGTTCAACCGGCGGTGCCACAGACCACACCGCGGCCAATCCAGTCGACGCTGTTCGACATTGCGGAAGGCGACCAGTCGGCGGGCGGGTAGGCTCGTGCACGCTAACCGGGGTCGATTTCGTTGAACGCGGCAACCATCGCGGCCTCGATCGTGGTGAACTTGCCCCGCAAAAACCGCTTGTCCACAGACGCGAAGACGCCGTACTGCCCCTCGCCAACAACGACGAGCGACCCGTTCTTCTTGCGGTAGAAGTTCCCGTTCTTCGACCGCTTCCAGCCGGAGTTCACGAAGGTCTTGCGTCGGGATGCCCGGTTCCGGACGCGGGCCTCGGCGGCCTTCCCGTCATACCCCTGGGCCATCTTTTCCGCGCACACGCAGCCGACCTTCAGGTTCGGCGAGGCGTCGTGCCACATGTGGTGGACGTAGCGAATGGACTCCTGCCCGCACATCTCGCAGGTGTGAACGGCGTCTTCGAGGTCTTCGACCTCGATGCACGTCCAGTCCTTGTGGGGGATGCCGGGCGTGTTCCAGCGGTTCACGGGCGGCCTCCGCGAAGAATTTTCTCGACTCCCGCCCCAGACCCCGCCCCAGCTCCCACCTGCCGCGCAGGCGGGCGGGTAGAGTCGCCAGTGTGCCGCTGCCCGGCGGCCGTGGGTCCGCGGCCCGTCCCCGCGGGAGGAGTCTACGACATGACGCAGGAACAGGTTCGGGAGCTCGCCGCCGAAATGACCCTCGCCGACCTGGTGCGGCTGAACGAGGCGGTGCTGCGGGCCGCGTGGCCGGAGATGGAGTACGCCGGAATCACCGTTCACATGGGGAGGGGAATGCCGACCGCGTTCATTGCGGTTTACCCTTCGGCTTCGGAGTTTCGATCACCAGCCCGTGTCGCTCCATCTCCTTCCTCAGATCCACGCCGCGGAGCTCGGCGATCTTCTCGATGATGTCGAGATGCTTGGCGAACTTCGTCGTCAGCGGGGAACGCACAAGGGGATCCAAGAGGGCGGCGGAGGTCTCGTTCGTTGCCTCCGTCACCCAGTAAACCATGAAGTGGATGTCGTCGTAGACGCGGGTCATTTTCGTAGCCCCCTTCACGTCGTCAGGGGCAGGCTGTCCGCCTCGCTTTGATCGGCCCATCGGTCGTCCGTCCAGTAGAGCGGCCATCGGCATATCCTCAGGTGTTTCAGTCTACCGCTACTCGCCGATACAGTGAAACAGTACGTCAATTTCAGAATAGCAGACAACGTCAGTTGACAGATTCGGAATGTTATGCTCTACTGATTCAGTAGATCAGAGGAGCAAGACATGAGCACGGTTACCGACCTCACCGAGCGGCAGGCGAGCCCAACGGAGCCGATCCGAGCCCCCCGGCTACTTGCCAGAAAGATTCGCAAGCTGGCCCAGCTGCGTGGGTTCGTCGCTGCGGATTACGTGGAAGAACACCTGGGTCCGCAAGTGGAGCGGGACTGGGCATCGCTGCCTGACGAAGTGCGGAAGTACGTGGAAAAGCACCTGGACGACTAATTCCACCCGTCCCCCTCACCCCCAACCCCGAGCCCGCCCGTGATCGCCGCCGCACCCCTGAAGCTCGACCTCGCCCCCACCCCGACCTACAAGTCGCGGATCGCGACCTGGCTCCCCGCCGAGGACCGCTCGGTCGAGGACTGCGACGGCCGGCTGACGATCGACCTGCAGCGGTCGCTGCGGGCCGGGGCGAAGGTCGAGAGCGACACCTACGCGATCCAGGAAGACCTCGCCCAGTCGACGCTCGACTTCCGGGTGTTCCAGGTGCTGAACCTGACGGACCCCGACCAGGCGGACGTGTACGAGACGGTCATCAGCGACGACCCCCACGTCCCGAGCCGCTGCTCCTGCATGGGCTCGAAGTGCGGGCACAAGCGGGCGATCTCCTGCAAGCACATCGACGCCCTGAAAGCGGTCGAAGCCGCGGGCGGGCTGCCGGTCCCGGCGAAGCCGCAACCCGAACCGAAACCCGCCTCCCACCCGTGCGGCGCGTGCAACGGGTTCGGCCTGGTCCAGGGGCCGACGCACGACCGGTACGGCTACGAGCGCGAGCCCCGGCTGTTCACCTGCGGGTACTGCGGCGGCTCGGGCCGGTGCGAGGGCGGCGACCGGCTCGTCCCCGAGCGCGGGGCGCTGCTCGCCGACCCCAGGAACTTCTCGCTGAACTGAGACACCGGGCCGGCCCCGTCGCGGGGCACGCGGTTCCATTCCCCCGCGCGTCCGGGTTCGACCCCGGCGGCCCGACTTCGACCGAAACACCCGTGGAGTCCGCCCGATGGAAAGCTGGCGAATCGTCTTCCGAGACGGCTTCTCGAAGGTGCTGAGCACCGCGGGCCTGATCGCACTCCGCGAGGCGATCCGGACGGACGACCCGCGGCTGGTACAGGGGTCGACGACGATCCCGCGGCCTCTTGAAGTTGCCGAGACGTGGCCGTGCGAGGGGGCGTGTGCCATGGGGCTTTGCGGCTGGCTCGGTGACGGGCTCGAAACGATCGGCGAGGTCGAGGAGTTTTTCGCCAAAGCCTGCTTCGAGGCGGACCTCCTGGTCAAGTCGGCTGGCGGCTGCCGCTGGTACCTGAACTGGTTCGACGACGTTCCCCGCGATGTTATGCGGCGGGAACTGCTCGCCGAGGTCGAACTCGAGCTGCGACGCCGCGAGGTCCCGGCCGCCGCCCCTCTCGCGGGGGACGCGGCATGAATCGCGACCGATCCTACATGCCCGTTGATCCGGTGGCTCCCGCGATGGCCACGATCCGCGTCGTGCTTTGGCTGTCCGGCCCCGGCGACCCGCTGGTCGTCTGGCTGAGGCTGCCCGACCCGTGGCGGCGGAACGGCCCCGAGTTCGGAGCCGCGGCGACGGTGGCCGGGCTGAGGATGGAACTGGCCGAGTCGCTGCCGACGCACGACCGGGCGTTCGGCGTCTGGCTCAAGTCGGCGGCCGACCGGTCGGCGTGGCTGGAGCGGTTGTTCGCCGAGCGGATCGAGTTCGTCGTCGAGGAGGACGGCCGGTGAAGACCAAGCCGCGCAAGCCCGTCGCCTCCCCCGAAACCCCCGTCCCCCGCGGCGGGCTGGTCCGGGCGGTCCGCGACCTCGCCGCCGAGTCGCCGCAGCACCTGGCCGCGGCCGGGCTGACCGAGGCGGACGCCGGCGTGCTGATCCGGGCCGCCGCCGAGGAGGCGGCCCGGAACCCGGTCGCCCGCGGCACCGAGGCGACGCTCGCGGACGGGCGGAAAGTGTCGGTCACGGTGCAGTACCCGAGGGAAACATGAGCGACAGCGACCCGTGCATGTGCTTCCGGCCCGACTGCGAGCGGTGCTGGGGCGAGCTGGCGGCGGCGGCCCCGGCCGACGAACCCGACGGCGGGCCGGCCGAAGACCCCTGGACCGACTGCGGAGGCGAAGGATGAGCCCGGAACTGATGCCCGTCTACGCGGTCGTCGGCCTGTGCGCCGGCAGCCTGGTCGGCCTGGCCCTGTGGGGCGGCCTGGTCCGCGCCCTGCGCGACGAGCGGGACGGCCTCGAAGACGCGCTGAAGGACGCCTACGGCACGATCGACCGGCTGACCCGGCGGACGGGCGACCCCGGAGCCGACTGACCGGCGGGCGAGGCGCTAGCGCCCGCCGGCCCCGCCCGGTGCGTTGCCGGGCGGGGAGACTTTCCCCGCCAGCCTCGGTGCCCCAGGTGCCCCATGCCATTCGGACCGGACGGCCGGCGGCGGCCGCGGACGGAGGCCGAGAGGCGGCTGGCCCTCGCGTGTCACGCCCGGGGCGAGACCGCCCGGGCGACGGCCGCCCGGCTCGGGCCGGGGTTCGACGAGCGGACCGTCCACCGGCTCTGGAGCAGGGGCCCGGACGTCGGCCAGCACCCGCGGGCGTTCCGCGGGGCCGACAACCGGGCCAGGCTCATCCCCCTGCTCGGCCAGGGGGTCCACCCGGCGAAGGCGGCCCGGATGATCGGGATCAGCCGGGTGCGGGCGTCCCAGATCGCCAGGGAGCTGGTCGCCGCGGGGATCGTGACCCGCGGCGGCGTCCGCGGCCCCTACGCGGTGAACGCCGCGGTCTGGGGCCGCGGGGACGACGACTGAACGACCACCAACGGAGTGACGCGATGCTCTTGGACGACGTGACCGAGGCCTACGTGAAGGTCAACCAGTTGCTGCGGCAGTGTACCCCGGAGGAACTGCAGCACCTGAAGATCGAGGACATCCCGGCGGAGTACCGCCGCCGTCCGAAGGTCAACCACGTGCTGACCGGGGACCACGGCGTGCGGCTGGTCGACGGGGTGGAGCAGGTCCCCGACCTGCCGGACCCCGCGCAGTGCGCGGCGAGTTGAAACGGCCGGCGGCCCTCGCTGCCAGGGGAGGGGGCGAGGGTAGGCGAGGACGACGCGGCGACCGGTCGGGCGGCCTGCGTTCGTTCGAGTGTGGGTGCGAATCCCACCGCCGGCACTGGGTGTGAATCGAAGACCTGTCACGGAGCAAAGCATGAGCACGGCAGTTGCCATCGCCGAACCGCGGCCCGCGGCGGCCGAGGGCCACACGATCAGCATGACCCGCGACCAGATCGATCTGCTGAAGCGGACGATCTGCGCCGGGGCGACGGACGACGAGTTCGAGATGTTCCTCGGCGTCTGCAAGCGGACCGGGCTCGACCCGTTCGCGAGGCAGATCCACGCGGTGAAGCGGAAGACGAAGGACGAGGACGGGAACTTCGTCGAGAAGCTGTCCATCCAGGTCGGCATCGACGGGTTCCGGCTGGTGGCCCAGCGGACCGGCGAGTACGGCGGGCAGGTCGGCCCGCTGTGGTGCGGGCCGGACGGCCGGTGGGTCGACGTGTGGCTCGCCGACGAGCCGCCCCTCGCCGCGAAGGTCGGCATCCTCCGCAAGGGGTTCGCGGAGCCGGTGTGGGCAGTCGCCCGGTACGCGAGCTACGTCCAGACTCGCGCGGAGTACGTGAACAACAAGCGGACCGGGAAGCAGATCCCCAACCGGATGTGGGCGCAGATGCCCGACGTGATGATCGCGAAGTGTGCCGAGTCGCTGGCCCTCCGCAAGGCCTTCCCCCAGGAACTGAGCAGCGCGTACACCGCGGACGAGATGGCGCAGCTCGAGAACGAGGGGCCGCCGCCGAAGATGGGCGTCTCGTCGACGGCCGCCATCGCCGGCAAGAACGGGTTCCCCGCGACCGCGGAAGAACTCGCCGACCAGGTCAACGCCGGGGCAGTGTCCCTGTCCGCCGCCGCGAACCTCGACGCGCTCTCCGCGGCCTGGCGTGCGATCCCGCAGGCGATCAAGCCGCTGCTGGTCGCAGTCAAGGATCAGCGCAAGGCCGCGATCGCGAGTGGTGCGACCCCGGCCGTCGCCCCCAACGTCCAGACGCCGCCGCCGAAGGCCCAGCCGACGCTCGCCGCCGCCGACCTCGAGCAGTTCGAGGCCGACCTGGAGCACGCCGGGATGCCGTGGGAGTCGGTCGTCGAACAGTTCCAGGCGAAGTTCGGGTGGGCCGACGACGCGGCCGTCGAACGCGTCACCTACAAGCAGCGGGACGAGATCGTGAAGTGGCTGAACGCCGCGGCCCCGGCGATGGCCTGACCGGAGCACGGGCCGCTCCCGGCCCTTTAAGCGTTGCACGAAACGACGCGGTGGAGGGGATTCGCCGGGAGTGCCCTGAAACCCCGGCTGCCGACGGCGTGCCGGATTGCCCCGGCACGGGTTTCGGCGGACGTACCGCCTCAGCGGAAAGACGCAGAGGCACACGCGACCGACGCGGGACGGTGGGCGGTCCTCATTGGGACGGTTTCCGCCAGCCGACGGCCCCGCTCACCCGGTTCGAGTCCGGGCGTTCGCACTGACTCAAATAACCTCGGAGATTGCCCATGTCGCGTCACAACCGCATGCGCCGCAAATGGCGATGCACGAAGTGCAAGTGGCACATGCACCCCGAACTGGCCGCCCCCGGCGAGGCCCTCGCGGCCAGGGCCGGGGTTACCGACCGGCTCGTCCACGTCTGCGGGCACTGCAAGACCTGCCACTACGCCGAGGGGGACGGCGTCCGGGCGCTGACCCCGGCCGAACTGTTCGACCTGCACGTGGCATTCCCGGCGACGATGGCCCGGATGGAGATGACGGCGTTCCCGGAGTCGTCGACGCCGGCGGGGACGATCACGATCGCGGCGGGGTGAGATTCCGCCCCGCCGGGCAACCGGACGCGTGATGATCGGCGTTGATCCAACTGACGGCCGACGCGGGACCGCGACTCGGGGGTATTGGGCGACCCGACAGCGGAACAGCCGACTCTCCGGGTGCAAGTCCCGGCGGCCGTCCTCGACTGTGACGACGCGAGGAAGGACCTGTGACGACGACCCCGGACAACCCGCTGCTCGCCGCCGCCCTGGACTACGCCGGGCGCGGGTGGCGGGTCGTCCCACTGCACCAGATCGACGCGAACAACAAGTGCTCGTGCGGGAACCCCGGCTGCGAGTCGTCCGCCGGCAAGCACCCCCGGCCGAACGACTGGCAGAAGATCGCGTCCGCCGAAGAGCCCCAGGTCCGGGCGTGGTGGCGGCAGTGGCCGGGGGCGAACGTCGGCGTGGCGCTCGGCTCCGCCAGCGGGGTCGTCGCCGTCGACATCGACCCTCCGGGCGGGGAGGCCTTCCTCCTGAACCTGGCGGCCGGCGACCTGCCCGAGACCGTCGAGATGTTCACGGGCAAGGGCCGGCGGCTGATCTACGCCGTCCCCGACGGCCTCGAACACGACCCGAAGACCACGGTGTTCAAGGACGGGAAGGAAGAAGCGGTCCGGCTGCAATCGACGGGCGGGCAGTGCGTCATGCCGCCGAGCCGCCACCCGAGCGGGAGGGACTACCGCTGGGCGGTCGGCCGGTCGCCGGCGGACCTCGACCCGGCCCCGATGCCACTGTGGTGCATCGGGGCGATGTGCCGGCCGAAAGAACAGCCGCCGGTGGCGGACGCCGGGGCTACGGGCCTCTACTCGCCGGGGGCGGACTTCAACCGCCGCGGGGACTGGCTGCGGGACGTGATCCCCGACGCGAAGCTCGACGCGAAGGTCGGCGACGTGCTGCGGGTGACGCGGCCGGGGAAGTCCGGCGGCTGCTCGGCGACGATCGGGTACTACAGGGCGAAGGACGGCACCCCGGCCCTGTACGTGTTCTCCGGGAACTGGCCGGGGCTCGACGGCGGGAAGTGCTACGACAAGTTCGGCGCGTACGCGAAGCTGCACCACGGCGGCGACTTCAAGGCCGCGGCCCAGCGGCTCGCCGACATGAACTACGGCGACAAGCGGCCGAAGGCCCGCGTCACAACCCGGCCGTCGACTGACGGTTCGGCGGAGCCGGCTCCGCCAAGCGAACCCGAGGCGTGGGAGGCGATCGTCCCGCTGACCGAGTCGACTTCGGTCCCAAAATTCCCGCTCGAGGCGATGCCGGATGGTCTTGCGAAGTATTGCCGCGACGTGGCCGAGTCGACCGGGACCCCCGTGGATTACGCGGGCGTTTCCCTGCTGGGCGTTGCGAGCGGCCTCGTCGGCGCGACGCTCGCGGTCAAGTTGCAGGACGGCACGGACGGCTGGCGGGAGCGGCCGCTGCTCTACCTGTGCGTCGTCGCAGACCCGTCTGCCGGGAAGACCCCCGCCCAGTCCGCCGTCGAGCGGCCGGCGACCAGGGCCTCGCAGAAGGCGGGCGGACCGCCGACGTTCATCACAGACACCACGGTCGAGGCTCTGGCCCCGCTGCTCAAGAAACGCCCTCGCGGGGTTTGCCTGACGGTGGACGAAATCGCGGGGTGGGTCGGGTCGTTCAACCAGTACAAGGCGGGCGGCAAGGGCGGCGACCGCGACTTCTGGCTGTCGAACTGGACGGGAAAGTCCTGGACCGTGGTCCGGAAGAACTTGGCCGAGGGGTACTCCTCAATCCCGCACCCGTTCGTTTCGGTCCTCGGCGGCATCCAGCCCGACCGCCTCGCGACCCTGGCGGGCGCGGACGATGGTTTCCTGGAGCGGATCCTTTGGTCCTACCCCGACCGGCTGAAGCCCAGGACGAGTCGAAAGGCGGTGAACGGAACGATCTGGGAGGAAGTCGCCTCGAAGTTGCTCGGTCGGGCGATGAAGGAAGTGGGCACGCGGAACGAGGAAGACAAGTCGGACAGGTCGGGGCTGACGGAGTGTCCGAACGACCTCACCCTCGATGCCGCGGCCGCGGACGTGTTTTTCGACGTCTGGTGTCGCCGCATGGACCGCGAGGCGGCCAAGGCGGCCGAGGAACTGGACCGGCTCAAGGGCGTGTACGCCAAGATGAAGGGATACGCCGCCCGGCTCGCGGTCGTCTGCTTCGCGCTGCGAGAGGCCAGCAAGATCGACGGCAAGGGATCCGTGTCCGTGGTCAACGCGGAGGACATGGCGTCCGGCATCGCCCTGGCCGAGTACTTCCTCGACCACGCGAAGCGAGCCTGGAACGCGATGGCCAACGACGGTCGCAAGTCGCTGGCAGAGGTCGCCCTCGACTGGATCTGCCGCAACCGACGCACGGCGTTCTCCCGCAGCGACCTCCACACCGCCCTTCGCCGGCACGTCAAAGACCCCGAGGAGTGGGGCGATCCCCTCCGGCTCCTGAAGAATCTCAACTGGATCCGCTACCAGGATCAGCCTCGGGCCGCCACGGGGCGGCGGCCGACGCCGCGGTTCGAGGTCAACCCCGAGGCGTTTTCTGCGCGCGAGTTGTACAAACAACGCCAAAAAACCCCCGATTCTGCGCAAACAACTCCCCAGGTCGAGGGCGTGGCGTGAGTTGTTTGCGCAGAAGCCCGAGTTGTTTGACGTTGTTTGTACAAGCGGGGCGAAGGACGGAACCAACGATCTCTGAACCGGTTGCGGCAATTCAGGTGCGTTGTTTGTGTTTTTTGGACGCATTCCCAGGAGAGGGGGAGAAGGGATGTCGGAACAGCTTCCTGCCGAAACGCGCGCAGAAAACTCAAACAACCCCCCGCCTGGCAGCCCTTGAAGAGGTCGCTTACGCGGCGAAGCGGCTGGACCAGTTTCTTGACGCTCATGACAGAAACAAGGACGACGCCTCCCGCAAGGTCGCGGCCGACTACCGGCGACGGCTCAAGAAGGCCCTCGCCGCTCTCAACCGGGTGACGGGGGCCGGGTCGCTGTTCGACACCGCCGACACGAGGGACGCATGAACTGGCTATCGGGATCGGTGACGGTGCGGCGGTTCGCGGTCGACGGGCCGCGGCCGCGGTTCTTCGGCGGCGAGCACCTGGATCGGCTGCGGGCTCGCGCCGCCGGGACCCAGCGGATCGCGTCGGCCGACGGGGTCGAGACGGGGTGGACGGGCGGGGAGTCGATCCTCGACGCCGCGTTCGCCGAGGGGAAGAACGTCTGGCCGGACCACCTGCTCTTCGACCTGTGGACGCAGACGGACCGGCTGCCGGCCGACCTGCTAAAGGCGTACTACGTCGCGGACCTGGCGGCGCTCGCGAGCCGCAACCCGAGCGGCTACCCGTCGTCCCGGCAGAAGCGCGAGGCCCGCGAGTCGGCCAAGGACCGGCTCCGGGAGCAGGCGAAGGACGGCCGGTTCTTGAAGCGGAAGGTCGACCCGGTCCTCTGGGACGCGGGCCGGAACGAGGTGTACTTCGGGACGACCTCGGACATCGCCGCGGCCCGGCTGTGCTCGCTGTTCGGGCAGACCTTCGGCAGCGACCCGACGCAGGTCGAGCCGATGGCCCGCGGGCTGACGCCGATCTCGGCGGGAACGCTGGCCGCGTCGCGCCACCCCGAGGCCAAGAGCGAGCGGCTGTCCGAGTTCGTCCGCGGCGTCACGCCGGACGAGCCGAAGTGGGCGGTCGACGAGGACCGTCCGGACTTCCTCGGCAGCGAGTTCCTGGTCTGGCTCTGGCACATCGCCGAGCAGGACTCGGACACGCTCGAATGCCCGGACGGGTCGGAGGCGACGTTCCTGTTCTCCGGCGGCGTCCGACTCGACTGCCCCCGCGGTCAAGGCGACGACGTCATCAACTCGGACAGCGGCATCCGGACGCCCGAGGCCCGGGCCGCGCTCGCGGCGGGGAAGATCCCCACGAAGGCGGCGTTGACCGCGGTCCGCCACGCCGACCAGTTCAGCTTCAAGCTCGACGCTCGGACGCTCGCGGTCCGCGCCGCGAAGCTGCCGCCACCGCCCGACGACGCGACGGGCCGGGCGCGGGACGAGCACCGGCTGCAGGCCGTCCGCGACCTGGTCGAGACGGTCGAGCAGATGTACTTCGCGTTCCTCGACAAGCGGCTCGGCCCGCAGTGGCAGGACGAACTCCGCCGGATTCAGCACTGGATCGCGGGGCGGAAGGCGGTGGCGTGAGTGACACGGCTCGTGTGCCAACACTGCCGAAAGACCCATGCGAATCGGCCTCGGGCTTTGTGTTGGAGCTGTTACTACGCCCCCGGCGTGAAAGACCGGTACCCCTCGACGAGCAAGTTCGCCAAGCGCGGGGTCGGGCACGTCACCGGGGTGCGGCCCCTGCCCGCGAAGCCGACCGAAGCGCCGCCGGGGTCGGCGGAGAAACTGGCAGTCCTCGAAGCCCGAGCCGCGGCGGGCGAGAGTTTGTGGCACCCGAAGGACGCGGACTGGTCGGAAGTGGGGCGGCAAGTCGCGGCGGGGCGGAAGGCGTGCGAGGAAGAAACGGATGGGGCTTCCGACGAATAGTGGCTGGCTCGAACAGGCGGTGCGAAACGGCCTGATCGCGGCGGACCAGGTCGCAGGGCTCCCGGTCGAGAAGTTGATGCCGGCGAGGTCGAAGGCGGCGGACACGGTCGATCCGGACGTGCAGCGGTGGGCAGTCGAATTCGAGATCGACTGGCGGCCGACGAACGAGTCGAACATCGGCGGCGGGCTGCCCGCGAAGCTCGGCCGGAAGAAGGCTGCGAAGGTCGCGTGCTCGGTGGCGATCCCGCCCCACCTCCCGCCGCCGCCCGTGCGGGTGACCCTGACCCGGACCGGCGGGATCAAGCGGATGGACCGCGACGGAATGGTGACGTCGCTCAAGTGGGTGCAAGACGCGATCGCCGCGGCGCTGGGGGTCGACGACGGGGATCGGGACAGGGTGCGGTGGCGGTACCGGCAGCGTCCGAGCTACGGCAAGACACGGGTTCATGTGAGGGTCGAGACGTGGACTCAATGACACCACTGAAACTTCGCGTCTCGCTTGGTGGCGTTTTGCGTCAAGCGGCGGAGTGCATTGAGGGGTTGGCGGGCGAAGTCTGCGAGCACGAAGGGTTTCGATTCGACCCCAGGCAAGACGGTGACGCCGATAGTCCTGACTGCTTCGAGGAATATCAACCGCTCAGCAATGCGTTCATGCTCCGCGAGGTCTACCGCTGCGTGAACGAGACTGCGGACGGAAAGCACTCGATTCAAGAGTTTGCCGAGTTCTTCGGCCTGCGTCGTGAAACAGAAGCGTGGGTCGACGCGATCGGAAGCATCTAACCGGAGATCTGCCTTGCTCCGCTACGCCAGCATCGACATCGAGACGACGGGCCTGGACCCGCACCGCAACCAGGTGCTGGAGATCGCCGTCGTCATTGAAACGGATTGGGCCACGCGGGTCGAAGACCTCCCGTCCCTGCGGCTCGTCCTTCGCCACGAGCACGTGTTCGCGTCGTGGCGCGCCCTGGAAATGAACGCGCGGCTGTTCCGCGGGGAGGTGGACGCCAACGGGGACGTCGTCGCCCGCCACCCGCCGGGCACCGCCGCCCACCACCTGCTGACCTTCCTCCGCGACCAGTTCGGGTACGGCGTGGGTCGGGGCGAGAGGGTCACGGCCGCGGGGAAGAACTTTGCCACGTTCGACAAGCTGTTCCTCGAACGGCTGCCGGGCTGGCCCCGCGGGGTGTTCCGCCACCGCGTGCTCGACCCCGTCACGCTCTGGGTCGACTCGGACGACGGCGTGCCCCCGGACCTGGAGACCTGCCTGGACCGGGCGAACCTGAAGCCGTCCGGACCCCACACCGCCCTGGGGGACGCCCGCGACGTGATCCGCCTGATCCGTGCCGGACTCAATTACGCATAAGGAGCCGCTGGTGACCGAGCCCAACCCGAACCCGAACATCATCGCGCTGCGGATCGCCGAGGACGGCCAGCAGCGGTGCCGGTCCGAGATCGACGACCTCAAGCGGCAGACCCGCGAGAAGGGGGTCGAGCTCCGCGACTGGGACCGGAAGGTCGCCGAGGCGATTGCCGTCCTGCTCGGCCGGGCGACGCCGTCGCTGTTCGATGCGGCCGCACCGGTTGCCGAGCCGGCCGTCGCGGAACCGCCCCCCGCGGCCCCGGATCCGGCCGCGCCCGCGGAGGCGGGCGGGCTGCCGCCGGACGTCCGCTCGCAGGGCCTCGCCCTGATCGGGGTGACGCCGGCGGTGCTGAGGAAGCTCGACCGGTTCGGCGAGATCGCGACCGTCGGCGACCTGTGGGACTGGGTCGAGGAAGACGCCGAAGGCGGCATGGCGAGCGAAAACGGGCTGTGGCAGTGCCTGAAGGGCATCAAGGTCGCATCGCAGCAGATCGGGCCGACGGTCGAGGCGGTGTACTCGTTCCTCGAGGCGAAGGGGTGCGACCCGCGGCCGGCGGCGGGCGACCTCGACGCGCCGGTCGCGCAGCCCGGCGACGTCGTCCGCACGAGCTACGGCACCGGGCCGTACACGGTGAAGGCGGTCCGGCGGCACGACACGCGGGGCGGCCGGCCGACGTGGTCCCTCGTGCTGGAGTACCCGTCCGGCCGGAAGGGGGAGGGTTACATCAACGACCTGCAGCGCCAGTTGGACGGCCGGGTCACGGCGCGGAACGGGGACGAGGTCGTCGTCCTGCCCGCAGGGACCGAGCCGGGGCCGACGTACTGGGACTGGTCGCGGCCGGCCGGGGACGCGGCGACGGCGAACGCCGAGCTGCAGCGGCTGTGGATGCGCGGCGAGCCGCTGCCCCGCACCGACAAGCCGAGTGGCGTCCTGGAGGTCCAGGGGGACGTATCGGCTTGGGCCGGGTTCATCGACCCCGCCCGGGTGCCCGCCGTCGGCGACCTGCCGCTGTGCCGCGTCGACGGGATGCCTTCGTCCATCTGGCAGGACCTGGAGAAGCCGCTCCACAAGGTCAAGACGATCGGCGACCTCGCGAAGAAGGTCGAAGAACTGAACTTCGCCGGCGACCTGGGCGAGCAGGTGTACGCGACGATTGCCCAGTTGCTCGGCCGCGACGGGTTCCTGGTGACGATGGCCCGCGACGCGGTGGTGAGCCTTCTGCGGCCCAAGGCCCCCGAGCAGCACCTGTCGTCGATCGACCGGTTCCCCGAGCAGGCGGCCGCCGCCCTCGACCGCAAGGGGATCGCCACCCTGAGCAAGCTCCGCGAGTACGTCGAGGAGGAAGGCACGCCGCTCCGGGCCTCGGCGTACGCCTTCCTGTCGGCCATCCCCGGCATCTCGAAGCCGGTCGCCGGGACCGCGGCGGACGTGATCGCGGACCTGCTCGAACCGAAAGACGAACCGAAACCGGCCAAGGTCGAAACCCCGACCCCGAAGCGGAAGCGAAAGCGAAAGGAGTCCGTGTCGTGAACATCCGAGACCGAATCGTCGCCCGGAAGCATCGGGCGCAGGCCATCGTCGACGAGATGGCGGTGCTGCTCGAAGAACTCGACGCGGACGCGGACATGTCCGTCTACCGGGCGGCCGCGGTCGCGGTCGCGAACGCCGAGCCGGAACCCGCTCCGCAACCGGCGAAGCCGAAACAGGAGACGCCCCGCCCCCAGGCGGCGGCCCCGTCAAAAGGCGGGGTCTTCAACCGGGCATCGGACGCGAAAGTTCTTCAAGTCGCCCGAGCCATGCTCGCACAGGGGCCGTTGACCCTCAGCCAGATCGTGACCGCCGCCGGCGTGAGCCGTGCCACGGCGACGGGGGCGCTTCGGTCCCGGCCCGACCTGTTTCAGAAGACGGGCGAGAACCTCTTCGACCCGTGGGATCTGACGCCGGCGGGGCGGGCGGCGGCCTCCGGGTCGAGCCCAGCGACTGGCTGACCGACGCCGGGTACGCCCCGACCCCGGACCGCATCCGGTTCGACCAGGAGGAGGCCATCGCCGAGGCCCTGGAGGCGCTCGGCGGGTCGGGGACGGCGGACGAGATCGCGGCGGAAGCCGTCCTGCCTGCGAGCGTGGTGTCGAAGCGGGCGGCGGACTGCCCGGAGTTGTTCCAGGTGGACGGGGACCGGATCGCGCTGAGGGACGCATGACTCCCGCGAACGAGATCGAGCAGATCCACCTCCTCGTGCTGGAGAACCACGCCCTCCGGGCCGAGCGGGACGCGGCCCGGAGGGTCGCCGCGTCGCTGGCCGAGCGTGTGTTTCGGCAGAGCGAGTTGCTGGCGCGGAAGGCGGGGCGGGCGTCCGCACCCGAGCAGTACACGGGGTGCCCGGCGATCGGGACCGACGAGCAGGAGGGCGAGTAGATGAGCGACGGACGACCCAGGCTTGAACCCACCGGCACCGACCTCGGGGCGGCGGTGCGGCACCTGCTCGACACGGGCGACATGTCTGGGGTGCCGTGGATCCTCGACACGCTGGAGGAGTTCGGGCGGCGGGCGACGGCCGCGAGCTTCCGGCGGCTGCTCGCGTCCGTCGCCCAGGCCGAGTCCGGCGGGTATTGGTCGCCGAGCTACCCCGACCGGCCGAGGTGGTGGAACGACTTCCGCCGCGAGGTCGAGCGGCTGTTCTTCTTCGACCTCTACACGCTCCCGAGCGTCCTCGGCGCGTGCAAGGTGGTCCGCGACGCCCACGCGCAGCACGAGCGGGACGCGGTCGGGTCGCTCTTCGAGGGCTCCGAGGACGTCCTCGCGAGCCTCGGGCCGCTGCCGACGAGCCCGCTGCAGGGGCCGTACATCCCCCTGCCGCCGAACGAGCGGGGTGGGCAATGACCCCCACCGCCCGCGACGTGCTGGCCGGGAACGCGGCGTGGTCCTGCGAGGCGGGGGACGCGGCGGCGTGGCTGCGGTCACTGCCCGCGGACAGCGTCCACTGCTGCGTCACCAGCCCGCCGTACTGGGGGCTTCGGGACTACGGCGTCGCCGGGCAGCTGGGCCTCGAACCCACCCCGGCCGGGTTCGTCGAGCGGCTGGTCGCGATCTTCCGCGAGCTCCGCCGGGTGCTCCACCCGAGCGGCACGGTCTGGGTGAACCTCGGGGACTCCTACGCCGGATCGTGGGGGGCGCAGTCTCGGGGTCATGGCGGGAAGCACGCGGCGAACGTGTCGGCGATCTCTGCCAACCAGATCCGTGCGGCCCATCGGAAATCATCTGGAACCGGTCATGTGCCGAATCTGACGGATTTTCTCAACAGCCAGTTGAAAGGCGGCATGCTCTTCTACGGACGCCCCGACCCGCGTACTCCGGCCACCCAGCGTCCGAAGGTACTGATCTACGACCAATCCTCTCCAGATGGCGTACTCATGCCGCTTCTTCGTGCGAAGCGGATAACAATCAAACAGGGGGAGCATTACCTCGGCGAGGTCGGCCACGGGTTCGACTCGCCAGTTGAATGCTGGGTTAGCGAGCGAGTGGGACGGCGCATCGCGGCAGATTCCGACTCCGAGGGTTTTCTGGATCTCCCGGAGAACGTGCGAGTCGTCGTAACGGCAGCTGATGCTGACACCGACCCGGCGTTCCGGCCGCGGCTTAACCCGGTGAAAGACCGTCAGGCAACCCTCTCCGTCGAAGTAGCCGGCGAACCACCAGCCGAAGGCGTCGCCCGCAATGTACCGGTTCGGGATGCCTTCGCGTCGCACACGTTCCGCGAATGCCATCTTCAAATCGACGCGGTATGCAAGGCGGTTTCTCTCGCGGACGGTCTTCACCTTCCGGCCTGTACGCGCGGCCACCTCCGCGCAACTGAAGCCGGCGAGCAAAAGGTCCTTCTCGCCGGGGTTGGCGTTGAAATCCAATTCGACGACACCCATCACGTTCACCTCGTTTGTGAGGATGGGATTGTGCCGTACTCGCGGCTGCTGGACAAAGCCCGTAGGCACCGAAACCGCTATCGAGCCAAGCAAGAAATCGGGGTTCCCTTCATGGTGCGAGATGCGCTCATGGAGGACGGTTGGATCTGCCGGCAAACGATCGTCTGGCACAAGCCGAACCCGATGCCTCATTCGGTCCAAGACCGCTGCTCGCCGGCCCATGAGTACATTTTTTTGCTCGCGAAGTCCCCGACCTACTTCTTCGACAACGTCGCGATCTTCGAGCCGGCGGTCTCCGCGGGCCGGCCGATGACCCGCGCGGCCGGCTGGGCCGAGGGGAAGGGGAGGCACTGCCCGACCGTGCAGAACGGCCGCGGCGGGGGCCGGGACACCGGGGAGGCCTGCCCCGCGACCCGCAACAAGCGGTCGGTCTGGAAGGTCAGCGGTGCCCGGTTCAAAGGGGCGCACTTCGCGACGTTCCCGGCGAAGCTGGTCGAGCCGTGCGTCCTGGCGGGCACGTCTGAGAAGGGGGTCTGCCCGCGGTGCTGGTCCCCGTGGGTGCGGCAGGTCCGCAAGACGCGGGTCCCGACCCGGCCGGGGGTGGATACGAAGTGCCTGCCGCACTCCGACGGCGACACTCGCACGGCGAAGGCGAAGGGCTGGAGCAAGCCGCTGGTGATCGGCAACCGCGACCCGAGGCGGCACGTCACGCGGGTCGAGACGGTCGGGTGGAATGCGGGGTGCGACTGTCCCGCGGCCGAGCCGATACCGGCGGTCGTTCTGGACATGTTCGCGGGGAGCGGGACCACGCTCGCGGAGGCGGTGCGGCTCGGCCGCCGGGCGGTCGGCTGCGAGTTGAACCCGCAGTACATCGCCGACCACGTCGTGCCGCGGATGGCCTCGGTCGGGGGGCCATGAGTGGCCACCGACCCCGAACCGCCGGACAGCGCGGCCGAGGCCCTGGCGGCGCTGTGGGCGCTGGTCGCCGTCAGCCGGCGAACCCCGGCGGTGCTCGCGGCGAAGGCGATCCTCGACGCGGCCGTGGAAGAACGGGCGGCGGCGGTCGCGGAGCTGGCGCGGGTCCGGGCGGGCGACGATTCGGCGAAGAGGCTGGCGGCGGCGCTGGGGATACGGGCTCCGACGGCGAAGGGGAGGGAGTCACGTGGCAAGGGATAGCGCGATCGAGTGGACCACGCACACCTTTAACCCGTGGCGGGGCTGCACGAAGGTCTCGGCGGGGTGCGCCCACTGCTACGCGGAGTCGTTCTCCGGGCGGAACCCGAAGACGCTGGGCGTCTGGGGGCCGAACGGCACCCGCGTCGTCGCGGCTCCGTCGGCGTGGCGGGAGCCGCTGAAGTGGGACAAGGCCGCGAAAGATGCGGGCGAGCGGCATCGGGTCTTCTGCGCTTCGTTGGCGGACGTGTTCGAGGACTGGCAAGGGCCGATGGCGGATGCGAAGGGCGAGCGGCTCTACTTCCCGAACAACTCGTGGGAGGACCGGAGGCCGTGGGTTCCCGTGTCCGATTGCGGCGGCGACGAGAAGCCGATCGCCATGCAGGACGTCCGCAACCGCTTGTTCCGCTTGATCGCTGACACGCCGAACCTCGACTGGCTGTTGCTTACTAAGCGGCCAGAACACATCGCCAAAATGATGCCAGAAGACTGGGTTGGCATCCGGGAGCAAAAAGGCATTGGCTACGCGCACTACCAGAACCACCCGCCTCGCAACGTCTGGCTCGGCACTTCGGTCGAGAACCAGGCCGCTGCGGACGAGCGAATCCCCCACCTGCTTCGGGTGCCGGCCGCGGTGCGATTCCTGTCGTGCGAGCCGCTGTTGGGGCCGGTTGACCTATCGAAGTGGTTTGCCCATCCGCAGCTAACCGGGCTGGGCTGCCACGTCGGCATCGTCGGCGACAAGTGGCGTCCCGGCATCGATTGGGTCGTCGTCGGCGGCGAGTCGGGGCCGGGGGCGCGGCCGATGCACCCGGATTGGGCTCGCTCCATTCGCGACCAGTGTCAGGCGGCTGGCGTGCCGTTCTTCTTCAAGCAACACGGGGAGTACGTCGAGAACCTGCCCGGTATTGCGAAATTCCAGGACTGGGGCCGGCTCGGGATCGACGGCCAGTGGATCGCTTATCCGTCGGACCGCGACACGATTGTGAACCCCACCAAACAGCTTCCTCCCGACAGTGTGTGTCTGGCTCGTGTCGGGAAGAAGAACGCTGGCCGCCTGCTCGATGGCCGGGAATGGAACGAGTTCCCCGAAGTGAAAGGCGGTGTGTGATGATCCGAGTCGTGAATGTGAAGGGGATGAAAATCGGCGACCGCCCCAATGTGTGTTACGTCGGTCGCGCCACTCGTAACGGGTGGCCGACGACTCCCTGGGGCAATCACCAGTTCGACCCGTGCCCGGACGGGTATCGCGAACGGCTCCTCGGTTTGCCCGCCGACGATCTCGACAATCTGCTCGCCGAACTCTGGGAAGCGTGCGAGCACGGGGCGAAGCCACTTGGCTGTTGGTGCTGCGACTGGAACGGGGAAGGCGTTGTTCCGGGGTGCCACGCGGCGGTCTGGGCAGAACTGTTGCTTAAAAAATACGGTGGGCACGAAGCGGAGGCTGTTCGATGACGCGGAGCAAGCTGGCCAGCGAGATCGCGGTGGGCGACTGCCTGCTGCTGAAAGACCGCTCGGGGCAGTCTGACTCGCTCAAGAAGTACACCGTCTCGTCCGTGACCCGGTGGGGCATGACCGGGGCGCGGCTGCGGGTCAACGGGATCGACGTGCCGATCCCGTCGGCGGGTGGCGTGGTCGTCGAGTGCCGGTGCGGGACGCGACTCGACTTCGAGCCGGAACAGGGGGTCGCGGTGAACGTGTGAAGTTGGTTTGAACGGCGACGATTGTGTAAGAGGGACTCGGAAAGTGATCCTTTCGGCATCCGACATCGTCGACGTGCTGGTCGGCAACCGCTGGCGGCGGAACTTTGTCCTGCCGCACTACACGCCGCGGTTGTGGTTCGAGTGCGACGTATACGAGGTCACCGAGGCCGGGTACTTCCGCGAGTACGAGGTCAAGGTCACGCGATCCGACTTCTTTCGCGACATGGCGAAGAAGCGACAGGACTCGTGGAAGTGGGAGGGCGGAAAGAAGATCGACCTGCCGGGGAAGGTGAAGCACCAGTCGCTTGCAGCCCAAGACATCCGCGGGCCATCCCGCTTCTGGTTCGTCACCCCACCCGGTTTGGTCACGGTCGACGAAATTCCGGATTTTGCCGGGCTCATTGAGGTTGGGATGGGGGAGGGCAACCGAATGCCAACCGAGCGGGAGATTCGCAAGGCCCCGCAACTGCACAAGGTGAAGGCGACGATCGACCACGCGAGGAGCATCTGTTACTGGCGGTTGCATTCACTCCGGAACAGCGATCGCGTGACCGGCGTCGACCGGAGCGTCGATTGGGTGGCCGTCGAACTTCCAGACGCGACCACAGAATAGCGGTTTGACAGTTGAGGTCGTTTCGCAATCGCCCTGGGGAAACCTGGGGCGTTTTCGTTTTCGCGATTTCGCGCAGTGCGGCGGGGGTGAATTTCCGCCCTAAGGAGGAGAGAAGAAGAGGGATATATCTCTCCCCCTTATAGGGGGTGTTTTCTGGGAAGCAGATCCAAATTCGCGGCGAGTGGCAACAAATTGCCGCCGACGTGAAACTCCGTCCCCCGCCCCTCGATTTGGCAGATTTTGGCAGAGTTTGGCAGACCCTACGGCCTTCGTGGCAAGATGGGCAATCTCACCGCGAGCCTCGAAATGGCAGACGGTGGCAGACCGTGGCAGACTTTTCCGCGATTTTGGGAGGATGGGTAGTTTGGCCGCGAGGGTTGGCACACGGTGGCACTCCGTGGCACCGTGGCGGGCATTTCGCCCCGCACGGACATACTAACGTAGGTTAAACTTAGTTCAATTTGACCCCGGCCAGGATACGCCTGTACATAGCCCAATATGCGGACTCGGGGTCGGGGAAAGGGCGAAGGGTGAGGGCGTCGGCCCCCCGGCCGGTGCGGGCCCCGAAGGCGAGGCCGCGGTCGAGGGGGTAGACGTACTTGGGTAGGAGGTCGGGGGAGACGCCGTACTGCTGAGGCAGGGCGAGGGCGGCGGCCCAGAGGGTGAGTGGCGTGACGGGGTGGGCGGCGCGGAGGCAGGCGACGGCGACGCGGCTGGCGGCCCGGGCGGTGGGGTAGAGGCCGAGGTTGACGAACTCGTGTCCGTACCCGCACCAGACGCGGGCCTGGAAGAGGCCGCCCTTGACGCGGCGGCAGAACCGGTGGAGGGGGTTGGGCGGTTCGCGGCGGGGTCGTTGCGCGAGCATGGCGGCGGGTGTCCCCGGTTCGGCGCGGGCGTCCGTGTCGCTGGTCGTGCTGTGTCCGCTGGTCGGTGCCATTGTATCGCGTCAGGCAACCCGCCGCGATAGCCTGCCGGGTATGGCCGCACCCTCGATCGAAGTCCGGAACGCCATCGAGACGCTGATCCTCGGCCTGGGGCTGACCGGCCCTGGCGGCGGCGCGGTCCCCGTGTACAAGCAGTTCGAGCCGGACGAGACGAACGTCCGGTACCCGAACGTCACCCTGACGAACCGTGGGCTCTCGGACCGCAAGCGGCAGTCTACCTCGCTCATGGACCTGATCGGGTACGGGTGCCGCGTCCTGATCATGGACCGCCGCGACCGGTTCGACCACTCGCAGATGGCGCTGTACGACGGGTGGCGGGACGCCATCGCGAACGAGTTGGACGGGCTCCCGCTGCCGGGCCTGTCTTTCAACTCGGTCAAGACCGAGGTCGAGGAGATCGGCCACGGGGACCCGCAGACCCAGGCGTACCAGCACCTGGTCCACGGCCTGGTCGTGACGGCGCTCGTGTGGCGAACCCGCGGGAGGACGCAATGAGGTACGAGTTCCTGATCGACTACCTGGCGTACAGGAAGGGCGACGTGGTCGCGGACTTCGAGTTGGGCTTCACCGACGCGGCGTACCTGGTCCGGGTCGGCGCGATCCGGGCGACCGACGCACCCGCCAAGCTGGTCGAACGGTAACCGGTCGACCCGAAGGGGGTAGAGATGTCGGCGAGCGTCTACGTCCGGCGGTCGGGCGGCTGGGGGATGCAGGGGGCGAACGGCGTCCGGAACTCCAGGGGGTTCGGGACCGGCCAGACGCCCGCCGGCCTGTTCTCGTACCCGTCCGGGACCGGCGTGAACGGCGTCGACACGGTCTACCAGTCGGTATCTCTCTCGGTGCCCGCGAGCTCCTTCGTTCTGGTCGACCTGAGGGGCGGGGGCGGCGAGAGGGACATGCTCAACCTCTCCCTGTCCCTGTCGAGGGTCCGCTGGCTGTACCTCGAACTCGCGACGCCGGCGGCGTCCGCGTCGCTCCGGTTCGGGCCGCAGAACCAGACGAACGCCTGGCAGGGGCCGTGGTCCGGGGTGGGAGCGACCGCCTACGTCACGGTGCCTCACGTCTTCGACCAGACCGACGGGTACAACAACTGGCCCGTCGTCGACGCGACCCGCAAGGTGCTCGCCGTCTACAACCCCGGCGGGTCGGCGGTCGTCGCCTCGCTGGTCGTCGCCGGGGTCGCGTGATCCGTCAGGCAACCCAGCGGGCGATGATGGCGGAACCCTAGCAGGAGCGGCCCGTGTCGTACCCCAGCTCGCTCGGCGGAAACGTCGTCCTGATCGCCACCCCGAACGTCGTGGTGGGGGTGGGACAGTGGAACGGCAACTGGACCGCCCGCCTCGCCGAGGTGACGGTGTCCAGCAGCACCGGCACCCGCTTCGCGAAGGTCGTGCAACACAACCAGTGGTCCGCGTCGTTCCCCCTGGACGACCCGAACTTCCCGGAGGTGCTGGGGTTCACCCAGGGGCTCGTCATCGCGGACATGTACTTCAAGCTCGGGGCGTCCGCGAAGGGCGACCGCCTTCAGAACACGACCATCGAAAGCGTGAACAAGGTCTGCAACCCGCTGGGCGACGTCGTCCGCGTCGACGTGAGCGGCATGGGCGGCGACCTGACCCAGAACTCGGTCATCCCTTAACGCAACCCGCCCGAGGAGTCCGCGTGTCACCCGTTTCCGCCGCCGGCGTCGTCAGGTTCGGCGACCGCGTCGTCACCATCGCCAAGCTCTCGGTCGAGGAGGAGGTCGGCCTCACCGATCTGCTCGCGAAGAAGGCGCTCGCGGCGTGCGGGCCGGGCGGCCACTTCGCCAACATGAGGTCGGCGTTCGAGTTCCTGGCGCGGGAGAAGATGTTCGCCGTGCTCGAGGTCGCCGTCAAGGAGACGACCCGGTTGCAGGCGACCCAGGAGCCGCTCTCCGACCAGGCCAACTACGAGTACCGCGTCTCCCCCGCCGGCGTCGTCGAGGAGCTGTTCCAGCGGACGCGGGCGACGGACCCGACGGTGACGCGTGACGAGCTCGCCGCGGCGGTCAACGAGGTGAACGTCTCGGGGGTCGTGGCGCAGATCCGGGCGGTGCTGACCGACGGGGGAAAAGCTTAGACCCGGTCGGCCTCGCCGCGTGGCTGGCCGGGCAGGACTGGGAGGAGACCCTCCGCAAGGCGTTCTTCAAGCACGGGACGACGCCGGACGAACTCTTCCGCCTCACCCCGCACCGCCTGTTCGCCCTGTTCTTCCGCGTGACCCCGACCGAGTCCGCGGCCGCCGACCCCGTCGGGTTGCTGGGGAGGCACAACGAGGAGCGCGGCAGGCGGGGGCTCCCGCCCGCCATCCCGTCCTGGTTCTGGAAGTCGCGTCGCGAAAAGAGGGGGTGAGCGGTGGCCAAGTCGCCATACGGCGGTCGGTCGGGCGGGTACGGCGGCGGCCGGGGCGTCGGCAGCGCGTCGGAGGAGATGCTGCGCCTGAAGAACAGCATTGAGGAGGCGATCGACGCGGCAAAGGGGCAGAAGAAGGCCCTCGAGGACGTCGACTACGAGAAGGCCGCGGCCAAACTCGACCGCCTCACCCGCGCGAACAACGACCTGGCGAGGGCCCAGCAGCGGCAGTGGGAGATCGCGAGCCGAACCAAGGCGGTGAACTCCGGGCGGTACGCGAACGAGGTGAAGGCGGCGCGGGAGTACCAGAACGAGATCCGCAAGATCGAGGTGCTGGAGCGTCGGGCGGCGCTCCAGTCGCAGTACGGCCGGCGGCTCGGCGGCGCGGTCGCGGCGGCGGAGCGGATGGGGCAGAGCGGGGCCGGGCGGTTCGCCCACGGGATGACGGCGTCGGCGGTCGCGACGGGCACCGGGCTCGCGATGAGCGGCTTCCAGAACACGGCGGAACTGAACCGCTTCAACGCCCAGTTGAGCCTCGTCGCCCGCGAGATGGGCAACGTGTTCAAGCCGGCCCTCGACGGCGCGGCGGCCGGCATGGGCAAGCTGGCGAGGTACATGCAGGGGCTGTCGGGGCGGCAGCAGGACACACTCATGTACGGCGGGCTGGCCGCGGCGGGCGGGCTGGCTGCGAGCTCGGCCGCGAGGCGGCTCGGGTACTCGGGGCTGGCGGAGGCTGGCGCGTCGGGGCTGGCGGCCGCTCGGGGGCTCGGGCCCGGCGGGCTGGCCCGCGGCGCGGGCGCTCTGGCGATCGTCGGCGGCTCGATCTACGCGACCCAGCGACAGGGCGGCGGCTACGGGTTGCAGCAGCGGACCATCGACCACTACGGGCAAGACCGCGACGCGGATTACTACGACAGAATGGGGCACGAGTTCAGGAAGGGCGAGACCTTCCTCGGCCGAGTGAAAGGCCAAATCGGGGAGTACACGCTCGGTTGGGCGCAGGACGCGATGGGGATCAAGAGGAACGACCACCGGTCGATGTCCGTCCAGGCGTTCGAGATCGCCAACCAGAAGCGGGCGGAGAAGGCCGCGAACGACCACCGCAACCTCAACCTCGCCGGCGGCGGGTTCGAGGCCATCGGCAGCGGGTACGGCCGGCTCGCGTCGGCGTTCGGGGCGCTCGACGACAAGGGGGACCGGCCCGAGGTCGCGTTCCTGAAGAGGATCGCGGAGAACACCGAGCCCAAGCCGAACGCGCCCCCGTCCCCGAGGTGACATGTCGAACGTCGTCGCGAGCGAGGCCTTCCTCGGGACCGCCTGCACCCTCGTCACGCCCGGTGCCCCGATCTCCTACTGGGTGCGGTTCCCCCAGGGGTACGCCGAGCACTGGGAGACGGACGCCAACCAGCTGGCCGCGACGCTGCTGGTCCCGTGGGAGCAGGCCGCCGACTTCCTCAAGTACGCGATGGGCTACACGACGGCCGCCAGCGGGGGGAGCAGCCCGCCGTACTTCGACCGCGTCACGCCGCTCCTCTGCCCGCTGACCGACAACCTCTACCTGATGTCCCTGTCGACGCAGCAGATCGGCGTGAACGGGGACGGGGCGTTCGCGCCGGACCCGGCCGCGGACAACTGGCCTTCGGCCGACTGGGTCGAGTACGCCGCGGTCTTCGGCAACCGCCCCTACGACGTGGTCGACCAGGCCGCCTTCCTCCAGTCGCCCTACTCGGGCAACGAGCTCAAGCGGTACGTCCACCGCCGCCGCCGGTTCGTCCCGAAGGAGCGGAGGATCAGCGGCAGCGGGTACCAGGCGGCCGGGCAGCCCATCCCGAACGAGCCTCAGTTCGCGCCCTTCTACGAGTTCGAGCTGATCTACACGTGGCACCAGGTGCCCGAGGCGAAGGTGCCGTGGACGGCGATCGCCCGGTGCGCCGCGCGGGTCAACCAGTACGCCTTCGACGCCGGCGGGGTGGGCGCGCCGGCGGCCGGCTACCTGGCCGGCGACCTGCTGTTCAAGGGCACCGCCGGCGACCTGGTCCCGTACCGCGGCCCGGACGAGGCGTGGTACTACGACGTGCCCTACCTGTTCGGCTGGCAGCCGGCGGACGGGGCCGGGAACGGGTGGAACAAGATCCCGAACAAGGCGGGCGGGTGGGACGTGCTCACGACGATCGCCGGCGGGTACCCGCTGTACTTCACGCCGTCCGCCGGCAGCGGCGGGGCGTACACGGCGGACTTCGCCGGCCTGTTCCAGCCCGAGCCGTGACCGAGGGAGGCCCCGCGTGCCCTACGACCGCCCGTTCCGCGTCCGGCCGGGCGCCCAGCCCGACCCGGCGGAAGCCACCCAGCTCTCGCAGCAGTTCAACCGCGCCGACCAGGTGCGGGCGAACGCGGCCGGGGGCCTGTCCTTCGTGCGCGGGGGCGACGGCGTCCAGGTCCGCGACCTCCGAATCCCCGGACACTGGGCGATCCTGGGGGCCGGGGCGGGCAACGCCTACGCGCACGCCCAGGCGGTTCCCGACGGGGCGGGCGGGTTCACGAGCGCCGGGTCGAGCGAGTTCTCAATTTTCGGTACGCCGTCGGTGCAGCCTGCGTGGGAGGCGAACGGCCGGGACGACGTGCCGGCCGGGACCGTGGTCTGGTTGGAGGTCGTCGAGGGCGGGTGGGAGTTCTCCTACGTCGGGGCGGGGGTGCCGCCGGCCAACTCGTCTTCCGGGTCGAGCGGGTCCGTCACCGTCGTCAGCGACACGACCTGCGACGGCACGCTACTCGTCACCCGGCAGACCCTCTCCGGCTACGTCACCATCGGCGGCCGCCGGTACCCGATCACCCTCAGCCTGGGGTGACCCGTGACCGAGGTCCGCGAGTACCCGAACTGCCCGTGCTGCCCCGGCTCGTCCAGCGGCAGCGGGGCGAGCGCGTCCGGGTCGGCGTCGGCCAGCGGCTCGTCCGCGTCCGCAGGGAGTGCGGGGAGTGGGTCGGGGTTTTCGTCGTCGTCCGGGTCGGGGTCGCTGGGGTCCGGTTCATCGGGTTCGCCGTCTTCGGCCAGCGGGTCGGGGTCGTCTTCGGCCGGGTCGTCCGCCTCGTCGGGGTCTGCGTCGGTTTCCTCTTCGTCGGGCTCATCGGGCGGGTCGTCGGGGTCGAGTTCGTCGTCGTCCAACCCGATCATTTGCGGGGTCGGGTGCGGGTGTGCCGGGATGCCGACCCGGTGGTCGATCACGTTTTCCGGGCTGGACTCGGGCGGGGACGTCCCGTGCTCGGACTGCGGCCTGCTGAACGGCACGCACGTTCTGGAGTGGGTGCCCGCCGAGTCGCTCTGGCGGTGGGTCGGACCCTCGCCGACCCTGAACATGGAACTGACCTGCGTCGGGACCAGCCTGAGCCTCGTCGTCAACGCCTGCGGCGGCGACGCGACCCTGTACGTCGGGGCGGTGACGAACTGCACCGGAAGCAACGCGTTGGCCGCCGACACGTTCGGGTTCACCTGCAACGACACCATGCCGGTCGCGGCGACGGTGTCCCCGGACGGGCCGGTGACGGGCGAGTGCTGCGGCGAGTACGCCACCGTCGCGATGGCGTCCGGCTCGGTCGAGGTTCCGCCCGCCGGGCTGCCGGCGTCGGGAACCCTCAGGTACAAGTTCGTCGCGACCTCGACCGGCCTGTTCCACGCGACGCTCTGCGTGGCGTCGGGGGACTTAGGGGCCTCGATGCAGGTCTTCGACGGGAACGCGGCGACGTGCGCCGACAACCTGGTGGCGGCCGGGACCGCCGGCTCGGTCGTCGGGTCCGACTGCAACTGCGGCGACTTCCAGATGCTCTCCCTCACGGCAGGGTCGATGTACTTCATTCGGATCGACAACCTCGACGCCGCGTCGGCCGCCACGGTTAGCGTCGTCCTGGAACCGGGAGGGTTCTGCTGATGCCCCGGCCCTGCCGCGACAAGCACGACCTGCGGCCCGGGGCGTGCCGGGTCTGCTGGCTCTCCGTCAACGACGCCCGCTACCAGCGGCACTGGGGCCTGCCGGTCACCGCGCCGGACCGCACGCCCCCCGACCCGAGGCCCGGCACGCCCGCCGCGTCGCGCCCCCCGACCGGGGCCAGGCCCGAGCCCTGCCGCCACTTCGTGGACACCGTCAAGGACCGCCGCGACCGCGGCTGCACCCGGTGCTGGGTCTACGGCTGCGACGTGTTCGGGACGTGCGTGCCGGGGGAGAAGGTCGAGGGGGTGGCGCACTGCGACAGCTGCAAACACCGGAAGGCGGAGGATGATCCTATGTCAGATCCGAAAACCGCGTTTGCCCAGGTCGTGCTCATCAACCTGAAGCGCCGCCCGGACCGCCTCGACCGGTTCCGCGGGAACCAGCGGTCCGCCGGCTGGCCGTTCGCCGAGCCGGAGGTGTTCGCCGCGATCGACGGGGACAAGGTCGGCGTCCCGAGCCGCTTCACCCAGGGAGGTGGCGCGTGGGGCTGCCTCCGGTCTCATTGCGCGATCCTCGAACAGGCAGTTATGGACGACGTGCCGAGCGTGCTCGTTTTCGAGGACGACGTGTGTTGGGAATCGGGCATCGTCAACGCCGTGGAAGAGTTCATGGGCCGCGTGCCGAACGACTGGGACCAGATCATGTTCGGCGGCCAGCACCACGAG